>Ga0233425_10000577_pt1 | contig 93605 bp, 99 predicted proteins | sample Watercolumn_Towu_2_FD_181712 | JGI IMG/M metagenome (GOLD analysis project Ga0233425, IMG submission 181712) | Freshwater microbial communities from Lake Towuti, South Sulawesi, Indonesia - Watercolumn_Towuti2014_140_MG | ecosystem: Environmental > Aquatic > Freshwater > Lake | place... | reverse complement strand
CGATCAACATCCCGTTCTCGCCAACTGATCAAAACCAGTCGGCCGACTAAATCCCCGGGATGAAGGGGTCCTTTTTGCACGCCGATCACCCCACGAAGGGGGTGCCTATTGCACGCTGATCCTCACTCTGGGAAATGGCGGTTTCCTGAACGTCTCGTTGTTCCAGACCAAAATCAAGGGATTCCAGCAGGCGACGTTCAACGGATCGTTTTTCAATATCACGGGCGAAGACCTGCGCTCGCGCGGCTTCGATGCCGACGTGCTGGTGCCGCTGGTCGGCGGCCTTCGGGTCCGCGGCCAGCTGACCTACGCCGACACCATCCGTACCGCCAGCCGCCTGCATCCGCCGGGCGCACCCAAGTGGAGCGGCAATGTCAGCCTCAACCTGGACGACCAGCGGCTGTCGGACAGCCTGTCGTTCGCGGGCGATGTGGGCATCGAATTCCGCAGCAGGATTTTCCTGACCAACGAGGAAAACACGCTCGGCTTTCCGGGCCGGCCGAACAATGTCGTACCCGACTCGCCCGGCTACGCCCTGTTCAACGGGCGCCTTGCCATCAAGGGCAATGACGGGTGGGAGATCGCGCTGATCGGCCGCAACCTGACCAACAAGACCGTCATCGACTATTCGGTGCCGATCTCCCTTGTCGGCAACGGCGCCTATGTCACGCTCAACCGACCGCGAACGGTGTCGCTGCAACTCACCCTGCGCCGCTGACCGCGGCCGGGTTACAACAGGGGGCGGGCTGGAGCATTTTCAGAATGACCGTGCGCCGGTCCTTCGCTTCGCCCCCTTCATTCCGCTGACACCGGCAAAAACGGGGCCGTCGATCTGTCGACGGCTCCTGCTTTTCAAAACCGGCCACACGCTCCGGGGCTAGGCCGCCACCGCCAGCGCGCTTTGCGTGCTTGCTATCCAGCCGCCGCCCAGCACGCGGTCGCCGGCGTAAAGAACCGCCGCCTGCCCCGGCGCGACGCCGAACTCCGGCGCGTCGAAAAGCAGCCGCTCGCCCTCCAGTCGCGCGGGCACGGCCCTCGCCATGGAGCGCACCTTGGCGGTCAACGGCCCGCTGAAATCGCCGCCCAGCCAGTTGATGTCGGAAAGCACCGCGCCCGACACCGCCAGCGCCGCTTTCGGCCCCACGATCACGCGGCGCGCCTGCGCGTCCAGTCGCACGACATAGAGCGGCTCCGCCTGCCCGCCGATCTCCAGCCCCTTGCGCTGCCCGACGGTGTAGTGGATCAGCCCCCGGTGCCGGCCGAGCGAGCGGCCATCGACATGGACGATGTCGCCTCCCTCGTCCGCATCGGGGCGCAGCTTGCGCACGATCTTCGCATAGTCGCCGTCCGGGACGAAGCAGATGTCCTGGCTGTCGGGCTTCAACGCCACCGACAGGCCGAGTTCGGCCGCGATCTCCCGCACCTGCGGCTTGGGCAGGCCGCCGAGCGGAAACCGCAGATAGTCGAGCTGCGCCTGCGTCGTGGCGAACAGGAAATAGCTCTGGTCCCGCGCGGGATCGGCGGCGCGGTGCAGTTCCGCGCCCGCCCCGCCCTCGACCCGGCGGACATAATGGCCGGTGGCGAGGCAGTCGGCGCCAAGATCGCGCGCAATCTGGAACAGGTCGGTGAACTTCACGCCCATGTTGCACTTCACGCACGGAATGGGCGTGCGACCCGCCATATATTCATCCGCGAAGTCGGCGATCACGGAGTCGCGGAAACGGCTTTCATAGTCGAATACATAATGGGCGATACCGATGCGATCGGCGACCGCGCGCGCGTCGCGAATGTCCTGCCCGGCGCAGCAGCTGCCCGTCCGCCCGACCGCCGCGCCATGGTCATAGAGCTGGAGCGTCACCCCTATCACCTCCGCTCCCGTCCTGGCGGCGAGCGCGGCGACGACGCTCGAATCCACGCCGCCCGACATGGCGACGACGATGCGCCGCTGGGCGAGCGGCTCGGGAAGCTGGAACTGGGGCTGCATGGCCGCGCCTATACTATGGTCGCCGCCGGGGCGCAAAAGTTAACGAAATATGATGGCTTGCGGCCCGGATCGGGACAGACGGAGGGCGAATGGGCGTCGAACGCCCGCTCGGCGCACCCCGTCATTTACGGACCCTTATCCATTCCCGCCTAAAAGCAAGGCCATGGATCTGAGTTTCCTCCGGGGCGGTGGCCTGAAACCCGCCGTCACCCGACCGTCCGGCCGGGCGCGCGTGCCGGTCTGGCCGTTTCTGCGGGCCGCCACGGCGGCGGCGCAGGCGGCCAGCCCCACGGCGCAGGCGGTGGCGGGCGTCCTGCGGGGGCAGGACGGGAGCGACGACTGGATCCAGGAACTGGCGTGCGTTTTCGCGCCGGATTCCGGCGGCGTGATCGAAGCCGTGCGGCTCGCGGGGAGTTTCCACCCGCTCGTCGCGATCCGTCTGAACGGGGGCAAGGAAGATGAAGGCAGTGTTTACCGTGGGGCTTTAGCCGATGTTCAGGGCTGATCCAGATAAAGGTTTCCACTGCTGAATTCGGCAACGCCAGCGCCGCATAGTTGAGGGTTAAGAATGATCGAGAACCAGAAAATCAGGCCCGCCCAGGTCGTCGGGCCGCTTGGGGAACCCCTGACCCTGGACAGCCTGCCGCCGGCGAACACGACCCGCTGGGTCGTGCGGCGCAAGGCCGAAGTGGTGGCGGCGGTCAATGGCGGTCTGCTGACCGTCGATGAAGCCTGCGCGCGGTACAATCTCACGCTGGAGGAATTTGCAGGCTGGCAGCGCGCGGTCGATCGATCAGGTATGCACGGCCTGCGCGTCACCCGTATCCAATATTACAAGTCGCTTTACGAGCGGCAGCAGAAATATTGACGCCTGCCCACCGGCTGGAGCCGGCCTGACCTGCATCAAGGGCTGCCGGACAGGGTTCCGGCGGCCCTTTACGTTCAAGGGGCGCACAAACGGCGCAAAGCCCGGATGGTTTCCGCCCCGGAATCATTTTTACGACCATGGAACGCGACGCCTTTTCTTCCGTTACAACCAGCACCCTACCCGCTGGGGGCGTGGTCAAGGAGAGTTAAGATGGGCATCATTCTGTGGCTTGTTGTCGGTGGCATCATTGGCTGGCTCGCCAGCATGGTCATGCGCACCGACGCGCAGCAGGGCATCCTGCTCAACATCGTGGTCGGCATCGTCGGCGCGTTCATCGGCGGCCTGATTTTCAGCGGCGGCTCGATCAACGAAGGTCTGACGCTGTACAGCTTCCTCGTGTCGCTGGTCGGCGCGATCATCCTGCTGGCGATCGTCAATCTCGTGCGTCGCGGTTCGGTGCGCTAAGCGCCCACCGCCTTCATCCCAAAAGGGCCGTGCCGGCATGACGGCGCGGCCCTTTTTTGTGCCCGCCTCACCGCCTTCGGGCGAACCAGCGATAAAGCGCCAGGACCGCGATCGATCCCATCACCGCCGCCACGAAGCCCGCTCTCTGCCCCGGCGCATAGAAGCCCATCAGCCGGCCGACGAACCCCGCGAGCAGCGCACCGGCGATGCCGAGCAATATCGTGACGACGCAGCCGCCCGGGTCGCGGCCCGGCATCAGCAGCTTCGCCAGCGCGCCGGCCAGCAGGCCGACGATGATCCATCCGAGCAAGTCCATTCGCCGCTCTCCTCCTGCCGTGCCACCCCTGGCAAGGGTGCCGCATCCTGACTGTCGCCGCAAGTCGATGCGGCATCGTCATGAACGAAGCAGCGCCCGTCGATCCGCCGCCGTCCACCCCGGCCACGCCCGCGCCACCCAGATTGCCCGGCCTTGCCAAAGCATGATAAAGGGGGCTTGAGAGCAGTGCTATATTCATATAACACAGTGACGACGGGCGCGACAGGGGCGTGTGCGCCGGAGAGATGGGAACGGCATGAATTACGAGACGCAGGTGCTGGGCGAGCCGGCCGTCATGATCGACGAGGAGGACGCGCGTGCGCGCCGCAAGCGGCTGCTGCTGGTCGGCGGCGCGGTCGCGGTCGTGCTGGTGGGGACCGCCGCCTGGATCTCCATGCGCGGGGGCGACTCGGCCGCGCCGGCGCAACAAGCGCCGACCGCCCCGGTCGTCACCGTCATCAGCCCCGGCCAGTCGGCGGTCGCCCGTACCGTCAGCGCGACGGGATCGCTTGCCGCGCGTGTCGATATGCCGGTCGGCGTCGTCGGCGAAGGCGGCATGGTGACGCGCGTGCTGGTCCAGCCGGGCGACTGGGTGCGCGCCGGGCAGACGCTGGCCATGGTGGAGCGCTCCGTCCAGACCGAGCAGGGCCGCTCTCTCGCCGCGCAGGTGGAGGTCGCCCGCGCCGACGCGAAACTGGCGCAGGCGCAGCTTGATCGCGCCAAGGCGCTGGTCGGCCGCGGCTTCATCAGCGCCGCCGACATCGACCAGCGCACCGCCACGCGCGACGCCGCCCAGGCGCGCGTCAACGTGGCCGTCGCGCAGTTGAAGGAGCAGCAGGCCCGCACCGGGCGGCTCGACATCCGCGCGCCGGCCGCCGGCCTGGTGCTGACCCGCACCGTCGAACCGGGCCAGATCGTGGGGTCGGGCAGCGCCGTGCTGTTCCGCCTCGCCCAGGGCGGCGAGATGGAGATGCGCGCGCAGGTGGCGGAGGCGGACCTCGCGACCCTGCGCCCCGGCAACAGCGCGATGGTGACGCCGATCGGCAGCACCGCCGCCTTTGCCGGCCGCGTGTGGCAGGTGTCGCCCGTGGTCGATCCGCAGACGCGGCAGGGCACTGTGCGCATCGCCGTCCCCTACAATGCCGCGATCCGCCCCGGCGGCTTTGCCGCCGCGACCATCACCAGCGGGTCGGGCAGCGCGCCGCTGCTGCCCGAATCGGCGGTGCAGAGCGACGCCAGGGGCAGCTTCGTCTACATCGTCAACGGCAAGAACCAGGTCGAGCGGCGCAACGTCACCGTGGGCCAGGTGTCCGACGACGGCGTCGCCGTGACCAGCGGCATCACCGGCGCGGAAAAGATCGTGACGTCGGCGGGCGCCTTCCTGGCGCCGGGGCAGAAGGTGAAGCCGGAACTGGCCAGGGGCCGCTGATACGACCGGCGCCCCTCGACGGGCGCCGGTCCGGCATAGCAGGGATTGCGGGCGCGGCAGCGTCCGGTGAAGGAAGCGCGTCATGAATTTCCGCAATATTTCCGCATGGGCGATCCGCAATCCGGTCAGTCCGCTCGTCCTGTTCGCCGCCCTGCTGGTGGCGGGCGTGGTCAGCTTCCTGCGGATGGACGTCAACAACAATCCCGACGTCAGCTTCCCGATGGTCAGCGTCACCGTGTCCCAGCCCGGCGCCGCGCCGACCGAACTGGAAACGCAGGTGACGCAACGGGTCGAGGCCGCCGTGCGCGGCATCAGCGGGGTGGAGGACATCACCTCCTTCGCGTCCGAAGGCCAGTCGCTCACCAACGTCCAGTTCAAGATCGGCACGCCGGTTGATCGCGCGGTCAACGACGTGAAGAACGCCGTCGACCAGATCCGCAGCGACCTGCCCGACGGCATCCTGGAGCCGCAGGTGCGCCGCATCGACGTCGATGGCGGGCCGATCGCCTATTTCAGCGCCGAAGCGACCGACATGACGCTGGAGGAACTGTCCTGGTATGTCGACAACACCGTCGCCAAGCGCCTGCTGTCGATCAGCGGCATGGCCGCGGTCAATCGCGGGGGCGGCGTCAGCCGCGAGATTCGCGTCATCCTCGATCCCGCCCGGCTCCAGGCCTATGGCATCACCGCGGCGCAGGTGAACGCGCAGCTGCAGCAGGTGAACATCAATGCGGCCGGCGGCCGGACCGAGATCGCCGGCGCCGAACAGTCGATCCGCGTGCTCGGCAACGCGCGCAACGCCCACGTGCTCGGCGAAACGCAGATCGCCATTTCCGGCGGCCGCACCGTCAAGCTCGCCGACCTCGCCACCGTGCGCGACATGTATGCCGAACAGCGCAGCCTGTCGCTGATGAACGGCCGGCAGGTGACGAGCTTCAGCCTCGAAAAGGCGAAGGGATCGTCCGACGTCACCGTCTATGACGAAGCGATGAAGGTGCTGGACAAGCTCAAGAAGGAAAATCCCAAGGTCCAGTTCAAGCAACTCTACACCAGCGTCGATTATACCAAGGGCCAGTATCACAGCGCCATGTCGGCGATGATCGAGGGCGCGGTGCTGGCGGTCGTCATCGTCTTCCTGTTCCTGCGCGACTGGCGCGCGACGATGATCTCCGCGCTCGCGATTCCGTTGTCGGCGATCCCGTCCTTCTGGTTCATGGACATGATGGGCTTCACCCTGAACGGCATCTCGCTGCTGGCGTTGAGCCTGGTGGCGGGCGTGCTGGTGGACGACGCGATCGTGGAGATCGAGAATATCGTGCGCCACATGCGCATGGGCAAATCCGCCTATCAGGCGTCGATCGACGCGGCGGACGAGATCGGCCTCGCCGTGCTGGCCACCACCATGGCGATCGTCGCGGTGTTCCTGCCGGTCGCGCTGATGCCGGGCCTTGCCGGCCAGTTCTTCATCCAGTTCGGCATGACGGTCGTGGTGTCGGTGCTGATGAGCCTTGCCGTCGCCCGCCTCATCACGCCGATGATCGCCGCCTATTTCCTCAAGGCTCATGGCGAGGAAAGCCATGGCGAAGGCTGGCTGATGGACCGCTATATGGGCGTGCTGCGCTGGTCGCTCGATGACCGCAAGTCCAAGGCGCGCAAGGCGCAGGGCGGATTCCGCAACCGCCTGGTCGGCGGTTTCATCGACCATCGGGTATGGACGCTGGGCTTCGGCGTCCTCGCCTTCCTCGCCACGCTGGTCGCCTTCGGCACGCTGCCCATGACGTTCCAGCCCACGATCAACACCGATTTCAGCCAGGTGAAGATCGAGACGGTGCCGGGCAGCACGCTGGCGCAGACCACCGCCATTACCCGCAAGGTCGCCGACATGCTGGCCGCGGACACGGACGTGGTGGAGGCCGCCTTTGCCGACATCAACCCCACCAACGCCGACATCTTCCTGACGCTGAAGAAGGATCGGCCGATGTCGTCGGTGGAATGGGAGCGCAAGGTCGCGCCCAAGTTCCGCACCGTCGCCGACGCCCGCGTCAACTTCCAGTCGCAATCGGGCGGCGGCTTCGGCCGCGACATCATCATGATGTTCGGCTCCGACGATCCGGTGTTGCTCGAAAAGACCGCCAACGACCTGGTCCGCCAGATGACGGGCGTGCACGAACTGCGCGATCCGCGCGTGCAGGGCGACATGCAGCGGCCCGAGATCATCATCAAGCCGCGCCTCGACCTCGCCGCCAGCCTGGGCGTGACGACCGCCGCGCTCAGCCAGTCGATCCGCATCGCCACGATCGGCGACATCGACCAGAACAGCGCGAAATTCTCCCTGTCCGATCGCCAGATCCCGATCCGGGTCTCGCTGGCGGAGGACAGCCGCAAGGACATCGCCACGATCGAGAACATGCCGGTGCCGACCGTCAACGGCGGCTCCGTGCCGCTCAAGGTGGTCGCCGACATCAGCTTTGGCGCGGGACCGACGCAGATCCGCCGCTATAACCAGATCCGCCGCGTCGTCGTGGGCGCCGACCTCGCGCCCGGCATGGTCACCAGCCAGGCGATGCAGAAGATCAACGCCCTGCCGCTCATGAAGGCGATCAACGAAGGCCGCATCCAGGGGGTGCAGAAGCTCAACGTCGGCGACGCCAAGTGGCAGGCGGAGATGCTGGCCAACTTCGTGATCGCCGTCTTCTCCGGCGTGCTGCTGGTGCTCGCCGTGCTGGTGCTGCTGTACAAGCGGATCATGCCGCCGTTCGTGAACCTGGGGTCGCTGCTGCTGGCCCCGCTGGGCGGCGCGATCGCGCTGCACATCGCGGGCCAGCCGCTGTCGATGCCGGTGTTCATCGGCCTGCTCATGCTGCTCGGCATCGTCGCGAAGAACTCGATCCTCGTCATCGACTTCGCGCTGGAGGAGATGGAGAAGGGCGTGCCCAAGAAGGCGGCGATCATCGACGCCGGGCACAAGCGCGCCCAGCCGATCGTCATGACCACCGTGGCGATGGTCGCCGGCATGGTGCCGACCGCCCTGTCGCTGTCGGGCGACGCCGCCTGGCGCGCGCCGATGGGCATCACCGTGATCGGCGGCCTCATCCTGTCCACCGTGCTGACGCTGGTGATCGTGCCGGCGGTGTTCAGCCTGGCCATCGGCTTCGAAGCCTGGATCGGCCCGAAGCTCGGCCGCGGGCTTTTGACCTACAAGCCCGAGCATAAGCAGGGCGGCGCGGTCCAGCCGGCGGAGTGACGCGCGGGCAGGCGACGCGCCGCAAAAGAAGCGCTTGCCTGAACGAAACGCCCGCGTAACCGTTTGACGGTCATGACGCTGCTCCGCCTGCCCCGATCGAAGGACGCGCCCGCCGCCCACCCCGCGCGGCGGATGCGGATCGTGGCAAGCGCGATGCTGATCGCCATGGCCGCGCTGTTCGTCGCGGCGCGGGCGACGGCGCACCTCCACCCCGCGATCGGCTTCGTCCAGGCCTTCGCCGAAGCCGCGATGGTCGGCGGCCTGGCCGACTGGTTCGCCGTCACCGCGCTGTTTCGCCACCCGCTCGGCCTGCCCATCCCGCACACGGCGATCATCCCGCGCAACAAGGACCGGATCGGCGACACGCTCGCGGTGTTCCTGCGCGACAATTTCCTGACCCCCGCCGTCGTCGCACGGCGGATGCGGCATATGGACGTGGCGGGCGCGGCGGGGCGCTTCCTCGCCAGCCCGTCCGGCGGCGACGGTCGCCTGCGCGAAGGCGCGTCGCGGCTGGCGGCGGACGTGCTGGAGGCGCTGGACCAGGAACGGCTGGGCGGCATGGTCAAGGGCGCGATCGCTCAGCGGCTGCGCGCGATCAACCTCGCCCCGCTGCTGGGGCAGGCGATCGAGGCGGCGATGCGCGATGGCCGCCACGCCCCGGTGATGGACGGCATCATCCAGTGGGCCGACCGGGCGCTGGCGGCGAACGACCATCTCATTCGCCAGATGGTGCACGACCGGGCAGGCAAGGTGCTGCGCTGGACCGGCCTCGACGAGAATCTCGCCAACGCGATCATTGACGGGCTGCGCAAGCTGCTGGCCGACATGGCCGCCGATCCGGGCCACAGTTTGCGGCTGAAGGCGGAGGAAGGGCTGGCCACCCTCGCCGTCGATCTCCAGTTCGATCTGGAGATGCAGGCCAAGGTCGCGGCGCTGCGCGACGAAATTCTCGACAACCCGGCGATGCAGCGCTGGATCGAGGGGATGTGGGAACAGGCGCGCGCCGGGTTGCTGCGGGCGGTGCGCGATCCCGGCCGGGCGATGGCGGGACGGCTGGGCGAGGCGCTGCGGGCGCTGGGCGGCACGGTATTGGCCGAAGCGCGGCTGCGCCTCGTCATCAACCGCTTCGCCCGGCGCGCGGCGGTGGGCGCGACCGCCAGCTATGGCGACGCGATCGTCCGGCTGGTGAGCGACACCGTGCGCGGCTGGGACGCGGGCACCGTCACCAGCCGGCTGGAGCAGGCGGTGGGGCGCGACCTGCAATATATCCGCATCAACGGCACACTGGTCGGCGGCCTTGTCGGGCTGGCGATCCACGCGATTGATTCGCTGCTTTAGAGGCCGCGCCGCCCCGATCTGCCGCGCGGACTGAGACAGCGACTGAGACAATTGAAAGCGGTTTTCCGCGCGTCGCAACGACCCGCGCCCAGCACTGAACGACCGGGTTAAATTTGATGTTGCAACATATCATTATTTGATGTTGTATCATGTCATATACGAGAGGATGCAGCACTAGCGAGAGGAGTCGAGGCGATGCGACAGGGCGCGATGCAAAGGCTGAACGGCAATGCAGGCAGCGGGCCATCCCGCTACGGCGCGGGCCGGCGATCCCCGCTGGGGCTGGGCGGCACGGTCGCCGTTCATGCGCTGCTGGTCGGCGCGTTCCTCCTCATCCCCAGACAAGTGATCGACGTCTTCACCCCCGCCCCGCCGATCACCACCTACCCCGTGCCCGCAGACCCGCCCCCGCCCGAACCGACGGTCGAGAAGCCGGTGGGCCAGAAGGTGCCCGCGCGGCCGGAGCGGTCCGAAAAGCCGACCGTCGCCGACCCGCTCGTCACCCTGCCCAAGGGCGATCCGCCGCTCACCGGCACCCCCGACGACGGCGTGCGGCTCGATCCCGGCCCGACCATCGCTTTGCCCCCCGTTGATCCGCCACGCGAGCCGGTGGTGATCGACGCCAGCATCGACCCGCGCGCCCGCGCCGCCTTCCAGCCCGACTATCCCGGCACGATGATCCGGCAGGGCGTGGAGGGCGCCGTGACGGTGCGAATGGGCATCGGCGCGGACGGCCGCGTCACCGACATCGAGAAGATCAGCGCCACGGACGAGAGTTTCTGGCTGGCGACCCGGCGCCACGCCCTGCGCGAATGGCGTTTCCGCCCCGCGACGCGCGACGGCGTGCCGATCGCCTCGACCAGGGTGCTGACGGTGCGCTTCACCCTGACCGACCGATAGCAGCCCGAAAACGGGGGGGAGGACAGGACCATGACCGTTTTCGCCTCTGCTTTTGCATCCGGCCGCGCCCTGCCTTATATCGGGCGCATGGCCATCTTCCCCCGTCCCGTTTCCCCCAAAAGCGCGCTTGGCGACTTCTGGAGCTATTTCCGCCAGCAGCGGCAGCATAAATGGCCGCTCCTCGGCCTGTCCGCGGCGCTGACCTGGGTCATCGTGTGGACCTTCGTGATCGACGCGAACACCAACACGATGCCGACCCGCAACAAGATCATCTATGTCGAAAGCTGGGACGCCAACCGGTCCGACGCGGCGATCATCCTCCAGCAGAAGATCGATTTCGCCAAGCGCGAGGCGGCGCTGGTGAAACAGCAGAAGAAGATGCAGGGCTATGCCGACGCCTTCGGCATCGAGTGGCGCGACGAGGAAGCGCGCAACACCGCCCGCCGCAAGGAAGCGGTGAAGCAGATCGACGCCCTGCTCGACCAGCGGCTCGCCAAGGCCGAAGCGGCGGACAAGTCCGCGCCCAGGGCCGCCGACGCGCCGCGCTGACGCCGATGACGCAAGCGGCCGACGACCGGCGATATATGGCCGCCGCCATCGCGCTGTCGGCCCGCGGGCGCGGCCTCTCCACCCCCAACCCCAATGTCGGCTGCCTGATCGTGCGCGAACGCAGGGTCGTCGGGCGCGGCTGGACCCAGCAGGGCGGCCGTCCCCATGCCGAGGCGCAGGCGCTGGACCAGGCGATGGACCGGGCGCGGGGGGCCACGGCCTATGTGACGCTGGAGCCCTGCTTCCACCTCTCCCCGCGCGGCCCGCGCTGCGCCGATCTGATGGCCCGCGCCGGCGTCGCCCGGGTGGTGATCGCGCTGCGCGATCCCGATCCGCGCACCGACGGGCAGGGCGCGGCCTGGCTGCGCGACCGGGGCATCGCGGTCGATATGGGCCTGATGGCGGCGGAGGCCGAGCGGGCGATGGCGGGCTTCGTGCTGCGGCAGACGCTGGGGCGGCCGCATGTGACGCTGAAACTCGGCCTGTCGCTCGATGGGCGGATCGCGCTGGCGTCGGGGGAAAGCCGCTGGATTACCGGGCCGGACGCGCGCGCGCACGCCCATCTGGAGCGGGCGCGGCATGACGCCATCATGGTGGGCGGCGGCACCCTGCGCGCCGACGCGCCCCGACTCCACGTGCGGCTGCCCGGCCTTGAGGATCGTTCGCCCCGCCGCCTGCTGCTCACCCGTGGCAACGCGCCGGAGGGGTGGGAACGGATCGCCACGCCCGAAGACATCGCGCGGCTCGACCGGGTCGATCATCTGCTGGTCGAGGGCGGCGCGGGCGCGGCGGCGGCTTTCCTGCGCGCCGACCTTGTCGATCGGCTGCTGCTGTATCGCGCGCCGATCATCGTGGGGGAGGGGTTGGCGGGAATCGGGGACATCGGCCTTTCCGATCTGAGCGCGGCGCATGGGCGCTGGCGGATGAGCGACGCGCGCGCGCTCGGCGTCGATCGGCTGGAGGTTTACGAACGGGTTCGCAGCGCTTAAGCGCCAGTTGCATTCTCCGTTCGGTTCGAGCCTGTCGAGAACCGTTGCGCGCGGGTTCTCGACAGGCTCGAACCGAACGGTTTGTTACAGGGTAGCGAGCACAATGTTCACCGGCATCATCACCGACATCGGCACGATCCGCGCCCATGAGCAGCGCGGCGACCTGCGCCTCGTCATCGGGTGCGGCTACGACATGGATGGCGTGGCGATCGGCGCGTCGATCGCCTGCTCGGGCGCCTGCCTTACGGTGGTGGACAAGGGCGCGGACTGGTTTGCGGTGGACCTGTCGGCGGAAACCGTCGCGCGCACCGCGCCGGGGCTGTGGGCGACAGGCGGACGGCTGAACCTCGAACGCGCCCTCAAGGTCGGCGACGAACTGGGCGGCCATATCGTCACCGGCCATGTCGATGGCCTCGGCACGGTGGTGGGCGTGTGCCCGGAAGGCGATTCGCACAAGGTCGGCTTCGCGGTGGACGCTGCCCTCGCCCCGATGATCGCGCCCAAGGGCAGCATCACCGTCGACGGCGTGTCCCTGACCGTCAACGAAGTGCGCGATGTGGACGGCGGGGCGCATTTCTCGGTGAACCTCATCCCGCATACGTGGGACGTCACGACGCTGGGACGTCTGGCGGAAGGCGCGAAGGTCAATCTGGAGATCGACGTGCTGGCGCGCTATCTCGACCGGATGCAGGGCTTTCGCAGCCGCACGATGTGATTGGGGCTTGCAATTATCACATTGCAATGTGATATGCGCGCCATCCCCTGGTTGGAGTAGGCTCCATGTCGTCCGCGCTTCTCGATTCCGTCCGCAGCCTCGTCACCGATGGCGGCATGTCGCGATCCGGCCTCGCCCGCGCGGCCGGCCTCCACGCCAATTCGCTCCGCCGCCTGGGCGAAGCGGACTGGAACCCGACCGCCGACACGCTGGGCAAGCTGGAAGCCTATCTCCTGAAGCGCGAGGGCGGCACCGCACTGGCCAGCCCCGAAGAGATCATCAACGAAGCGCGCAACGGGCGCATGTTCATCCTGGTCGATGACGAGGACCGCGAGAATGAGGGCGATCTCGTGATCCCCGCGCAGATGGCGACGCCCGACGCGATCAACTTCATGGCGACCCACGGACGCGGCCTCATCTGCCTGGCTCTCACCAAAGAGCGGGTCGATCATCTCGGCCTCGAACTGATGAGCCGCAACAACGGCACGCGGCACGAAACCGCCTTCACCGTGTCGATCGAGGCGCGCGAGGGCGTGACCACCGGCATCAGCGCCGCCGACCGCGCCCGCACCATCTCCGTCGCGATCGACGGGTCGAAGGGACGCCCCGACATCGTGACGCCCGGCCACGTCTTCCCGCTGGTGGCGAAGGACGGCGGCGTCCTCGTGCGCACCGGCCATACCGAGGCGGCGGTGGACGTGGCGCGGCTCGCCGGCCTCAATCCGTCGGGCGTCATCTGCGAGGTGATGAAGGATGACGGGACGATGGCCCGGCTCGACGACCTCATCCCCTTCGCGCAGAAGCACAAGATGAAGATCGGCACGATCCGCGACCTCATCGCCTATCGCCGCCGCCACGACCATATGGTCGAACGCCGCGCGGAAACGAGCTTCGCCAGCAAGTGGGGCGGCGACTGGAAGGTGATCAGCTTCTATAATCGCGCCACCCGGACCGAGCAGATGGTGCTGCAGAAGGGCCATGTCGTGCCCGACCAGCCGACCCTGGTGCGGATGCACCAGTTGTCGCTGATGGAAGACATATTTGGCGCGGAAGGCCGGCGCAGCGACCTTCTTGCACGCTCGATGGAGATTATCGGACGCGAGGGATCGGGCCTGATCGTGCTGCTCGCCGGAGCGGACGATGGCGATTTTCTCTCCAAATCGATTACGCGATGGGCCAGCAAGGGCGCGCCCGGCGACATGGACGAGCTGCGCAACTATGGCGTGGGCGCGCAATTGCTCGCGGAACTGGGCGTGCACGACATGATCCTGCTGACCAACAGCCATCACAGCCTGATCGCGCTCGACGGCTACGACCTTTCCGTGGTCGGGCAGCGCCCGATCGAACTCTGATCGAAGGGACATACCGATGGCGAAATTCCTGATCGTCGAAGCGCGCTTCTACGACCATTTGAACGACCTGCTGATCGAGGGCGCGAAGGCGGCGCTGGACGAGGGCGGCCACCGCTATGAGGTGGTGACGGTGCCGGGCGCGCTGGAGATACCGGGCGCGGTGGCGCTCGCGGCGGAAACGGGCCGCTATGACGGCTTCGTCGCCATCGGCGTGGTGATCCGCGGCGAAACCTATCATTTCGAAGTGGTGTCGAACGAGAGCGCGCGCGGGCTGATGGCGCTCAGCATGGACGGCATTGCCATCGGCAACGGCATCCTGACGGTCGAAAATGAGGAACAGGCGCTGGTGCGCGCCCGCCCCGACCAGAAGGACAAGGGCGGCGAGGCGGCCAAGGCGGCGATCGCGATGCTCGCCCTGCGCGAGAAGTTCGGAGTGGCGTGACACGCTACCCAGCTAAGCGCCCCTTCTCTCCCGCGTCATTCCCGCGAAGGCGGGAATCCATCTCCTGCCGTCGCACGGTGGGACAGCGCCGGAGATGGATCCCCGCTTTCGCGGAGATGACGATCGGGGAGGCCAGAGGGAGGATGGTTCAGGCCACCGGCTCCAGCGCCGGATAGTCAGTATAGCCTTCCGCGCCCTGCGTGTAGAAGGTCTTGGCGTCCCACGCATTGAGCGGTGCGCCGGTGCGCAGGCGTTCCACCAGGTCGGGATTGGCGATGAACGGCCGGCCGAAGGCGATGCCGTCCGCGACCCCGCTGTCGAGCGCCGCCTGCGCGCTGTCGGCCGTATAGTCGCTGTTGAGGATCAGCGGCCCCTTGAAATGCTGGCGGATCAGCGGCGAGAGCGGCGGCACGTCGCTCGCGCCATAGGTGCCGTGCGGTTTCAGCTCGCGCAGTTCGAGGAAAGCGATGCCGAGCGCGTCGAGCGCCTGCGCGGCGACCGGAAAGAGGCTGGTCGGGTCGCTGTCGTCGGTGCCCTGCGTATCGCCGTTGGGCGACAGGCGGACGGCGGTGCGGTCCGCGCCGATCGCATCGACCAGGGTGCCGGTGACTTCGCGCAGCAGCCGGACGCGATTCTCCACGCTGCCGCCATACTCGTCGCTGCGCTGGTTGACGCCGTCGCGCAGGAATTCGTCGATCAGATAGCCGTTGGCGGCGTGCAGCTGCACCCCGTCGAACCCGGCGGCGACCGCATTGCGCGCCGCGGTCGCATAGCTGTCGAGCAGCTGCGGGATCTCGGCGACGTCGAGCGCGCGCGGCGTCTCATAGCCCTTGTTGCCCTCATAGGTGTGGGCATGGCCGGGTGCCGCGACGGGACTCGAGGACACCGGCTGCTCGCCGGTCACGCTGCTGTGGACCAGCCGGCCCATATGCCAGAGCTGCGCGACGATCCGGCCGCCCGCGTCATGCACCGCGTCGGTGACCTGCCGCCAGCCATCCACCTGCGCCTCGGTCCACAGGCCCGTTGCATAGGGCCAGCCCAGCCCCTGCCGCGAAATGCCGATCGCCTCGCTGATGATGAGGCCCGCGCCCGCCCGTTGCCGGTAGTAGTCTGCCATGAGCGGCGTGGGCACATGGTCGCGGGTGCCGCGCGCACGGGTGAGCGGCGCCATGAGGATGCGGTTCGGCGCGGCGATGGCGCCGAGGCGGATGGGATCGAACAGCGTGGTCATGCAATCTCCCTTGAGTCATCATAGTTGCAAATTGCAACGGGACTTGATGCGCAAAGCCAGCTAGGGACCGATCATGCCCACTTCAACCCCTGTTGCACCGCAAAAGATGCCTGCTCTCGCTTTTCCTGCGTTGATTCTCGCCAATGGCGTGCTGGCGATGGGTCCGGTGCTGGTGCGGCTGACGGATGTAGGGCCGGTGGCGGCGGCCTTCTGGCGCCTGACGCTCGCCTTGCCGCTGCTGCTGGCGCTGGCGGCCCCGCAGTTGCTGCGGACGCGGCTGCGCGCCGGCCAGTGGGCGATGCTGCTGGGCGCGGGCCTGTTCTTCGCCGCCGACCTCGCCAGCTGGCACGCCGGCATCGGCCATACCAAGGTCGCCAACGCGACGCTCTTCGGCAATGTGAGCGCGCTGGCGCTGCCGCTCTGGGGGATGGTCGTGCTGCGCCACCGCCCCGCCCCGCTCCAGCTGGTGGCGCTGGCGCTGGCGGCGGTGGGCGCGGCGGTCCTGATGGGGGGCAGCTACGAACTTTCGCCCCGCAACCTGCGGGGCGACCTGCTCTGCCTGCTCGCGGGGCTGCTCTACACCGCCTATCTGCTGATGGTGCAGGACGCGCGCCGGGGGCTGGACAGCTGGTCGGCGCTGGCGGTCGTGAGCGCGGCGGGCGCGGGACCGTTGCTGATCGCGGCGCTCACGCTTGGGGAACAAGTGATGCCGGGCGACTGGACCTGGGTGATCGTGCTGGCGCTGTCCAGCCAGCTGGTGGGCCAGGGCCTGATGACCTACGCCCTCGCCTGGTTTTCGCCGCTGGTGCTGGGGCTGAGCCTGCTGCTGCAACCGGCGGTCGGGGCGTTGGCCGGCTGGCTGCTGTTCGGCGAGTGGCTGAGCCTCGCCGATCTGGCCGGCGCGCTCGCCATCTCGATCGCGCTGGTGCTTGTGCGCCTGCCCGCCCGAGCCTAGATTGCAGGGCATGACCGACCCGCAGGACATGACCCTCGACGAAATCCGCGCCGCGCTCGCCCCGCTGCTCGCCCGCCACGCCGCTTTCGATGGCTGGCGGCCGCAGGCGGTCGCGATGGCGGCGCAGGAGAAGGGCGTCGATCCCGACGTCGCGCAGCTCGCCTTCGCCAACGGCCCGGTCGATATGATTGACGCCTGGTTCGCCGCGATCGACGCCGCGATGCTGGATCGGCTTCCTGCCGAAACGCTGGCGACGATGTCGATCCGCAGGAAGATCACCGCCCTGATCGAAGCGCGGCTCGCCCTGCTCGCTCCCGACCGCGAAGCGCTGCGCCGCGCGCTCGCCATCCTCGCGCTGCCCACCAATGCCGCCCGCGCCGCGAAGCTCGCCTGGCGCGCGGCGGACGTCATGTGGCGCGCGGCCGGCGACACCGCGACCGACCTCAACCACTACAGCAAGCGCATGACGCTCTCGGCCGTCTACGCCTCCACGCTGCTGGTGTTCGTCGACGACGACAGCGCCGGCCACGCAGACAGCCGCGCCTTCCTCGCCCGGCGGATCGAGGGCGTGATGCGCTTTGAAAAGGCGAAGGCGAAGCTGACTGGCGCGGGCGGCGGGGACCGGCTCAGCCTGTCCCGCTTCATCGGCCGGTTGCGCTATCCGGCGGTGTGACGGCATCGATTCGCGCTGGCCATCGGCTAAGGATATTGATAGTCGCTCGCAGCAGATAGACTGCGAGTAGCTTCCCCCTTGCGCCTCACCGACCTGCCCCTGCGCCAGCCCGCCTATGTCGACCGGATCGACTGGACCGCGCTGCCCGCCGCCGATGGCCAGCGGCTGCGCGAATTCGGCCTGTGCGAAGGGGCGAGCGTGGAGGCGCTGCATCATGGCGGGCTGCTCGGCCGCGGGCCGATCGCCTGCCGCATCGGGCGCATGACCATCGCCATGCGCCGCAACCACGCCGCCGCCGTCCTCGTGCGCACCGGGGCGGAGCGAGCGGCATGACCGCGCTGCCGCTCGTCGCGCTGGTCGGCAATCCCAACGCCGGCAAGAGCGCGCTGTTCAACGCGCTGACCGGCGCGCGGCAGAAACTGGGCAACTATCCCGGCGTCACGGTGGAGCGCAAGGCGGGCCGCCTGCCGCTTCCCGACGGTCGCCCGGCCGAGCTGGTCGACCTGCCCGGCACCTACAGCCTCCTGCCCGGCAGCCCCGACGAGCAGGTGACGCGCGACGTGGTGATGGGCCGGCAGGCCGGCGAAAGGCGGCCGGATGCGCTGGTGATCGTGGTGGATGCCGCCAATCTCGACAATCATCTCCGTTTCGCGCTCGAACTGATCGCGCTCGGCCTGCCGACGATCGTCGCGCTCAACATGGTCGATCTGGCCACGCGGGACGGGCTGGAACTGGACGCCACCATCCTCTCGCGCGAGTTGGGCGTCCCGGTCGTCCCGACGGTTGCCGTGCGCAAGCGCGGCCTTGATCATCTGCGCGAGGAACTCGGCACGCTGCTGGCCGGGACGGCTGCCGCCGCGCCGGCCCGGCCTGTCCGCGATTTCGACGCGACCCGCAAGGAAGCGCGCCGCATTGCGGGTGCTGCGATCGTCCGCGAAACGCCCTCGCGCCGGTTAACCGCGGCTGTGGACCGGGTGGCGCTGCATCCGATCGCCGGCCTCGCCCTGTTGCTCGGCCTGCTGTTCGTCATGTTCCAGGCGGTCTATGCCTGGTCGGAAGCGCCGATCGCGATGATCGAGGGGCTGGCCGAAGCCGCCGCCAATGCTGCGCGCGCCGCTTTGCCCGACGGCATCTTCCGCTCCTTCCTGGTCGATGGCGTCATCAACGGCGTGGGATCGGTGGTGGTGTTCCTCCCGCAGATCCTCATCCTCTTCTTCTTCATCCTGATGCTGGAGGCGACCGGCTATATGGTCCGCGCCGCCTTCCTGATGGACGGGTTGATGGCGAAGGTCGGCCTGTCGGGCCGGGCCTTCATCCCGCTCCTCTCCTCCTTCGCCTGCGCGGTGCCCGGCATCATGGCGACGCGGACGATCAGCGACCCCAGGGACCGGCTGACGACGATCCTGATCGCCCCGCTCATGACCTGCTCGGCGCGGCTTCCGGTCTATGCCGTCATCATCGGCGCGTTCATCCCCGCGCGCGACATCGGTTACGGCGTGGGCCTGCAAGGCTTCGTGCTCTTCTGTCTCTATGTCGCGGGCATCATCGGCGCGATGCTGGTGGCGCTGGTTCTGCGGCTGACCGTCACCAAGGGCGCGAGCGGCGGCTTCCTCATGGAAATGCCGAAATATCAATGGCCCCGCCCGCAGGACATTCTGCTCGGCCTCTGGCAGCGCGCGGTCATTTTCCTCAAGCGGGCCGGCACGATCATCTTTGCGTCCACCGTGATCCTGTGGCTGCTGCTCAGCTTCCCGCGCGTGCCGGACGGCGATCCGACGAGCCAGGTCGATCATTCGATCGCCGGGCGGATCGCCAGCGGCTTGCAGGTCGTGCTGGCGCCGGTCGGCTTCAATCGCGACATTTCGCTGGCGCTCATCCCGGCGATGGCCGCGCGAGAGGTGGCGGTGTCCGCGCTCGCCACCGTCTATTCGATCGACGCGGGCGACGACGAAGCCGCGCTGGAACAAAGCCTTGGCGACCGGTTGAAGCGCCAGTGGCCGCTCCCCACCGCCCTTGCTTTCCTCGCCTGGTTCATCTTCGCGCCGCAGTGCATATCGACCATCGCGGTTACCAGGCGGGAGACCAACGGGTGGCGGTGGCCGCTCTTCATGGTCGGATACCTCTTCATCCTCGCCTATATCGCGGCGGGCATCACTTACTGGACCGCGACGGCGGCGGGACTATAAGGGCCGATCAATCTATCGGAGGAATCATGGCAGGCTCGGTCAACAAGGTCATATTGGTCGGCAATCTGGGCGCGGACCCGGAGGTCAAGAGCTTCCAGAATGGCGGCAAGATCTGCAACCTGCGCCTCGCCACGTCCGAAAGCTGGAAGGACCGGATGACCGGCGAGCGCAAGGAACGCACCGAATGGCACAGCGTCGTCATCGGCGGCGAGGGGCTTGTGGGCGTGGCCGAACGCTTCCTGCGCAAGGGGTCCAAAATCTATATCGAGGGCCAGCTGCGCACCCGCAAGTGGCAGGACCAGAACGGTAACGACCGCTATTCGACCGAAGTGATGGTGCAGGGGCCGGGCGCGGTTCTGACCATGCTGGACGGCGCGCCGGGCGGCGGCGGTCAGGGCGGCGGCTATGGCGGCGGCGGCGGCGGCCGCGCGCAGCAGGGCGTGAGCGACTGGCAGGGCGGCTCCGGCGGTTTCGGCGGCGGCGACTATGACGATTTCGGCGGCGGCAGCGGCGGCGGCTTTGGCGGCGGGCGCGGTGGATCGTCGGGCGGCGGGTCGGGCGGACGCGGCGCGGGCAGCCCCAATTTCGACAACGACCTGGACGACGAAGTGCCGTTCTGAGGTTCTAAAATCCTCCCCTGCAAGGGGAGGGGGACCGTTCGCGAAGCGAGTGGTGGAGGGGTGCCCAGCTATCGAGAGGGTGACACCCCTCGGTCAGTCACTGCGTGACTGCCACCTCCCCTTGCAGGGGAGGATGATATTTAGCGCGCCAGTTCTTCCGTCGCGAAGGCGCGGATATGCTCGCCCAGGTCGTCACGTTCCAGCGCCAGCGCCAGATTGGCCTCGATATAGCCGGCCTTCGACCCGCAATCGAAGCGTCGCCCTTCGAAGGTGACGCCGTGGAAAGGCTGCGTGCCGATCATCGCCGCCATCGCATCGGTCAGCTGAATCTCGCCGCCCGCCCCCTTTTCCTGCCGCTCCAGTATCTTCATGACCTCGGGCTGGAGGATGTAGCGGCCGGGCAGGATGAGGTTGGACGGGGCGGTGCCGAGTTTCGGCTTTTCGACCAGCCCCTTCACCTCCGTCAGCACGCCGTCGCGCGCGCCCGGATCGATCACGCCATAGCTGGGCGTCTGCTCCATCGGGATTTCCAGCGCGCAGACGAGATTGCCGCCGACCTGTTCATAGGCATCGACCATCTGCTTCATGCAGCCCCGCCCCGGCGCGCCCTTCATGAATTCGTCGGGCAGCAGGATGGCGAAAGGTTCATCCCCCACGATCTCGCGCGCGCACCAGATCGCATGGCCTAGGCCCAGCGGCTCCTGCTGACGAAGGAACACGGCGTTCCCCGGCATCAGCCGCGTGCCTGCCAATGCATCCAGATCCTTGCCACGCTCGCGCTGGGTGATTTCGGTTTCGAACGCGATGTCGAAATAATCCTCGATCGCGCCCTTGCCGCGTCCGGTGACGAAGATCATCTGCTCGATCCCGGCTTCCCGCGCTTCATCCACCGCATATTGGATCAGCGGCCGATCGACCACCGGCAGCAATTCCTTGGGAACGGCTTTCGTAGCCGGCAGGAACCGCGTGCCGAGACCGGCCACAGGAAACACGGCTTTACGGATTGGCTTAGTCAACACTCAGACCCCCTTTGCTGAAGCGACATCGCACTGGATTGCCGCACCTGCACAAAAGGTCAAGCGCCGACAGGCGGCGTCAGACCGCCAGCAACCGGTTGGCGATGACTTCCAGCGACGCGATCTCGCTTTCCAGCTGCTCAAGCGCGATATGCTGCACATTGTTCCGCCCGTCGCGACAGGTGAAGCCGCCCGGCTCGGGCTGGTGGAATCCCTGCACGATCAGCGCCCGGAACCGGTCGATCCGCTGCATGTCGCGCTCGATGTCGGAAATCTGCGTCAGCGCGCTGGCGTTGCGGCGGTCGCGCATCGCCACCATGGTGCGCAGTTCGGTCATCAGCTTGGCCATGCTGGGGCGGGTCCGCGCGCCGACCGTGCGCACGTCGCCCATCGCTTCCCGCAACTGCGAGATTTTCGCTTCCAGGCTCTGTTCCAGCATCGTCCAGGCGCATACCAGCCGCCCGACCGCGCACAGCAGCGCCGCGTCCTCCGGCGCATAGGCCGATACCGTCTTCGTCGTCATGTCGGAAACCAGATGTACACCCACGCCCCGTCCTCCTCTTGGCGATCAGCCTTCGGGGCGCGCGGCAGGAAAGGCCAGACCGGAAGCGGGCCACTCCCCGCAGCGGGGGCACGGGCCATCGGCAGCCGTGCCAAAGCAGCGGCGAGTCGTGCCGCTATGCCCTAGAAATCTATCGCGATTCCCTTCCGTTCCCAGTCGCCGTACCGCACCGGGCTGAGCGGCTCGTCATGGCGCGAGGGCGCATCGGGCGCGTCGCCCTGCGGCACCGGGGGGCTTTTGGAAAGATGGGCGGGCGGCTTCACATGCGCCGGGCGCTTGCCGTTGAAGGTTCCCATGGGACGCGGCCTTTCGATTGCGGGCGGCGATGATCCACCCCATATTCCTGTCGTGTCTGCTATCTGGGCGGCAAGGGAGCCGAGTGCAAGTGAACGGAATGAAGACGACCCTGTTGCTGGCCGCGCTGACTGCGCTGTTCATGGCGCTGGGCTATACGCTGGGCGGCAGCGGCGGCGCGCTGATCGCGCTCGTCGTGGCGGCGGGCATGAACCTCTTCACCTTCTGGAACGCCGACAGGATCGTCCTGTCGATGCATGATGCGCGGGAAGTGGATGCGCAGAGCGCACCCGATTTCTACAATCTGGTCCGCGATCTGGCGCAGCGGGCGCAACTGCCGATGCCGCGCGTCTATCTGATCGACCAGGACGCGCCCAACGCCTTCGCGACCGGGCGCGATCCCGATCATGCCGCCGTCGCCGCCACCACCGGCCTCCTGTCGATGCTGAGCCGCGAGGAAGTGGCGGGGGTGATGGCCCATGAACTGGGCCATGTGAAGAACCGGGACACGCTGATCATGACGATGGTGGCGACGATCGCCGGCGCGATTTCGATGCTGGCGCAGTTCGGCTTCTTCTTTCGCGGCGGCGACCGGGAGGGGCATGGCAATCTCGCGGCCAGCCTGCTGGCGGTGATCGTCGCGCCCTTCGCCGCGATGATCGTGCAGATGGCGATCAGCCGAACGCGCGAATATGGCGCGGACCGGGCAGGCGCGGAGATCAGCGGCAGTCCGCACGCGCTCGCCTCCGCCCTCGCCAAGATTTCCGGCGCGGCGCAGGCGATCCCCAACCCGGTCGTCGCGCGCAATCCCGCCACAGCGCAGGTTTACATCGTGCCAACCCATGTCAGCGAGCTGTTCTCCACCCACCCCGCGACCGAAAAGCGCATCGCCGCGCTGCGCGCCATGGCGGGGGATGGGGTGGAGGATGCGCGCGCGCCCATCGCGTCCGCACCCCGCCCCTCCGCCCTCTCGCCGGTCGCCCCACGCCGCGCCAGCCGCACGCGGAGCGCGCTCGACCCGCACCGCCGCTGATGATCGACGATCTGGCGGGCGAAGCGGCCGGGTTGCTGATCCGGCAGGGGAGCGGCTTCGCCGTCGATCTCACCGTCGACCATATCTTCTCGCGCCACACCGCCCGCTTCTTCCATGGCATGGGTCGCCGCGTCATCGCGGCCGCGACGCTCGGCACGAAGCGCATCCCCTCGTCGCTCCGCGCCGTGTCGAAAGGGCACCGCCCCCGCCCCCGCCGCGCCGACTGGCTGGCGCTGTGGACCGGCATCCTGTTCTGGGTCGCCCTGTTCGTGGTGGTCGGCGGGGGCGTCTCCCATTTTCTTTGAGGCCGAAAGGGCGTAGGGGCGCAGGCCATGCCCCGCCGCCAGCCCCGATCCCCCCGACCCGACGACGTGCCCGGCCTGCCCGCCCGCCGCGCCGCCCTCCGCCTGCTCGACGCGGTGCTGCGCCGGGGGGAGCCGCTGGAACTCGCGCTGCACGGCGCGGCGCAAGGGCTGGCGCGGGAGGACCGGGCGCTGACCCACGCGATCGCGGCCGAAGTGCTGCGCCACCTGCCCGATCTCGACGCGCTGATCGACGGGGCGACGCAGCAGCTGCTGCCGCCCGACGCCAAGGCGCGGATGGTGCTGCGCATCGCGCTTGCCCAGACGCTCAGCCTCGACACGCCACCCCATGCGGCGATCGCCACCGCGCTGCCGCTGGTCGATGGCGGGCCGCGCAAGCTGGTCCATGGCGTGTTCGGCACGCTGATGCGCGGCGAAGCGGCGCTGCCCGATCCCCCGACCCTGCCCGCCGAGGTGGCGGACCGGTGGGCCGGCCAGTGGGGCGCGGCCATGCCGGATCAGGCCGCCACCGCCTATGCGCAGCGCCCACCGGTCGATGTTACCCTGCGCGACGCGGGCGAGACAGCGAAGTGGACAGCTGAACTGCAAGGTACGTCCTTCGCGCCCGGCCATGTCCGCCTGCCCGATGGAGTCGCCATCCCTGACCTGCCGGGCTTTGCGGAGGGGGCATGGTGGGTGCAGGATGTCGCCGCCTCCTGCGCTGCGCGGCTGCTGGGCGCAGGTGAAGGGCGCCATGTGCTCGACCTGTGCGCCGCCCCAGGCGGCAAGACCATGCAGCTGGCCGCCGCCGGCTGGTCCGTCACGGCGATCGACCAGTCAGCCAAGCGGCTGGAGCGGCTGACCGAGAATCTCGCGCGCACCGGCCTGTCAGCGCAGGTGGTCCAGGCCGACCTGCGCGCGTGGCAGCCCGACGCCCCGGTCGATGCGATCCTGCTAGACGCGCCCTGCACCGCCACCGGCATCTATCGTCGCCATCCCGACGTGCTGCACCGCATCGGCCCGCGCCAGATCGCGGACCTCGCCGAGTTGCAGTCAACATTGCTTGCCCGCGCGGCCGACTGGCTGAAGCCGGGCGGCACGCTCGTCTACGCCACCTGCTCGCTGGAACGGGCCGAGGGCGAGGATCAGGTCGCCCGCTTCCTGTCCGACCGCCCGGATTTTGCGATCCGGCCCGCGATGCCCGATGACCTGCCGGACGGCATCGCCCCGACGGCGCAGGGCTGGCTGCGCACCCTGCCCGACACGCTGGCGAACGCGGGTGGCGTGGACGGATTTTTCATCGCGCGGCTTGTCAAAGGGCCATACTGAAATTTAACGTCGATCGGTGTAGGAAACCGTGTCCGTAACGAGAAGTTACCGTGCGTCCGATCGAGCCTTTGCCCCTCCACCACAGCTGGCCGCTCTATGCGCTGCGCGACCATCTCGCGCCCGTGCTGCTGGACGACAGCATCGCCCGCGACGATCAGGCGCTGGCCGAACGCGGCCTTGGCCTGTGGCATTGCGACCTTGCCGACGACAGCCTGCGCTGGACCGCCGGCGTGTTCGACATATTCGGGCTGGAACGCGATGCGCCCCTCACCCGCCCGCTCGCCGCCGCGCTCTACGCTCCCGACTCGCGCGACCCGATGGAGCGGCTGCGCGCCTACGCCATCCGCCACAAGCGCGGCTTCACGCTGGACGTGGACATCGATCAGGCGGACGGCCTGGGCCGCTGCGCCATGCGCCTTATCGCCGCGCCGCTGCTGGACGGGGACGGCGACGTGGTCGCGCTCCACGGCGTCAAGCAGATGCTGCTGCCCGGCGCCGGAGCGTCCCACCGGCTCGACCCCGGCACCTTCGTCATGCTGTAAAAGCCGCATCGGCCGCGCCGCCCCCGACAATCGCGAATCGCCCGCAAATGCCCGTTGCCCTGTGGTGCGGCGGCGATTAAGGCGAACGGTCAATGACCCGCCCGATCCTCATCTCGCCCTCCATCCTGTCCGCCGATTTCGCCCGTCTGGGCGAGGAAGTCCGCGCCATCGACGAAGCGGGCTGCGACTGGGTGCATATCGACGTGATGGACGGCCATTTCGTGCCCAACATCACGATCGGCCCTGCGGTCGTGAAGGCGCTGCGCCCGCACACGCAAAAGCCCTTCGACGTCCATCTGATGATTTCGCCGGTCGACCTCTATCTCGACGCTTTCGCAGGCGCAGGCGCGGACATCATCACCGTCCATCCCGAAGCCGGGCCGCACATCCACCGCACCGTGCAGCATATCAAGTCCTTGGGCGTGAAGGCGGGCGTGGTGCTCAACCCCGGCACCCCGGCCAAGATGCTCGACTATCTGATCGACGACATCGACCTCATCCTCGTCATGAGCGTCAATCCGGGCTTTGGCGGGCAGAGCTTCATCGAGAGCCAGCTGCGCAAGATCGAGGCGTGTCGGAAGATGATCGACAAGTCCGGCCGCGACATCCGGCTTCAGGTCGATGGCGGCATTGATCTCACCACCGCGCCAAAAGCCATCGCGGCGGGCGCGGACGTGCTGGTCGCCGGCACGGCCACCTTCCGCGGCGGCGCGCAGGCCTATGCCGCCAATATCGCGGCGCTGCGGGGCGGGTGAACGACCCCCGGCGCCCGTCCTCCCGCCGCCGCCAGGACGATCCGCCCGCATCGGGCGACGACGGCATCGAGCAGGGCAAGCGGCTCATCCGCGTCGCGGATGACAAGGGCCTGTCGCTGGCGCAGAAGATCGCCAACCAATTCTATCTGCTGAGCTGGAAGACGCCGATCCACGGACGCCGGCTCAAGGGCAAATATCCGCTCAAGCTGCTCGCCGTGCCCGACGATGTCGTGCCGGGGGACAGCCGCGCCGGCGCGGCCCTGCGCGCGGGCTATTTCCTGTTCCGGGGGGAGAAACTGCCGCTCGACCGGCTCGATTTCACCGCCCTGTCCGCCGCGCCTGCCTTCACCGACTATCTCCACCGCTTCCGCTGGCTGCGCGACCTGGCCGCCAGCGCCAGCCGCGAACAGGGCGCGCCGATTGCCGAGGGGGTGATGCGCAAATGGCTCGCCGCCCATCATGAAACGCCGAGCGAACCGGCCTGGCGCGCGGACAATGCCGGCTGGCGGCTTTTGTTCTGGACCGCGCACGCGCCGCTGATCCTCTCGTCGAGCGACCTCGTCTACCGTTCGCTGGTGCTCAATTGCATCGCCCGCACCGCCCGCCATCTCGACCGCAGCGCCGACAAGGCGCCGGTCGGTCTGCCCCGCCTCGTCGCGTGGAGCGCGATCATCGCCGCCGCGCTGCTGATCCCCGGCGGGGAGGCGCGCCGGCTGTTCGGCGAAGCGGGCCTCCGGCGCGCGATCGACAGCGGCTTCCACGCCGATGGCGGCATCGTATCCCGCTCCCCGCTGGCGCAGCTGGAGGCGGTGGAGCTGCTTTCGATGCTCCGCGCGGTCTATGAGGTGCGGCGCGAAACCCCGCCCGACGCGCTCGCCGACGCGCTCCACCGGGCGGTGCGCGCGCTGCTCGGCCTCACCCATGGCGATGGCGGCCTCGGCAACTGGCAGGGCGCGGGCGCGGTTTCGCCGCACACCGTGCAGGCGGTGGTGCAGGCGAGCCGGGTGCGCGCCCGGCCGCTGCGGCAGGCGCGCGACTGGGGCTATCAGCGCATCGCCGCCGGCGCGACCGTCGTGCAGCTGGACGCCGCCCCGCCCCCGGTCGCGCGCCTCGCCGACGCCGGCTGCGCCTCCACCGCGGCGATCGAGATCAGCGACGGGCCGCTGCGCCTGATCGTCAACTGCGGCGGCGCGGCGCTCGAAGGCGCGTGGGTGCCGCGCGATCTGGCGCAGGGGCTGCGCACCACCGCCGCGCACAGCACGCTGATCCTGAACGACAGCAATTCGACCGCGCTGCTGCCCGACGGCACGCTGGGCAAGGGCGTGACCGAGGTCGAGCTGAACCGGCAGGAAAGCGATGCCGGCAGCCGCATCGACATCGCCCATGACGGCTATGTCCGGCGCATGGGCTATGTCCACCGCCGCCTGATCCTGGTGAGCGGCGATGGCAAGGAGGTGCGCGGCGAGGATATGCTGACCCCCGCCGAACGCCGCCGCCGGCCGGTAAAGCAGCCGGTACAGCTGCGCTTCCACCTCGCGCCCGGCGTCGAACCGACGCTGACCGCCGACAATATGGGCGCGCTGCTGCGCATCGATCTGGGACCATTGTGGCAGTTCCGCGCCGGAGCGGGCGTGCTGACGATCGAGGACAGCCTGTGGATCGACGGCGACGGCCGCCCCCATCCCACCCGCCAGCTGGTGGTGACGGCGCAAGCGCTGCCCGGCGGGTCGAGCTTTGGCTGGCTGTTCAAGCGGACCGCCTGATCCACCCGCGAACGGCGCGGACCCAAGGGGCTGTATTTTTCCGCCCGCCCGCCTTAAGGGACCGCGCAACCGCGTCCTGACAGCAGAAAGCCCTCCCATGACCGACCTTCCCATCAAGCGCGCCCTCCTGTCCGTGTCCGACAAGGCGGGTCTCATCGAGCTGGGGCAGGCGCTCGGGAGACATGGCGTGGAACTGGTGTCGACCGGCGGCACGGCGAAGGCGCTGCGCGACGCGGGCCTTGATGTGAAGGACATATCCGACCTCACCGGCTTCCCCGAGATGATGGACGGCCGGGTCAAGACGCTGCACCCCAAGGTGCATGGCGGCCTGCTCGCCGTGCGCAACAACCCGGAGCATGTCGCCTCGATGGAGGAGCACGCCATCGGCGCGATCGACCTCGTGGTCGTGAACCTCTACCCCTTCGCCGCCACCGTCGCCAAGGGCGCGGACCGGGACGAGATCATCGAGAATATCGACATCGGCGGCCCGTCGATGGTCCGCTCCGCCGCGAAGAATCATGAGAGCGTCGCGATTGTCACCGACCCGGCCGACTATGCCCGCCTGATCGCCGAGATGGACGAGAAGGCGGGGGCCACCAGCTACGACTTCCGCCGGATGCTGGCGGCGAAAGCCTATGCGGCGACGGCGGCCTATGACTCGATGATCGCCAGCTGGTTCGCCTTCGCCGATCAGGGCGCGGCTTTCCCCGAGACGTTGGCCATAGCCAGCACGCTGGGTTCGACGCTGCGCTACGGCGAGAACCCGCACCAGTCCGCCGCCCTCTATCTCCCCACCGGCCCCGCCGCCAACGGCATCGCGCAGGCCCGGCAGGTGCAGGGTAAGGAACTCTCCTACAATAATTATAACGACGCCGACGCCGCGCTGGAGCTGGTCAGCGAATTTCGCGACGGCCCGCCGACCGTGGTGATCGTCAAGCACGCCAATCCCTGCGGCGTCGCCACCGGCGCAACGCTGATCGAAGCCTATGAGGCGGCGCTCGCCTGCGACAGCGTGTCGGCCTTCGGCGGCATCATCGCGGTCAACCGCCCGCTCGATGGCCCCACGGCGGAGGCGATCAGCGGCATCTTCACCGAAGTCGTCGCCGCGCCCGACGCCGATGAGGACGCCAAGGCCATCTTCGCGAAGAAGAAGAATCTCCGCCTGCTGCTGACCGGCGCCCTGCCCGACCCGGCGCGCCCCGGCCTCCAGGTCAAGAGCATCGCCGGCGGAATGCTGGTGCAGAGCCGCGACTATGGCCGGGTGACGCGCGATCAGCTTAAGGTGGTAACGAAGCGCGAACCGACCGAACAGGAGCTGAAGGACTGCCTGTTCGCCTGGACCGTCGCCAAGCATGTGAAGTCGAACGCCATCGTCTATGCGAAGGACGGCAGCACGGCGGGCGTCGGCGCGGGCCAGATGAACCGCCTCGAATCCGCGCGCATCGCCGCGTGGAAGGCGAAGGACGCCGCCGAAAAGGCGGGCTGGGCGCAGCCCCGTACGATCGGATCGGCGGTCGCGTCGGACGCCTTCTTCCCCTTCGCCGACGGCCTGCTGGCGGCGGTCGAAGCGGGCGCGACCGCGGTGATCCAGCCGGGCGGCTCGATTCGCGACGCGGACGTGATCGCCGCGGCGGACGAAGCCGGCCTCGCCATGGTCTTCACCGGGATGCGCCATTTCCGCCACTGATCGGCGACCTTTCCGCTACGAAAAGCCGCGCCAACCCGAAAAAATGCGGGCCGCCGTCGATGAACGGTCGGCCCGCTTTTGCGTTAAGTGCCTGACCCGCTGTCATAATTGCCTTTTCGCACCTGCAAAACCGCAGAAATCCGCCACTTTTTGCGAAGTGGCCTCTTTTCAAGCACGGCCTGTCCACTTATTTAGAGCGGCGACCCTGCTTCCACGCAGTTGTGGGGCACCCCTACGCCGTTCGACAGGAGACATCAGGATGACCAACAAGACGCTGGCGGTGCTCGCCGCCTCGATCGCCCTCGCAATCCCCGGCCTGGCCACCGCCGGCAGCAACGACATGGACGTGATCGTCGATGGCAACACCGGCGCGGAAACCCGCTCGGTCGCCGTGTCGGTCGCCGATCTCAACCTCTCCCAAGCCAACGACATGCGCCGCGCCGACTATCGCCTGATCCGCGCGTCGAAGCAGGTGTGCGGCTATGTCAGCGGCTCGGTGATGCCCGTGACCCAGGACTATCGCAACTGCTACGGCAGCGCGATCGAGGGCGCCCGTTCCGATCTCAACGCGCTCGCCCAGCGCATGAGCTGACCGTCCGGCCCCTCGCGGGTCTGACAGGGCCGCTCCGCCTCCCCCAGGCGGAGCGGCCCTTTTCGTTTCGGGCGCGCGGATGCTTACCGGCGGTTAACCACTCCTTAGAGGATTTCCTTCACTCAGGCAGGCGAACCGACCATCCCGGGGGGACCAGTCTGCCATGTCGCGTGCCCATGAAAGCGTAGATGTTGCCATCATCGGAGCGGGGCCGGCCGGCCTCACCGCCGCCTATCTGCTGACGAAGCAGGGGTATAGCGTCACCGTGATCGAAAAGGACGCGACCTATGTCGGCGGCATCAGCCGCACGGTGGAACTGAACGGCTTCCGCTTCGACATCGGCGGCCACCGCTTCTTTTCCAAGTCGCAACAGGTCGTCGACCTGTGGAACGAGATACTTCCGCACGACTTCATCCAGCGCCCGCGCATGAGCCGCATCTATTATGAGGGCAAATTCTACAGCTATCCGCTGCGCGCGTTCGAGGCGCTGCGCAATCTCGGCATCTGGCGCTCGACCCTGTGCATGGCGAGCTTCGCCAAGGCGAAGCTGTTCCCCAACCGTGATGTCCGCTCCTTCCAGGACTGGACCGTCAACGCCTTCGGCCACAAGCTCTTCTCGATCTTCTTCAAGACCTACACCGAAAAGGTGTGGGGGATGCCGTGCGACGAGATGTCGGCCGACTGGGCGGCGCAGCGGATCAAGGGCCTGTCGCTCTGGGGCGCGGTCACCGACGGCCTCAAGCGCAGCCTCGGCCTCAACAAGAAGCCCAATGACGGCATGGCGACCAAGACGCTGCTGGAGACGTTCCGCTATCCGCGCCTCGGCCCCGGCATGATGTGGGAAGCCGCGCGCGACCGCGTGGTGGAGGGCGGCAACCACGTGCTGATGGCGCACGGCTTCAAGCGGCTGGAGCAGGTGCCGGGCGGCACCGACTGGCGCCTGATCGCGGAGGGGCCGGATGGCGAAGTCGCGATCAAGGCCGCCCATGTCGTCTCCTCCGCGCCGATGCGCGAACTCGCCGGCCGCATCCATCCGCTGCCCGACACGCTGCCCCAGGCGATGGATCTCAAATATCGCGACTTCCTGACCGTCGCGCTGATGGTGAAGGGGGAGGACATTTTTCCCGACAACTGGATCTACATCCACGATCCGCGCGTGCAGGTGGGCCGCATCCAGAATTTCCGCAGCTGGTCGCCCGAAATGGTGCCGGACCCGAGCCTTGCCTGCGTGGGCCTGGAATATTTCTGCTTCGAAGGCGACGGCCTCTGGTCCTCGACCGACGATGACCTGATCGCGCTGGCGACGAGGGAAATGGCGCAGCTCGGCCTGTGCGACCCCGCCGATGTCGTCGGCGGCGCGGTGGTGCGGCAGGAAAAGGCCTACCCCGTCTATGACGACGCCTATGCCGCCAACGTGCTCGCCATGCGCACCGAGCTGGAGGCGCGCTATCCCACGCTCCACATGGTCGGCCGCAACGGGATGCATCGCTACAATAATCAGGATCACGCGATGATGACGGCGATGCTGACCGTGCGCAACATCGTCGCGGGCCGCCGCGTCCACGATGTGTGGCAGGTCAACGAGGACGCCGAATATCATGAGGCAGGCGACGAGGGTCAGGACGGCGGCACCGACGCCGACAGCCGCGCCGCGCTCGCCAGCGTCCGCGGCGTGCCCGCGCGCCTCAAGGCCGCCTGATCCGATGCGCGCCGGCGCGGTCGCGGGGGCGCGCGGCCTGACGGCGCTTGCGCTGCGGCAGGTGCTGGGGCGGCTGATGCTGGCCCGCTATCTGCTGGCCAGCATCGTCGCCTTGTGCGCCGACACCGCCCTGTTCCTCGCCCTGTCCCACCGGCTGTTGCCCCCCGCCCCCGCCGCCTGCGCCGGCTATGTCTTCGGCATCGCCGTCCACTGGCTGCTGTCGGTCCGCTTCGTCTTTACCGGCGGAGTCGCCGCGCGGGCCAGCGCGGCCCAGCCCCTCCAGTTCCTGCTGAGCGCGCTGCTCGGCCTTGGCGTGACGACAGGCGTGGTGGCGCTGGCGACCGGCGCGGGCGCGCCTGCATTGCCGGCCAAGCTGGCGGCGGTGGCGATCAGCTTCACGCTCGTCTATCTGGTGCGCAAACATGTCGTTTTCGCGCGCGTCTGACGCCCTCGCCATCGCCCCGCCGGCAACGGCCCGCCGCACGCCGTCCGCGCGCACGATCGCCCTGCTCGGCTGGCTCGCCTGCTGCGCGGTGATGCTGGCGCTGTTCGCGCATAATGTCCGCGCGCTCGACTTCATGGACACCGACGACGCGATGCGGCTGGCGCAGGTGCGCGACTGGATCGGCGGGCAGGGCTGGTTCGACGTCAGCCAGCACCGCGTCAATCCGCCCGCCGGCGGGCCGATGCACTGGTCGCGCCTGGTCGACCTGCCGATCGCTTGCGTCATCCTGCTCGCCCGCCCGCTGGTCGGCGCGACGGCGGCGGAGATGCTGGCCTGCGCGCTCGTGCCGCTGCTGACCCTGGGGTGTCTCGCCGCCGCCCTGTTCCATGCCGCGCGCCGGATCGCCGGCGATGCCGTCGCGGCCGCCGCCGTGCTGCTGGCCTGCGTCACGCCCACGATCCTCATCCAGTTCACGCCCACCCGCATCGACCATCATGGCTGGCAGGCGGTCATGGCGCTCCTTGCCCTGTGCGGCGCGCTCGACCCGCGCCGCACACGCGGCGGCGTGATCGCGGGCGTGGCCGTCGCCGCCTGGCTCCAGATTTCGACCGAAGGGCTGCCCTATGCCGCGCTGTTCGGCGGCCTGTTCACGCTGCGCCACTGGATCGACGCGCGCGAAGGCGACCGGCTGCGCGGCTTTGCGGCGGTCGGCCTCGCCGCGCCGCTGCTGCTCGTCCTGACGAAGGGACCGGGCGCGCTGACCCACAGCGCCTGCGACGCGCTGTCGGCCGTCTATGTCTGGCCGCTGATGCTGTTCGGCGCGCTGACAGTGGCGGGGATGCGCCTCACTGACCAGCGGGACTTGCCGGCGCGGATCGGCGTCACGCTGCTGGCCGGCGGAGTCGCGGCGGGCGCGTGCCTGTGGCTGGGCGCGGACTGCCTGACAAGCGGGCCGTTCCATGAACTCACGCCGCTCGCCTATGATCATTGGTATCGGCAGGTGCTGGAAGGCCGCCCGCTCTGGGAACAGAGCGCCGCGCTCGCCGCCGTCAGCCTGCTGCCCTCGCTGCTCGGCCTTGTCGCCACCTTCGCCGCCGCCCGCGCCGCGCCGGATGGCGAAGCGCGCACCCGCTGGCTGGTGCTGGGCCTGCTGCTGCTCGGCGCGACGATCGTGTCGGTCCTGGTGATGCGGGCGATGACGGTCGCCCACGCCCTTGCCCTGCCCGGCATCGGCTGGCTGCTCATCACCCTGTTCCGCCGGGCGCAGGCGCTGCCCTCCGCGCCCGCGCGCGTGCTGCTGTCGGCCGCGCTGATGCTGCTCACCCCGGTCGGCCTCTCCTCTACCGGCGCGACCTTGCTCTCGCCGCTGGAGCCGCCCGGCCCGCAAAAGACCAACTGCCGCGCGCCGCAGGTGCTCGCGCCGCTCGATAGCCTCCCGCCCTCGCTGCTGTTCGCGCCGCTCGACATCGGCCCCGACATCCTCGTGCGCACGCCCCACAGCGTGATCGGCACCGGCCATCACCGCAACGTCGTGGGCATCAACGCCGTCACCCACGCCTTCCTGTCGGCGCCGGACGCAGCGCGAGCGGATGTCATGGCGGGACGGGCCGGGCGCGGCGCGGATTATCTGGTGATGTGCCCGCGCATGAACGAGATGCTGCTCTACGCGCGCGATGCGCCCGATGGCCTTGCGGCGCAGCTGGCGCGGGGACGGGTGCCGACCTGGCTGGAGCCGCTGCCGACCAGCGGACCGCTCAAAATCTACCGGGTCAGGCGGGAGTGAAGGTCATCGCCACGCCGTTCATGCAGTAGCGAAGGCCCGTGGGCACGGGCCCGTCATCGAACACATGGCCCAGATGCCCGCCGCAGCGGCTGCAATGCACTTCCGTGCGCGCATAGCCCAGCGCGAAATCCTTGTCCGTCCCGACCGCGCCGGGCATCGGCTTGTAGAAGCTCGGCCAGCCGGTGCCGCTGTTGAACTTGGTGGACGACCGGAAGAGCGGCTGGCCGCAGCCGGCGCAGCTGAACACGCCCTTGCGATGCTCCTTGTTGAGCGGGCTGCTGTAGGGATATTCGGTCGCCTGCTGGCGCAGCACCTTGTAGGCCCAAGGGCTGAGCTTCCTGCGCCATTCCGCGTCGCTCAGCACATAGGGGTAGGCCGCTTCCGCCTCGCCCGGCAGGAACTGCCACAGCGCGAGCGCGCCCGCGCCGCCGCCCAGAAGGCTGAGGAAATGTCGCCGGTCCATGATCGTCCTCCTACCCGTTTCAGCCTGTCGCCGGCCTGAACAACCGCTTCCACCAGCGCCCGCCCGACTGCATGACATGGCGGCGGAACAGCAGCACGCCCACCCGGATGATCAGCGCCACGAACGCGGCCTGCCACAGTAGCGCCAGCAGGTGCGGCCACAGCGCCGCCTCCTGCCCCGCCCGCGCGATCATGGCGAAGGGCGAGCTGAACGGAAAGATGCAGGCCGCGACCTCCGCTGGCGATCCCATATGATCGACGGCATAGCTGGCGAAGAAGAAGATCATCATCTGCCCCATGGTGACGGGCATGTTGAGCGTCTGCACCTCCCGCACCGTGGACGCCTGCGCGCCGATGCCGATGAACAGCGATCCGAGCAGCGTGTAGGCCATGGCGAAATAGAGGATGGCGAGGATCAGGAAGGCAGGCCAGCCCACCGCCGGCGCGGGCAGCGCGGCGAAGTTTCCGCCCAGCAGCGCGAAGGCGGCGAACGCGCCCCCGCCCCAGAAGGCGATGCCGACGAAGCTCATCGCCAGCATCGCCATCAGCTTGCCGAGAAAGATCGCGTCGATCGGCACGGCTGCGGCAAGTATCTCGATGATCTTGTTCGTCTTTTCCTCGACCAGATTGGACAGGATCATGCCGGCCAGCAAAATGGTGAGGAAGAACATCACCACCTGCGCCACGCGGCCGATCAGCAGCCGCGCCTGCGCCTGCGCGCCCGGACTGGCGCTCACCGGCTGTCGTTCCACCGATACGAAGCGCAGCGTCCGTTCGGCGAGCGTGGCGGCGGACAGCAGGCTCATGTCGCCCTGCAACCGGTCGAGATCCTGCGGCTTGCCGGTCAGCACCGGCCGCGCGGGCGTGCCCGACAGGATGGCGACGACCTGCGACCCCGGCCGCGCCAGCCGCGCGCGCGGATCGGCCACCGGGCCGATCGGGCGGACGCGGGGGAGCGCCTGATCTCCCATCCGCTGCGTCAGCCGGTCATGCGCGCGCAGGACGGCCGCGCTGTCCGCCGGGGCCATGGCGATGCCCACCACAGGGCGCAAATCGGTGCTGGAAATCCTGTCGCCCAGGCCGCCGAACGCGAAGCCGATCAGGATCGGCAGCAGCGGCCCGAGCAGAAACAGGATGAAGGTGCGCGAGAAGACGACGGCGGTGAAATCCCGCCGCGCGATGACGAAGGCGGCGCGCCAGAGTTCCCTCATGCCGCGTCCTCCTCTTCATCCTTGCCGTCCATGCGCCCGGCCGCCTCCGCCCCGGCGATGGCGACGAAGGCGTCGTGCAGCCCCGGCCGCTCGATCGACAGGCTCTCGATCCCGGCCTGCCCCGCGATCAGCTCGCGCAGCAGCGGCTCGATCCCCGCGTCGGGCAGGTCGAAATGCCAGACGCCATCCTCCGCCAGCGTGTCGGCGGGCAGCGCCCGTCGCCACGCCCCGTCGCTCGCCCGCGTGCGCAGCCGCACCCGCGCGCGCAGCCGCTCGCGCGCGTCTTCGGGCGTGCCCTCGAAACGGATGCGCCCGCCCGCGACGATGGCGATGCGCTCGCACAACCGCTCGGCATGGGCGATGACATGGGTGGAAAAGAGGATGGTGACGCCCTCGCGCGCCTGCGCCCTTATGAGCGCTTCCAGCTTCTCCTGGTTGATCGCGTCGAGGCCGGAGAATGGCTCGTCCAGCACGATCAGGCGCGGCCGATGGACGATGGTGCCGAACAATTGCACCGTCTGCGCCATGCCCTTGGACAATTGGCGGATCGGCTTGTCGTTCGCGCCGCCCATCCCGTGCCCCTCCAGCATCGCCTTCGCCCGCCGCCGCCCCTCCGCCAGCGGCAATCCGCGCAGCGCGCCCATGAAGGCGATCGCCTCATACGCTTTCATCGACGGATAGAGGCCGCGCTCCTCGGGCAGGTAGCCGACCTGCCGCGCCATCTTCAGCGGCTGGTCCGCGCCCAGCAGCGTGCGATGCCCCGCGTCGGGGTCGATGATGCCGAGCAGCGTGCGCAGCAGCGTCGTCTTGCCCGCCCCATTGGGGCCGAGCACGCCATAGATGCTGCCCGCCGGCACCGCGATGTCGATGCCGTCGACCGCGCGGAATGTGCCGAACGTCTTGACAAGGCCATGGCCTTCGACGGCATAGGCGGAGATGGAGGCCGGGGTGTCGCCGATCATCCCGCCCTGATAGTCTGGACCCGTGCCCGTGCCTACCGAAACCTTGGAACAGCGGCTGAAGGACGAAGCCGCGCGGCTGGGCTTTGTCGCCTGCCGCATCGCGCCCGCCGACGCCGCGCCGCAAAGCGCCGCCCGCCTGCGCGCCTGGCTCGACGCGGGGCATCATGGCGACATGCTGTGGATGGAGGACCGCGCCGATCAGCGCGGGTCGCCGGCGGCGCTATGGCCCGACGTGCGCAGCGTCGTCATGCTGGGCATGAGCTATGCGCCCGGCCGTGATCCGCTGGCGCTGGCGGACGTGCCGGACCGCGCGCGCGTGTCGGTCTATGCGCAGGGCAAGGATTATCATGATGTGGTGAAGAAGGCGCTGAAAGGCCTCGCCCGCTGGCTGGTGGAGCAGCAGCCGGCCGCGCTCAAGGTCTTCGTCGATACCGCGCCCGTCATGGAAAAGCCGCTGGCGCAAGGGGCGGGCCTGGGCTGGCAGGGCAAGCACAGCAACCTCGTCAGCCGCGATCATGGCAGCTGGCTGTTCCTCGGCGCCATCTATACCGAAATCGCCCTGACCCCCGACGCACCCGAAAGCGACCGTTGCGGCCGCTGCCGCGCCTGCCTCACCGCCTGCCCCACGGATGCCTTCCCCAGCCCCTATGTGGTCGATGCGCGCCGCTGCATCTCCTACCTCACCATCGAGCATAAGGGGCCGATCCCCGAGGAACTGCGCCCCGGCATCGGCAACCGCGTCTATGGCTGCGACGATTGCCTCGCCGTCTGTCCGTGGAACAAGTTCGCCGATCATGCCGCCGCCAACAAGGCGTTCGTCGGCCGCGCGGAGCTGGCCGCACCCGCGATCGGCGACCTGCTCGACCTCGACGATGCGGCCTTCCGGGAGATTTTCTCCGGCTCGCCGATCAAGCGCATCGGCCGCGACCGCATGGTGCGCAACGCCGCCATTGCGGCGGGCAACAGCGGCGACCCGACGCTGCTTCCCCGCCTGCGCGCGTTGCTGGACGACGCCGACCCGGTGGTGGCCGAAGCGGCCGGCTGGGCCATCGCCCGGCTGAGCGCCTGACCCCTTTCCTATTCCGGCCTTTTGTGCCTCGCTCCGGTCATGCCCGATGCTCCAGCCTCCGCCCGCGCGCCGCCGCACCCATTTTTGCGTAGAACGGACGCGCGTCGGGCGCGCGTAAGGGGCGCGTCGGACACGCCTGGCCGACGCGCCAAGCGGCAGAAAGCGCGGAAATGCGTCAAAAACCCTGCGCCATGGTGTGAACTTCGGGAAAGGACCGAATCACTTCGCCTGAAGCGTCGCGGCGCATCCGGCCGGATCGACATCCACTCCGGCGGGCGTGCGCGCATCGACATGGGTGACGACCGGCTCCTTGCCCCTGGCGGGCGCGTAGAGATAGGCGTCGAGCACGCAGCGGCCGTTGGCGAATTGCAGCTTGCGCACGGTCGTCTCGCGAATGTCGAGCCGGGGCGTCCCGAACATCTGCGTCAGCGCCCGCGCGTCGGAGCCGAGCAGCGGGCCTTGGCGGGTAAAGGCGCTGGCCGGCGGCCCGGCCGGCGGCGGGGTATAGCCCGTGTTGGGCACCACCGACGGCCCGCAGGCGGCGAGCAGCGGCAGCAGGCCGGGGGCGACACGGCTCCATTTCATGACGAGGATTTTCGGCCCAGCAGCATGTGCACCGCCATAGCCGCGCTGAAGATCGGCGCAAGCAGGTTGACCACCGGCACGAGGAAGATCAGCGCCGAAACGAGGCCCATCAGCCACCGGCTGCCCCGCGACAGCGGCGGGAGCGCGGGATGACGCGGCTCCACCATGTCGGCCATGTCGCGGCCGAGCAGATAGGCGTTGAGGACAAGGAACAGGCCGATCGTCCCCACCCCCGTCACCAGAAGCAGGATATAGGCCGGCAGCGCGAGCAGGTTCCAGCCGATGGTGCGGGCGAGCGAGGCCAGAGCGAAGCGCAGGCTGCGCCCCCAGCCCACCGGGCGTGCGGCGGCATGGGGATAATCGGCCCGCTCCACCGCCTCGATGATGTCGTCGGCGAACAGGCCCATCACTGCCATCGCCGTCGCCCGGAACAGCAGCCAGCCCGCGCCGACCATCGCGATGCCGGTCGCCGCGCCTTCGGCAAGTCCCCCGCCGCCCCAGCCCATCCACAGGCGCAGCGCATGAAAGCCGCTCCACAGGCCAGCCGCCAGAACGGCAAAAAGCAGCAGCGTCAGGATCAGCGTCTTGCCCATCAGGCGCAGCGCCGCGCCGTGGAAGATGGAAGGCAGGGCGCGCAGGGCGGCGATCAGGACCATGAGCGCGACTATCCGCACCGGCGGCCGCCCCGTCAATCAGCGCCGTTGCACGCCGCCGCCGGGCCGGATAGAGACGGCGAAATTTTATTCCAACGCTTTGCTCAAGGAAACCGCGTGACCGCTTCCGTCCCAGCCACCCTCGACGTGGTCGCCATCGGCAACGCCATCGTCGACGTGCTCGCCCGCAGCGACGACGCATTCCTGGCGCAGCACGCCCTGACCAAGGGGGGGATGCAGCTGATCGACGCCACCATGGCGGAAACCCTTTATGCCGACATGCCCCAGGCGAAGGAGATCAGCGGCGGGTCGGCGGCCAACACGCTGGCGGGCCTCGCCGCGCTTGGCAAGACGTGCGCCTTCATCGGCCAGGTCAATGACGACCAGCTGGGCGCGGTGTTCGCCCATGACGTGCGCGCGCTCGGTATCCGCTTCGACACGCCCGTCATGCAGGGCGACGTCCCCACTGCCCGCTGCCTCATCCTGGTGACGCCCGACGCGCAGCGGACGATGAACACCTTTCTGGGCGCGTCGCAATTCCTGCCCGAAGCCGCGCTCGACCTCGACATGATCCGCTCGGCCGGCATCCTCTATCTCGAAGGCTATCTGTGGGATCCCGAGCAGCCGCGCGCGGCGATGCGCGCGGCGATCGAGGCGGCGCGGGCCGCCGGGCGCAGGATCGCCTTCACCCTGTCCGACAATTTCGTGATCGACCGCCACCGCGCCGACTTCGTGAAGCTCATCGACGGCGGCCTCATCGACATCCTCTTTTCCAACGCGGGCGAAATTCAGTCGCTGGCGCAGGTAGATGATTTCGACAGCGCGCTCGCCGCCTTCGCCGGCAAGGTGCCGGTGCTGGTGTCGACGCGCGGCGCGGACGGTGCGGTCGCGATCGTGGACGGGGTGCGGCACGAAGCGCCCGCAGCCCCGGTCAGCGAAATCGTCGATACGACCGGCGCGGGCGACCTGTTCGCCGCCGGCTTCCTCGCCGCCCATATCGACGGGCGCAGCGTCGAGGACTGCCTGGCACTGGGCGCCGCGGCGGCGGCGGAGGTGATTTCGCACTGGGGCGCGCGCCCGGAAGAGGATCTGGGCATTCTGCGCGACCGGCTGTTCGCCTGAACGACCGCCTGTCCTACACCTGCCACCGCAGGTTAGGGGAAGGCATCAGGCCGGCTTCTGCTTGCGGAACACGGTGCGGTCCTCCGGGCCGAAGCCCCAGCGCCAGATGACCACGCCATAGGCGGCCAGGATCGCCCACACGCCCACGACCAGCTCCACCCATTCGAGGCTGGGCGGCAGGGCGACGAAGGCCGCGCCGACGATGCAGGCGACACCGGCGGCGCTCAGCAGCGGCCAGCGCCAGGCATTGACCGGCGCGTCCAGCAGGCGGGCGAGCAGCCGCGCCTTGATGAACGCGCCCACCCCCAGCGCCAGGCACAGCGCCAGCGCCGGTGCGGCGGCGATCCACATGACCGGCAGGCCGAGCTGCCGGGCGGCGAGGATCAGGGCGAAGCTGAAGCCGGCCTGAAGCGCGATCATGAGGAGGGAGATCATCAGGTTCCGGTGCCGCGCGATATAGACCAGCGCCGATTCGCTGACCACCGCCGTCGCCGCCACCACTTCGGCGAGCAGCAGGAAGGCGAGCGCGCCCGTGCCGCCGACGAAATGCGGGCCGACGAGGCCCATCACCGCTTCGCCGGGAATGCCGAGCGCCAGCGCGATCCCCGCCTGCGCCGCGATGATCCAGAAGCCGACCTGGCTGACCTGACGGGCGATGGCGGCAAGGTTGTTTTCCGCCAGGTTGCGGGTGATCACGGGGCCGAGGATCGGATCGAAGCTGGTCTTGAGCTTCTGCGGCAGCGAGGCGACCTGCTGCGCGACATAATAGATGCCGATGGCGGCGGGACTGACGAAAAGGCCCAGGATCGCCATGTCGAGCCGGCGCGATCCCCACTCCACCCCGTCGGCGGCGGCGAGCGGCAGGTTGCGCCGGGCGAGCCGCCACAACCGCCGGGCATCGGGCCGCCAGCCGCGCGGCACGCCATAATGGCGGGTCATGGGAATGATCGACGCCACCAGCGCCGCGATCATCGACACGGCGTAGGAGAGGATGAGGCCGTCGCGCGTCGAGTAGAAGGCGAAGGCGAAGGCGCCGATGCTGATCGTCCACGGCTCGATGATCGAACGCGCCCGCACCGTCGCACCCACGTCGAAGCGGTAGGCGCAGGCGGCAAGCGCGACATCCGATCCGGCGACGGCGATCACCACCAGCGCCAGCAGGCGATCGAGGCCGTTGATCACGCTGTTGGGGAACATCGCCTGCGGCACGGCGACGAGGATCACCGACCCCAGCAGCGCGGCCGCGACGGTGACGACCATCGCATCGGTGACGACATGGGCATGGGGGCGCTCGGTCCGGGCCAGCGCACCGGCCAGCCCGCGCTTGAGGCCGAGCGTGGCGATCTGCGCGACGAACTCGACCACCAGCACCGCATAGGCGAAGCGCCCGAGCGCGTCCGCGCCATACCAGCGCCCGGCGATGAAGAGGAAAGGCAGCCGCGCCGCCAGCCGCAGCAGGAAGCCGAACACATTGGTGCGGCCGCCCTTGGCCAGCGCGGCGATGTCGTCGCTGTTATCAGGCCCCTCACCGGGCAATGTGCGATCGCTCGCCGAAAGGGGCTGGGGGGCCTGGGTCATGGCTGGGCGAGCGTTGTAGGCGGTTTCGGGCGAATGCGCGACGTGTTATTCGGGGCGCAGCGGACGCGCGAGCAGCGCGTCGATCACTTGCCCAAGCGGCGCGGCGTCGGCGAGCAGGGCGCAGACCGCTTCCACCACCGGCATTTCCACGCCCGCAGCGCGCGCCGCGTCCCGCAGCACCGGCGCGGTATGCGCGCCTTCCGCCACCGTCCGGCGGTTGGACAGGAGGTCGGCGGCGCTCTGCCCCTCGCCCAGACCCTTGCCGAGCGAGAAGTTGCGCGAATTGGTGGAGGAGCAGGTGAGGACGAGATCGCCCAGGCCCGAGAGGCCGCCCAGCGTCTCCGCCCGCGCGCCGCGCGCCAGGCCAAACCGCGTCATTTCGGCAAAGCCCCGGCTGATCAGCGCCGCGCGGGCGTTGAGGCCAAGGCCCGCGCCTTCGGCGACGCCGCAGGCGATGGCGAGGACATTCTTGACCGCGCCGCCAATTTCCGCCCCGATCACGTCGTCAGAAAGATAGGGGCGGAAGGACGAGCGGGCGATGCGGGCAGCGAGCCGCTGGCCGAGGGACATGTCCTCGCAGGCGAGCGTGATCGCGGTGGGCAGCCCCTTCGCCACCTCATGCGCGAAGGTCGGGCCGGACAGGACGGCGATGGGCGAGGCGGGCTGGGCCTGCGCCGCGACTTCGGACATCAGGAGGCCGCTGCCCGCCTCGATCCCCTTGGAACAGAGGACGAGCGGCACGCCCGCCGGCGCCTGGGCGACCACGCCGCGCAGATGCTGGGCGGGACTGACGACGAGCAGCAGGTCGCACGCCGCAAGATCGGACATTGCGGGCGTGGCGCGGATCGCGGGGGAAAGCGGAATGTTCGGCAGGTAGAGCGGGTTTTCCTGTCGGCCGTTGACCGCAGCCACCACCTCCGGCTCCAACGCCCAGAGCGCGACCTCCTGCCCGTCGCTCGCCAGCAATTGCGCCAGCGCCGTGCCCCACGCGCCCGCGCCGATGACTCCCGCTCTCATGCCTTCACTCCTGCGCCGCGCGCCTTTTCCGCCGCCGGGTCGAGCGGCCAGCGCGGCCGGGCGGGGACCGTGAGATCATCGACCAGCCCGGCACCATAGCGCTCCGCCCCCGCCCAGGCGATCATCGCCGCGTTGTCCGTGCAAAGCCACAGCGGCGGCGCGACGAAGGGCAGGTCATGGGCGGCCGCCAGCGATTCTAGCGCGGCCCGGATCGCCCCGTTGGCCGCTACCCCGCCCGCGACCACCAATGCCGTCACGCCTTCGCTCTCGCCCAGCGCCTTGCGGGTGCGGTCGGTCAGGCAATCGATCACTGCCTGCTGGAACGAGGCGGCAATGTCTTGCGTCGAATATTGTCCCGACTGCGCCGCGCGCATCACTGCGCTTTTCAGGCCAGCAAACGAGAAATGCGGCTCCGCCGTGCCGAGCATAGGTCGGGGCAGCGGGACCGCCTTCGCATCGCCCTGCGCCGCCGCCTTCTCGACCTGCGGCCCGCCGGGATAGCCGAGGCCGAGCAGCTTGGCGGTCTTGTCGAACGCCTCGCCCGCCGCATCGTCGATCGTGGTGGCGAGCCGCGCATAGTCGCCCGGCCCCTTGACCAGCAGCAACTGGCAATGGCCGCCCGACACCAGCAGCAGCAGATAGGGAAATTGCAGCGTCGGATCGGCAAGGCGGGGAGACAGGGCGTGCCCCTCCAGATGGTTGACCGCGATCAGCGGCTTGCCCGCCGCATGGGCGAGCGCCTTGCCGGTGACGAGGCCGACCATTACGCCGCCGATCAGGCCCGGCCCGGCGGTGGCGGCGATCACGTCCACGTCCGCCAGCGTCATCTTCGCGTCGGCCAGCGCCGCCTCCACAAGCGGCGTCAGTGCCTCGACATGGGCGCGGGCCGCGATTTCGGGCACGACGCCGCCATAGGGGCGGTGCGCCTCCTCCTGCGTGGCGAGCCGATGGGCTAGGATGCGGCCGTCGGCCGTCACCAGCGCCGCCGCGGTTTCGTCGCAGCTCGATTCCAGGCCGAGGATGATGGTCATTGCCGCTTCCATCTAATGCCGCTGGTCATTAGAGCAAGCCGCATATGCTTTTCCAAGATCGACCGCTGCGCCTGGGCACTAGAGGATCGCCGCTGGCGCTGGCGCAGGCGCGCATGGTGCAGGACGCGCTGACCGCAACCCATGGCTGGCCCGCCGAAGCGATCGAGATCGTGCCCGTGCAGACCAGCGGTGACCGGATTCAGGACCGGGCGTTGGCCGAGATCGGCGGCAAGGCGCTGTGGACCAAGGAACTGGACCGGGCGCTGACAAGCGGACAGATCGACTTTGCCGTGCACAGCATGAAGGATGTCGAGACGATCCGGCCGGACAGTATCCGCATCGCCGCCATGCTGCCGCGCGCGGACGTGCGCGACCGGCTGCTGGGTGCGGAGACGTTCGACGCGCTGCCCGCCCATCCGCTGGTGGGCACCAGCTCGCCGCGCCGCGCCGCGCAGGTGAAGCGGCTGCGGCCCGACGCGACCATCACGCTGTTCCGCGGCAATGTCGCGACCCGGCTGGCGAAGCTGGCGGCGGGCGAGGTCCATGCGACATTGCTGGCGGCGGCGGGGCTGGACCGGCTGGATCAGAACGGAATCGGCGTGGCGATGCCGATCGGCCTGATGCTGCCCGCCCCGTCGCAGGGCGCGGTCGGGATCGAGGCGCTGGCCGACAACGCGGCGGTGCTTAGGGCGCTGGCGGCGATCAACGACTGTGACACCTTCGACTGCGTGATGATGGAGCGCGCGGTGTTGAAGGCGCTGGGCGGCACCTGCCATTCGCCGATCGCCGCGCTGGCGGTGGTGGATGGCGACGAGCTGTTCCTGCGTGCCGAGATCATCAGCCCCGACGGCAGCGAGACGGTGCGGGAGGAGGCGCGGCTGGCGCGCGGTGACAGCAGCGGCGCTCAGGCGGTCGGCAGCGCCCTGCTCGACCGGGCCACTTCGGGTCTGCGCGCGCTGTTCGAGGGGTGAGGCGCGTCGTCATCCTGCGGCCCCGGCCGGCGGCGGACCGGACCGCCGCCAAGGCCGCGCTGTTGGGGATGGAGGCGCGGGTGCATCCCCTGTTCGCGCCGCTGGCGCTCGATTGGACACCGCCGCCCGTGGAGGGCTTCGACGCCCTGCTGCTGACCAGCGCCCATGGCGTCGCCTGCGCCGGGCCGAATCTGGCGCGCTATCGCAGTCTGCCCGCCTACGCCGTTGGAGAGGCGACGGCGGCGGCGCTGCGCGCGGCGGGTTTCGCCCCGGTGATCGCCGGATCGGGCGACGCAAGTGCCATTGCGGCGCGGATAGTGGCGGACGGGCATGGCCGGGTGCTGCATCTCGCCGGCACGACGGTCGCGCCGATGGACGCCGGCCCGCTGCTGGTGCAGCGGGTGGCGGTCTATGGCATGACGGCGCTGCCGCCCGACCCGTCGTTGATCGCGATGGCGACGCCCGGCACCATCCTGCTGGTCCACTCGCCCCGCGCGGGTGAGCGGCTCGCGGCGCAACTGCCTCCAAACCGTCGCGCGTCGCTGCATGTCGTTGCGATCAGCGCCAACGCGCTCGCGGCCTGCGGCGACGGCTGGGCCAGCGGGCAGGCTCCCGCCGCGCCGACCGACGACGAGATGCTGGCCCTCGCCCGTCGATTGTGCGAATGACGGCAGTATGACAGGCGAAGGGGTCCGCATGAGCGACGAGGATGGGGCTGGCAGCATCGGTGCGATACCGCCCCCCGCGCGTCGGCGCAGCCTGTTGCCGCTGTTGATCCTGACACTGCTCGCCTTTGCGCTCGGCGTCGCGCTGACGATCTGGGCCTGGCCGCAGGTGCAGCGGCGCTGGGGCGAGACGCTACCCGCCGCCACCCTGCCGGCCGCTCCAGCCCGGCAGGCGCCGATGGTGCAGCCGCTGACGGCCACCGCCGCACAGTCGCTCGACAGCCGGATCGTGCAGCTGGAGGAACGGCTCACCCGCATCACTATCGAGGCGCAGGCGGCGTCGGGCAACGCATCGCGGGCCGAAGGGCTGCTGGTCGCCTTTGCGGCGCGGCGCGCGCTCGATACCGGCGCGCCGCTCGGCTACCTCGAAGGGCAGCTGCGACTGCGTTTCGGTCAGGGGCAGCCGCGCGCCGTCGCCGCGATCATCGCCGCCGCGCGCGAACCGATCACGCTCACCGACCTGCGCTCTGGGCTGAGCGCGATCGGCGATCGGGTCACGCAAGTGCCGGCCGACGCCGGCTGGTGGTCGGCGCTGGAACGCGAGGCGCGCGAACTCATCACGATCCGCAAGGCGACCACGCCGTCCGCCCGACCCGAATTGGCGATGGAGCGGGCGCTGCGCTATATCGATGGCGGGCGTGTCGCCGCCGCTTTGGCAGAAGTCGAACGGCTGCCCGGTCGGGGTGCCGCAGACCGCTGGATTCAGGCGGCGCGCCGCTATCTGGAGGCACGACGTGCGCTGGACCTTATCGAGACGGCGGCGATATTGGAACCCCGGCCGCTGGGAACGGTTGAGAGCCTGCCAACCGCGCAAAACCCGCCTGCGCCCTGACGGCGCATCGCTGTCACAAACGACAAGCCGTTTGCCGCATGCGGCGAAACCGATAGACGCCTGACACGTTTGTCACGACAATGTCATCTTTTCTCCTCGGCGATGGCCGGGGATTTGAGGATCATCGTCGTAGTGCCGCCTTACGCCCAACCCTATGCGCAAGCGATCAGCAGCTTCTGGCGCGACCGCCTCGCCCCTGGTCCGCGCGCGCCGGACCTGCCCACCCTGTCGCAATTGCTGGGCAACCTTTCTCTCCCCTTCGATCTGGCCCGCACTCGCGCGCAGGCAGCGACGCTGGCCGGGGCGATGCGGGGCGATGGACGGCCCGTGCTGCTCATCCCGGGATTGATGGCTTCGGAGCAGCGCATGGGATGGCTGCGGCGCATCCTCGACGCGGCGGGTTATGCCACGCACGACTGGGGCATGGGGCGCAATTTCGGGCCGCGTCCCGACAGCCTGGAGAAGATCGATGCCCGTGTCGATGCCATCCGGGCGGAAAATGGCGCGCCGGTGACGCTGGTCGGGTGGAGCCTTGGCGGCCTCTACGCCCGGGAATATGCGAAGTTCGCGCCGGGGAAGGTGGCGGGTGTGGTGACGATGGGTACGCCTTTTTCAGGCGACCCGCGCGCCAATCATGCCTGGCGGCTCTATCAGTTGGTGTCGGGCTTTCCGGTCGATCGGCCGCCCTTCCCCTGCACCCGCGAGGAAAAGCCGCCCGTGCCGACGGTCGCGCTATGGTCGAGGCGGGACGGCGTCATCCTGCCCGAGTGCGCGCGCGGCCGCGCCGGCGAGCGGGACAAGGCGATCGAGGTGGACTGCACCCATATGGGCTTCGCCGCCGCGCCCGAAGGAATCGCGGCAGTCGGCGAGGCGCTCGAGGCGATCGCCCGCTTTTAAGGGTTCATCATTGCGCCAGCCGCTCCAGCGCGGCGTCCTTGCCGATCAGTGGCAAAAGCTGCGCCATGTCGGGGCCATGGTCGAGGCCGGTCAGCGCGCGGCGCAGCGGCAGGAACAGCGCTTTCCCCTTGCGGCCGGTTTGCGCCTTCAACGCCGTCGTCAGCGTGCGCCAGATGTCGTCGTCAAACGGCGTATCGACGAGGATAAGATGGGCGGCCGCCAGGAAATCCCGATCCTCGTCCGCGGCCTGGGGCGCGGTGATGGGGCCGGTGACGATGCGCCACCAGTGGGTAGCGCCGGCGACGGTCTCCAGATTGGGACGGATGGCGTCCCACGCCGCCGCGTCCATGGCTTCGGGCAGCCGATCGGCTACCGCTGAATAGGGCAGAAGGTGGACGATCTTCTGGTTGAGCGCGGCCAGTTCGGCCTCGTCAAAGCGGGCGGGGGCGCGGCCGAAATGGGCGAAGTCGAAGCTGGCGATCAGCGGGGCCATGCAGGTGAACGGCTCGATCGGCCGGGAACTGCCGAGGCGGGCGAGGAGCGACGCGATCGCCATCGGCTCAAGTCCCGCCTCCCGGAAATGGGCGACGCCGAGCGATCCCAGCCGCTTCGAGAGCTTGCCCTCCGCCCCGGTCAGCAACGCTTCATGCGCGAAGGCGGGGAGCGATGAACCGAGCGCCTCGAACATCTGGATCTGGGTGGCGGTGTTGGAGACATGATCCTCGCCGCGCAGCACATGGGTGATGCCCATGTCGATGTCGTCGATGACCGAGGGCAGCAGGTAGAGCCAGCTGCCGTCGCTGCGGCGGACGACGGGGTCGGAGAGCAGCTTGGGATCAAAGCGCTGCTCGCCCCGGATGAGGTCGGCCCAGACGATCGGCCGGTCATGGTCGAGCCGGAAGCGCCAGTGCGGCGTGCGGCCCTCCGCCTCATAAGCGGCGATCTGGTCCGCCGTCAGCGACAGGGCGGCGCGGTCATAGACCGGCGGCAGGCCACGCCCCAGCAGGACCTTGCGGCGCAGGTCGAGTTCCTGCGCGGTCTCGTAAGCAGGATAGACTCGGCCGGCCGCCCTGAGCGCCTCGAACCTGGCTTCATAGAGGGCGAAGCGGTCCGACTGCTTCTCCTCCCCGTCCCAGTTCAGCCCCAGCCAGGGGAGGTCCGCCTTGATCGCATCGGCATATTCGGGGCGCGAGCGCTCCAGATCGGTGTCGTCGAGACGCAGCAGGAAACGGCCGCCCGCCTTGCGCGCCCAGAGCCAGTTGTGGAGCGCCGCGCGGATATTGCCGACATGGAGGTGGCCGGTCGGCGACGGCGCGAAGCGAGTGGTGACGGTCATGGCCGCGGCCCTAATCCATTTCCGCCGGAGGCGCAAAACGCCTTTCCACCCCGCCCTCCCCCCGCTAAAGGGGCCGCGTTTCGCGCGTCACCAATTCGTCATAGGGGATTTGGCCATGAAGCTCATGACCGGCAATTCCAACAAGCCGCTCGCGGCCGCCATCGCCGACTATATCGAAATCCCCCTGACCGACGCCAGCGTCCGCCGGTTCGCCGACGAAGAGGTTTTCGTGGAAATCCATGAAAATGTCCGCGGCGAGGATGTGTTCGTGATCCAGTCGACGGCCTACCCCACCAACGACAATCTGATGGAGCTGCTGATCATGATCGATGCGCTGAAACGCGCGTCGGCCAAGCGGATTACGGCGGTGGTCCCGTATTTCGGCTATGCGCGGCAGGACCGGAAGCCCGGCCCGCGTACGCCGATCAGCGCCAAGCTGGTGGCGAACCTCATCACCACGGCTGGCGCGGATCGTGTGCTGTCCGTCGACCTGCACGCCGGGCAGATCCAGGGCTTTTTCGACATCCCGACCGACAATCTGTTCGGCGCACCGGTGATGTCGGCCGACATTCAGGCGCGTTTCGGCGACCGCAACATCATGGTCGTGTCGCCCGACGTGGGCGGCGTGGTTCGGGCGCGTGCGCTCGCCAAGCGGCTGGACAACGCGCCGCTCGCCATCGTCGACAAGCGTCGGGAGCGCGCGGGCGAATCGGAAGTCATGAACATCATCGGCGACGTGAAGGGGCGCTTCTGCATCCTGATCGACGATATTGTCGATTCGGCGGGCACGCTGTGCAACGCGGCGAATGCGCTGAAGGCGGCGGGCGCGGAGGATGTCGTCGCCTATGTGAGCCATGGCGTGCTTTCGGGCGGCGCGGTGGCGCGTGTGGAGGCGTCCGACCTGCTCGAACTGGTCATTACCGACTCGATCCAGGGCACGGACGCGGTGAACAACGCCCAGCACATCCGCCACCTGCCGATCGCACCGCTGCTGGGCGAGGCGATCAAGCGCATTGCGGACGAAAGTTCGGTGTCGAGCCTGTTCGACTGAACGGTCAGGCGGCAGGCAGCAGAAGCATCGGCGTCGCGCACAGCAGGATCAGCGCGACGACGATCCGCTGCCCGCGTGAGATACCCAGCGGCTTGTCCCGCCAGAGCATCGGGCAGGCGAGCGTCGCCAGCCCGATGAGAAGGGCCGAGAGCAGGCCCGAGCCGCCCACCGGCATGTCCTGCCGCAAGGCAAGCCCCACGAACAGGGCAATGAAACTCACGATCCAGCCGATCAGCGCCATTGCGCACTCCCTTGCCTGCGCAGGCTAGAACGGCGCGGTTGCCGAAGGCTTAATCGACCCAGGGATCGTAGCTGCCGAAGCTCCACACATTGCCTTCGGGATCGAGCGCGGTGTAGCCGCGCCCGGGATAGCCCGGATTGTCATGCGGCTCATCCACCACCACCGCGCCTTCGTTGCGGGCGTGGAGGCAATGCGCGTCGGGATCGGGAACGACGACATAGACACATGCGGTGACACCGCCCAGATCACGGGCGGTGGACCAGGTGTACAGCGACTCGCTCTCCATATCCCTGACGCTGCCGAGCATGATCATTCCATGCCCCAGCGTCAGTTGCGCATGGTGGATGATGGTCGGGTCGGCTTCGTCGGGGTGCATCGCCTGAACGGCAAAGCCGAAGGCGGCGCACAGGAAGTCGATCGCGGCGGGCGCGTCGGCGTAGCGCAGGCAGGGTATCGCGGGCGAACCGGGCATCGTCTCTCTCCTCCTCGTGCGGGCGATGCAGTCTAGCGCGGGGACAGCGCAGCGGCTAGGCGGGACGGCATGACGACCCGTGACGACCTCGCCCTCGCCAACCGCCTCGCCGATGCCGCGGGCGCGGCGATCCGCCCCTTTTTCCGCGCGCGCTACGATCTGGAGATCAAGGCGGACAAATCGCCGGTGACGCAGGCCGATCGCGCGGCGGAGGCCGCGATGCGCGCCATCCTGGAGAAGGAGCGGCCGGGAGACGGCATCATCGGCGAGGAATATGGATCGGAGCGCACGGAGGCGGAGCGGGTGTGGATACTCGATCCGATCGACGGGACGCGCAGCTTCATCGCCGGGCGGCCGATCTTCGGCACGCTGATCGCGCTGACGCAAGGGGGCTGGCCGACGATCGGCGTCATCGACCAGCCGATCGCGCGCGAACGTTGGGCGGGGATGAGCGGTCAGCCGACGACCTTCAACGGCAAGCCGGTGCGCACCCGCGCCTGCCGCGCGCTGGACGGCGCGGGGATCGCCACCACCAGCCCGCACCTCTTCGCCGAGGGCGACGTGGCGCATTATATGGCGCTGGTCGCCGCCGTGTCGGGCGGGTCGCCGCGGCAAGGGCCGGTCTATGGTGGGGACTGCTATAATTACGGGCTGCTGGCGTCGGGCTTCCTCGACATCGTGATCGAATCGGGGCTGCAAAGCTATGATTTCGCTGCTTTGGTGCCGGTGGTCGAGGGCGCAGGCGGGATGATGTGCGACTGGAACGGCGAACCGCTTAACGCGGAAAGCGAGGGCCATGTGCTGGCGCTGGGCGATCCGGCGCGGCTGGAGGATGTGCTGGAAGCGATGCAGGGCGGGGAACACGACCACCATCATCATTGACAGGCGGCCGAATCGCTTGCCTTTTCCCGCCTGGCCCACTAAGGGCCGCCCTTCGCGATATTCGGAAGAACCGCCCGGCTAACTAGGGCTGCCGTGGCTGTTCGTAATCGTCGCGCTGTATAAGGAGACGAAAATGCCCAAGATGAAGACCAAGAGCGGTGTGAAGAAGCGCTTCAAGTTCACCGCCACCGGCAAGGTCAAGCACGGCGTCGCTGGCAAGCGTCACCGGCTGATCAGCCACAACGCCAAATATATCCGTCAGAACCGCGGCACGTCCGTCCTGTCGGACGCCGATGCCGGTCATGTGCGCCTGTGGGCGCCCTATGGCCTCAAGTAAGGAGTTCTGACCCATGGCACGTGTCAAGCGTGGTGTAACCACGAAGGCGAAGCATAAGCGGATTCTGGATCAGGCGAAGGGCTATTATGGCCGTCGCAAGAACACCATCCGCATCGCGCGCCAGGCCGTCGAAAAGGCCGGCCAATATGCCTATCGCGACCGCAAGGTGAAGAAGCGGACCTTCCGGGGTCTGTGGATTCAGCGCATCAATGCAGGCGTCCGCGCCGAAGGCCTGACCTATTCGCAGTTCATGCATGGCCTGAAGCTGGCCGGCGTGGAGCTGGACCGCAAGGTTTTGGCTGACATTGCGATGCACGAAGGCGAGGCGTTTAGCGCCATCATCGCCCAGGCGAAGGCTGCGCTGCCTGCAGCCTGAGCTTAGAACGATCGCAAGATCGTCCAAAGGGGCGCCGGGGCAGATGCCTTCGGCGCCCTTTTTGTTTTTTTGATCTCTTCCCCGTTCGTCCAGAGCGAAGTCGAAGGACGGCACTGAGCTTAGCCGAAGTGCCTTCGCTGCGCTCTGGCAGGGGCTTCGACTTCGCTCAGCCCGAACGGATTGGAGGGCGAGGCTCGCATTTGAGGACTCATCCCATGTCGCTGCATCTCTGGTGGATTTACGTTACGGCGGTGTTCCTGATCTCGGCGACGCCGGGGCCGAACATGCTGCATGTGATGACGCAGAGCATCGCGCACGGCCCGCGCAAGGCTCTGGCGACGATGGCGGGTCTCATGAGCGCGGTGCTGCTGTGCCTGATCGCGTCGGCATTGGGTCTGGGGGCGTTGCTAAAGGCATCACCCCGACTATTCGACGTGCTGCGCTATGCCGGCGTCGCTTACCTCCTCTGGCTGGGCGTCAAGGCATGGCGCGCGCCGGTTGGCGGCGGCGTCGAGGCACGACCAGTGCGGTCCGACCGGGCGCTCTACGCCACCGGCGTGCTGACGGGCCTGTCCAACCCCAAGCTCATCATCTTCGCCGCCGCGCTGTTTCCGCAGTTCATCGTGCTCGACCGGCCTTTCTGGCTCCAGCTCGGCATCTTGATCGCGAGCTTCGTCGTGATCGAGAGCTTTTGGTATGGCGTCTATGCCTTGGGCGGCGCGCGGCTGGCGCGCTGGCTGGAGCCGGCGAACCGGCAGCGGCTGTTCAACCGGGTCACGGGGGTGATGTTCATTGGTTTCGGCGGGGCGTTGCTGGGGGCGCGGGCTTAGTCATACTCATCTTGTCATTGCCGCGAAGGCGCAATCCATCTCCAGACCTCGCCATGCAACGCGGCTTCGATCCGATCGTCTATCTGCTCGCCAGCCACCGGAACGGGACCCTTTATGTTGGCGTCACGTCAAATCTCATCCACCGCCTCCACCAACATCGTTCCGGCTTGATCGAGGGGTTCACTAGCGACTACGGCGTGCATCGGTTGGTCTGGTTTGAGAGCGGCGGCTCCATGGAAGAGGCGATAAGGCGGGAAAAGCAGATCAAGAAGTGGAACAGGCAGTGGAAGATCGACCTGATCGAACGGACCAATCCGGATTGGCGCGATCTGGCACGCGATTTCGGGTTTGAGCCATTGGACAGCCGGCGCGTCGATTGAGCGTCGGCACTATCGGACAGCGCGGGAGATGGATTCCCGCCTTCGCGGGAATGACAGTATGAATGATGTCCAAGCACTTAAAGCCGGCCTGATCGCCGACATCGACGCCGCCGACACACTCGATGCGCTGGAGGCACTGCGGGTGGGCGCGCTGGGGAAGAGCGGGGTCGTGACCGGGCTGCTCAAGACGCTCGGCCCCATGTCACCCGAGGAACGGCTGGAAAAGGGGCCGCCGATCCAGGATCTGCGCGAGAGCGTGACGGCGGCGCTGGCCGCGAAGAAGGCCGCGCTGGAGCAGGCGGCGCTGGATGCGCGGCTGGCCTCCGAACGGATCGACATGACCCTGCCCGCCGACGCGCTGCCACAGGGCAGCGTGCATCCGGTCAGCCAGGTGATGGACGAGCTGGCGGAAATCTTCGCAGACCTTGGTTTCTCCGTCGCGACCGGGCCGGAGATCGAGGACGACTGGCATAATTTCACCGCGCTCAACATTCCCGAGACGCACCCGGCGCGCGCGATGCACGACACCTTCTATTTCCCCGACGACGGGACGGGCAAGAAGATGCTGCTCCGCACCCACACCTCACCGGTGCAGGTGCGCACGATGATGAGCCAGCAGCCGCCGATCCGCATCATCGCGCCGGGCCGCGTCTATCGCAGCGACAGCGACGCGACGCACACACCGATGTTCCACCAGATCGAGGGGCTGGTGATCGACAAGGGCATCACGCTCGGCCACCTCAAATGGACGCTGGAGACCTTCCTCAAGGCGTTCTTCGAGCGGGAGGACATCGTCCTGCGGCTGCGCCCGAGCTATTTCCCCTTCACCGAGCCGTCGGTGGAGGTCGATGTCGGCTACACGCTGGTCAACGGTCAGCGGATCATCGGCGGCGACGGCGACGCGCCGGGCGGCGGCTGGCTGGAGGTGCTGGGCAGCGGCATGGTCAATCGCCGCGTGATCGAGGCCTGCGGCCTTGATCCCGACGAATGGCAGGGCTTCGCCTTCGGCACCGGGGTCGATCGGCTCGCCATGCTCAAATATGGGATGAACGACTTGCGCGCTTTCTTCGACGGTGATCTGCGCTGGCTCAAGCATTATGGCTTCTCGGCGCTGGACGTGCCGACGCTGAGCGGGGGAGTGGGCGCATGAAGTTCACGCTGAGCTGGCTCAAGACGCACCTCCTGACCGACGCGGACCTGCCGACGATCCTAAAGACGTTGAACGCCATCGGGCTGGAAGTCGAGGGCGTGGAGAACCCGGCCGAGAAGCTGGGCGCGTTCAAGATTGCAAAGGTGCTGACGGCGGAGCGCCATCCGCAGGCGGACAAGTTGCAGGTGCTGACCGTCGATCATGGCGACAGCAATCCGCTCCAGGTCGTGTGCGGCGCGCCCAATGCTCGCGCGGGTCTGGTCGGCGTGTTCGGCGTCGAGGGAGCCGTGGTGCCGGTGAACGGCATGGTGCTCAGGAAAACCGCGATCCGGGGCGTCGAATCGAACGGCATGATGTGCAGCTACCGCGAGCTGGAGCTGGGCGAGGATCATGACGGGATCATCGAGCTGCCGGACGACGCGCCGGTGGGGCAGGTCTATGCGCAATGGGCGGGGCTGGACGATCCGGTGATCGACGTATCGGTGACGCCCAACCGGCAGGACTGCATGGGCGTGCGCGGGATCGCGCGCGATCTGGCGGCGGCGGGCCTCGGCACGCTGAACGCGATCATCGTGCCGGAGATCGTGGGCGAAGGCCCCGGCCCGGACATCCGCATCGAGGATGCGGAGGGTTGCCCGGCCTTCTACGCGCGCGTGGTGCGCGGCGTGAAGAATGGCGCGTCGCCCGAGTGGATGGCGAAGCAGCTCAAAGCCATCGGGCAGAAGCCAATCAGCGCGCTGGTCGACATCACCAACTACATCATGATCGATCTCGGCCGGCCGCTGCATGTCTATGATCTGGCGACGCTCAAGGGCGGGCTGGTCGCGCGCAAGGGGCGCGGGGGCGAGCAGGTGCTGGCGCTCAACGGCAAGACCTATACGGTCGACGAGACGATGACCGTCATCGCCGACGACGAAGCGGTGCATGACATTGGCGGCATCATGGGCGGCGAACATTCGGGCGCGCAGGACGGCACGACCGACGTGCTGATCGAATGCGCCTATTTCACGCCGGAGCGGATCGCCGTGACGGGCCAGAAGCTCGGCCTTACCTCGGACGCGCGCGGGCGGTTCGAGCGCGGGGTCGATCCGGCGTTTCTGGACGATGGCCTGTCGATCGCGACCTTCCTGGTGACGCACCTGTGCGGCGGGGTGGCGAGCGAGGCGACGCGGGCCGGGCAGGCTCCGGCGGCGGCGCGCACCATCGCCTATTCGCCTGAGCAGTGCCGGGCGCTGGCGGGCGTGGACGTACCCGCCGACGAACAGCGGCGCATCCTGGAGAATCTGGGGTTCGGCGTCGGCGGCGAGGCGGCCGGCATCGAATATCAGGACGGTATGCCGGTCAGCGTGCCGGGGCACTGGACGATCAGCGTGCCGAGCTGGCGGCGCGATGTCGATGGCTGGCCCGACATCGTCGAGGAAGTGGTGCGGATCGTCGGCCTCGACCATGTGCCTTCCACGCCGTTGCCGCGCGAACCCGGCGTCGCCCGCCCCACCGCGACGCCCGAGCAGCTGGTGGAACGGCGGGTGCGCCGAACCGCCGCCGCGCGGGGCCTGGCCGAAGCGGTCAACTGGTCCTTCATTTCGGAAAAGGAAGCCGCCAGCGTAGGCGGTGGCCACTGGACGCTGGCCAACCCGATCTCGGAGGAACTGAAGGTCATGCGGCCGTCTCTGCTGCCGGGTCTGCTGGCCGCGACGAAGCGCAATATGGATCGTGGCGCGACTTCGGTGCGGCTGTTCGAACTGGGCCGCCGCTATTTCGCGCAGGGCGAGCGGGCGACGGTGGGCTTCGTGCTGGCCGGGGAGAAGCGCGCGCGTGGGTGGCAGTCGGGGAAGGCGCAGGCGTTCGATGCGTTCGACGCCAAGGCCGAGATCGTCGCGCTGCTCGGGGCAGCCGGTGCGCCGGTCGCGAACCTCCAGAATTTCGGCGAAGCATCGCCCGCCTATCATCCCGGCCAGTCGGGCACGCTGCGGCTGGGGCCGAAGGCGGTGCTGGCCGAATATGGCGTGCTGCACCCGAGCCTTGCCCGGACCTTCGGCCTCACCGGCACGGTGGTCGCGGGCGAGATTTTCCTCGATGCGATTCCCGCCAAGCGGAAGGCGGGAGCGCTGCGCGCGCCCTATGCGCCGCCCGCTTTGCAGGCGGTGAAGCGCGACTTCGCCTTCCTGGTTCCGCAAGCGGTGGAGGCCGATGCCCTGGTGCGGGCGGTCCGGGGCGCGGACAAGAAGGCGATCGTGGACGCGCGCCTGTTCGACCTGTTCGTCGGACCTGGGGTGGAGGACGGGTTCAAGTCGCTGGCCATCGAGGTGACGTTGCAGCCGGGCGAGAAGAGCTTTGGCCAGGACGAGCTGGAGGCGATCAGCGCGGCGATAGTGAAGGCGGCGCAGAAGCTCGGCGGCTCGCTTCGGGGGTAGACCCGTTCTGTTGGACATCGAAGGGCGCGGCACAACCATGCCGCGCCCTTCCTTCAAAGCCTACAGATCGACCCCGGCCGCGATCGCTTCCAGCTTGCGGATGCGTTCCTTGAGGTCGGCGACTTCGATGCGTGCGGCGGCGGACGGCGGCGCGCTCTCTTCAGCCGGGGCGTAGCGGCCCAGTTCGGCGCGCTTGAGGTCCAGCCAGCCATTCCATCCGCGCAGCGTTGCCGCGGCGACGATGGCGAGACCGGCAAGACCGGTCGCAGCCAGGGTAAGGTAGAGATAGGGGTCTTGCATGAAAGCCTCCCTGTCGAGCGGGGTGCGACGGTCGCTTGCTCAGTCGCGGTCCCGCAGTTTTTCGAATTCCCGCTCCAGCGCGGTGGAGCCATCCGTCGCCAGCCGTTCCAGCACGGCGACCCGGTCCTTGAGTGCCTTCACCTCGGCGCGGAGCCGTTCGGCCTCGGGATCGGGGCCGCGATGGATGAAATCCTCGCCCTTGTCCCGGCGCACGACGCCCATCTTGGCCTTCACGACCTGGACGATGCCGACGATCGCGATGATGGCGACGACCATTTCAAACGGGTTCATTGTCTCTTACCTCCCTGTTGGCGCGCCGCCCAGGCGGCGCTGCCGATGATGCTGGTTCGTCGGCCGTTCAGCGCAGCGCGTCGATTTCGCGCGCGGTGCGGGTGGCGGGATCGGTGGCGATCCTCTCCAGCACGGCGATGCGCTCCTCAAGGCGGCTGATGCGGCCCACCAGCTTTTCGTTTTCATTCGACAGCAGGTCGATTTTTCGACCGGCGTCGGGATCGGTTCGATGAGCGACACCCGACCATTCATTTTCGACCGGGTAGCCGTGCTTGACCCGGAGCCATGTGGTGAGCACCCAGCCGGCCATCGACAGAGCAACGATGGCGACGACAAAGGAAGGACCAGCAAAACTCATTGTCTCAACTCCCTGTTATCCGCCCCGGACCGATCAGCGCAGGCTGTCGATTTCGTCGGCGAGGCGCGTGTTGCGGCTGGTATAGTAGATTTCGATGTCGGCGAGGCGGCGGTCGATGTCGCGGAATTTGGACCGCACGTCGCGGGTGGAGCGCGCCGGGTTGGTGCGCACCCCCTGCCAGAACTTCTCGTCGTCCCTGTCTGCATACAGGCCCGAAGGCTTGTTATCGGCGAAGTAGACGGCGGCGAAATAGGCGATCAGCGACCAGGGGAAGGCGCCCATCAGGGTGATGAGAACCGCGCCGACCCGGACCCAGACCACGTCGATCCCGGTATAGTCGGCGATGCCGGCGCATACGCCCATCCATTTGCCATTCTTCTTGTCGAGGTAGAATTTGGTGCGGCGGCCGCTCATGTCAGTTCCTCCGGTCGAAGCTGTAGTCGTCCGGCTCGGGCGCCGAACGCTGCGGACGGAAATCGGGGTTGTCGGCGGCGACGATCCGTTCGACCGTCTGGAGCCGTTCTTCGAGGCGACGGGCGAGAAGGTGAAGCTCGTCCAGCAGCTTCTCGTCCTCGTCGGTGATCTTGGGGGCCTGCTTCCATTTGGTGACATAGTGGAAGATCAGCCAGGGCATCCCGATGAACAGCATCCCGCAGACGAAAATGGGGACCAGTATGTCTTCCATGGGATCAGTCCCCCTTGTTCATGCTGGCCTTGAGCGCGGCGAGTTCGGCGTCGACCTTGTCGGCCGCCTTCAGCTCGGCAATCTCTTCCTCCAGCGTCTTGGGCTGCGCGCCCAGGCCCATCGCGTCGGCGCGGCCTTCGGCAAGGTCGGCGCGACGTTCCAGCATGTCGAAGCGGGCGAAGGCTTCGTTCACCTTCTCGCCGGCATAGGCTTCGCGCACCCGCAGGCGGTTTTCGGCGCTCTGCATCCGGGTGACGATGCTGTTCTGGCGGGCACGGGCCTCGCGCAGCTTGGCCTGGAGCTTTGCGATGTCGGCCTCGGACGCGGCGAGCGCGTCGTCCAGCACCTCGATCTCGTGGCCGAGCTGCTCGGCCATGTCGGTCGCCTTCTGCTTTTCGACCAGTGCCGCCTTGGCGAGATCCTCGCGATCCTTGCTGAGCGCCAGCTGCGCCTTTTCGGTCCAGCTGTCCTGGAGCGCCGTCAGCTTGGCGATGTGGCGGCGCATCTCCTTCTGGTCGGCGATGGTGCGGGCGGCAGACGCGCGCACCTCCACCAGCGTCTCCTCCATTTCGAGGATGATCATGCGGATCATCTTCGCCGGGTCTTCCGCCTTGTCCAGCAAGTCGGTCACATTGGCGGCGATGATGTCGCGGGTGCGGGAGAAAATGCCCATCTTAACGTCACTCCTGGTCGTAATCTTGGTTGGGGCCGCGTGCGTCAGGCAAGATAGCGCGACGGCGCGGGCATGTCGTGGCTGGCGAGCACCGGGGCTTCGCTGGCGCGGGCCGGACCTACCGCCGAAAGGATCATGGTCGATCCGAACAGGACGGCGACGATCGCGACCGACATCAGCTGGCCGATTTCCCGAACGCTGCTGGTCTGCTTTTCCATGTTATGCACTCCCTGAACCTTGGCCTTCATGATGTTCCGCATGTTCTCGCGGATTGCTCTTGGCATTGCAGAGGGCGTGCCAATTCCGCCGAAGCCAGGTTTTCTGCGGATTTCACCGCTTTTGATCGGGCGTGCGCCCATATCGCCCTTGCCAAGGAGTGGGAAATTTCACCATAAGTTGGGTCATGGAGAAAAACACGCAGTTCGTCGGGCAGAGCTTCGCCTTCCTCGATGCGGTCGAACAGGCGGGGCGGGCCGCCGAACTCAACCGGCCGGTGCTGGTGATCGGCGAGCGCGGGACGGGCAAGGAACTGATCGCCGAGCGCCTCCATCACCTCTCGCCGCGCTGGGGCGAGCCGCTGATCGTGATGAACTGCGCCGCGCTGCCCGAAACCCTGATCGAGGCGGAGCTGTTCGGCCACGAGCAGGGCGCCTTCACCGGCGCGACCAAGGCGCGGCCGGGCCGGTTCGAGGAGGCGGACGGCGGCACGCTGTTCCTCGACGAACTGGGCACGCTGTCGATGGCGGCGCAGGAGCGGCTGCTGCGCGTGATCGAATATGGCGAAGTGACGCGGATCGGCGCGTCGCGGCCGGTGACGGTGGACGTACGGATCGTCGCGGCGACCAACGAGGACTTGCCCGCCGCGGCGGACGCCGGGCGCTTCCGCCCCGACCTGCTCGATCGCCTGAGTTTCGAGGTCATCACCCTGCCGCCGCTACGCGCGCGGGAAGGGGACGTGGCGGTGCTGGCCGACCATTTCGGGCGGCGCATGGCGGCGGAACTGAAATGGCCGCAATGGCCCGGCTTCACGGCGGCCTGTTCGGCGGAACTGGAAGGGCATGGCTGGCCGGGCAATGTGCGCGAACTGCGCAATGTGGTAGAGCGGGCGGTCTATCGATGGGACGACCCGGCGCGGCCCATCAGCCGCATCACCTTCGATCCCTTCGCCTCGCCCTGGAAGCCCCGGCCGCTGATGCCCAAGGCGGAGGATGCGACCGCCCTTTCCGCCTCCGCTTCCTCGACCGCAAGCCCGGCGGCGGCGTTCGAGGAGATCAGCGACCTGCGCGCCGCCGTGGACGCGCACGAAGCGGCGATCATCCGCGCCGCGCTCGACCGCTATCGCTACAACCAGCGGGCGACGGCCAAGGGGCTTGGCCTCACCTACGACCAGTTGCGCCACTGCATGAAGAAGCATGGGCTGAGCGCGGGGTAGACCTGCGCCCGTGCCCTGTTCAGCGCGTCGGGACCGGCTCCGCGCCCGAATAATCGTAGAAGCCCCGGCCGGTCTTGCGGCCATACCAGCCCGCTTCGACATATTTGACGAGCAGCGGCGCGGGCCGGTATTTGGGGTCGCCGGTGCTGCTCAGCAGCACCTTGCAGATTTCCAGGCAGGTATCGAGGCCCACGAAATCGGCCAGCGTCAGCGGACCCATCGGATGGTTGAGACCGAGCTTGATGCCGGTGTCGATGTCCACCACGCCGCCCACGCCCTCGCCCAGCGCAAAGATCGCCTCGTTCAGCATCGGCATGAGGATGCGGTTGACGATGAAGCCGGGCGCGTCGAAGGCGTGGACCGTGACCTTGCCGAGGCGATCGGCGAAGGCTTCGATCGTCGCCACCGTTTCCGGGCTGGTGGCAAGGCCGCGGATGACTTCGATCAGGCCCATGACCGGCACGGGGTTGAAGAAATGGACGCCGACGAAACGCGCGGCGTCGGGCGCGGCCTGCGCCAGCCGGGTGATGGGGATGGAGGAGGTGTTGGAGGCGAGAATGGCGTCCTTCGCCAGCAGCGGGCCGACATTGCCGAAGATCGTGCGCTTGATCTCCTCGCGCTCGGTCGCCGCCTCTATCACCAGCTGCGCCTTGGCGAGCGGCGCGATGTCGCCGACCGTCTCGATCCGGGCGAGCGCGGCGTCGGCGTCGGCCTGCGTCATCTTCTCCTTTTCGACGGCGCGGGCGAGCAATTTGGCGATGCCCGCCTTGCCCTTGTCGGCGCGAGCGATGTCGATGTCCGACAGGATGACGTCATAGCCGGCTTGGGCCGCCACCTGCGCGATGCCCGCCCCCATCTGGCCCGCGCCGATCACGCCAACTGTCTTTATGTCCGTCATGTCGATCTCTCTCCTTCACCTGCACGTGAGTCTTCATGCTGCCCCTAGCGCGGCTGGACGCGCGCGGCCAGCCGGGAGTCCGTGGCGGCGATTGGCGGGGCCAAGGCCATTTCCCGCTTTGCGCGCGAGTCCGTCCATGGTTAAAAGCCCGCCATGTCCGTTTCCATGCCCATGCCAGCGCCAGCCAGCGGCTGCTTCAGGGCCGGGGTGCATCATTTTCCGCTGCGCATCTATTTCGAGGACACCGACCTGTCGGGCCTGGTCTATCACGCCAATTGTCTGCGCTATATGGAGCGGGCACGGTCCGACATGCTGCGCGTCGCCGGTATCGACCAGCGCGGCGAACATGAAGAGGGCAGCGGCGTCTATGCCGTCACCGACCTTCAGATCCGCTATCGCCGGCCTGCCCGGCTGAACGACGACCTGATCGTTGTCAGCCGCGTGACGGATGTGCGCGCGACCCGCTGTTCCATTCAGCAGTCAGTCATGCGGGGCGAAGAACAACTGACCGACGCCAGCATCACCGTCGCCTGGCTGACGCCGCAGGGCCGCCCGCAGCGGCAGCCCGCCGCCTGGACCGCCCTTTTCACCCGCCTTTGCCAAGGGGAAGACATCCACCCATGAGCCTCAACCTGCCCGTCGGCGCGATGACCGACGCCGCGACCCTGTCCCCCCTCGCCCTGTTCTATCAGGCCGACATCGTCGTCAAGGGCGTGATGATCGGCCTGCTGCTGGCGAGCATCTGGACCTGGGCGATCATCATCGGCTTTTCGGTCACTCTGCGCAAGGCGAGCAAGGAAAGCCGCGCGTTCGAGGCCGATTTCTGGAAGGCGGACGACATCGATCGCTTCTACGAAAGCCGGGGCAAGGCGGAGTTTCCGGCCGCCAAGGTGATGGCGGCGGGCGTGACCGAATGGCGGCGCTCCACCGCCCAGCGGGTGATTGATCGGGACGGCACACGCGACCGCCTGTCCACCGCCATGTCGAGCGCGATCGGCGGCGAGGTGGATCGCCTGTCCGACCGGCTGAACATATTGGCGACCATCGGGTCGGTCGCGCCGTTCGTGGGCCTGTTTGGCACGGTGTGGGGCATCATGCGCGCCTTCACCTCCATCGCGGCCGAGCAGAACAGCAGCCTGGCGGTTGTCGCGCCGGGCATTGCGGAGGCGCTGTTCGCGACCGCCATCGGCCTGTTCGCGGCGATCCCGGCGGTCATCGCCTACAACCGCTTTTCCCATGGCATCAACCGGCTGGAATCGGGGCTGACGCGCTTTGCCGATGGCTTTTATGCGACGCTGAGCCGCGAACTGGAGGCGCAGCGGTAATGGCGATGTCCGGGCCACCATCGGGCCGGCGCGGGCGCGGGCGCGCGCCGATGGCCGACATCAACGTGACGCCGCTGGTCGACGTGATGCTGGTGCTGCTCATCATCTTCATGGTGACGGCGCCGCTGCTGGTGACGGGCGTGCCGGTGAACCTGCCGGAAACGCGGGCGAAGGGGCTGGACGCCGACGCCAAGCCGACGGTCGTGTCGATCGACCGCGACGGCGGGCTGTTCATCGACGAAGCGCAGATCAGCGACGCCGACCTGCCCGACCGGCTGGCCGAGATCATGGCCGCCAACGCGGGCAAGGACGAGCCGCCGCAAATCTTCCTGCGCGCCGACACCGCGCTCGATTATGGCCGGGTGATGCGGGTGATGGGCGAGCTTAATCGTGCGGGTCTCAACAAGGTCGCGCTGGTGAGCACCGACGCCGGGGCCGACAGCAGCGGTTCAGACCAGGGGTCCTAGGCAAGCGATATGGAGCGCGCGGAGAAGATCGGTCTTGGGGTGGCGACGGCGGGGCATGTCCTGCTGTTCGGTCTGCTGTCGGCCGGTTTTCTGGCGACGCCCAACCCGCTGAAGCTCAAGACGCCGCCTATGGACGTCAGCCTGGTGGAGGATGTGGCGTTGCAATCCACCGCGCCGCAGGTTTCGAGCGCGCCGCCCCCGCCGAGCGTCGCGCCGGAGGAAGGGCCGACGCAGGAGGCGAAGCCTGCGCCTGCGCCTGAACCCACGCCGGCCCCGCCGCCCGCCCCCAAACCGACGCCGGCACCCCCACCGCCCAAGCCGGTGGTGAAGGAAACGCCGCCCAAGCCCAGGGACAAGCCTGCGCCGCCGAAGAAAGAGGTTGCAAAAGCGCCGCCCAAGCCGAAGGCCGCGCCGGAGAAGCCAGTGGTCAAGGCCAAGCCTGCGCCCGAGAAACCCAAGCCTGCGCCGGAGAAGCCGAAGGCCGCCGCGCCCGCTCCGGCCAAGAGCAAGGCGGACAGCAAGGCCAAGGCGCCGGCCGCGACCAGCAACGCGAAAGCCGACAGCAAGGCCAAGCCCGCCGCTGCATCCGGCGCGGGCAAGGCGGACAAGCCGCGGGGATCGCTGCTGGGCAAGGATTTCCTCAAGGGCATCGACACCGCCGAGGACGCCCCGCGTAAAGCAGCGCCGCCGCCTGCCGCCGCGATGGGACCGCAGCAGAAGGCGGCGCTCGACGCCGAGATACGCCGGCAGCTCAAACCCCATTGGCGGCCGCCTTCGGGTGCGGACGCGGACAAGCTGGTGACGTTGCTGGAAGTGCGGCTGGACCAGAGCGGCAATGTGATCGGCACGCCCGAGGTCATCGACCAGCAGGGCGTCACCGCCAGCAACCGGCCGCAGGCCAAGCTGCACGCGGAGCGGGCGATCCAGGCGGTGAAACTCGCCTCGCCCTTCCGCAATCTGCCGGGTGAATTTTACGACCAGTGGAAATGGCTGCGGCCACTCCGCTTCGACGCGAGGCTGAACCGATGACCAAGACCTTCCTGCGCCGTTTGTCGGCCACCGCCGCCGTGCTGGCCGCGCTGATCGCCGCGCCGGCGATGGCGCAGCTGTCGGTGGACGTGACCGGCGAGATCGACAGCAATCTGAAGATCGCGGTTCCGGCCCTGCCCGCGCAGCAGGATGTCGATACGCCGGCAGGCAGTGCCAGCGAGCTGGGGCGCAAGATCGCCGAGGTGATCGCGTCCGACCTCAAAGGGTCCGGCCTGTTCGATCCGTCGGGGCCGGGCGGGATGCCGGCGGTCGCCTTTCCCGAAGTGACCAACCCGGTTTATGAAAAGTGGGGGGCGTATCAGGCGCTGGCGCAGGGGTTCGTGCGCACCAGTGGGGGCGAGGCGGACATTACCGTCGGTTGCTACCTCTACGACGTGGCGCTGAAGCAGGAACTCACCCGGCAGGGCTATGTCGTCGCCCCGCGCGACTGGCGGCGGGCCGCGCATAAATGCGCCGACGCCATCTATGCGCGCCTGTCGGGCGAAAGCCCCTTCTTCGACAGCCGCATCGCCTATATCGCCGAAAGCGGTCCCAAGGGGAACCGGACCAAGCGGCTGGCGATCATGGACTCGGACGGGGCGAACCACCGCTTCATCACCAACGGCCAGTCGATGGCGCTGACGCCGCGCTTTTCGCCCGATTACAAGTCGATCGTCTATGTGAGCTACCTCGGCAGCCGGGTGCGCATCTATGTCTATGACATCGGCGCGGGGCAGCAGAAGCTGGTGACGGAAAGCAACAACCCGACCTTCGCGCCGCGCTGGTCGCCGGACGGGCGCACGATCCTGTTTTCGATGGCGGTGGCGGGGAATACCGATATCTACAAGATTTCCGCCAATGGCGGAGCGCCCGTGCGGCTGACGACGTCGCCCGGCATCGATGTGGGCGGCAGCTTCTCGCCTGATGGCAGCCAGATCGTGTTCGAGAGCGACCGGTCGGGCGGGCAGCAAATCTATGTGATGAACGCCGACGGCTCGAACCAGCGGCGGATCAGCCATGGCGGCGGCCGCTATGCCACGCCCGAATGGAGCCCACGCGGCGACCTCATCGCCTTCACCAAGCTGGCGGGCGACTTCAAGATCGCGGTGATGAGCCCGAGCGGCGACAATGAGCGCACGCTGACCAACGGCTGGCAGGACGAGCAGCCGACCTGGTCGCCCAACGGCCGGGTGCTGCAATTCTTCCGCACGACACCGGGCCGCGACGGGGGCAGCCAGGTGTGGCAGGTCGACCTGACCGGCGTGAACGAGCGGCGCATCCCCACCCCCTTAAGCGGATCGGACCCGGCCTGGGGGCCGTTGCTGCCGTAAAGCGCCGGTTCAGCGGGGGGAACATACCCGTCCCGACTGCGTAACGATCTTCATCACCTGTGGCTTGTCTTTACCGTCAGGCTGGAAACCGAACGAAGGAGACCCCGATGAAAGTGTCCCTGAGCCTGTTGATCGCAAGCGCGGTCATCGCGCTGGCCGCCTGTTCCAAGAAGCCGCCGGCGCAGTTGCCGCCAGCGCCGGGCGGCAGCGGCGATACCGCCGGCATGTCCAGCGGCCCCGCCACCCCGGCCGGTCCGCGCAAGGGCAGCCAGGAGGATTTCGTCGCGTCGGTGGCGTCGGACCGCATCTTCTTCGGCCTCGATCAATATGATGTCGATGCGGAGGATCAGGCGACGCTCCAGAGCCAGGCGGCGTGGTTGCAGCAGAACCCGACCGTGCGCGTGACGATCGAAGGCCATGCCGACGAGCGCGGCACCCGCGACTACAACATCGCGCTTGGCGAACGGCGGGCCAATGCGGCGAAGAATTACCTCGCCTCGCTGGGCATCGCGCCCAGCCGGATGACCACCGTGAGCTACGGCAAGGAACGGCCCGCCGCGCTCGGTTCGGACGAAGCCTCGTGGGCGCAGAACCGGCGGGCGGTGACGGTCACGATCCAGTACTGAACCGCTGCCCTTCACGGCTGAGAAAAGCCCGCTGGTCGCCCGACCGGCGGGCTTTTGCACAGGCGCAACAAACTTGCTGACAAGCAGCCCAAACTGGCCGATAGACTTTCCTATATATGGGACGTGCCGGGGTCGCGGCGCAGGGACGCGGGATGAGTATGGCGGATATCGAGGACAAGCCGGATCAGGGGGTGAAGGGCACGCAGACGCTGATGCGCGCGCTCGACATCATGGACGAGGTGATCGACGGGCCGATCCGCGCGGCCGATCTCGCCCGCAAGCTCGGCATGAGCAAGACGACCGCGCATCGGCTGGTGCAGGCGCTCAAATCCCGCAGCTATCTGTCGGTGACGCGCGACGGTTTTGCGCTCGGCCCCAAGCTGTTGCAGCTGGGCGTGCTCGCAACCGAACAGATCGACTATGTCCGGGTCGCCCGGCCGTTCATGGAAATCCTGTCCGAACGGACCGGCTTTTGCGTCTTCATCGGGAAACGCGAGGGCGACTGGTCGCGGCATCTCGACCGGGTGACGGGTACGCAAAGGCTGCGGGTGGCGACCGCGCCGGGCGACCGGCGGCCGATCGCCGAAACCGGCCTTGGCAAGGCGCTGCTGCTGGACGAGGATGAAGCGACCTGGAAGCGGTTGTTCGCTCAGGCGAAGGGCGGCAAGGTGAGCGCGGCGCAGACCGCCGCCTTCATCGAGGAGATGCGCGCGCACAAGGCGCGTGGTGAGGTGCTGCACGACAGCGACTTGGGCGACGGGGTTCGATCGATCGCGGTGCCGGTGCGCGACGCCAAGGGTCAGATCTGCGTCGCCATCTCGATCGCGAGCGCCGCCCACTATCTGACCGACGACATCCGTCCCGACCTGGCCGAGAAGGTCATGCGGTCTGCCGAGCAGATCGGCGCGGCGGTGGGCTATGCCGGGCCGCGCGGATAGGAAACCGACCGCTTAACTTCGCATATTTCCCGCTGATTTCGATATTCCCTGTCAAAAGTGGGAAATTTTGTTGCGCCATCGCTTTGGTGCCTCGGCGAACCCTTATGCCGCAGATGTGGTCGATAGGACAGTTGCCGCCACGCATCCCGTCCAAACAAGAAGGGCGCGACGCCCGTGAGGGTGTCGCGCCCTAGTGGGGAGGATGGAATGCGCCCTTACATCCGGTAGGTCAGGCCGAAGGTGAAGGTGCGGCCGATCCGGGTTTCGAACAGCGTGTCCTGACGCTTGCTGTCGAGGTAGAGGCGGTTCTGTTCGTCGGTGAGGTTCGTCGCTTCCAGGATGATCTTCAGCCGGTCGGTGACGTTGTAGCTGGCCGAGGCGTCCATGTAGAAGGTCTTGGCGTTGCCCTGAAGATCGGTTCCGGGCGACGCGGGAATGCCGCGGATGAAGCCGTCGCGGAAGTTGCCGGTGGTGCGGATGCTGAACTTTTCATCCTCATAATAGAGGGTGCCCGACGCCGTGTTCTTCGACAGGCCCACGAGGTCGGCCGTGGTGGTCACGGTCGGGACGCCGTTCACGCTGGCGAGGATATAGTCGATCTTCGAGGTGACGCGGGTGTAGTTGGCGAGGAGGCCGAAATTGCCGAGGAACCCGTCGAGGAAGGTGAAGGGCACCTGCGCATTGAGTTCGATGCCCTTCAGCGGACCGCCTTCGGTGTTGAACGGCTGCGACACGGTGAAGAGTTCGGTCGGCGCGGTGTTGGTGCCGATCAGCAGTTCGACCGGCAGGCCGAGCGCGGTGAAGGGCTGCTGGCTGCTGACGCTCTGGATGAAGCTCTTGATGTCCTTGTAGAAGAAGGCGGCGGACAGCAGCGAGCCGGGGCGGAAATACCATTCGAGGCCAAGGTCGAACGTGTTCGCCCGGATGGGATCGAGGAACGGGTTGTTGACGTTGCCGACCCGGGTGACGCCGTTGACGCCGCTGGTGGGGGTGAGCAGGCCAAGTTCGGGCCGCGCCATCACCTTCGCGCCCGACACGCGAATCAGGAAATTGTCGACCGGCTCGATGACGATGTTGGCCGAGGGCAGCCAGTCGTCATAGCTGTTCTTGGCATAGGCGAACTGGCCGGTCAGGCCGGTGGGCGAACTCGCCTGGCTGACGGCGATATAGCCCGAGGAGACCATGTCGGTCTTGACGTAGCGCACGCCGACATCGCCGCGCACCCCGAAGCCGATCGCGTCGCGCAGGTCGAAATTGGCCATCAGATAGGCGCTCGACACTTCTTCGCGCACGCGGCTGCGGCCGCCGCCGCATTCGACGCCGCAATAGCGGACCGAGTCGAAGCCGAAGGTGCTGGCCCATTTGTCGGGATCAATCGCCGCCCAGCTGGCGGGCGCGCCGTTGCCCCAGAGCTTGTCGACGCCGGTGATGGACCGGGTGATGCTGGCAAGAGTGGTGCCGGCCGGCAGCGCGCGCACGACGAGGTCCGCATTATAAGGGCGCAGGAAGGTGGAGAGGAAATCGCTGCGCCGATACTGGCCGCCGCCCCGGATCGAGAAGGCGTCGCCGAGCGTCCATTTGACGTTCACTTCGCCGGTCATGTTGTCGGTCGTGTTCTTGGACGGCTTGCCCTGGAAGCTGAACCCGCCCAAGACGGTGCCGTCGGCGAGGCCCGGCGCGTAGGTGAAGCTGGCGGGGTTCGACACGTCGATGCCGAAGCCCAGCACCGGCGTCGAGCCGCCGCCCCGATAGTCGATGGTGAAGCCGTCAGTGTCGATCGCGTCCATGAAGGTCTGGAGACGCTTCTTGCCGTCCCAGATCGACCGGTTGAAGCCGACGAGGCCGCTGACCTCCAGGCTGTCGCTGAGCTGGCGCTTGAAGTTGACGTTGGCCTGCTTGAAGGTGGACACGAAGTGGTCGACCAGTCCTTCGGAACGGACGTCGACGCCATCGAACAGGCCATATTGCAGCGAGCCGTTGCCGTCGAACTGGATGTCGCGGACCGAGGTCATCGGCTGGCCGACATTGGACGCCGAGCGGGCGAAGGAGATGGCGGCGATATAGTTGTCGCGCCGGGTCACGTCGAAGCGCGAATAGAGGAAATCGACCGAAATGTCGGTCGCGTCGTCGGGCTTGAACTGGAAGGTCAGCGACCCGCCGATACGTTCCTGATCCTGCTCGCTGTTCAGGTAGCGGGGGATGCGCGGCAGGAAGGCGCCGCTGCCGGGCGTATTGGGCAGGCCGGCGCGGCGCAGGTTCTGGATCGTATTATAAGCCGCGACGGTGCTGGTGCGCGGGTTGCCGGTGCTGCAATTGGCGGCATCGACGCCGCGCAGGGTCAGCTGGGCCGCCGTCTGCCCGGCGGTGTTGGCCGGGGTGTAGCCAACCGGCGAGCAGAAGCCGCCATTGGTGTTGGCCGACAATATGTCCACCGCCGAATAGCCGACTTCGCGGATGTTGCGCTTCTGATAGGCGAGGCTGCCGAGAATGCCGAAACCGCTGTCGCCGAACTGCTTCGAGATGAGCAGCGAGGCGCGGGGATCGACCTTCTTCGACAGGGTGTTGTAGACGCCGCGCGCGGTCATCGAGAGGACGAAATCCTCCTTCTGGTCCATCGGCTTGGGCGCGGAGAGATCGACCGTCGCGCCGAGCGAGCCCTCCTCCACATCGGCGGAGGTCGTCTTGCGCACGGCGAGCGCCGAGAAGATTTCGGTCGGGAACACGTTGAAGTCGAAGCTGCGGCCGTTATTGCCCGCGCCGTAGATGTCGGACGAGCCGGTCTGCGACGTGCCTTCCATGCCGTTGATGCGCACGCGGGTGAAGCCAGCGCCAAGGCCGCGGACCGAGATGTTGCGGCCCTCGCCGCCATCGCCACGCGCGAGCGCGATGCCCGGCACGCGCTGCATCGATTCGGCGAGGTTGGAGTCGGGGAACTTGCCGATGTCTTCCGCGACGATCGAATCGACGGCGGCGGCCTCCTGACGCTTGAGGCCCAATGCGCTGTTGAGCGAGGCCCGGAAGCCGGTGACGACGATGTCGGCAGAACCTGGATCCGCGGGCTGGTCGGCCGCCTGGGCAGGCGCGGCCTGCCCCTGGGCGAAGGCGGGCGCGGCCATGAGAAGGCCGGACGCGATGGCGAGCGTGGACGTGCGACGAACGAAGGCTGAACCTATGGCCATGGATATCCTCCCCTTTTCCCCAACCGCGCGGCCAAGGCCGGCGATCATCATGTTCCACTATGTGAACTCACGTATCATCCTATTGGAAAGTCGCTCGCTTGAAAAGGAAAATCATCATGTGATTTAATATCCCACAATATGGATTTTTCTCCCGTTCGATTTCCTGCTCGGCCACAGGACCGAAAGGATGCCAAAGCGATTGACCCGCACGTCTAGTCCCGATATATGGACCACAACACTATTTAACGGGATAAGGTCCGACACGCCTCTGCACGGGCGGTTGATCTGGGGGAGCGGCACGGGCTCCGCGGCGCTCCCCCTTTTTATTCCGGCATCGGGGACGACTGCCTTATGCCGCTGAACGCCGCCCTCGCCTTGATGATGACCGCATTCCACCCTCTGCCGGCTTACGACCTGAGCGCCGGGTCGCCTGAACGAAGCCGCCCCTACCAGGTCGGGGGACATGGCATCGAACCGGGCGCGACCGCGACCGGCTTCCTGTTTTCAGTGGCGGTGCCGGAAGGCAATTATCGGGTGATTTTGCGGCTGGGCGACGCCCGGGCTGCGGGCGACACGACGGTCAAGGCGGAGGCGCGGCGGCTGATGCTGAAGAGCGTCGTGACGCGGCCGGGCCAGTTCGTGGAGCGCCGCTTTATCGTCAATGTGCGCAACAGCGCATTGCCGCCGCCGCCCGCCACCGCGCCGGGCGGACGCAGCGTTCGCATCGATGCACGCGATGCGCAGGAATATACGTGGGACGAGAAGCTGACGCTGGAATTTCTCGGCAACCCGGCGGTGGCGTCGGTGCGGATCGAGCCGGTGGATGCGCCCACCCTCTATCTGGCAGGCGATTCGACCGTGACCGATCAATATGCCGAGCCGGCGGCAAGTTGGGGCCAGATGCTCCCGGCAATGCTGGACGGGACGATCGCCGTCGCCAACCATGCCAAGTCGGGCGCGACGCTCAAATCCTTCCTGACCGACCTGCGGTTCGACAAGCTGCTGTCGGGGATGAAAGCAGGGGACTGGCTTTTCATCCAGTTCGGCCATAACGACCAGAAGGCGGAGTGGCCGCAGACCTATGCGGACGCAGCCACCACCTATCGCGCCTATCTGCGCGCCTATGTCGCCGAGGCGCGGCGGCGCGGCGGAAGGGTTGCGCTGGTGACATCGCCCGAGCGCCGCAATTTCGAGCCGGACGGCCGGATCAGGGACACGCTGGGCGCCTATGCCGATGCCATGCGCGCCGTGGCAGCCGAAGAAGGCGTTCCGCTTATCGACCTTCATGCCGACAGCCGCGCCATCTACGAAGCCTTGGGGCCGCGGGTCAGCCCGTCCGCCTTCAACGATGGCGGCAGGGACAAGACGCATCACAATAATTACGGTGCCTGGCTGCTGGCCAGCGCCGTGGCCGAACAGGTGCGCGCGAAAATCCCCGAACTGGCAAGCCATGTGACGATGCGCGCCTTCAACCCTGCCCGGCCGCCGTTGGTGGACGCTGTCGCAATCGCGTCCAGCCTGATCCACAGCGCGCAGCGTCCGCCCGGCAGTTGAACGTCCTGCGCACGGGATCGCAGGGTTTGGCGGCACGCAGTGCGTCGTTGACTAATATATGGGACGCTGTTACCAAATATCGGCAGATGGTTCCACAATATGGTTTCATCAAGGGCTGAGGGGGAGAGGTCACATGTCCGTCCACGCATTCAAGATGCGGCTCAAACCCGGTGTGGTCGCCGAATATCGCAAGCGCCATGACGACATCTGGCCCGAGCTGGTGCAACTGCTGACCGACAGCGGCATATATGACTATTCCATCTTCCTCGACGAAGAGACGCTGAGCCTGTTCGCCGTACTGAAGCTGCGGGAAGAGAACAGCCGTGACACGCTGCCCAAGCATCCGGTGATGAAGCGCTGGTGGGACTATATGGCGCCGCTGATGGAGGTGCAGCCGAGCAATCAGCCGGTCGAATGGCCGCTCCAACTGCTATTCCACATGGATTGAGCGCAGTGATGATGCGTCCCCTGATCGCCGCCCTGCTCGTCGGCTCGACACTGGGCCTTGCGCCCCCCCTACGCGCGCAGCAGGCGAAGCCCACCGCCAACCTCGCCGCGCCGGTCAAGACGTTCGGCCGCGTGTCGTACGACGCGCGGTCGCTGATGATCGACGGCAGGCGGATGGTGATCTGGTCGTCGGAATTCCACCATTTCCGCCTGCCCTCGCCAGACCTGTGGCGCGACATCCTGCAGAAGATGAAGGCGAGCGGCTTCAACAGCGTCGCGGTCTATTTCGACTGGGGATTCCACAGCCCCAAACCGGGCGTCTATGATTTCAGCGGTATCCGCGACATCGACCGGCTGCTGACCATGGCAGAGGAGGAAGGCCTCTACGTCATCACCCGCGCCGGCCCCTATGTGAACGCCGAACTGTCGCGCGGCGGCTTTCCCGGATGGCTGGTGAACCAGCGCGCCCGCGCGCGCAGCGACGATCCCGAATATCTGGCGGCGGCCGACGAATGGCTGACGAAGGTGAACGCGATCATCGCCAGGCACCAGATCAACACCGATCCCAAGCGCAAATATGGCGTCATCCTGCATCAGATCGAGAACGAGCTGGCGCTGACGACGCCGGCGCAGCGGCGATATATGGACCATCTCTACGCCAGGGCGCGGGCGGACGGCATCACGGTGCCGCTGTTCCACAACGATCAGGGCCGCAACGGATATTGGGCGCCCGAATCGTCGAAGGTCGAGAAGGTCGTGCATGGCCCCAACGACATGTATGCGTTCGACGGCTATCCCGGCGGCACCTGCACCGTCGCGGGCAAGCCGACGCGCGGGTCGGCGGCGCCGGACTGGGGCTATTATGGTCCGGGCGGGGCGAAGGGCGGCGCGTCGGCCTCCCCCGACACGCCGGGTTTCCTCGCCGAATTCGGCGGCGGCTGGTTCGATTACTGGGGGTCCAACGGCGGTTACGAGTGCAACGCTGTCCAGCGGGGCAAGCGGTTCCAGCGCGTCTTCTACGGCACCAACCTCGCCAACGGCATCGGTATCCAGAGCTTCTACATGGGCTATGGCGGCACCAGCTGGGGCTGGCTGCCCGCGCCCGTCGTGTTCACCAGCTATGATTATGGCTCCGCCATTTCCGAACCGCGCGAGGTGCGCGAGAAGGCGGTGGAGATGAAGCAGCTGGGCGGGCTGATCGCGTCCGTCCCGGACCTGGCGGGCATGATTCCGGCGGGACAGCCGGAGATCTCCTCGCCCAATATCCAGGTCTATCATAACAGAAGCCCGGAGACGGACGCGCGCTTCCTGATGGTGACGCACAAGCCGTCCAACGGGCAGACGAACGACGCTTTCAGCTTCACCGCAGACCTGCCCGATGGCCGCTACACCGTGCCGATGCAGCTCAACGGCTTCGACGCCAAATGGCTGGTCGCGGGCGTGACGCTGGGCGGGCAGCGGCTGGTCTATTCGACGTCCGAACTGCAATCGGCGCAGGTGATCGACGGCGCGGACCTGATCCTGCTCTACGGCCGGGCGGGCGAGCCGGGCGAGACGGTGTTGCGCTATGCGTCCGCGCCAACGGTGACGGTGCTGGAGGGCACGGTAACGAGCGCCTTCGACGCGGCGAAGGGCGACCTCAGGCTCGCCTACACGCATCAGGGCCGCGCGGTGGTGCGGATTACCGGCGGCGGGCGACCGGCAGCGACGCTGATCCTGGCCGACGAGGCCGAGGGCGGGCGCTATTGGCGCGCAGCCGACGATGTGCTGGTGCGCGGGCCGGCGCTGGTGCGCGTGGCGGTGCGTCGGGGCACGACGCTGGCGCTGAGCGGCGACGTGGCGGCGGACAGTCCGCTGGAGGTGTGGACCGGAAAGGCGGTGCGCGCCGTCAGCTGGAACGGCGCGACGGTGGCGACGAAGCCGAGCGCCATCGGCAGTGTGGCGGCGGTGAAGCCGCTCGCCGGACCGGTGGCCGTGACGCTGCCGGCGCTGAGCGACTGGCGCATGGCCAAGGGGTCGCCCGAAGCCGATCCGGCCTTCGACGACAGCGGCTGGCAGGCGATCGACAACCGGGCTTATGCCAGCATCACCGCGCGGCCCGACGGGCAGCCCAATATGAGCATGGACGCCTATGGCTTCCATGACGGCGATGTCTGGTATCGCGGGCGCTTTGCCGGGTCGGCGGACGCGAAGGCGCTGTCGCTCTATTATGGCGCGGGCGGTTCGGGGCTGGTGCAGGCGTGGGTCGACGGGGAGTTCATCGGCGAGGCGGAGACGCCCGCTGGCCTGCCGCGCCCGATCACCACCGGCACCGCCCGCTTCGCCCTCCCCGCGAGCGCGCAGACGGCGGGCGAGCATGTCATCTCCGTGATGGTCCGTAACAACGGCCATAACTGGGATCTGGACAGCGACGAATTCCACAAGGAAGCGCGGGGGCTTGTCTCCGCGTCGCTGGAAGGCGGGCCGGGCGGGCGCAGCTTCGCCGTGCCGATCGCCTGGAAAATCCAGGGCAAGCAGGGCGGCGAGGATTTGCCCGACATGGCGCGCGGGCCGGCCAATAATGGCGGTCTGCATGGCGAGCGGATGGGCTGGCACCTGCCGGGCTTCGATGAGAGCGGCTGGGCCAAGACCAGCGTGCCGGCGGCGCAGGCGGAGCCGGGCACCAGCTGGTATCGCACCCGCTTCACGCTCAACGTGCCCAAGGGACAGGACGCGACGATCGGCGTCAGTTTCGGCGACCCGTCAACGCCGCGGTCGCCGGTGCGCTATCGCGTGCTGATCTTCGTCAACGGGTGGAACATGGGCCAGTTCATCGCCCATGTCGGCCCGCAGCGCACCTTCCCGATTCCCGAAGGTATCCTCAATCATCGGGGCGATAATCATATCGCGCTGGCCGTCACGTCCGACGGCCGGCCAGGCGACGCGCTCGAAACCGTGCGCCTCGTCACCCTGCGCAACGTCAAGGGCGGGCTGCCCGTGCGACAGGTTGCCGCCCCCTTTGCCCCATCCGACCTCAAGGAGACCAAGTAAGTGGCCGCTCTCAATCATGATGTCCCGCGCAGCCAGGTGGTCCAGTCCATCGACCGGCTGATGGACAATCTCGTCAACATCAAGGACGAGACGGGCGAGTTCCTGCTCCATCTGGAGGATGGCCGCATCATCGACACCAAGGGCTGGGCCGGGTGGGAGTGGACCCATGGCGTGGGCCTGTTCGGCATGTGGCGCTATTATGAGCAGACCGGCGACAAGAAGGCGCTGACCATCATCAAGCAGTGGTTCGAGGACCGCTTCGCCGAAGGCACGCCGACGAAGAATATCAACACGATGGCCCCGTTCATCACGCTCGCCTACCTGTACGAGCATGAGCCGGACCCGCGCTACATCCCCTATCTCGACACCTGGGCGGAGTGGCTGATGGCACCCGATGGCCTGCCCAAGACGGAGGAAGGGGGGTTCCAGCATATCGTCTATAATGACGAGAATCCGGGCGAGATGTGGGACGACACGCTGATGATGTCGGTGTTGCCGCTGGCCAAGATCGGCCTGCTGCTGAACCGCCCGCATTATGTGGAGGAAGCCAAGCGGCAGTTCCTGGTCCACATCAAATATCTCTACGATACCAAGACCGGCCTGTGGTTCCATGGCTGGGATTTCAACGGCCGCCACAATTTCGCGCGGGCGCTGTGGGCGCGGGGCAATTGCTGGGTGACGATCGCCATTCCCGAGATCATCGAGATACTCGACCTTAAGGAGGGCGATTTCTTCCGCACCTTCCTGATCGACACGCTGGCGGCGCAGGTGAAGACGCTGAGCGAGACGCAGGACGCGGAGACTGGCCTGTGGCATACGCTGATCGTCGATCCGACCAGCTATCTCGAAGCGTCGGCGACGGCCGGGTTCGCCTATGGCATATTGAAGGCGGTGCGGAAGGGCTATCTGCCCCGCCATTATGAGGCGGTCGGCATCAAGGCGGTGCGCGGCGTGCTGGCGAACATCGACGAGAGCGGCGAATTGCAGCAGGTCAGCTTCGGCACCGCGATGGGCGACACCGAGCAATTCTACAAGGACATCGCGCTCACCTCCATGCCCTATGGCCAGAGCCTGGCGATCTGCGCGCTGGGCGAGTTCCTGCGCAGCTATATCTGACGGCTTGCAGCGGTGGACGGGAGGCAGCTGTGGAAGGACTGCCTACTGCCCGCCGCCTGTTCAGAGGTGCCGCCGGCCTCGTCGGGCTGGCGGCATTTTGCTGTCCTGTGTGGCGAATGAGACAGCGACATAGACAATATAAACCGGTTTTTTCACCGTCGGGGCGCAAGCGGATGCGCCTTGCATAAGTCTCATATGTAGTGATACACGTCCACAATGTGGCATTTGATGCCGAGGCCACAAGACCAGAATAGCGGGCCGACCCTTTGGCGAGGATGAAACCGATCGTGCACCCGACCCCCCGACCCGTCCGCCTGCACAATTATCTGGCCTATGGCTCCAACGACGTGCTGGGCGCGGGGTCGATGGCGGTCATTTCCGGCTGGGTGCTGATCTTCTACACCCAGTTTTGCGGGCTGACGGCCGGGCAGGCGGCGACGATCTTTGCCGTCGCGCGCATTCTCGACGCCTTCGCGTCGCCGATGATCGGCTATATTTCCGACCATTTCGGATCGACTTGGCTGGGGCGAAAGTTCGGGCGGCGGCGCTTCTTCATCCTTGCCGCAATCCCGCTGCTGCCGAGCTTCGCCCTCATGTGGCTGCCGGGGCAGAGCTTCTGGTATTATCTCGTCAGCTATGTGCTGTTCGAGCTGGTCTACGCCATGGAGATCATCCCGTTCGAGACGCTGGCGGCGGAAATGTCGAGCGATTACAGGACCAAGGCGAAGTTTGCCGGCGCGCGCATCCTGTTCGGGCAGGCGTCGGCGATCCTCGCGGGTTTCCTGCCGCTGTGGCTCATCAACGCGCTGGGCCGGGACAGCGCCGACACCTTCTTCTACATGGGCGTGATCTTCGCCATCCTGTTCATGGCGACGGCGGGGCTGCTCTACCTGTTCAGCTGGGAACGGCATATGCCCGGCGGCGCGGAGGCGGCTCCGGCGGCGGGTCATGGGGGCGCGGGGCAGGCGCTCAAGGCGCTCTATCGCAACCTGTTTTCGACCATGCGCATCCGGGCGTTCCGCCTGCACCTCGGCATGTATCTGGGCGGTTATATCAGCCAGGACATTTTCAACGCGGCCTTCACCTTCTTCGTGATCTTCGCACTGGCGGGATCGACGGCGATCGCGTCGGGGCTGCTCGGCACCATGTATATCGTGCAGTTCGTCGCGGTCATCATCGCCATCAATCTGGCGCTGCGCGCCTCCCCCAGCCGCGCTTACCAGATCGCCGCGGCGAGCTTCGCGGCGGGCGCGCTGACGCTGATCGGCCTCTGGGCGACCGGCACGCCGGCGAGCAGCGCCATGATCTGGCTGCCGATCGTCCTGGCCGGCCTTGGGCGCGGGGCGCTCAACTATATTCCCTGGGCGACCTACAACTATATGGCCGACGTGGACGAGATCGTCACCGGCCAGCGGCGCGAGGGGAGCTTCGCCGGCGTCATGACCTTCGTGCGCAAGGCGACACAGGCGGCGGCGGTGGCGGGCGTGGGCTTCATCATGCAGGCGGGCGGTTTCGTCTCCGGCGCGAGCGTGCAGAGCCATGGCGCGATCCTGACCATGGCGCTGCTGCTGGGCGCCGGGACGGTGGGGTGCCTTGCCTTTGGCATCTTCATCTCCATCCGCTTCCGCCTCAGCCCCGTGACGCACGGCGTGCTGATGCAGGAAATCGAGCATCTGCGCGGCGGCGCGCGCACGCCATCCTCGCCACTGGCGGGTGCCATCGTCGAGGATCTGTCGGGCTGGCGCTACGACCAGCTGTGGGGCAACAATCCGGTGGCGCAATCGGCCGCGCGATGAGGGAGAGGATGATGCGGGTGTGGAGCGGGTGCGCCGTCGCGGCGCTGGTTGTGGTGGCGACGCCGGTGCAGGCGCAGCACTGGTCGCGCAGCTGGATGGCCGCGCCGCTGGCGTCGAAGACCGCGCCGGACAAGCGCCCCGACCTTACCGACCGCACATTGCGGCAGGTGGTGCGGATCAGCAGCGGCGGGCCGCGCATCCGGCTGCGCCTGTCGAACGAGATGTCGGTGCAGCCGCTGGTCGTCGGCGCGGTGCATGTGGCGCTGGCCGGAGAGAATGGCGCGACGGTGCCGGGGACCGACCGGGTCGTGACCTTCAACGGCGCACAGGGCGCGACGATTCCTGGTCGCGCGCCGATGCTGAGCGATCCCGTCGCCCTGCCGGTCAAGCCGCTCACGCGCGTCACGATCAGCATCCACCTGCCGCAGGGCGCGCCCGATGCGACGGTGCACAGCTATTCGGCGGCAACGGGATGGACTGCGCCGGGGGATCAGACGGCGGCGACGAGCCTTTCCGGCTCCACGACGCTGGGGCCGCGGGTCATTATCTCGGCCATCGAGGTGGAAAGCCGCAGGCCCGCCACCACCATCGTCACGCTGGGCGATTCGATCACGGACGGGGTGCGCGCCACGCCCGACAGCAACCGGCGCTGGCCCGACCTGCTGGCCGAACGGTTGCAGAAGGCGGGGCGCACGTCGGTCGGCGTCGCCAATGCCGGGATCAGCGCCAACCGGCTGCTGAGCGAGGGCGACGGCTATAATGCGCTGGCGCGGTTCGACAGCGACGTGCTGGCGGTGCCTGGGGTCAGCCATGTCGTGATCCTGGAGGGCGTGAACGATCTGGGCAGCGCGGCGCGCGACAAGCGGCCGATGCTGCCGGCCGACGCTCTGATCGGCGCCTATCGCCAGATGATCGCGCGGGCGCACGACCGGGGGGTGAAGGTGATCCTCGCCACCATCCTGCCCTACAAGGGCGCGGGCTACTGGAGCGCGGAGGGCGAGGCCGTGCGCGTGCAGGTCAACCAGTGGATCGCCGCCAACAGGGAAGCGGACGGCTTCGTCGATCTGGCGAAGGCGGTGGCCGACCCGGCCGATCCCGCGCGCATGGCCAAGCCCTATGATGTGGGCGATGCGCTGCATCCCAATGACGCGGGGTTCGCGGCGATGGCCGCCGCGTTCGACCTGACCTTGTTCCGGTGATCGGCGCGCTGCTGATGCTGGCGGCGGCGGCGAGCGGGCCGGTTGCGCCCAGGCCGTTGTTTCGCGACCCGGTGCATGACGGAGCGGCGGACGCCTCCACCGTGCGGGACCGTCAAAGCGGCGAATGGGTGATGTTCTACACCAACCGCCGCGCCGACCTTCGCCTCGAAGACGCCAGGGACGTGCGCTGGGTGCATGGCACGGCAATCGGCGTTGCCCGGTCGAAGGACGGGGCGAAGTGGCGGTACGACGGCACGGCGGACATCCCGAAGCACTGCACCGGCGAGACGCTGTGGGCGCCGGAGGTGCAATGGCTGGCGGGTCAGTGGCATATGTGGCTGACCGTGGTGCCGGGCGTGTTTCGCGACTGGAACGCGCCGCGCTTCATCGTTCACCTGACCAGTCCCGACCTCAAGACATGGACGTGCGGCGAGCGGCTCGACCTTGGCTCCGACCGGGTGATCGACGCCAGCGTGCTGGCGCTGCCCGGCGGCAGCTATCGCCTGTTCTTCAATGACGAGCGCATGGGCAAGGCGATCCGCACCGCCGACAGCCGCGACCTCGTCCACTGGACGGTCGGGGACAGGCTGACGCAAACGCCGGGCGAGGGGCCGAAGGCGTTCCGATGGAAGGGGCGCTACTGGCTGATTTCCGACGCATGGAAGGGGCTGCTGGTGATGCGGTCCGACGATGCGAGGACATGGACGACGCAGCCGGGCCATATCCTCGCCACGCCGGGGCGCCACCCCACCGACCGGGCGAAGGGGCAGCATCCCGACATCGTGGTGGCGGGCGAGCGGGCGTACATCATCTACTTCGTCCATCAGGATGGCGAGGAAAAGGCGAAGGCAAACCCGGACTGGAAACGGCGTTCGGTGCTCCAGATCGCGGAATTGACGGAAAAGGACGGGGTGATCGGCGTCGATCGCGACGCGCCGGTACGGGTGCGGCTGAACCGCTGATCGATCAGAGGAAGCCCTGCTGCCGCAACCACGCTTCGCAGAGCGTCGGCCAGAGCGACACCGGCCGGTCCGGTGTGTCGAGCGCGAAGCCGTGCGGCGCGTCGGCGAAGATGTGCAGCTCCGGCTGGCCACCGGCGGCCCTCAGCGCGGCGTCGAGGCGATGCGCGTTCTCGACCGGCACGACCGCATCGTTGCCCGCATAGACGAGGAAGGTCGGCGGCGGATCGGGCAGGAGCCGCGCATCGGGTTGCAGCGCGTCGTACAGCGCCTGCTTTTCCGCCGGCGGCAGCGGCGGCTTGTCGGGAATAAGAGTGCGGCCCTTCGCATTGGTGGAAATGGGGGCGTAGCCGATGACGAGCAGGTCGGGGCGCTGCGGCTCCGCCCGCCCCCAGATCGCGGGATAGGGGGCAGCGAGGCAGGCGGCGAGATGGCCGCCGGAGGAGAGGCCGACGACGCCCAGCCCCTTGTCCGCAAGGCCGCTGGCGCGGATCATCGCCATTGCCGCCAGCGCATCGTCGAGCGGCGCGGACGGGCCGGTGCCGGCATGGGGCAAGCGGTGGACAAGGACGAAGGCGTGGATGCCGAGGCCGGTCAGCCAGCGGGCGACCTGCACCCCTTCCCGCCCCGCCATCAGCGCGACATAGCCGCCCCCGCCCAGGATCAGCATCGCGCGGCCATTGGGCTGTTCCGGCGCGTAGCCGAGCAGCACGGGCCGGTCCACGGCGGTGACGACGGCCTGCTCGGGCGCGGCGGCGGCATCCTCCAGCGTGAAGGCGCCGTCGGGCGCGCCATGAAGCGGCCAGACGAGATCAGCAGCGAGCATCCGGTCCTCCCATCGGGCAGCCATGGGTCGGATAGGCTTCCCCGTCCAGTTCGACCGCTTCCCGCACGACCTCCAGCCGGTCGCCGGCGTCGCGCATCTCGTAGAATTTGGCGAGCGCCCGCTTGAACGGGCGGTGCAGCACCAGCATCAGCCGGCCGTCGAAGGCATGGAAGATCATGCCATGGCCGCTGTCGCGCTCGACCAGCGGGCCGAGTTGCTCCCACGGGCCGGCGAGCGTGCCGCTTTTCGAGCGCGCCTGCGCCTGGACATAGCCGTCCCTCCCCCAGCTGGACCAGAGCATGAGCAGCGTGCCGGTGCGGGTGCGGAACAGTTCGGGGCCGTCGGTGACGTAGCCGGTGTCGCCTTCGGGCTGCTTCTGGCCGACGACCCAGCCCGCCTCACTGGCGCGGAACAGCAGGCGCGGCGGGCCGGCGGCGGTGAGGTCTTGCCGAAGCGGGATCGCTTCCATCGTGCCGACGCCGGTCTGCACCCATTCATGGGCGTAGACCATCCAGGGCTGTCCGGCGGCATCGACATGGAGCGTCCCGTCGAGCGTCATCATGGCCGGCGGTGTGACGGGCTCGCCCTTGTTGATAAGGCGATAGGGGCCGTCGATCCGGTCGGCGACCGCGAGCAGCGTGGCGCGGCGGTGGTTCGGGCGCGCGCCCTTGCCGGGGATTGCCGCCTTCGCATTGTGGAAGGTGGCGAAAAGATACCAGCGGCCGTTCCAGCGATGGACTTCGGGCGCCCAGCCGCCGTCATCGGCCCAGTTGCCCTGCGGCAGGGCGAAGACCAGCCTGGGCCGCTGCCAGCGGGCGAGGTCCGCGCTGGCATAGGCCATGATGCCGAGCCGACCGTCGCCGGTGACGGCGGGATCATTCTTCGAGAAGAGCCAGTAGGTCTTCGTGCCCTGCTCCGCCACGACCCAGGGATCGTGGATGCGCAAGTGCGACGTTGATAGCGGGGCGTCGAGCGCTGCGGCTGCGGGGACGCAGAGCGTCAGCAGCAGGATGGCGAGCGCGGCGCGCATCACATCGCCAGCCGGTTGCCATAGCCGATGATGATGGTCGCAAGCACCAGCAGGCCGACCCCGCTCCACACCATGCGGCGGACGGCGGGCGCGGCTTCCTTCCATTCGCGGAAGGCGAAGCCCCAGCAGGTGCCGAAGATGATGATCGAGGCCATGTGCAGCGTCCAGCTGGAGAAGCCGAAGCGGCCCATCTGGCTTTCACCCATGGTGTAGAAGAAGAATTGGAAATACCAGGCGGTGCCGGCGAGCGCGCAGAGCAGGAAGTTGGGCAGCAGCCTTGGCCGCTGGCCGCTGGCGTCCGGCGCGCCGGCCCACTGGCCCGCCGACCTGTTCCGGGCGATCAGCCAGCCGCACCAGAGCGCGTTGGTGATGAGGCCGCCGAACATGACGAGGCAGAGCGCCGGCAGGCCGGTCCACAACGGGCCGGTGCCGGCGGCGGCGGACAGCGCCTTGACCGGCTCGCCCGCCGCCAGACCGAAGGCGAAGCAGGAGGACATGATGCCCGAGAAGATCGCGACGGCGATGCCCTTCCTGAAATCGAACTCGGCGACGGCGGCGGCCTTCTGCGCCGGGGAGAGCGCCTCATCCTTGCGCGCGCCGGCGCGGGCGACGACGACGATGCCGAGCAGGGTGACGGCGAGGCCGAGGAGAACGATGCGGCCATGGGTCGTGCCGGCAATTTCGGTCATGAAGCTGCCGTCGAAGATCGGCGGGATCAGCGTGCCGAACAGGGTGCACAGCCCCAGCACCACCGCCATGCCGAGCGACAGGCCGAGATAGCGCATGGTGAGGCCGTAGGTCAGGCCGCCAAAGCCCCAGAGAATGCCGAAGAAGACGCACCAGCCGACGACGGAGGACGGCACCTGCGCCATCACCCCCATCAGATTTTCTGTCTGGACCGAGGCGAAGAACCAGGGGGCGATCACCCAGGAGAAGATGCCGCCGGTCAGCCAGAAGATTTCCCAGTTCCAGCGCTTCACCCCGCGGAAGGGGACGTAGAAGCTGGCCGAGGCGAAGCCGCCGAGCCAGTGGAACAGCACACCAAGAAGGGGATTGGGGGTCATAGCTCTAGTCCCAGGCGGTAGAGGCGGTTGGCGTTACCCGCGAAGAGGGCGCGGCGGTCGGTTTCGGGGAAATCCGCGACGGTGGCGTGATAGGTTTCCATGTAGCGGTCGATCGGTCCGAACAGCTTGTCCGTCGGCGTGTCGCTGGCGAAGGCGCAGCGCGTCGTGCCGAACAGGTCGATGGTTTCGCGGATCAGATGCTCCACCGTCTCGCGGCTCCAGTCGCGGCGGATGAAACCCATGCCCGACAGCTTGACCGCGACATGGGGCAGGCGGCTGAGCGCCTTCATGCCGCGCCGCCAGTCTTCCAGCCCGTCGCCGTCGGTCAGCACCGGCATCCCCATATGGTTGACGATCACGGGAATGTCGGGGTGGCGCTCAATCAGGGGGACGAGGCCGGGCATCTGCCCCGGATAGCATTGCAGGTCGAAGGACAGGCGATGACGACCAAGCAGCGCGTAGCCTGCCCGCCATTGCGGATCGCGCGTCAAGTCGGTCGGGCCATAGGTACGCGCAGGGTCGGGGTGCCAGTTGACGATGTGGCGGATGCCCTTGACGCGGGGATGGGCGGCCTGGGCGGCGAGGTGGGCGTCCACGTCCGGGTGGTTGAGCGCGGCGAAGGCGACCAGGCCGGTCGGCAGCCCCTCGATCGCGGCGAGGCCGTCGAGCCACCGGGTTTCGCGCAGCGCGCTGTCGGCGGCGGCGCCGGCATCGACATGGACCGCGCCCACGACATTCCAGCGGGCGAGGTCGGCGCGATAGTCGGCGACGCCATAATCATGGGCGATCGCCTCGACGCTGCCGTTCGGCCCGTCATTGGAGAAGGGCGGGCTCAGCCAGTCGTAGCGGATATGGCTCAAGTCCCACAGGTGGATATGGGCGTCGACGAAGGGGATCATGCTTGCCTCTCCGGTATGGGGACGAAGCGGCGCGCCGGCTCTTTCTGGCCGGTCGCGCCGCGCGACTTTGGCCTAGAAGGTAGTGCGGCCGCCCGACGTGTCGAAGGTCGACGCGGTGGTGAAGCTACATTCCTCGCTGGCCATGAAGCAGACCATCGCGGCGGATTCCTCGACCAGGCCGAGGCGGCCCATCGGAATCTTGGAGCGCATGTAATCGACCTGGCTCTGCGGCAGTTGCTCCAGGATCGGGCTTTCGAAGGTGGCGGGGGTCAGCGCATTGGCGATGACGCCCTTGCCGGCCAGTTCCTTGCCGAGCGATTTGGTGAAGCCGATCACGCCCGCCTTGCTCGCCGAATAGGCGCTGGCGTTGGGATTGCCTTCCTTGCCCGCGACCGAGGCCAGGTTGACGATCCGGCCATAGCCGTTTTCGAGCATGAACGGGACGATGGCCCGATTGCAGTAGAACAGACCGTTGAGGTTGATGTCGATCACCCGCTGGAAACTGTCCACCGGATAGTCCCACACCGTGGCGGTGGCGCCGGTGATGCCCGCCGAGCAGACGAGGATGTCGACCTTGCCCAGCGCCGCTGCAGTCGCCCTGGCAGCGGCGGCGACGGCCGCGTGGTCGGATACGTCCAGCGCTTCGACATGGACGGCGCCGATCTCCTCCTGCGTGGCGGCGAGCGTGTCGGCGTTCAGATCCCAGAGCGCGACCCGGCCGCCTTCGGCGACGATGCGGGCGGCAACCGCCTTGCCAAGGCCCGATGCGCCGCCGGTGATGATCGCGTTGCGGCCTTGGAAACGGCCTGCATAGATGGTCATCCGAGCACCTCGTCGCCCAGATGACGCCATGCCGACACCTGCTGGCGCTGGGTGCCGAGCTTTTCGATGCCCAGTTCCATGACGTCGCCGGCCTTGAGATAGATGGGGTCGGGCTTCTTGCCCTCGCCCACGCCCGGCGGGGTGCCGGTGATCATGATGTCGCCGGGATAGAGGGTGACATATTCGCTGACGTAGGAGATGAGCTGGGCGACGGTGAAGATCATCGTCTTCGTGTTGCCGGTCTGCATCCGCGCGCCATTGACGTCGAGATACATGGAGAGGTTCTGCGGGTCGCCGACCTCGTCGGGCGTCACCAGCCAGGGGCCGACCGGGCAGAAGGTGTCGTGGCCCTTGCCCTTGCTCCACTGGGTGCCGCGCTGCTTCTGGTTGAAGCGTTCGGACACGTCGTTGACGAGCGTGTAGCCCGCGACTTTCGACAGCGCCTCCTCCTCGCTGACATAGCGGCAGGTTTCGCCGATGACGACGCCCAGTTCGACTTCCCAATCGCCATGGGTGCTGTTCTTGGGCAGCACGACTTCGTCGTTCGGGCCGTTCAGCGACGACAGCGCCTTCATGAACATCACCGGCTCGGTCGGGATCGGCAGGTTCGATTCGATCGCATGGTCCTCATAGTTGAGGCCGATGGCGACGATCTTGCCGACGCCCTTGACCGGCACGCCGTAGCGCGGTTCGCCTTCCACCACGGGCAGCGAGGCGATGTCGGCGGCCTTGGCGGTGGCGAGGGTGGCGATGGTGAGGTCGGGGACGACCGCCGACAGGTCGCGAATGTGGCCGTCGCTGTCGATGACGCCGGGCTTTTCCTGGCCGCGCTGGCCGTAACGCACGAATTTCATGGGATTTTCTCTCTTCAGGCAATCAATGGGTGTAGGGGCGGTGCATGGCGATGTCGCGGTTCAGCTCGACGCCGAAGCCGGGCGCATCGAGCGCCGTGACCTTGAGCCGGCCATTTTCCGGCACCGGTTCGCCGATCAGCTGCGGATGGAACATCGGCACCACCTCGGTCGGTCCGGGATGCATCATCAGGAACTCGGCGAAGGGCGAGTTGTGGCGGGTGATGACGAAATGATAGGAATAGACCGACGAGCCGTGCGGCACGACCATCTTGCCATGGGCGTCGGCGAGCGCGCTGATCTTGAGCAATTCGGTCACGCCACCGCACCAGCCGACGTCGGGCTGGATGATGTCGCAGCAGTCCATTTCCATCAACATGCGAAAGCCCCAGCGGGTCGCTTCATGCTCGCCGGTGGTGACGAGCATCCCCTTGGGCACGTTGCGCTTGAGTTGGCTGTAGCCCCAATAATCGTCGGGGCTGATCGCTTCCTCGATCCATTTGAGGCCGAGGTCGTGCGCGGCGATGGCGAGGCGGGTGGCGTAATCGACGTCGAGCGCCATCCAGCAGTCCCACATCAGCCAGAAATCGTCGCCGACCTTCGCGCGCATGTCGGCCAGCTCGGCGATATTCTTCTTGAGGCCGTCAATGCCTTCGGCCGGGCCGTGGTGCAGCGGCATCTTGCCGCCGATGAACCCGAATTCCTTGGCCTTGTCGGGCCGCGCGCCGGTGGCGTAGAATATCATTTCGTCGCGCACCGCGCCGCCCAGCAGGTGATAGACCGGCTCCTGCCGCAGCTTGCCGAGCAAATCCCAGAGCGCGAGATCGACGCCGGAAATGGCGTTCACCACCAGCCCCTTGCGCCCGTAATATTGGGTCGAGAAATACATCTGGTCCCAGATTTTCTCGTAATCGGTGGGCGCGCGCCCTTCGAGAAAGCGGGCGAGATGCTTTTCGACGATGTAGGCTGCCGGTTCGCCGCCGGTCGTCACCGCGAAGCCGACGGTGCCGTCCTCCGCCTCGATCTCCACCACCAGCGTGCCGAGCACGTTGATGCCGAAGCTCTGGCGCGACTGGCGATATTCGGGATAGCGCGACATCGGCGTGGCGATGTGATCGTCGATCCAGTGGCCTTCGCCCTGGTCATGATAGTCCGCCCCGCCCCCGCGCACGGTGAACGCCCGGACATGTTTGATCTTCGGCAAGGTCACGATCGGCACGCAGTCACTCCTTGAACCTGACATCTTCGACAAGGGTCATGGCCGTCCGGCCCAGGCCGGTGCGGAAAGGCTGTGGCGCGACATGGAAGAATCATCCCGCCCCTCCTTTACCCTTGTTTTTCTCATTTTGTGGGATAGAGTGTTAGTAGATGAGACGAATTTCGTCAAACCCAGATTTTGGTCCAGGACCGGGAGAGCGAAAGGACATGGTGGAGGCGCAAGGCCCCAAGGCGTCGGGATCGCAAACCCTGCAGCGTGGGCTGGACCTGCTCGATCAGGTGATCGACGGGCCGATCAAGCTGGCCGAGCTTTCGGAACGCATGGGCCTGACCCGATCGACCACCCATCGACTGGCCAATGCGCTGGTCGATCGCGGTTTCCTGACCTTCCTGCCGCGCGAAGGATACCAGCTTGGACCCAAGCTGTTGCAGCTGGGCTTTCTGGCGCAGGCGCAGGCCGACGTGGTGCAGATCGCGCGGCCGCATCTGGAAGCGCTGTCGGCCGCGAGCGAGGACACGGTGCATCTGGGGCGGCTGGACGGCGACCAGGCGCTGTACCTCGACAAAATCCCCGGTCGCCGCCGGGTGGAGATTTCGAGCCGGATCGGCGACCGTCAGCCGCTGACATCGACCGGGTTGGGCAAGGCGCTGCTGCTGGACGACCCGGAGGCCAACTGGCGGCGACTGTTCGACGCCGAATATGACACCGGCACCCACGCCGCCGACTACCCCCTCTGGCTGGAGCGGATGCGCGGCTATGCCAGCGAGGGCCGATCGTTCGACCTCGAGGAGAATGAGGACCAGATACGGTGCGTCGCCGCGCCGATCCGCGATGCGTCGGGCGCGATCGTCGCGGCGATCAGCCTGTCGAGCGCGGCGCAATATATGGACGATGCGCGGATGCAATCGCTGAGCGCCGACGTGCGCGGCGCCGCCCAGAAGATCAGCGCCGACCTGGGCTGGACCCCCGGCGCCAAGCCCCCCCGCCGCCCGATGCGGCGCTAACAGCCAAGGACAATGCTCTCATGAAGCTGCTTGAAGGCAAGACCGTTCTCGTCACCGGCGCGTCTACCGGCATCGGCCGCGCCGCCGCCATCGGCGCCGCCTGGCATGGCGCCGACGTCGTCATCAACTATGCCCATAGCGATGGCCCGGCGGCGAGCTGCGTCGCGGAGATCGAGGCGATCGGCCAGCGCGCCATTGCGGTGAAGGGCGACGTGGCCGATCCGCAGACGGCGCAGGATTTCGTGGCGAAGGCGGTGGACGCCTTCGGCAAGGTCGACGTCATGGTCAGCAACGCGGGCATCTGCCCCTTCCACGCCTTCCTCGACATGCCGGTCGACGTGGTGGAGCGCACGTTCAGGGTGAACTTGCACGGCGCCTATTTCATGGTGCAGGCAGCCGCGCAGCAGATGGTGAAGCAGGGCCATGGCGGATCGATCGTCGCTGTCTCCTCCATCTCCGCGCTGGTGGGCGGGGAATTTCAGACGCACTACACCCCGACCAAGGCGGGCGTGCATTCGCTGATGCAATCGACCGCCATCGCGCTCGGCAAGCATGGCATCCGCTGCAACAGCGTGCTGCCCGGCACCATCCTGACCGAGATCAACAAGGACGACCTCGCCGACGTCGAGAAGCGCCAATATATGGAGGCGCGCACCCCGCTCGGCCGGCTCGGCCAGCCCGAGGATCTGGCCGGGCCGATCGTGTTCCTGGCGTCGGACATGGCCGCCTATGTCACCGGCGCGGCGCTGCTGGTGGACGGCGGCATGTATGTGAACCTGCAATAAGGGGCTGATTTCATTCCGCCGTTCGGGCTGACTTTAGCGATCATGGGATACACGCCGATGCGGATCGTCGCCAAATCCATTGCCGCCCTCGCCCTGCTGAGCACGGCGTTGCCCGCCTGGGCGACGCCACCGGGCAGCACCATCCTGATCGCCGGCGATTCGACCGCCGCCAATTACAAGGCGGACAAATATCCGCAGACCGGCTGGGGCATGATGCTGGGCTGCGGACTTGCGCCGGATGTGCGGGTGGCAAATCATGCCATGGGCGGCCGATCGACCCGCACCTTCCTGTCCGAAGGCCGGTGGGAGCGATTGCGCGGCGAAATCCTGCCGGGCGACACGGTGCTGATCCAGTTCGGCCATAATGACGCCAGCCGCAACCGGCCGCAGCGCTGGGCGCCGGCCGCCACCGACTATCGCGACAACCTGCTGCGCTTCATCTGGGACGTGCGCACGGCGGGCGGCACGCCGGTGCTGGTGACGCCGGTGGCGCGGCGCAGTTTCGGCCTCGACGGCAAGGCGCGCGCCGACTTCGCGGCCTATTCCGCGGTGGTACGCGATCTGGCGAGTGCCACCCGGACCCCGCTGATCGACCTTGAATCGCTCTCGCGCGCCTGGGTCGACCGGGCGGGGCAGGACGGGTCCAGGGCGCTCTATCTCCATTACAGGCCGGAAGATCACGCGCCCGGCTTCCCCGACGGAATCGCCGACGACACCCATTTCAGCGAACTGGGCGCGCGGGGCGTCGCCAATCTGGTGGCGGGCGGCCTGAAAGCGCTCAACCTGCCGATTTCCGCCAAGGTGCTGGCCGAGCGGCCAGCGCTGACCCGCACCACGCCGCTGGGAAAGACGAGCTGCCAATGACCGACATCGACCGCCGCACGCTACTGACAGGAGCCGCCATCGCCGGCGCGGCGCTGACGCCCGGCATCGCCATGGGGCAGAGCTTTCCGCTGCCCAAGGGGTTCGAGCGCTTCCCGATCTGGCCGGGCAAGGCGCCGGGCGGGGAGAAGGTGACGGTCCAGGAGGTAGAGACGCTGCGCCGCCCGGAAAGCGGGCCGGACGACGGCGTCTTCGCCCATATCGTGACGCCGACGCTGACGCTGCTGCGGCCGCGCGATGTCGGCGCGAAGCCCAATGGCGCGGCGATGATGCTGATCCCCGGCGGCGGTTATGTGCGCGTCGCCATCGGCCATGAAGGCTACAGCATCGCCCGCCGGTTTGCGCAGGCGGGCTATACCTGCTTCGTGCTGCTGTATCGCCTGCCAGCCGACGGGTGGGCGGCGGGGCCGGAAGCGCCGTTGCAGGACGCGCAGCGGGCGCTGCGCACCGTGCGCGCGCTGGCGAGCAAGGAGAAGTTCGATCCCGAGCGCGTGGGCGTGATCGGCTTTTCGGCCGGCGGGCACCTCGCCGCCTGGCTGACGACGCGGATGAGCGAAAGCTACAAGCCGATCGATGCGGTGGATCGCGAGGCAGCGAAGGCGGCGGTTGCGGCCTATATGTACCCCGTCATCCAGATGGAGGGGCCGCATGTCCATACAGGATCGCGCACCCAGTTGCTGGGCGCGAACCCGAGCGCCGAGCAGATGCGCCGCTATTCCCTCGATCAGGGCCTGGAAAGCGCGCCGCCGGTTTTCCTCGCCCATGCGCTGGACGACAAGTCGGTGCCGCCCGAAAACAGCATCGCCATGCTGGCGGCGCTGCGGGCGAAGGGGGTGGCGAGCGAGTGCCACCTGTTCGAAAATGGCGGCCATGGCTTCGGCATCACCGCGCAGGCGCAGTCGGCCTCGGTGTGGCCGGAGCTGTTCCTGTCCTTCGCCAGGCGGCACGGGGTATGAGCCAAAAGGTCGCCCTGTTCGTCACCTGCCTGGTCGATCTGATGCGCCCGCGCATCGGCTTCGCCGCGATCCGGGCGCTGGAGGCGGCGGGGTGCGACGTGGTGGTGCCGCAGGGGCAGACCTGCTGCGGCCAGCCCGCGCTCAACAGTGGCGACCGCGACCATGCCGCCCAGCTTGCGAAGCAGACGATCGAAGCGCTGGAGCCTTACGCGGCGGTGGTCGTGCCGTCCGGCTCCTGCGCGGGGACGATCCGCTGCCATTATCCCGAGATATTCGCGCATGATGCGGAGTGGCTGCCGCGGGCGCAGGCGGTGGCGGACCGGACGTTCGAGATCATGGCCTATCTCGATGAGGTCTGCGGCTGGCGGCCCGAGGGCGTGTCTATCGAGGCGACCGCGACCTATCATGACAGCTGCTCGGCCTGCGCGAACTGGGCATCAAGGCGCAGCCGCGCCGGTTGCTCAAGGGCATCGAGGGCCTGTCCTTGACGCCGCTGGCGGGCGAGGAGACCTGCTGCGGCTTCGGTGGCACCTTCTGCGTCAAATATCCCGCGATCTCCAACGCCATCGTCGGTGAGAAGGCAGCCGCCATTGACGCCAGCGGGGCGGAGATGCTGCTGGCGGGCGACCTCGGCTGCCTGATGAACATGGCGGGCAAGCTGCATCGCGAGAGCAGTCCGGTGCGCGCCTTCCATGCGATTGAGCTGATCGCGGGCATGGGCGACGGGCCGGCCATCGGGGAAGAGGCGTGAGCGCCTTTACCGATCGCGCCGACGCCGCGCTGGCCGACCCGATCCTGAAGACCGCCGTCGAGCGGACGGCGGGAACGGCCGAAGCCAAGCGCGCCGTCGCAGTGGACGCTTTCCCCGATTTCGAGGCGGCGCGGGACAGGGCGGCGGCGATCAAGGACCATGTCGTCGCGCATCTGGGCGCCTATCTCGAGCAGTTCGAAGCCAATGCGATCGCGGCCGGCGCGAAGGTCCATTGGGCGCAGACGGCGGACGAGGCGTGCCGGATCGCCATCGACATCTGCAAGGCGGCAGGGGCGAAGAGCGTCGCCCGGTCGAAATCGATGCTGGGCGAGGAGATCGGCCTGCCCCATGCGCTGGCCGAAGCGGGCATCGGCCGGGTCGAGACGGACCTTGCCGAACATATCATCCAGCTGGCCGACGAACGGCCGTCGCACATCATCTGGCCCGCCATGCACAAGACGCGCGAGCAGGTGTCGGCGCTGTTCAAGGCGAAGCATCGAACGCCGCATGAGGAAGAGACGATCGCGGCCATGGCGGAAAGCGCCCGGCGGGAATTGCGCGGCCGGATGCTGGGCGCGGATGTCGGCATTTCGGGCGCGAACTTCCTGATTGCCGACACCGGCGCGGTCTGCACCGTCACCAACGAGGGCAATGCGGAATTGTCGCTGGTGCCGCCGCGTGTCCATATCGTGACGGCGGGGATCGAGAAGATCGTGCCGTCGATGAGCCATGCCGTCCATATGCTGCGGATGCTGGCGCGGTCCGCCACGGGCGCGGCGCTGACCCAATATACGACCTTCTACACGGGGCCGAAGCGGCCGGCCGACCGCGACGGGCCGGAGGAGATGCATATCATCCTGGTCGATAATGGCCGCACGAAGATGCGCAGCGAGGGGCTGGCTGAGATGCTGCGCTGCATCCGTTGCGGCGCGTGCATGAATCATTGCGTGGTGTTCCGTCAGATCGGCGGCCATGCCTATGGCGGCACCTACCCCGGGCCGATGGGCGCGGTGCTGACGCCGGTGCTGGACGGCTTGCGGCAAAGCCGCGATCTGGCCAGCGCCTGCACATTGAATGGCAAGTGCCAGGAAGTGTGCCCGGTGCGCATACCTTTGCCGACGCTGCTAAAGGGCTGGCGGGAGAAAAGCTGGCGCGAGGGGCTGGAGCCGACATCGATGCGCTGGGGGCTGGGGGTGTGGGCCTGGGTCGCGCGGCGGCCGGCGCTGTATCGGCTGGGCACAGGCGTCGCGGTGCGGGCGTTGCGGCTACTCGGGCGGGGCGGCTGGATCAACGCGCTGCCGCTGGCGGGCGGGTGGACGCGGCATCGCGCCATGCCCAAGCCTGCGGCGCGCACCTTCATGACGCAATATCGGGAGCAGCAGGACCGATGAGCGCGCGCGAGGCCATATTGGCGCGACTGAAAGGTCCGCCGCCGTCGGCAGCGGCGGCGGAGGCGCTGCTGATCGCGCCGGAGCGGCCGGTTGTGGACGCCGCGGCGCTGGAAGCGGAATTTCTCGCCCGGCTGGCGCTGCCGAGCGTGAGCGCCAGCCATGATGTCATCGAGCGGCTAGAGCAATTGCCCGCCGCCGTCGCGCGCTATCTGGCGGCGCATGGTGCCGCGCCCACGCTTTGCGTGCCGCCCGATCCGGTTCTGCGGACATGCGACTGGAGCGGCCTGACGCTGCATGACCATGCCGCGCCCGAAGAAAGCGCCGCGCTGGCGGTGGCGCGGCTGGGCGTCGCGGAGACGGGGTCGCTGGTGTTCGAGACGGGTCCGCGTGCGCCGATGCTGCCCAATTTCCTCGCGCTGCATCATATCGTGCTGCTGCGGGTGCGCGACATCGTTGCCCATCTGGAGGACGCACCACTCGCCGGACCACAGCCGCGCGCCCATTATTGGGTGACGGGCGTGTCGGGCACCACCGACATCGAGGGCACCTATGTGCGCGGGGCGCATGGCCCGCGGTTCCTGCACGTCATCCTGTGCCGAGATTGACCGCATGTTAGACCTTCATTCCACATTACGGGAATAAGGGCTTAACTTCCCAGTCCGACCATTATAAGCCGGGGAAAATCCTTCAGCGGAGATTCCCATGTTCGAGAAGACCTATCATGCGACGCATCCTGAGATGATGGAGTGCGTGGACAATGCGAGCTTGCGGGATCGGTATCTGGTGGGCGGCATGTTCGTGGCTGGGCAGGTGGTTTTGAACTACAGCCATAATGAGCGGTTCGTGATCG
>Ga0233425_10000576_pt1 | contig 93730 bp, 97 predicted proteins | sample Watercolumn_Towu_2_FD_181712 | JGI IMG/M metagenome (GOLD analysis project Ga0233425, IMG submission 181712) | Freshwater microbial communities from Lake Towuti, South Sulawesi, Indonesia - Watercolumn_Towuti2014_140_MG | ecosystem: Environmental > Aquatic > Freshwater > Lake | place... | reverse complement strand
CCTCCTTCATGGTATCCCTCGCCATGGCGTGGTCTCCATTCCAGCGCTCCAACGCCGGAATCGTTTGGGTTGAGCAACCCGGAGACTACGCCAACCCAATTCCAACCACCTCCGCGACGGGACCGCGACGAAGCAATCCAGGAGTCGCAAGCGGCCCCTGGATTGCTTCGCCTCGCTCGCAATGACGGCCTACGGCCGCGACTCCATCCGGCCGGTCACCGCTCTGATCCATGAGCCTGGCGGCATCAGTAAGGCCGAGACCCTGTTAAGCTTTTCGCAACAACTGTGACCGGCTCGCAACAGCTTTCTCCGGCGATTCGCGGTAACGTTTCTGCAATCCTGGAGCGATCCAGCAGGCGCACGGCCGCAGCTGTGGCGTTGCGAAGACCGAATTCAAGCCGTTAGAGGCTCCCATGGGCGCATTGCATTTTTTCGGATTCGAAGGGGCGGCTCGCTGCTGCCCCCCCCCTTCGAGACGAACCGGCTTGTGGTTCCTTCCGCCGCTGGCGGCGCTTGTCGCGGCGACGGTGATCTTCGACGCGACGCCGGCGCTGGCGGCGTTGAAACAGGGGTGCAGTTGCCCGCAGGGAACTCAACCGGCGCAGGGAGAAAATCAGACGAATTGTCGCAACCAGCAAAATCAACTGGTTGCTGCAATTTGCACGAATCTCGGACGAAGCACAGAGTACCAAGGCCCTTATTCGAAACTGGTGTATCTGGAAGCCGAGCTCGCGCAGGCGAAAGACGATCTCCGGAATTTCCGTAAGGCAATAGCTGATGACCTGTATAGACCAACTATGGATTTGGATTTTGAGATCGAGGCGGCTAGGCAGCGGACCATCTATGAAATACGAAATGAAATCGCGGAAACAATCAGGGAGAACAAGGCCCTTGACTCCGCCATACAATCGAGATCGCACGCGCCACGCCAGTACGCGCCGCTTATCTCGCGCAGGGATCCGGTGAGCAGGTCTCTTGGAACGGCGCCGGAAGGATTTCCGCCGGTGGAAGCTTCGTTCCGGCGGCGGGAGGCCGGCGCCGGCATAAGCGTCTTCGGCGGGACAGACGTTTCACGCCAGACGGCCTCGTCTTTGTCCGGCTCCACTCTTGGGGGGCTGCCCGCGTCCATCGGCGGCTTTTCCGTCCTCTCGACAACGAGCGGCGCCGCGCTGCGCTTCGATCTCACCGGCCCGCTCAATCTTGCGCCCGGCCAGCGCTTCGCCGTCGTCGCCGGGGTCCGGGCAAACACGAATTCCTTGAATTACTATGGCGGCTTCGGACTGGGCGGACTGGCCTCGCCCGGCGGCGCCAGCGGAAGCGGCGTCAGCCTCGGCGGCGGCGCCCGCTATTCGTTCGGACCGAACTATGTCGTCGCGACCGGCGTTTTCAATACCGGCGGCGCGTCCGTCAGCGCGAACGAAATTGGGACGCTGGGGCGCTTCGGCACGCAGGGCTATGCGGTCGATCTGGCCGCCGGACGTTACTTCGGCCTTTGGTCGACGAAGGAGACGGGGGCCGGCCTCCTCGCCGACGGCTGGAAGGGGGGTCGGCCTCGACCTCTCCGGCCATGTCGGGGGCGGGAGCCAGCGCGCCAACAGCTTCGTCGACGTCCTCGGCGCCACGCACGGCGTCGCCGGGGCGGACCGCTGGAACCTAGGGGTCGCCGGCCGCCTGGAGGCGCTCTACAAGGCGGGCAGTCTGCTGCTGATCCCTTTCGCCGCCGCGGAGTTCGATTACGCCCCGACGTCGAAGGTCTGGGCGCCAGATTCCGTGCTGCTTGGCGGCGGACTGCTGCCCGGCGGCGTCTTTGGCTTCGACCGGACGATGGGGACGCTGGAAAGCGGGATGCGGGTCACCAGCTTGGATTTGGCGGGGGCGACCTTCTCGGCGAGTTTCCGTTATCAGCCCGCCTCCACGACGCGGACCATCGGCGGCACGGCGACTTTGAGCATCCCGCTTCCGGCGCTGTGAGACCAACGGCCGGAAAGACCGCCTCCCGGGCGCGTCATGGCCGGGCTTGTCCCGGCCATCCACGCCTTTGAATTAACTGAAGAAAAGACGTGGATTCCCGCGACAAGCGCGGGCATGACGGGTGAATGTCAAGGGCCGCTGGTAGGGGACGGGGCGCCTCAATCCGCCCGCGGATGCGCGTTGCGGTAGGCTTCGAGCAGGCGGGTCTTGTCGACGGCGGTGTAAATCTGCGTCGTCGACAGCGAGGCGTGGCCGAGCAGTTCTTGGATCGTGCGCAGATCGCCGCCGCGCCCCAGGAGATGCGTCGCGAAGGAATGGCGCAGCGCGTGCGGCGTGGCGCTGTCCGGGAGGCCGAGCGCGCCGCGCATCCGCTCGACGGCGAGCTGCACGATGCGCGGCGAGAGCGGCCCGCCGCGCGCGCCCACGAACAGCGGACCGCCGGCGAGATCATAGGGGCAGATGGCGAGATAGGCTTCGATCGCCCGGCGCACCGGCTCGATCGCCGGCACGGTGCGGGTCTTGCCGCCCTTGCCGGCGATCGTCACGCGGTCGATCTTGCCGATCGGCGCGCGCGCATGTTCGATCGACAGGGCTTCGGAAATGCGCAGGCCTACGCCGTAGAGCAGCGCCAGGACCGCGGCGTCGCGCGCGATGACCCAGGGTTCGCGCGCTTCGCCGGCGCGCGAGTCCCGGTCGATCAGATCGCGCGCGTCGGCGATTGCGAGCGCCTTAGGCAGGCTGTGCGGGCGCTTGGGCGCGCGCACGGCGCCGAACACGTCGGTCCGAGCCAGTCCCTTTTTTTCGAGAAAGCGCAGGAATGCGCGCACGGCGGCGAGCGCGCGCAGGAGCGAGCGGCTTTCCAGCCCCTCGCCGCGGCGCTTTGCGAGAAAGGCGCGCAGATCGGCGGCTTCGAGCGCCTTGAGCGCGGCGGCGTCGGGAAGCTGGCCGAGATGCTCGGTCAGAAAGGCGAGAAAGAAGCGCAGATCGCGGGCATAGCCGTCGACGGTGTGGCGCGAGGCGCGCCGCTCGCCGTCGAGATAGTCGAGCCAGCCCGCCGCCTCGCGCGCAATCTCGGCCGAGGCCATGAAGGCGTGGGCCGTGGCAAGGGGCTTTTGCGGCTTTTGCGGCGATTCGCGCATGGCGCGCAGAATCGCCCGGCGGGCGTAAAGAAAGCAAGAATGCCGGGAGAGGCGCGGCTCCCACGCCGCTTATCAGGGCGATTCAGTGAAAGCCGGTGTCATGCCCGCGAAAGCGGGAATGACAAGGGGTTGCGAGTTTTCAGTAGATGGCCATGGCCGCTTATTTGCCCGCCTTGATCTCCGCGAGCGCCTTGGGCAGTAGTTCGTCGAAGGTGCGGCGGATCTGATGCTCGGACTGATCGACGCCGGCGGCGGCGAAATCCTTTTTCACCTGGGCGAGCACGAGTTCGTCCGAATTCGGCGCGACTTCGGCGGCGACAAGCTGGTCGGCATAGGCCTGCGCGTCGGCGCCGGACATGCCGAGTTTCTCGGCCGCCCAGAGCCCGAACAGCTTGCTGCGGCGCGCCTCGGCGCGAAATTGCAGTTCCTGCTCGTGGACGAAGCTTTTCTCGAAGGAATCCTCGCGCTGATCGAAGGTGCTCATGTTCGTCCTCGGCTCGCTCTTGTTCTTGTCGCGACTTAAATTCTCTCGCGCCCATGCTCCCGCGCGCGGCTCGCAGGGCATATATGCGGTTTTTCCGCCAAAGCCAATGCCGGCACCCCCTTCAGCAGGGGGGTTCGGCAAAGACGCGTGTCATTCCCGCGAAAGCGGGAAACCAGGGCAAACGCCGCCATTTGCGCCTTTGACGCCTGGATGCCCGCATTCGCGGGCATGACAGGGAGTTGCGAGCCTTCAGTCAATGGCCCTGCCCCGTCGGGCTTCGCTGCAAGAGCCGCCGTGCTATGCTCGCCAGAACCCTCGGAGACTTGGCCGGAAACGTGACGGGAGACACGCCGATGCCGCGCTGGCCCCTTTGTTTTCGCTTCGCCGCGCTGATCCTGTTTGTCCTCGGCGCGGCGGGAGAAGCCGGCGCCGAGCGCCTGCGCGCGTCCTACGGGCCGATCCCGGACGAGGTCTGGAGCGCCATGCAGGGACGGTCCTGGCGCGCGGAGCTTCCCTGTCCTGCGCGCGGCGACCTCGCACTGCTGCGCGTCCCCTATCTCGATTTCGACGGCCGCGCGCAAACGGGCTCGCTGATCGTCGCGCGCGGCGTCGCCGCGAAGATCGCGGCGGCGTTCCAGGAAATTTACGAAAGCGGGCGATTCCGGATTTACCGAATGGAGTTGATCGACGCCTATGACGGCGACGACGACCGCTCGATGGCCGCGAACAATACCAGCGGCTTCAACTGCCGCCTCACCGATCGCGGCGCGCTGTCGCGCCATGCGCTCGGCCTCGCCGTCGACGTCAACCCGGTGCAGAACCCCTATCGCGACGCGAAGGGCACGGCCCCGGACGCCGGACGCGCCTATGACGACCCCGGCGAGCGGCGCTCCGAAGTCGCGGGGCTGATCGTCGACGGCGGCGTGGTTACGCGCGCCTTCGCGCGGCAGGGCTGGCGCTGGGGCGGACGCTGGCGACACAGCGTCGACTATCAGCATTTTTCCGCCGACGGCAGGTGAGCGCGCCGGTCCTTCGCCGGCAGAGCCGCTTCACGGGTTCATGACGACCGGCGCGCCGACATTCACGCGCTCGTAAAGGTCGACGATGTCTTCGTTGAGCATCCGAATGCAGCCGTAGGAGGCGGCGGTTCCGATCGACCGGCGCATCTTGTTGGTGGTGCCGTGGATCGCGACCTGTCCCTCGCCGAGCGCGAGCGCGCGCACGCCCATCGGATTGTGCGGCGATCCGCCCGGGATATAGTTCGGCAGTTCCGGGTGGTCCTGCTTGACGTCCGAGGGCGGAATCCAATCGGGCCGGACATATTTCGCCGAAATCGACGTGACGCCCGCCCACTCCTTGCCGCGCTTGGGCACGGCGACCGGATAGCTGACGGCGACGCCGTCGCCGACGACGAGGTAAAGCCGGCGTTCGCTAGCGTTGATGACGATAGTGCCGGGCGACGCGTCGGACGAATAGGTCACCAGATCGCGCGCGGTCGCCGCCGGCGCCCCGAACGCCGCGCCGGCGAGGAGCGTCGCGAGGGCGAGAAGGAGACGGGCGCGCCCGTTCGAATTTTGGGTTTGGGTCCGATCGGGAAAAGCCGTTTGCAGCATGACGCTCTACTCCCACTCTCTCTCGCGTTCGGCGGCTGCGGCCGGGCAAAGCGGCGCCGTCGTGTGGCGCGCGCTGGCGCCGACGCGTTCGTTTTCTCGTTTTGGTCCTTGGCGAATGTGCGCCGCCAACGGCCCGGACTCCAAAGGCTTGGCCCGGATTGCGCGTTCGATGTACCGTTAATGCGCATTCGCGCCCCGGCGTTCCCGACGCGGAAAAAATTTGTCTGGGCCGATCAGCTCTCCGTCAGCTTCGGGCGGCGCGCGCCGAAGGTGGTGTGCGTTTGGCCGCGCGTCAATTGGAAGCGCTCGGCGGGAACGTCGCCGCCGCGCGCCGGAGCGGGAAAGACGCAGCAACCCTGCGACACGAAGCCAAGCTTCTCATGCACGCGCTTCGACGCGGGATTGTCGAACATCACATGCGATTCGACACGGTCCAGCGAAGTGACGCCAAATATGAGATCGAGAAAGGCCGTCGCCGCTTCGGTCATCAATCCTTGCTTCCAATACGGCTTGCCAAGCCAGAAGCCGATCGACGCGACGCCGCGTTGGGCGGCGCCGTGCGCGCCGATCACGCCGATTGCCTCGCCGGGATGACGTTTAAGGGTCAGGACCAGCGAGAGTCCGTCGCCGCGGTCGTTTTCGGCGCGCGACAGCATGATGAATTCTTCCGCCTGGCGCGGCTCATAGGGCTGCGGAATCCGCGCAGTCTTGAGCGCTACGTCCGGGTTGCCGGCGAGCCGCGCGAATGTCGGCGCATCGGCCGCGCGCGGCCAGCGCAGCCACAGCCGCTCCGTCTCCAGCCTGAAGATGTCGTCGCGCGTAATCTCCGGAAACATCTGGCGCTCCAGCGATACGACCAATCGTGCGGCCCCGGAACGAAAAAAGGGGGAAGCGGCGGCTCCGCTCCCCCTACCCGCCCTTTAGGGCCTTTTCCCGGCCGTTCGCCAGCGAAGCGATCTCGCTGTTGCGATAGATCGCCAGCGATGCGATCTCGCTGTTGCGATAGATCGCCAGCGAGCGATCTCGCCGCCTACTCCGCCGCCGCGGCCGGGACGACCGATACGCTCGAACGCCCCTGGCTGGACTTGAATTCGACCGTGCCGTTGACGAGCGCGAACAGCGTATGGTCCTTGCCGACGCCGACATTGCGGCCGGGCCGCCATTTGGTGCCGCGCTGGCGCACGATGATATTGCCGCTCAGCACCGCCTCGCCGCCGAATTTCTTGACGCCGAGGCGCCGGCCGTCGGAGTCGCGGCCGTTGCGCGACGAGCCGCCCGCCTTCTTGTGAGCCATCGTTCTGCTCCCGATTTCCCTGTCCCCGGCCGCTCGCGGCGCGGGCGAAATTGCGTTTGCGCGCCGCCGGGGCGCGCCGTTCCGGCGTCGTAGCGCGTCTGGCTGGATATTTCCACGCCGGCGGCGCAACATCGAGTCCCCGTCTGTGGAGGACGGCCTTCAGCCCTCGATCGCGGTGATCTTGACCAGCGTCAAGTCCTGACGATGGCCGCGCTTGCGTTTCGAGTTCTGGCGCCGGCGCTTCTTGAAGGCGATGGTCTTGGGGCTGCGGGTCTGGGCCGCGATTTCGCCGGCGACGCTCGCGCCCGCTACGGTCGGCGCGCCGACCTTGGCGCCGTCGGCGCCGGAAACGAGCAGAACCTCGTCGAATTTCACGGCCTCGCCCGGCGCGCCGTCGAGCGCCATGACGGTGATGGTGTCCCCGGCGGAAACGCTGTACTGTTTGCCGCCGGTCCTGATGACTGCGAACATCTTATTGTTCCCGTGTTCGTTCCGGCTCTGGCGGGTTCCGCCGGCCGGCTTCTTTGCAGTTGACCGGTGCGCTCCGGCGCGCCGCGCGAACGCGGCAAAAGAAAAACGCGGCGTCGCCGCCGCGCTGGAGCAAAAGAACGCCTAGCCGCAGCGCGCCCTTTTGTCAATCTTGCCGACGCTTACTTGCTGACGCTCAGGGCGATTCAGAAAAGGCGCGCGTCATGCCCACGAAAGCGGCATGACACCGAGTTGCGAGCCTTCAGTCGATGGCCCTGGCTGACGCTAAGGCGCCGCGGCGAAACAAATGCGCCAACTCCGGGTGGTTGGCAGCCGCGCGTCTCCAGACGCGCGAGGGTTCATAGCCGATTCAGTTGTTTCGCCGCGTCGCCTTACGGGCGCTTCTTGCCCGCCGCGCTGCGGCGCGGACGAGGGCGGGACGACGAGTCGGAATCGCCGCGCGCCGAGTCAAGAAAACTTTTTCGAGCGTCCCGGCTTGTCAAAATTTTCTTCTAGTCCACCATAGCGGGGCTGGACCCGTTTCATGAAGGGAGTGCTGACCATGACGTTGCGAATCGGATTGCGTATCGGGAGCCTGGCCGGCGCCGCGTTGCTCTTGGCGACGGCGGCTGCGGCGGAGCCGGCGCCGGTGTGGGTCGACCAGGGTCGCGGATGGAGCGGCGGCGCCCGCTGGGACTACTACAGCCGGGATCAGGGCTCGCGCATCATTCCCTGGAAGTGGATCGGCGCGCTCAAACAGGCGGACGGCCGGCCCTTCCTCGCCGACAGCCTGACGCGCTATGGCTATCTGCCCAACGAGAGGAGCCCGACGCCGGGCCTTCCCGTCGGCTTCCTGGTCGCCAAGGACAAATACGGCGAAAACCTCGCGGTGAACTGCGCCGCCTGCCACACCCGGCAGATCGAGGTCGACGGCAAGGCCTATCGCATCGACGGCGGTCCGGCGATCGCCGATCTCGGCGCCTTCTGGGCCGATCTCGACGCGGCGGCGAACCGCCTGCGCACGGACCCCGCCGCCTTCGCGGAATTCGCGCGCGCCGTGAACGGCCCCTCGACTACGCCCGAAAAGGACGCGGCGCTCAAAGAGGCGTTCGAAACCTGGTTCGCGCAGTTCGACGCGATTACGCAGGAAGGGCTGCTCAAGGCCAAGCCCTGGGGGCTGGGGCGCATGGACGCCGTCGGCATGATCTTCAACCGGGTGACGGGGCTCGACATCGGCCCGCCGCCCAGCTTCATCCTGCGCGCCAACATGAAGCCGGCCGACGCGCCGGTGCGCCCCCCGTTCCTTTGGAACGCGCCGATCCAGGATCGCACGCAGTGGCCGGGCTTCGCCGAAAACGGCAACTCCATTTTGGCGCTGTCGCGCAATCTCGGCCAGGTGTTCGGCGTCTTCGGCGTGTTCCATCCCAATAAGGACGACACGCATCCGCTCGGCTTCGATTACGTCAGCGACAATTCCGGGAACTTCCAGGGGTTGCTGGCGCTGGAGCGGCTCGTGGAGCGGATCGGCCCGCCCCGATGGCCCTGGCCGGTCGACGCCAAGCTCGCGCAGGAAGGCGAGAAAATCTATAGCTGGCGCAAGGACGAGGGCGGTTGCGTCGAGTGCCACGGCAAATGGGTGAACCCCAACGGAACCTGGGCGACGCCGGTCACGCCGCTTGCGGAAATCGGCACCGACGTAAGGGAAATCGTCAATCTCGGCCGCGTGGTTTCGACCGGCGCGCTTACTGGCGCCTCGATCCCCTTCCTGATGGATCCGCTCAAGGCGACCGATGCGGCGGCCAATGTGCTGGGCGTCGCGGTGCGCGGCTCGATCCTCCAGTATTACTTCCCGGGAATCCGGGTCGATCCCAAGCTGCGCACCGGCCTCGTGGACCTTTTCGCCAAGGTCGACGGCGCCTTGCCGCTGCTGCGCCCGCTCGTGCAGCAGCAGGTCAAGAAGACGCTGTCGGACCTGCGCGGCGCCTATCCGCAGCCCGCGACGGCGCTCAAGCCGGCGCCGGGCTACGAGGCGCGCGTGCTGGAAGGCGTCTGGGCCGCCGCGCCCTATCTGCACAACGGCTCGGTTCCCAGCCTCGCCGAACTTCTGAAGCCGGCGAAGGATCGCGTGGCCTCCTTTGCGGTTGGTCCGGCCTATGACCCGGTCAATGTGGGGCTGGCTGCGACGCAGACAAAGTTCAACCGAATTCAGCCGACGACGGGCTGCGAGGACGTGAAGTCCGGCGACAGCCGCTGCGGTCACGAGTTCGGAACGCGGCTGACGCCCGATCAGAAAAAGGCGCTGCTGGAATATTTGAAGACGCTCTGACCCGCGAGCGTCTTCTCTCCGCGCATCGGACGGGCGACGTTCTGCGCGCGGGGGGAGCGGCCGCCGGCGAATAGGTGATACAGAATCCGGCTAATCCGTTCGTCAGCCGCTGTCATTCCGGGCGAGGCGAAGCCTCGACCCGGAATCCAGAAGTACGGCTGGAACGTCGGAGGATATGTGAATTTGCGCCTGGATTCCGGGTTCTTCGCTTCGCGAAGCCCCGGAATGACAGCGGGAAGGATTCGGTTGGATTCGGTGTGACGGCTCGGCTGTCCGGAAAAAGGAATGTCGGCGTTGGCGGCGCGTGGATTGTTCCTTCGCGCGGGGTTGTCCGTGGAATTTTGTCGCCTCCGACGACGCCGAACGACTCGTGAATTTACGGGCGGCTCCACGAGCCGAGAGGGAGGACGTCATGAAAAAAATCATTCGTTTGTCCTTGGCCGCGACGACGGCCCTGATCGGCGGACTGGCCGCACAGGCGCAATATATCTGGAAGCCGCCCGTCGACCCCGGCGCCCGCGGCCCGAATTCGGCGGGCGAACCGACGAAATTCGAAAAGGTTCCGACGGGCGAAGACAAGCAGATCGCGGACATCGTTCAGCTCACCAGCCAGTTGCTGAACAACCGCTATGGCTCCAACCTGGCGCGGCGCGGCGTCCACGCGAAGGCGCATGGCTGCGTGCTGGCGGATTTCACGGTAAATTCCGATATTCCCGAGAGCCTGCGGGTCGGCGTGTTCGCCAAGCCAGGGCGAACCTACAAGGCGTGGATCCGCTTCTCCAACGCCACCGGCCTCGTGACTGCCGACGTCGAACCTGCGCGCAAGCCGAGCGGCGAAGTCCTTCTCAAGCCCGACGGCTTGCCGGTTCTCAAGGCGACCAGCCGCGGCATGGCCATCAAGCTCATGGGCGTCGAGGGCGACATGCTCATGAACGAACTCGGCTCGAAGAGCCAGGACTTCCTGCTCATCAATCAGCGGATGTTCGCCTTCCCCAATGTCGTGGAATATCTGGCGGTGACGCAGATTCAATACGCCAACCGCGACAAGGGCGAAGACATTGCCGCGTATTTTGCGCCGCCTTTGTCCCCGGCGAGAGCGCGCACCTTCGGCATCGCGAAGGAGATCGCGGCGACGCCCTTGGCCAATCCGCTCGACGCCGCCTATTTCTCGGCGGCGCCGTTCCTCCACGGGAAGGACCGGGTCGTCAAATTCTCGGCGAAGCCGCGCAACCCCGCCAGCCCTTCGGATAACCCGGTCAAGCCCGCCGACGATTACCTGCGCGACGCCTTGCAAGCGAGCATGACTCAGAAGGGCGAACCGATCGTGTTCGATTTCCGCATTCAGACGAGGCCCGGCGGGTTGCAGAACGACGACGCGGCGTTCCCCATCGAGGACGCGAGCGCGAAATGGGAAGACGACAAGAACGCCGAAAAGCGCGCCGAGTTCCAGGACGTCGCCGTCGTCTCGATCCCGCGGCCGCAGGATGTGAACGATCCGCTGCGCGTTACCGAATGCGAGCATCTCGTGCTCACGCCTTGGCATGGGCTTGTCGAACATCAGCCGCTCGGCGGCATAAATCGCCTTCGCCGCGCGGTCTATATCGCTTCCTCCACGCACCGCGCGCAGGCCGCCGAGCCGTCGGCGCCGCCCAAGGAATATCCCCTGAAAAAGCCGTGATGCGAATCCACCCCCTCTCCCGCGAAAGCGCGGGGGAGGGGGCGGATTTCGCGTCGCGCGCGCTCACACGCCGATCCGGCTCTCGACCTCGCTTGCGATCGCGTTCAGTTCGCGCGCAGCGTCGACGCGAAGCCAGTCCATCGCGCCGGGATCGCGCCGCATCTGCGCGGAGAGCACCGCGCGCGTCGCGTCCGACACGTCGCCGAGGCGGCGATCGACGCGCGCGGCGCGCCGCTCGAACGTGGCGTCGAGCCAGACGCCGTGGAACGGGACGCCGCAGGCTTTGGCGACCGCGGCGATGGCCTCCCGGTCCTGCGGCCGGTCGAACACGGCGTCGACGACGACCGGCCAGGGACTTGCGGCGGCGGCGCGCGCCGTCTCGAACATCTGCGCATAGACTTTTGCGGAGATTTCGCTCGAATAGGCCTGCTGCGGCAGACGGTCGCCCGGCGCCTTGCCGAACATCCGCTTGCGAATCCTGTCGCTGTTGACGACGCGCGCGCCGGGCGGCGCGCCCAGACGCGGAGCGAGACGCGCGGCAAGGCTCGACTTTCCCGAACCGCTGAATCCGCCGACGGCGACGACGCGCGGCGCGGCGGGAGCAAGCAACGCGCCGGAAAGATCGAAATAGGCGCGGGCTTCTTCGCGCTTCTCCTGCGAGGCCGCGACATGAGCGCGGATCGTGGCGCGCAGCGCCATGAAGAACGGCAGCAGCGTCAGCCCGTCGGACTCGTCGCGGCGGTCGAGATAGCGATTGAGGGCGACATTGGCGAAACCGGGCAGGCCGGCCCGCCAAAGATCCATGAGCAGAAAGGCGAGATCGTACAGCACGTCGATCGTCGCCAGTTCGTCCGAGAATTCGAGACAGTCGAAGGGCGTCGGCTCGCCGTCGAGAAGGCAGATGTTGCGCAGCGTCAGATCGCCGTGACACAGCCGGACCTTGCCCTCGGCCCTTCGCGTATCGAGACGCGCCACGCCCTCGGCGAGCGCCGCGCCGAGGCGTGCGAAACGCTCGCCGAGCTCCGCCTCAGTGGCGAGCCGGGCGGCGCGGGCGCTCGCTTCGTTCATCGCCAGCACGCTTTGCATCGCCGCATAGCCGCCGTGAGAAAAATCGGGCGCCAAGGCGTCGTGCATCGCGGCGATGCGCGTTGCGAGCCGTTCGACCAAATCTCCGGTCAGTCGTCTCGACGCGGCGAGGCGATCGAACAGAGCGTCCTGTTCGAAGCGGCGCATCTCGACGACGCCGTCGACCAGCGCGCCTTGGCCGTCCAGCGCCAAGCGGCCATCCGCTTCGCGCGTCACGCGCCGCGCGCCAAGATACAGGGTCGGCGCAAAGCGGCGGTTGAGCGCGGTCTCGCGTTCGCACAGGGTGTAGCGCCGCTGCGGCGTCGAGAGGTCTACGTAGGGAAAGACGACGGCGCGTTTGAGCTTGTACGCGCGCGTTCGACACAGCACGACGACCGAGATGTGCGTCGCGACAATGTCGCGCGCGCCGCCGTCGAGCCTCGAAAGGAACGCCACGGTTTCGTCCTGCGCGCCGAAGGTCAATGCTCGCTTCCCCCGTGGCGCGATGCGGCGGCGCCGCGCGCCGGCGGCGAGAATGCTCTGCGATTGGCTCCATCCAGGCCGACTTCGGCGTCATTGCGAGCCCGTCGAATCGCAGCACGTTCTAAAGTTGGAGTCTCAAGCCGACAAGATAGACGTTGGCCGTATAATCGTAAGCCCCGCCCGACGCCTTCAGGCGTTCGAACATGTAACTGCCGCGGATCGCGATCGAGCGCGTGATCTTGTATTCCAGGCGCACGCCGGCGCTGTAGCTGCGCTCCTTGAGATCGATTCCTTGATAATTGTTGAGCGAGTAGGTTCCGATGCCTGTGATAGTGAGATTGCGTAGCAGCTCGTGCGAAACCTGCGCGGAGAAAGAGCGCGCGAGCGCGCCCGACGCGCCCGAAACCTGGGTTTCGCTGAGCGTCGTCGTGGCGCGCAGCGTCACGGTGGTGAGCGGCGTCGGCGTATAGATCAAGGCGGCGTCGATGGTCGGGCCGCGCAACTTTACCAGACGCGGATCGGCGTAGGAGCGTTCGGCGTAGCCGGCGGAGGCTTCGCCCTTCAGGAGGTCGCTGATCGCGACCGCGGCGCCGCCGCGCAGCGCCAGCCCCACGCTGTTGCGCCGATAGCCGTTGAGGTCGGCGGTCGAATCGAGCACGCGCCTGTCCGCCGTCGCTTCGACGAACGGCTTGACGTCCGGCGTCAGCTCATAGGCGGCGCGTCCGCTCACGCCATAAGCGTTGTAATCCGAGAGCGACAGATTGAGGGACGTGCCGTCCGTGTAAGCGGCGTTCTGATAGGTCGTGCGGTCGAAAGAGCCGCGCAGCGTCAGTTCGAGCCGGTTGAACTTCTGCACGATTCCGGGCGACACGCCGAACGAAAAGACGATCGGGCGGTTCACCACGTTGACGTTCGGGAGGCCCGAGGACAGCGCCGGGGCGCCGGGGCGCTGCGTATCGAGCGAAAAACGGCCGCCGAGAAGGAGCCCGGTGTCGCGCGTCACGTCGTAGCGGGCGTTGAAGGCGCCGATCCCATCGGGCCGGCTCGCGAGCGGCACGTCGAAATATTCGGCGTAGCCCATGCGCAGATTGGCGTTGAACTCGTGCCGCGCCCATTCCGACTTCAGGGCGAAGCCGCCGTCGGTGCGAAAGACCCGCGATCCGTTGGGCCGGTCCCTCGACGAAAGGCGGTTGGGATTGGTGTCGTAGCCGAAGGCGCCCTCGATGAAGGGCGAGAGGCGCAGCGATCCGATCCCGATTCCGAGCGGGTCGTAGGGCTTGAGTTCCACCTTCGGCCGCGGCTTGACCTTGATCGTCGGCTCGACCGCCACGGTTACGGGCGGCGGGTAGGGCGGCGGCGCGCCCGGCCGCAGGCGCACGGCGGTCCGGGCGACGGCGGCGGTGCGGTAGGCTTCGAGCCGCGGCAGTGGCGTCCTGGGCGAAAACGGCGCCGGGACGCCGACGCGGCGCGGCGGATAGGGTTTCGGCAGCTTCGTCCTGGGGCGCGGCGCGCCGAAATTGGCGGCGATCGAGGGCGCGGCGCCCTCCCGCTCCGCGAAGCCGCCGCGAAAAACCGGCGCGCGCCCGGCCGGCACAGGGAAATCGATCTGCGCCGACGGCGGCGCGGGCGCGGAGATCGGAGGGAGCGGACGCGGTTTTCTGGCCGGCGCGGCCGACTGCGCAAGGGCGGGCGCGTCTGCGAGGCCCGTTAGCGCGAAGCTCGCCAGCGTCAGTACGGCGGCTAGAACAAAATCCGAAAAAGTTGATAGACTTTTTCGAGAAGATATTGCTCCAGCATTTTGAATCTGGAGCGATTTCTTATCGACCAGACGATTCCGTCCGGTCGGAAAGCGCTCTAGGGCCGTTTTCGCAGCGGCGCGGCTCTCGAACCAAGGCGGCGGCACGTCATCCCTCGCGCGGACGCAACCGGCCGCGCGACGCGCGCGACCGCGTCCGCAAGGGTTAAGGATTTATGGTTAACGCGCGCTTACCGCCGCGCCTATTCCATGCCCAGCGCCGAGAGGTAGAGATCGAGTATTTCGGCCTCTTCCTCCCGCTTGTGCTTGTCCTGACGGCGCAGCGAAACGATTTTACGCATGATTTTCGGATCGAAGCCCGTGCCCTTGGCCTCGGCGAAAACGTCCTTGATGTCGTCGGCGATGGCGCGTTTCTCCTCTTCGAGCTTTTCGATCCGCTCGATAAAGGCGCGCAGATGGCCGCCGTCGACGGCGTTGGTGTTCATGGACCGCTATCCCGGGTGTCGTGCGAGTGTCCTAGAAGAGCGCATTCCGAAAAAGTTGACAGACTTTTTCGATCAGAATGCGCTCCAACTTTTAGATCTGGCGCGCGACGTGCGCCGACCTGCGAGCGCAGGCTTGCAACGCGTCCGCTCCCGCCGTCAAGCGGCGCCGCCGCGCTGTCCCCGTTATTCGGCGTTTCCGAGCCGTCCTTTCAGCGCCAGGATTTCCAGTTCCGAGGCGGGAGCGACGCTCACCTGCGCCGCGCCGACATTGTTGAAATAGGTGTTCCGCGTCCATCCGTCGGGCGCGCCCGCGAAATTCCCCACCGGGAAGACGCCGGTATAGGCGTCGTTGACGAAGAAGAACAGTTCCCCGCTCGCCGGCGCCCGGAAGGTCATCGCAAGACTTGCGCGCGGTTCGCCCGCCTTGAAGGGGACATTGGGCTCCACCGGCAATTCGGCGAAGCCGGTTTCCCCGACGCGGATCATCGGCTTGAACCACGGCTGCGTAAAAATGCGCCGGAAGGACGGAGCCCAGGAGAGATAAAGCATTTGATAGGGGATCGAGATGTCTTTCCATTTCAAACCCGAAAGATCGGCGGGATGCGACGCGTCCCGCCACGCGGCCGGCTCGTTTTTCGCCCTCTGCTCGTCGGTCGGCACGATTCTTACGGCAAGCCGGTAATATTGACCGGCCTCCAAACGCGCCCCGATCGGCGCGCAAGGGTTCCGAATATCGACCGTGCGGCTTACCGGCGACTTGTCCAGCGGCTTGGCGTCCTCGCTCGCGACGCAGACGTCGCCGGTGAAGGATCGGATCTGATAGACGAGCCGATCGATCAGGGCCGGGAACACGCCGAAGACGACCAAAATGGCCACCGCCGCGGGGATCGCCCCCAGGACGATCTTGTCCCAGGAGGCGTTCAATCGGTCGTTGCGGAGAATTTTTGTCGCCAGCCCGTCCCAGAACACCGCAGCCCAGCTTTGCGGCAGTTCTACGTTCTCGTCGATCTTGCCGGTCGCCGGGTCCGGCGCCCGATTGGCCGTGTCCCAGGCGGCGCGGGCGCGATCGCCGATCAGAGTTTTCAGGCGGCCGCCCCACCAGAAGCTTATGAGGCCGACGACCGCGAGCGTCGCCGCGATCCACGGATAAACGCTGTAGGTGGCGATCCATGGCTCGGCGAAGCCCGGCAGAAAACCGCCGACGAATGAGAACAGCGCGGCGAGACCGCTATTTTCGTTCGGCTCGCTGTGGTCGAGCAGCGGCATGAGCACGAGCAGAATGACCGACCAGATGGTGGGGTGGTACATCGTCCGCCGCCAGAACACGGCCGCGTCGACCAGGCGTCTTTGTTCATCGGTCGGCGGATTGACCTTGCGCAGCGCTTCGTCGATGGCCGCGCCTCCCGAGACGGACTGCCTGCGGGTCGCGCGATCTTTCGCCAATTCCAGCCTGTGGACGACGCGCCCGTCGTCGTCGGCCACCAGCACGACCGGCGGCAGCGCGAGCGGCGCATAGCCGTCGAATCGTTCGGCTGCGCGCCGAACCACGCTTTCGTGAACGAGAGGCCGATAATCGTCGGTGAGCGCGACGCCTTGCGGCTTCAGCGCTTCGATCAAATCCCGCGGCTTGTAGCGATAGAGCCCCCCGACGCCCGCGCGAGAGTCGTATAACTGGCCGAACGGCGTCGCCTTGCTCCTGATGTCGTCGAGGACGCCATCGCGCACGCAGATCGCTTCGCATTTGATCGCCTGCTCCAGCATCCAGCGCAGCGGCTCAAAGGCCAGGGAGTCGTCGGGATAGCCGCCGCCGACATTGGCGTGAACGCCCGCGAACCACAATTGCACGCAGCTCTGGGCGTTCTCCGCAGCTTTCTTCGACGCGTCGCCGGAGGCGCCGCGGGCCGCCACGCGCAGTTCGGCGTCGTGAAAGGCGATGGGCGTGAAGGCGTCGCGCTCTTCGTCGATGGCGAGAGCGTGGCGGATCGTCTTGACGAACGGAAGCGGCTTTTGATCCGCAAAGGTCAGCGGAAAAATCCAGTTGTCGATGGCGACGCGAAACTCCTCCATCGGCAGGCCATAGGCGCCGACCGTGTCCCACAGCCCGAGAAATTCGATCTCGACGACGCCCTTTTCGTCAGAACGATTGCTCGATCCCTTGACTTGGAGATTCCAGTACCGGTCATAGCGACCTTTTACGGGGAGTGTAAGAAGATCGCGGACCGCCGCCGCGAAACGGGAAAGTCCCCCCGCGTCCTTCTGCGCCTGGGTCTTGGCTTTGCCTGCGCGATCGTCGCGCGGGGGCGACAAAAAGAGACCGTCGAGCAGCCGCAGGGCAAGGAGATAGGGCGGGCGGTAGAACCATTCCAGATGCGCCCCGAACAGCAATCCATGCTTGGTCTTGAACTTGTCGTAGCGATACTCGGCGTAGGCGCGATTGGCGAGCCATTCCATTTCCGCTTCGCTCGCCCGCGTCAGCAGACCTTGCGAATGGATGAGGCCGAGCAGAACTCTGAGCGTAAAGGCGCCGCGACTGAAACCGAAACAGGAGATTTTCGGCAACTTGTCCTCGGGGACGCCCTTCGGATATTCACGTTTCAGCGCCTCGTACGCGTCGGCGTATTGGCGCGACAGGAATTTGTATAGGTCGAGGACATTGCGCTTGAGGCCGATGCCGACCGCGCCGGTGACGGCCGCCACCCGCTTGTCGGAGGACGACCCCACTCCGTCGTCGTAATACGCGACCTGATCGACGCCGGGAGCAAAATCCAGCGCGTCGTATATGCGCCAGACGTTGGTCTTGAAAAGCGACGCCGAACTGTTGCCGGTTCCGTCGGAAAAAAGCACGATTCGCTTGGCCATCGCGACCTCCAAAACATATCGCCAACGCAACGACTTTACCCTTAATGCGCACAAGCGCAACGGCTTTTCGCCGCTGCGCCGCCTCATTCCTTGCTTCGCTCGGCCCGCGCGAAATTCCGCCGTCCTCAGGCCGGCCCGCGCCGCACGACCGGGGGGCGTCGCGCCTCCCGCGGCGGCGCCTTGCGCAAATCGTCGATGAACTCGTCGATCTTCGCCTTGGTCACATGCGGCATGACGATCACATGCGCGTAGTCCTCCTTGACCGCGAGCTGCCATTTGCGGGCGAACTCCCGCGGCGGACGATCGAGCACGACGGTGTTGGAGCAGGGATTGGCCCAGGCGCGCCAGCCGATCTCGGCGAGCCGGGACAGCGTGTAATCCGTCAGCGCCAGGCAGTCGCGAACGCGCCGCTCGAAGCCCCTGCGTCCGAGCGCGCGGATCGAGCGCCACAGCATCAGCGCGGTGATGGCGTTGCGCGAGCCGGCGATGGTCGTGTCGGAGGCGCCGATATATTCGATCGCGGCCTTCACGCGTTCGACATTGGCGCGTTTGGCGACCACGACGCCCGACGGCATGGGCATTCCGATGAATTTGTGGCCCGACACCGCGATCGAATCCGCGCCGGCGAGAAAATCGAAGGCGGGCGCGTCCTTGATGAAGGGCAGCATCATGCCGAACAGCGCCGCGTCGCAGTGAATGTAAGAGTGATGGATGGCGTTGTCGCGCAGCACCGCGCGGATTTTTTCGAGATCGTCGACGGCGCCCTTCATCGTCGTGCCGATATTCGCCTGAACGATGACCGGCTTTTCCCGATGCAGCCGCACCATCCCGGCGAGGTCGTCGTAGTCCATCTCGCCGTTCTTCTGCGATTTGACGATGATGTGCTCCATGTTGAGGACATGCACGATCTTCATGACGCTGTAATGCGTGTCCTCGGAGAAATAGACGACGCCCTCGGGGCACACTTCGCGCGCGAGATAAAGGCCATACATGTTGCCCTCGGTCCCGCCGTGGGTGACATAGCCCCAGCAGTCGCTCTTCTGGATATGGAAGAGATGCGCGAAAAACTCGATGACCTCGCGCTCGAATTCGTGGCAGTTCACCGCGTAATTGCTGTCGCCGAAGGGATCGCCGACATTGTTGATCGGAAAGGCGAGGAACCGCTCCAGACCGGCATAGTCGTAGGTCATGTTGGTGGGATAGCCGAGCAGGTGGTCGGCCTTCTCGGTCAAATCCGCATAGAGGCGGTCGAGGCGCGCGGCGTCGTCGGGTTCGAGCGGCGGCGTGCGGGGAGCGTCCAGGCGGCCCTTGGCCCTCTCGACGCGCGGCGTTTCCATTTCGTCCAGAAGTTTCAGCATGGTCGGCTCTCCGCGCGCGAGACGCGCGCCAGCTCCCGTTAACATAAGCCCGGCGCGGCGGATTTCGAGATGCGCCGGCGCACGCGCCGCGAAGAACGGTTAAGTTTAGCCTCCTTGAAATGGCCGCGCCCGCCGCCGACATTGCGTCCCGTGGGCTTTCGCTCATCGAAAGGACGGCCGGACATGACCTCTTCGAGCCCGGGCTCCGGCGCGCCATATATCCCGCCGCAGGCGCTGGCGGGCGTGCGCACGCGGCGCGTCTTCGCCGTCCTGCTCGACCTCTTGCTGGTGACGACGATCTCGGCGGCGCTGTTCGTCGGGCTCTTCGTGCTGAGCTTCGGGATTTCGGCCTTCGTCCTGCCGCCGCTGTTTCCGATCGTCGCCTTCTTTTACAACGGCCTCACCGTTTCGGGTTGGCGCATGGCGACGCTGGGAATGCATTCCATGGACCTCGAAATGCACATGATGGACGGGCGTCCGGTTCCGTTCCTGAACGCCGCCGTCCACGCCGTGCTGTTTTACGTGACCTGGCTGCTGCCGCCGCTCTTGCTGGTCTCGCTGATTTCGAGCGACAAGCGCTGCCTGCACGACATGCTCGCAGACGTGATCGTGCTGCGGCGGTCGGCGTGACGCGCGCGTTTCGCGTTCGGCGCCGGGGGCCGGCTTGTTCCGCCGGCCACTTTCGCGCCGGCGCGGGCGATGCTATGCCGCCGCCGTCATGCAATCGGGAAAGGACGGGACATGAGCGGGATTTGGCTGGCGACGGGCGAAGCGACGGTTCTGGCCGCGGACGGCCAATACACCGACGCCATGCCGGAGGTGCTGATCGGCGACGTCAGGGGGCCGGTGGGCCACGCGCTGGCCGGCATGACCGGACAGGTTTCCGGCCATCCGCGCATGTTCGTCATCCGCGACCTCAATCAGCAGGTGCGCCCGGCGACGATGATGACCACGAAGATGACGGTGAAGTCCGAGGCCTATGTCGAGCTTCTGGGCGGGATCGTCCAGGCGGCGACGGGCGACGCCATCGTCGACTGCGTGGCGGAAGGGATCATCCCCAAGGACAAGGTCAACGAACTCGCCATGATTATCATGGTCTGGCTCGATCCACGCTGCGCGACGGACCCCGATCTCGACAAGAGAGACCTTTACCGCACCAATTACGAGGCGACGAAGCTGGCCATTTCGCGCGCGATGAAGGGCGAGCCGACCGCCGACGAACTGATCGCCAACCGCAAGACGGTTACGCATTACGCTTTGGAGGGCGTGTTCGACGACTGAGACGCGCGGCCTCCGGTTTCGCTCGTTCCATAGGACTGCAAGAAACGCGAAATCCGTCGCTCCGCCCGCCGGCTCGCGACTGCGGCGCGGGAGGCAAACCCGCGCCGGCCGAAAATGATGCGCCCATTCTCACGTGAAACCGCATTCCAGCGCGCCTTGTAAGATTCCGCCCCGCGCATGAAGTCGAATTCGCGCGCGCCTTCTTCGAGCGCGTCTCCGATCGCGTGGTTCAGCAACAGAACGCCCGGGCTGTAGCGGCCGAACTCCGGATCGAAGCCGCTGAGGTAGTTATAGACGACGCCGCGCTGGAGGAAGCAATAGAGCATGGCGAGGCGACGTTCGCCGCTGCTGAGCCGATAGAGCCGAAGGCGGCCGCACTCCAAGAATCGTTCCGCGATTTCCTGGTGAAACGCGCGGGTGTTCGCCTCCGCGAAGGCGCCGGCGCTTCCGCGTTGTTGGAACCGCGCCGCGTGAAGGCGAAACAGATCCTCCATCGCGCCAGGAATTTCCTCGAGCGATTCGACCCTGGAGAACGCCACCGGACCATGGTCGTCGTGCAGACGCCGCAATGTCTGCTTGATCGTCGCGCGCAATTTGGGGCTGAGACCGCGGTCGAATTCCGCCCGCGTCGAAGGCAAGGGAGCTGCCGCGCAAGGCCGTGTGTCACATGAGTCGACGCCCAGCGACTCCGAGAAGGACGCCAGGGTTCTGGCGCGCAGGTCGCTTAAATCGCAGACATGCCAGCTCCGCTTGCCGGACAAGTGACGAAAAATCGCCGCCGCGCATTCGTCGCGTCGTAGTCCGCCAACAAAATCGTTGTAGTCGGACTGGGGCGCGCCCATCCATTGCAGCAGATGCAGCGGCGTATGGCGATAGGGAGTCGCCGTCAGCGCGATCGCGCAAAGCGGCGTCGACTCCTCTTGCGCCACGATGACCAGCGGCTGTCCGCGTCCGAAATGCTTCCACCAGGTCGAAAGCCACTCCCAGCTTTGAAAGGGCGTCGCGTCTAAAGTTTCGTCGAACAAACGTCGCCACTCGTCGCCGAACGCCAAGAACCCGGCTTCATCTTCGATCTCGAAAATGCGCAACAGCGATGCTCCTGTCATTCCGGTTAACGCCGACGGACGCGCAAGGCGGCGGTGGACGCGGTCTCGAAAGCAGGGTTAGACGCGGGCGGGAGTCGTATCAAGCGATCGTTCAAATCTACCTTAAATTAACGGTGTTTCAGGCGTTCAACCATCGGCGCCGTCATTTCTGCAGGGCCATTTTCTGAAAACCCGCAACCCCCTGTCATTCGCGCGAAAGCGGGAATCGCCAGGAGTCCAATGCGAAGTCCCGAGCTTTTGCCACTGGATGCCCGCTTTCGCGGGCATGACACCGCCTTTTACTGAATCGCCCTGTCATTTCTGAAGCGTGACTTTGGCGACCATGCCGTCCTCGAACCAGCTTGCGAGGCATTGCGCGAGCCGCTCTGGCTCGATCTCGCCCGACTGCTGAAACGCCGTCATCTGGCAGATGTCGCCGAAGGCGCGGCCGAGTCGCGCCTCGTTCAGCGCCACGAATTCGTCCGGGTCGAGTTCGCGAAACACCGACTCGTCGCCGTGGCGCCAGACCGCGACCCTCTCGACGCCCTCCGCCGTCGGCTCCCGCGACGGCGGCGGCGTCGACGCGTCGTCGTCCTCTTTGGTCGCGGCGACATAGAGCTCCGCCGTCCCCGGCGCGAGTTCCAGCAGGATGACGCTGGGATGCAGATCGAAGACGAGCCCGGGCCAGTCTCGCGGCGGGAAGGCGGCGAGCGCCTCGATCGTCAGCGACTCGGCGTCGGCGGCGTCGAAGGCGTCCGTCAGGGCGCGCTCGAACAGCGCCAGCGAAATCGCGCGGGCGGCGGCGCGCCAGGTCTCGCTTGCGGCCATGAAGTCCGGCAGTTCGCTCGTGAACCAGCGCGCATTGCGGCGACGCGGCGGCCGCGCGTCGATATAGTCCTGAGAGAGAGAGGCGAAGTCGTCTTCGCCGAGAAAGACCTTCAGCGCGGGAAAATCCTCGGCCAGGAACTCGGAGAGGCGGACGCGATAGGCGTTCCGATAAACGCCGAACAGGGTCTCGCGTCTTGCGCCGCGCGTCGATTCGTGGATGGCGCCCAGAAGCTCGTCGCCGGCGCGTCCGCTGCGCACGGCGGCCTGAAACAGCGCCTGAAGCTCCGAGAGCTTCATGCGGCCCCGCGCGCGCCTTCCGCCGCGATCGCCGCGTCGATGTCGCGCATTCGCTGCAGCTCGTCGAGGAGTTCGGAAAAGGGCGGGAAATTGTCGTCGCGCTCGATCATTGCGGAGACCGGACCGAAGCGGCGCCGCGCCTTCTCGTAGAGCGCCCAGACTTCGTCGCGAATCGGCTGGTCGTGCGTGTCGATGAGATGCGTCTTCCTGTCCGTATGTCCCGCCATGTGGAACTGCACGACCCGGTCCGCGGGGATTGCGTTCAGGAACCGCGTCGCGTCGCGGCCGTGATTGAAGGACGAGACGAAGACATTGTTGACGTCGAGCAGAAGCAGGCAATCGGCGCGTTCGGCCATTTCGCGCACGAAGTCCCATTCCTCCATATCGGACTCGCTGAACGAAACATAAGTGGAGGCGTTTTCGACGACGAGGCGCCGCTTCAAGAAATCCTGCACGCGCAGGATGCGCTCGACGACGTGATCGAGCGCCTCGCGCGTGAAGGGAACGGGCAACAGATCGTGCAGCGAAACGCCGTGCACGCCCGTCCAGGCGAGGTGATCGGAGATCCAGGCGGGCTCGATGCGCTCGGCGAGCGCCTTCAGATCGCGCAGATAGTCGAAGTCGAGCGGATCGGTCGAGGCGAGCGACATCGCCACGCCATGCATGACGATGGGAAATTCGGCGCGCACGCGCTCCAACATGGCGAGCGGGCGCCCGCCGGGAACCATGTAGTTTTCGGAAATGATCTCGAACCAGTCGACGTTCGGCCGCGTCGAGAGGATTTCTTCGTAGTAGATCGGCCTCAGTCCGAGACCGTAGCCGAGCGGCGCGGGCCTGCTCAATTCGGAGTCCGTTCCCGCGCCGCCGATGGTCATTTGGTCTTGCAGTGGCTCTTCATGTGATGGCAGCCGCCCTTATGGCCGTGCATATGGTGCTTGCAGACGCCCGCCTTGGTCATGCACTTCATCTTGGCGCCGCAGGAGCCCTTGCCCATCATGCACTGATGGCCGGCGGAACGCGCCTGCGCCGGGGTCGCCACGGCGCCGCTCAGCGCCAGGGAGACGGCGGCGGCGGCCAGCGCCGAGCCGGAAACGATCTTGGATTTCATTTACTTCTCCTTCTTCGACGCGCCCGCGAGGGGCGCTGGGGAGACACGAAGCCCGGGGGGCGGCCTCGCGTCGCAACGCCTTATTTAGCGCCGCCGGCGGGGGAGGCCGCAGGAGTCGCGGGGGCCGAAGGAGTCGTAGGCGTCGTCGGCGCGCGCTCCGAAGGCGCCGCCCAGACAGTAGGCGCCGATCCGGCCGTCGGCGCCGATCCGGCCGTGGGCGCCGTCCCGGTCGCAGGCGCGGCGGCGGCGTCCTTGGCTTTGCCGGGGCAGCTCGCCTTGCCGCCGCAGGTCATCTTGCCGGCCGCTGGGCGCGCTTGGCGTTGCTTAGACTGCTTGGCGGAGGCCGAAGCCGCGCCCGCAAGAACCAGAGCGACGGCGGAGGCCGCGATCGCGGCGCCGGCGAATATTCTCGACTTCATTCACATTTCTCCCTGAGTTCGCTTCGCAAAGGGGGCGATTTGCCGCATTGACGGCGCTCCAGCGCCGAAAAGCGGCGCGAGCCTATCATTCCGCAGCGAATTTTCTAGCAGGAAATTCGCCCCCTCAAGCTTGAAGACGCGCCAAGGCGTTCTACCAAAGCCGCAGGGTTTTCGTTTCCCGAGGCTCGGCGAATTTGCAAAACCTGCGTCGCCGCGTAGCTTCGGCGCCTGAACCGTCCGGGCCGGACCGTACGGAAGGGCGCGACATGACGAATCTCGAAATCGCACGGGCGACGGGAAGCGGGGAGCACGCCGAACGCCGCGAAGAAATCCGTTTCGCCGTCGCCCCGTCGTCTCTCGGGTCGATCCTCGTGGCGGCGACGGAAAAAGGCGCCGTCTGCGCAATTCTGCTCGGCGACGACGCGGCGGCGCTGGAGCGCGAGCTTCAGGCGCGCTTTGCGCAGGCGCGGCTGACCGGCGGGGATTCGCAGATTGCGCGACTCGCTGCCGGCGCCGCCGCCCTGGTCGAGGCGCCCGCTCGCCGATTTGCGCCGCCGCTCGATCTGCGCGGAACGGCGTTTCAGCGCCTCGTCTGGCGGGCCTTGCGCGACATTCCCCCCGGCGCGACGGCGAGCTACGCGCAAATCGCCGCGCGCGTCGGGCGACCGAAGGCCACGCGCGCCGTGGCCCGGGCCTGCGCCGCCAACCCGGTCGCGATCCTCGTTCCGTGCCACAGGGTGGTGGGCGGCGACGGCTCGCTTGGCGGCTACCGCTGGGGCGTCGAGCGCAAGCGCGCCCTGCTCGAACGCGAGCGCCGTGTCAGCGCGTCGCGCCCGGACGCCACAACACGTCGCCCGCGTCACGATTGACGTAGCGGGAGGCGACGAAAAGAAAATCCGAAAGCCGGTTGACGTAGCGCAGCGCCGTCGGCTCGACCTCCTCGCCCTCCCTGTTGGCGAGCGTCACCATCGTGCGTTCGGCGCGCCGGCAGATCGCGCGCGCGAGATGCAGATGCGCGGCGGCGGGCGTTCCGCCGGGCAGGACGAAGGACTTGAGCGGCGCCAAGGTCGCATTGAGTTCGTCGATCTCCCGCTCCAGCCGGTCGACCTGCGCCTGCACGATGGCGAGCCGCGTGGCCGGATCGGGCGCGGGCTTTTTCCGATCGACGGGCGTCGCGAGTTCGGCGCCCAGATCGAAGAGATCGTTTTGAATGCGCGCGAGCATGTCGTCGAGCGCCTTGTCGCGGGCTTCGACCGCGAGGCGCGCCACGCCGACGGCGGCGTTGAGTTCGTCGACCGCGCCATAGGCTTCGACCCGAATGTCGTCCTTGCGCGTGCGCGCCCCGGTGGCCAGAGAGGTCTGGCCGGCGTCCCCGCCCCGCGTATAGATTTTGTCCAGCCGCACCATCGCCTTGGGCGCCCTATCCCCACTGGCGCAGCGCCAGAATCGCCAACATGACGAGAACCGCCGCGAATTGTAGTCCGACGCGCCAGCGCATCAAGGACTGCGAGCGCCGCGGATCGCCCCCACGCGCCATATTGGCCATGCCGCCCAGCAAGACCAGCGCCACGGCGACGAGCGCGACGGGCAAGAGATAGTCGAGCAGTCTCGTCATGGCGGAAAGGGTCTCCGGCGCGCGCCTCCTCTCTCGCAGTAGAGAAGCGCGGGCGCGAGGGCAAGCGCCTTTCGCGCCGGCCGGGAATCGCTATCCTGCGGGCCGGAGGAAAGACGCGGAGGGAAGGCGATGAGCGACGGCGCGTTGCGCGAGACGCCTGCGAGGCCGGGGCGGCTTCGCCCCGTCGCGCAGTCCTGGCGGCGGCTTTCGGCGATGTTCGTCAAGGAGTTCATACAACTGCGCCGCGACCGTCCGACTTTTGCGATGATTATCGGCATTCCCCTCATTCAATTGCTGCTGTTCGGCTTTGCGATCAACACCGACCCCAAACACCTGCCCACCGCCCTCCTCGTTCAGGACGACGGGCCGTTTGCGCGGGCGGTGGTCGGCGCGCTCGCCGCCACGGACTATTTCGCAATCAAGACCGTCGCGTCGGGGGAAGCCGACGCCGACCGGCTGATCCTCTCGAACCAGGCGCAATTCGTCATCCAGATCCCGCTGGATTTCTCGCGCCGTCTCGTGCGCGGCGAAAAGCCCGCTTTGCTGCTCGTCGCCGACGCCACCGACCCCACCGCGACCGGCGGCGCCGTCGCCGCCGCGACCGGCGCGATCGCGCAGGCGCTCGACCGCGAACTGACCGGCCCGCTGGCTCATCTCGCGCCGAGCGCGCCGCCCTTCGAACTGCGCGTGCAAAAGCGCTACAATCCGGCCGGCGAGACGCGGCGCAACATCGTGCCGGGCCTCATCGGCACGATCCTCACCATGACCATGCTGATCTACACCGCGCTTTCCGTGACGCGCGAAATCGAGCGCGGCACCATGGAGGCGCTGCTCGCCATGCCGGTCAGGCCGGTCGAGATCATGCTGGGCAAGATCGCGCCCTATGTGCTGGTCGGCGCCGTGCAGATGGCGACGATCCTGCTCGTCGCGACCTTTCTGTTCCGCGTGCCGATCGTCGGCTCGCTGTTCGTGCTCACGCCGCTGGCGATGCTGTTCATTCTCGCCAATCTGTCGGTCGGCTACACATTCTCCACCGTCGCCGTCAATCAGTTGCAGGCGATTCAGATGACGTTCTTCTTCTTCCTGCCGAGTATGCTCCTGTCGGGGTTTCTGTTCCCGTTTCACGGGATGCCCATGTGGGCGCAATATCTCGGCGAGGGCCTGCCGCTCACCCATTTCCTGCGCATCGTGCGCTCGGTGATGCTGAAGGGCTCCGGATTTTCCGACCTCGCGGTCGACACCGGCGCGCTGGCGGCCTTCACGCTCGTCGCGATGAGCGTCGCCGTCATGCGGTTCCGGCAGACGCTGGATTGAGATGTGATAACGAATCCGGCTGATTGCTTCCCCGTGTCATTCCGGGGCTTCGCGAAGCGAAGAACCCGGAATCCAGGGGCAAATCCACAAATCCTCGGCTGTTCCAGCCGTGCTTCTGGATTCCGGGTCGAGGCTTCGCCTCGCCCGGAATGACAGCGGCGGGCGAACGGGTCAACCGGGTTCGGTATGACCGCGATTTTCGCGCGACATTTCGTTCGGGACATGATCTATAGCCGCGATCGCGCGGCGCAGACGCCGTCTATAGCCATGGGCGCTTTCACATATGTCCGACCTCGCCGATCTTTACCCCGGTTTCGCGTCGCACTGGATCGACGCGCCGGGGGGCAAGATGTTCGCCCGCTCGCACGGATCGGGGCCGCCGCTGTTGCTGCTGCACGGCTTCGGCGAGACGCATGTCGCATTTCATAGAATCGCGCCGGCGCTGGCGCGGCGCTTCTTCGTCGTCGCCATGGATTTGCGGGGCTACGGCTGGTCGGCGGCGCCGGACAGCGACAAGGGCGAGGCCTATACGAAGCGGGAAATGGCCGCGGACGTGGTCGCGGTCATGGAGGAACTCGGCCATATCCGCTTCGCGCTCGTCGGGCACGACCGCGGCGCGCGCGTCGGGACGCGGCTGGCGCTCGACCATCCCGGGCGCGTGACGAAGCTGGCGCTTCTCAACATCGCCCCGCTCGACGATTCTTTCGGGGACGGCGATCTGCGGCGGGTCGGCCGCCAGACGTTTCTTGCGAGCGAAGCGCCTAAGCCGGAAACGCTCCTCGGCCTCGATCCAGACGGTTTTCTGGAGGAGACACTGGCGAGCGGGACCAAGGCGAAGACGCTGGAGCCGTTCGACGCGCGCGCGCTCGCCCATTACCGGGCGGGTTTCAACGATCCGGCGCGGCTGCACGCCTTCTGCGAGGATTTTCGCGCCGGGCTGGGCGCGGACCGCGAGGCGCTGCTCGCCGACAAGGCGGCCGGCAAGAAGCTGATCGTCCCGACGCTCGTCCTGTGGGGTTCGGCCAGTTTTCCGGCGGACGGCCCGTCGCTCCTCGACGCCTGGCGCGAATGGGCGGGCGATCTCAATGGGCAAGCCATAGACAGCGGCCATTATCTCATGGAGGAGGCGCCGGCCGAGACCGCGGCGGCGCTGGAGGCGTTTCTGTAACGTCGGGCCGCGTCCCTGTGTCCCTCTATTCAACGCCGCCGCGCTGCAATATAGGGAACTCGTAACTTTCCCGTCCGCCCGGCGGCGCACGGGCCGTCAGCGCGCGCGATACAGAGCGATCCAATGGCCGAACAGTCCACGCCCCATTTCCACAACACCCCTGGCGTCAAGCAAATCCGCGTCGGCGCCAAGGAATTCATGTGCGTCGGGGCGCTGCCGCCGCAGGACCATCCGCATGTGTTCATCGACATGGGCGGAGCGAACGAGGCCATCTGCCCCTATTGCTCCACCCATTATGTTTACGACGCCGCTCTCCACGGCGGCGCCGATCCGGCCGAATGCGTCTATCATCCGGCGGACTCGCTCGCCCTCGCGCCCTGAAGCCGCGCCATGACCGGCCTGCCGATCGCCATCGCCGGCGCGGGGATAGGGGGCCTCGCCGCCGCGCTGTGCCTGACGCGGGCCGGCAAGCGCGTCGTCCTGCTCGAACGCGCGCACTTTATCGAGGAAGTCGGCGCCGGTCTGCAGATCGCCCCCAATGCCGGGCGCGCGCTCGCGGCGCTCGGGCTGGAGCCGGTCCTCGCCGAAGTCTGGCTCGAACCCGCCGCGATCAACGTGCGGCGCGGCAAGGACGGAGCGGTTCTCGCTCGGCTCGCGCTCGACGACGCCCGCGAGCGCTGGGGCGCGCCGTTCCGCGTCTTCCACCGCGCCGATCTACAACAGGCGCTGCTGGCGGCGGCGCGCGCGCACGAAACGGTCGACATCCGCACGGGCGCGCGGGTCGGCGATTTCGAGGAGGAGAGCGGCGTCGTCCATCTGCGCGTCCATACCGACGCCGGCATGGAGGATGTCGAGGCGGCGGGGCTTGTCGGCGCGGACGGCGTGCGCTCGTCCGTTCGCGCCCATCTCTTCCGCTCGGAAAAGGACGCGCCCGTCTATTCCGGCCACACCGCCTGGCGGGCGATCATTCCGGCCGGACTTGCGCCCGCCGCGCTGCGCCTGCGCGAGACCCATCTCTGGCTGATGCGCGGCGCCCATGTCGTGCATTATCCGTTGCGCGACGCCTCCATCCTCAGCGCCGTGGTCATTTTAGAAGACCGGGTGGCGCGCCCCGTCGCCAACGCCGCCCTGTCGCTGGACGGGCCTTCGCTGGCCCGGATGGTCGGCCTCGCCCGGCTCGCCCCGCAACTGCGCGATCTGATCGAAGCCGGCGCGTCCTGGCGACACTGGCCGCTGTTTGCGCGCCCCGCTTTGCCGCTCTGGAGCAAGGGCGCCGTCACCCTGCTCGGCGACGCGGCGCATCCGATGCTGCCCTTTCTCGCCCAGGGAGCGGCGCAGGCGATCGAAGACGCCGAGGCGCTGGGATACGCTCTCGCCCGCTTCGGCTCGACGCCCGCTTCGGCGTTCGTGGAATACGAGCGCGCCCGCAATCCCCGCGCCACGCAGGTGCAGAGCGCGTCGAGGCGGCAGGGCGCCTATTTCCACATGGGCGGTCTCGGCGCCGCGGCCCGCGACCTCGCCATCGCCGCGCTCGGCGGGCGCGGGATGTTGGCCCGCAACGCCTGGATCTACCGCTGAGCGCGCCCGATTGCGGCGACCGCGCGGCAAAACCGGGACGGGACGACGCGCAAATGCGAGCAACTTCGCGGCGCGCGGCGGCGAGGCCGCCGGAGGCGGATTTTCGCGAATTAACCGCCATTGCGCGCCGGCGTTAACGCGTCTCGACAAAGAATTTAATCTGCGCGGCGCGCAGCCCCGCGCGCCGCCCGCGCCGGAGCCACAATCTATTTTTAAATCAGCGCAGTACGAGAACGTCGACAATTTTACGCATTTTCCTTCGAAAAAGTTATACTTACCTTCGTTCTGCGCAAATCTAAACGCATTCGCGTAAAATGCGGCAGAATTACTTTCTCTGACAGAAAAACCCACGCCGTATTCTCGCCTCATCAAACGGAGGCGACAATGTTCAGCAGGATCACCAAGGCGACCGCGGCTCTCGGCATCATGGGAGCGGTCTATTTCGCGATTGGGGCGGAGAGCCTCGCCGGACCGGACGTCGCCACTTTCGCCTCCGTCGGCGGCGAGACCAGCGTTCCCTATGGCTGGGTCGACTTCTGCCAGCGCTATCGCGGCGAGTGCCAGGACGACGAGCGCATTCCGCAGGACATCGACCTCACCAGGGCCGCCCTCAGGAAAATCGAACGCGTCAACGCGGTCGTGAACAAGTCCGTCGCGCCGGTTTCCGATCAGGACCACTGGGGCATCGTCGATCAGTGGGACTACGCCTCGGACGGAAAAGGCGACTGCGAGGAATATGCGCTGTTGAAGCGCCGGCTGCTGATCGAGGAAGGCTTCCCGCGTGAGGCCCTGCTGGTCACGGTCGTCAAGGAGAAGAACGGCGACGGCCACGCCATTCTCACCATCAAGACCAACCGCGGCGAATATGTGCTCGACAATCTGACCGACTCTCTGCGGCCCTGGGCCAGCGCGCCCTACCGTTTCGTGAAGCGCCAGTCCCAGCAGAACCAGAACGTCTGGGTGGCGATCGGCGCCCCGACGAGCGAGCCGAGATATGTTTCGCGGTAAGAGCCGCGCGCAATTCGCAAGACGGGCGGGCGGGAAACCGGCCCGCCTTTCGCTTATTGGGAGATCGGCTCCAGCCCCGCCGCGTAACGCCGGGCGTTCTCCACGTAATGCCTCGCCGACTCCAGATGGCGCGCGGCCTGTTCGGGGCCGAGCTGGCGGATGGCCTTGGCCGGCGTTCCGACGATCAGCGAATTGTCCGGAAACTCCTTGCCTTCCGTAATCAGCGCATTGGCGCCGACGAGGCAGTTCCTGCCGATTCGCACGCCGTTGAGGACCGTCGCGCCCATTCCGATCAGGCTGCAGTCGCCGATGATGCAGCCGTGCAGGATCACGCCGTGGCCGATCGTGCAGTCCTCGCCGATTGTGAGCGGAAAGCCCATGTCGGTGTGCAGGATGCTCCCGTCCTGAATATTCGTGCGCGCGCCGACGGCGATCCATTCGTTGTCGCCGCGCAGCGTGCAATTGAACCAGACATTGGCGTCCTCGCGCAGTTCGACTCGGCCGATCAGATGCGCGCCCGGCGCGACATAATAGCGGCCCGGCGCCGGCAGGCGCGGCGCAATCCCATCGAGTCTGTAGAGCGGCATCCCGTCGGTTCTCCGTGAATCGCCGCACAATCCCCGTTTTCGCGCGCGCCGGCAAGCGCGCTCGACGGCGATCTCGGAGTTCCTTGCATAAGCCGCAATCGTCTATAGTGTCGGCGGCGCGGCAAAGCGACGCAGGCGGTCTGCGGGGGAGAAGCGCGCTGAGCGGTAACAATTTGCGGGATCGGATGCGGCTTGCGGGCGTCGCCGCCGCGCGGGCGGCGGGTTCGCTCGCGCGCGGCGCGGCCACGCCCTATCACGCGGTCAAGGCGCTCGCGATCCTTCCGCCGGAGCGGCTGCGCGTCGCGCCGCCCGACATTCGCACCGCCGACCCGACGGTCGCCGACGAGATTTACGCCGGCTACTTTTCCTTCGACGGCAAGACCGTCGAAGCGCAGGGCCGCTCGCCTTTCGCGGTGCGTCCGCCCTCGGCGGCGTGGCGGCGTTCGCTCGCCGGCTTTTCCTGGCTTCGGCATCTGCGCGCCGCGGACAAGGCGCTGACGCGCGCCAATGCACGGGCGCTGGTCGCCGACTTTCTCGCGCAGCGCCTCGATGCCGACGATCCCGCTTTGGAGCCGGCGGTCACGGCGCGCCGTCTCCTCTCGCTGCTTGCGCAGTCGCCGATTCTGCTCGACGGCGCCGAGCAGGAGTTTTACGAGCGCTTCATGGCGGCGCTGGCGCGCGACGCGCGCGCGGTGTTTCGCGCGCTGACAGACGCCAAGGCGCGCGGCGCCGTGCGGCTGACCTGCGCCGTCGCGCTGACCGAGTTCTCGATCTGCGCCGACAACGCCCGCAAATTCCAGTCGCTCGCGGTCCGCATCCTCGGCGTCGAACTCGATCGCCAGATTCTCTCCGACGGCGGACATGTCAGCCGCAATCCGCAGGTTTTGCTCGATCTTCTGCTCGATCTTCTGCCCATGCGCCAGGTCTTCGCGGCGCGCGGCGCGCATCCCCCCGATGCGGCGCTGCGGGCGATCGACCGGATGATCCCGATGCTGCGGATGCTGCAGCACGGCGACGGTTCGCTTGCGCTGTTCAACGGCATGGGCGCCACCCAGCAGGATCGTCTCGCGACCATTCTTTCGCACGACGAGGCGCCGGGCGCCGCGCCGATCAACGCGCCTTACGCCGGTTATCAAAGACTGGAGGCGGGCGAGGCGCTGCTCATCGTCGACGCCGGCCCGCCGCCGCCTTTCGAGCATTCCCGCCACGCGCACGCGGGCTGCCTCTCCTTCGAATATTCGCTGGGCCGGGAGCGCGTCGTCGTGAACTGTGGCGCGCCCGCCTCCCATTACGAAGCCGCGCGCGAACTGGCGCGCGCCACCGCCGCGCATTCGACGCTTGTGGTCGCCGACCGTTCGTCCTGCCGGATCGCGCCGGCGCTGGATCCGCGGCGCCGTCGCGCGGGACGGATGCTCGCCGGCCCAAGCGCGGCGCCCGTCGACCGACGCCAGTCGAAATCGGGTCAGGTGCTGGAACTGTCGCACAACGGCTACGCCCGGGAGTTCGGGCTCCTGCACGAGCGCGTGCTCGCCCTCACCCACGACGGCGTGCGACTCATCGGCGAGGACCGCCTCGTTCCCGCGCCGCGTGCGACGCATCGGGTCGCGCCGGTCGATTTCGTCGTCCGCTTCCACATCCATCCCCGCGCCGCCCTCACGGCGGTCGCAGCCGGCCAGAAGGTCGAGATCGCGCTGCCGAGCGGCGCGCGCCTGCTGTTCCAGGCCGTCGGCTTCACGCCGACGATCGAAGAAAGCGTGTATTTCGCCGGCGCCGAGGGCGCGCGGAAATGTTTCCAGATCGCGCTTGCCGGCCGCGCTGCGCCCTACGCGAAAGTGCGCTGGTCGTTCCGGCGCCTGACCGAGGCCGCCTTGCCGGCGGCGGGCGAGGTTCCGCAGGAGGGCGACCTGTGGTAAGCGCCTGTTCGGAAATAAGCGCGGCGATCGCGCCGCTTGCTCCCTCCCCTTGAAAGGGGGAGGGCCGGGGTGGGGGTCAAAGAGGTCGGGACGTTGATCTCTAGACGTCTTGCGACGCTGGCGGACCCCCTCCCTAACCCTCCCCCTTTCAGGGGGGGGGACGCGCCCACCGCCCGAGGATATTTGATGCCCGCCGATCTGCGTCCTGTCGCCCGCGCGCTGCTTTCCGTTTCCGACAAGACAGGGCTGGTCGATTTCGCGCGCGCGCTGACCGGGTTCGGCGTCGAACTGGTTTCGACCGGCGGCACGCGCAAGGCGCTGGCCGAAGCGGGCCTCGCCGTCCGCGACGTGGCGGACCTTACGAATTTTCCGGAGATGATGGACGGCCGGGTGAAGACCCTTCACCCGAAGGTGCATGGCGGCCTCCTGGCGATCCGCGAAAATCCCGAGCACGAGGCCGCCATGCTCGCGCACGACATCCAGCCGATCGACCTCCTCGTCGTCAATCTCTATCCCTTCGAGGCGACGCTGGCCAAAGGCGCGCCGTTCGAAGACTGCGTGGAAAACATCGACATCGGCGGCCCGGCCATGATCCGCGCGGCGTCGAAAAATCACGACGACGTGGCGGTGATCGTCGATCCCGCCGATTACGCCGACATTCTCGCCGAACTGACGCAAAATGGCGGCGCCACGCGGCTTTCGACGCGCCGGCGCCTCGCGCAGAAGGCCTTCGCGCGCACGGCCGCCTATGATGCGGCGATCTCCAACTGGCTCGCGGGCGCGCAAGGCGTCGCCACGCCGCCGTGGCGTGCGGTCGGCGGACGGCTTGCCCAGGAGATGCGCTACGGCGAAAATCCGCATCAGGCGGCGGGTTTTTACATCGGCGGCGAGCGACGCTGCGGTGTTGCGACGGCGCGCCAGATCCAGGGAAAGCAGCTCTCCTACAACAATGTGAACGACACCGACGCGGCGTACGAATGCGTCGCCGAGTTCGATCCCGCGCGCACGGCGGCCGTCGTCATCGTCAAGCACGCCAATCCCTGCGGCGTCGCGGAAGGCGCGAGTCTCGAAGAGGCGTATTTGAAGGCGCTGCGCTGCGATCCGGTTTCGGCCTTCGGCGGCATTGTGGCGCTCAACCGCAAACTCGACGCGGCGGCTGCGCGTAGAATCGTCGAGATTTTCACCGAGGTCATCGTCGCGCCGGACGCGGACGAGGAGGCGGTCGCCATCGTCGCCGCGAAAAAGAATTTGCGGCTGCTGCTGACCGGCGGTCTTCCCGACCCGCGCGCGGACGGATTGACGTTCCGCAGCGTGGCCGGCGGCTTTCTGGCGCAGTCGCGCGACAACGCCGTCGTCGACGACATGGCGCTGAAGGTCGTGACGAAGCGCGCCCCGACCGAACGGGAGCTCGCGGACCTGAAATTCGCCTTTCGCGTCGCCAAACATGTGAAGTCCAACGCCATCGTCTACGCGAAGGACGGCGCGACGGTGGGGATCGGCGCGGGGCAGATGTCGCGGGTCGATTCTTCGCGCATCGCCGCGCACAAGGCCGGCGAAGCGGCGCGGGCGGCCGGCCTCGCCGAGAGCCTCGCCAAGGGATCGGTCGTCGCTTCCGACGCCTTCTTCCCCTTCGCCGACGGTCTGCTCGCCGCCGCGGAGGCGGGGGCGACGGCCGTGATTCAGCCCGGCGGCTCTCTCAACGACAAGGATGTGATCGCCGCCGCCGACGAGAGCGGCCTCGCCATGGTCTTCACCGGCGTGCGGCATTTCCGGCACTGACATATCAAAATTAGCAAACGAAATCGGGCCGGCGCGCGCCGGCCTTTCTCTAAAAGCGTTGTCGCGCGCGCCCTCAACAATATGGGGCGCGCCGATAGCCGACGACGCGGCCCCAGCGATCGAAGATCGGACGGTTCTCGTAGGCGCAGGACTCGGAGGCCGCGGCGGCCATGACGCCGACCGGCAGAGCGCATTCCGAAAAAGTTGACAGATTTTTTCGATAAGAATGCGCTCCAACGTTTTGATCTGGCACGATTTCTTATCGACCGAACGATTCCGTTCGGTCGGAAAGCGCGCCGGCGCCGGCGGCGCCCGCCGCGAATGGAACCCAGCCGTATTCGTGACGGCGCCAGTGACGCCACGCGAAGGCCGGCGTCGCCGCCGCTGTCGCCGCGCCGGCGAAGACGACGGCCGCCACGGTATAGACGAGAAACTTCCTGAACATGACGCGCTCCGCTTTTCTTGCGATCTTTGCTCGCCGCAGGAGCAAGCGTGCGCAGGATGACGATCTTCGCCGCGAAAATTCGTGCGACGCCGCACACTCGGACGCGGCGTCGGGGGACGCGCATTAAGGTTACGGCGCGTTAACCGCTTTTCGGTCCCCCCGATTCAGAGCCTATGCAGGATTGCCGTGGACATTTCCCTTCGACTGCGCGGTGCGTATTTGTCGTCGGAGAAGAGACATGCTGAAATTTGCGGCCACGGCGCGGGCGTCGAGCGCCGCGGCAGAAACTCTACGGGCCTTCGTGCAGGATGGGCGCGGCTCCACCGCTATGATCTTCGGACTTGCCGTCATTCCGATCATGCTGATGCTTGGCGCCGCCGTCGACTACGGCCGCGCGAAAACGACGAAGTCCCGACTGCAGGCCTCGGTCGACGCCGCGGCGCTCGCCGCGGTCGCCGGGCAGTTGAAAGGCGGCGATCCCCAGCGCATCGCCGAAAATTACCTGAACCAGCAGTTCGCGCCGAACGGACAAACCGTGACAACGATCGCGACGCCGGATGTGAACCAGGGCTCCGTCACCGTTCAAGCCTCGGTCGGCATGCCGGCCTCCCTCATGCGTATGGCGGGCTTCGACACGATCGCGATCTCGGCGAAGGCGACCGCCGCGGTCGGCGCGAGCGGCGGCGGCTCCACGGAGGTGGCGATCGTCTTCGATGCGACGGGCTCCATGGCCGTGGGCGGGAAGCTGACCACGGCGCGCGCCGCCGCCAAGGATCTCGTCGACAAGCTGATAAAACTGCCGAACGGAAACCCGAACCCCAATGTGAAAGTCGGGCTGGTTCCGTTCACGACTCACGTCAATGTCGGCCTCCAGTACCGGGGAGCGTCATGGCTGACCAACTCTACCGACTACACCACGACCGATCCGCAAACCTGCTATAATAGCTATCCGAACGCCGTCTATGGCCCGCCGACGCTGGTCCCCGCGACCTGCTACGCCGACGGCGTCCCCTACGACTGCAGCTGGAACGACTACCCTCTGATTAGCCAGGGCGATCCCGTGCAGGTCTGCTACACGCCGACCAACAATTACACGTGGTACGGCTGCGTGGGCTCGCAGAGCAGCCCGAGCGACGAAAACGATATCGCCAACGCCGGCAATCCGGCGCCGGCGTTGTTCAACAACTCGAACTGTCCGAGCCCGCTCATCCGCATCGGCGCGACGCAAGCGACGCTCAACACGGCGCTCGACGCGCTGACGGCGAACGGCGAGACCTATATTCCGTCGGGTCTGCTCTGGGGTTGGCGGCTGCTCTCGCCGAATCCGCCCTTCGGCGACGGCGCGAGCAATGGCGCGGCGAAGAAGATCCTGATCCTGATGACGGACGGCGCCAACACGCACTCCGCCAACTACCCGGACCATGAGGGAACGGACGCAGCCGCCGCCAACGCCAAGCTCGTCAAGGTGTGCACGGCGGTGAAGGGGGCGGGAATCCAGCTCTACGCCATCGCCTTCCAGGTCACGGACGCGACGATCCAGAACATCCTGTCGCAATGCGCCACCGGCGTTCCCTACTATTACAACGCCCAGACCAACGCCGACCTGCAATCGGCGTTCACGTCGATCGGACAGCAGCTGACCAACCTGCGTCTCGTCCAGTGATCCCGCTTGAACGAGCCGCGTTCCTTCCCTGCCAGACGGAGACTTTCAACATGAAACGCCTCGCAACCCTTATCGCCCTGTTCGCCGCGATCGGCGCGACGCCGGCCCTTGCCGGCGCCGCCTGGAAGGTCGTCGAGGGACAGCGCGGCAGCGTCAAGGGAACTTGGAACGTCGTCGTGCTCGGCGCCGAGATCAAGGGCGCAGCCAGCATGTTCGGCCCGACCGGGCAGCCGGTGACCTACAGCCTCGCCGGCAAGATGGAAAACGGCGCGTATACCGTGCGCCGGCTCGCCCCCAGCGACGGCGTCGAGTGCACCTATCGCGGCGCGCCGAAGGCCGACGGCGCCATCGCCGGCATGGCGAACTGCGGCGGGCAGACTGGCCCCTGGCTGGCGAAACCCGATCGCAAATAGACCGATCACGCCTCGCCTTCCGCCAGCAGCTTTTGCTGGTGGTCGGTAATCAGCGCCTCGACGATCTCGTCCATCGCCTCGCCCTCCATCACCTTGTCGAGCTTGTAGAGGGTGAGGTTGATGCGGTGGTCGGTGACGCGCCCCTGCGGAAAGTTGTAGGTGCGGATGCGTTCGGAGCGGTCGCCCGAGCCCACCTGCCGGCTGCGGTCGGCCGAGCGTTCGCTGGCGAGGCGTCGGCGCTCGGCGTCGTATAGGCGCGAACGCAGCACGGCGAGCGCCTTCGCCTTGTTGCGGTGCTGCGAGCGCTCCTCCTGCATCATCACCACGATGCCGGTGGGGATGTGTGTGACGCGGATCGCCGACTCCGTCTTGTTGACGTGCTGGCCGCCGGCGCCGCCCGAGCGCATGGTCTCGATCTGCAGATCTTTGTCGTCGATCGCCACGTCGACCTCCTCCGCCTGGGGGAGCACGGCCACCGTCGCGGCGGAAGTGTGAATGCGCCCCTGCGTCTCCGTCGCCGGAACGCGCTGTACGCGGTGCACGCCCGATTCGAACTTCAGCCGGCCATAGACGCCGCGCCCGGCGATTTCGGCGACGATTTCCTTGTAGCCGCCGAGCGCCCCTTCGCTCGCCGAGACGATTTCGACACTCCATCCCTTCAGGGCCGCGTATTTCTGATAGGCGCGAAAGAGATCGCCCGCGAACAGCGCGGCTTCGTCGCCGCCCGTGCCGGCGCGCACCTCCAGAATGACGCCTTTCTCGTCGGCCTCGTCTTTGGGAAGCAGGGCCAGCTTCAGCGCGGTCTCGGCCTTGGCGAATTTCTCGCGCGCTTCGCCGACTTCGGCCTCGGCCAAAGCGCGCATCTCAGCGTCGAGCCCCGAATCGACGAGCATTTCCTCGACGCCGGCGAGGTCGTCGCGCGCCGCGCGCCAGGCGCGGATTTTCTCGACCACCTCGTCGAGCGCTGCGCGCTCGCGCGAAAGCTGGACGAAGGCGCGCGAATCGGGATTGCCGGCGAGCTTTTCGCCGATCTCGTCGTGCCTTCGCAGAATTTGATCGAGTCTATCGAGAGCGAACATGCTCGCTCCAACCGCGCAAGCAGAGACGAAATCGAGAGGGCGCTAGAGCAAAATCCGAAAAAGTTGAAAGACTTTTTCGACAAGATTTTGCTCTAGCTTCTTGAATCTGGAGCGATTTCTTATCGACCGGACGATTCCGTCCGGTCGGAAAGCGCTCTAACGCGCCGACGGGCGTTCCGTTTATCTTACGCAAATAGACCGCAATACGCGTCACGCTCCGATTAGCTGTTGCGCTTACCGCTTCGAGAACTGGAAGCTTCTACGCGCCTTGCGCTTTCCGTATTTCTTGCGCTCGACGACGCGGGAATCGCGAGTGAGGAAGCCTTCCTTCTTCAACGCGGGGCGCAGGTCCGGCTCGTAATTGGTCAGCGCCTTGGCGAGGCCGTGGCGCACCGCGCCCGCCTGACCCGAGAGCCCGCCGCCGGCGACGGAGACGGTCAGATCATACTGGCCCGTGCGCTTGGCGACGACCAGCGGCTGCTGCAAAATCATGCGCAACACCGGGCGCGCGAAATAGACCGCTGCGTCGCGGCCGTTGACCGTGATCTGGCCGGAGCCGGGCTTCACCCACACGCGGGCGACGGCGTTCTTGCGCTTGCCGGTGGCGTAAGCGCGGCCCTGCTTGTCGAGCTTCTGCACATAGCGCGGCGCCTCGGGCGCCGGCGCCGCGGCCTGACCGAGATCGGAAAGAGAGGACAAAGTGGTCTCGGCCATCGTCAGGCGCTCCGGGAATTTTTGCGATTGAGGGCGGCGACGTCGAGCGCCTGCGGATTTTGCGCCGCGTGCGGATGCTCGGCGCCCTTGTAGACGCGCAGATTGCCGAGCTGCTGGCGGCCCAGCGGCCCGCGCGGCAACATGCGTTGCACGGCCTTTTCGAGCACGCGCTCGGGGAAGCGCCCTTCGAGGATGAACTTCGCCGAGCGTTCCTTGATGCCGCCGGGATAGCCGGTGTGGTGATGATAGACCTTCTGGTCGCGCTTGCGGCCGGTGAGCGCCACCTTATCGGCGTTGACGACGACGACATTGTCGCCATCGTCCATATGCGGCGTGAAGGTCGCCTTGTGTTTTCCGCGCAGGCGCAACGCGATAAGGCTGGCGAGGCGGCCGACGATGAGCCCGGAGGCGTCGATCAGCACCCATTTCTTTTCGATGTCGGCGGGCTTCGCCGAATAGGTCTTGCCGTACATGAGGTGTGGATTCCGTCTGAACATTCGCGTTCGGATGCGGGGTGGATAGGGGATCGGGCGGGAGAGGTCAAGCGGATTTGCGTCATCCCGCAAACGGGGAATCCTTGGAAAACAGGGAGAAACTATAAATCGGTAAAATGATACCGCATTCCAGGCCCTAAAACAGCGACCCCTGATTGCCGCCGGGCGGCTTCGCCTTTTTCGCGCGCGCGAGCTTATCCGGCGCTGACACGATGGCGGGTGCCGGCCCGCCGCCGCCCTCCGCGCGCGCGAAAACCCAGCCGTCGGCGAATTCGATGCCGAGCGCCTGGCCCGCCGCGACGGAGCCCGCGGCGCGGACCAAAGCGCCCGCCTCGTCGCGCACCAGCGCGAAGCCGCGCGCCAGCACGGCCTTGTGGCCGAGCGTCTGGCGCAGCTTGTCCAACTGGTCGAGCCGCGTGCGGCGCTGCGCGAGATAAGCTTTGAACGCGCGCTCGAGTCGCCGTCCGGCGCTCTCCAGCCGCTGCGCCGCTGCGGCGTTCTGCTGGCGCGCCAGCGACGCCCGCGCGGCCAGCCCCTGCCGCAGCCGCGCGCCGAGTCCTTCGAGCCGGGCGCCGGCGCGGGCGAGCTCCGCCTGCGGCGAGTGGCGCGCCAGAAACTGCGCCGCGCGCGAGAGTCGCAGGCGGCGCGCGTCGAGGCCGCCGCGCTGCGCCGTCTGCAGCCGCTCGGACGCGCGGTCGGCGCGCTGACGCGGGACGGCGAGCGCCGCCTCCGCCGTCGGCAGCGCGCGCGCAAGCCCGGCGAACCGCACGCGCCGATGCTCCAGAAGCCGCCGCTCCGCGCCTGCAAGCCGCCGCGCCAGCGTCGCCGTCCGCTCGATCAGCTCCAGTCGCACCGGCACGCATTTCTCGGCCGCGCCGGTGGGCGTCGGCGCGCGCAGATCGGCGGCGTGGTCGATCAGCGTCACGTCGGTTTCGTGGCCGATGGCGGAGACAAGCGGGATGGCGCTCGCCGCCGCCGCGCGCACGACGATTTCCTCGTTGAAGCCCCACAAATCTTCGAGCGAGCCGCCGCCGCGCGCGACGATCAGCACGTCGGGACGGGGGATCGGCCCGTCGGGCGCGAGCGCGTTGAAGCCCTGAATCGCCGCGGCGACCTCCGCCGCGCAGGTCTCGCCCTGCACGCGCACCGGCCACAGCAGCACGCGGCGCGGAAAGCGCTCGTTCAGGCGGTGCAGAATGTCGCGGATCACCGCGCCCGTCGGCGACGTGACGACGCCGACGACGCGCGGAAGAAAGGGCAGGGGTTTTTTACGCGCTTCGTCGAAAAGGCCCGCGGCGGCGAGTTTCTTCCGTCGCTCGTCGAGAAGGGCCATCAGCGCGCCGACGCCGGCCGACTCCAGCGCTTCGACGACGATCTGATACGAAGATTTTCCCGGAAAGGTGGTGATCTTTCCGGTCGCAACGACTTCGAGGCCTTCCTCGGGCCGCGTCTTCAGCCGCGCGAAAGTCCCTTTCCAGATCACGGCGTCGAGGCGCGCGCCCGCGTCCTTGAGCGAGAAATAGACGTGGCCGGACGAATGCGGCCCGCGATAGTTGGAAATTTCGCCGCGCACGCGCACGAAGGGGAAGCGGTCCTCGACCGCCCGCTTCAAGGCGCCGGCGAGTTCGGAGACCGATATTTCGGGGAAATTGGTCTTCCTGGCGTCGTCGGCGTCGATCATATGCGAGGTATGGCGCATCTGCGAAGCTTTGGCGAGCCGCCGCCGAGGACGGATGATCTTCTCGGCCTCCGTGTGGTAGACAGTCTTCGCGAACGGGGCCGGCCATGGCGAATGCGACAGAACGAATGATCGACCTTGCAATGGAGCAGGCGGCCCCTGCCGACGCCAATCCTTTCACCGGCCGGCTGGCCGAGGAATACGGGCTGCTGACGACGATCTGTCCGAACGCGGCCGAGCTGACGCGCCGGTTCGCGGATCGCATCGGGAGCTGGCGGCGGCGAACTTCGCCCGCTGGGTCGGCGGGCGGCCCCTTGCTCGGGATCGAGATCGGCTGCGGCACGGGCCGCAGCACCCTGTCGCTTCTCGAAAGCCGCAGCGACCTCAAGCTGGTGGCGATCGACAGCTCCGCCGCCATGCTGGAGCAGGCGGAGGAGAACCTCGCGCAATGGGTCGACGCCGGGCGCGTCGTCTTCATCGATGCGGACGCGCTGGACTTCCTCAAGAGCCATCCCGACGCCAGCGCCGATCTCGTCGTCTCCAATTACGCCATCCACAATTTCGAGGACGACTACCGGCGCCGCGTTCACGCCGAGATTTTCCGTCTCCTCGAACCGGGCGGCCTCTTCGTCAACGCCGACCGCTACGCTTTCGACGATCCCGCAAGACACCTCGCCGAGACGCAGGCCGATCTGCGCCGCTGGTTCAGGATTTTCGAAGAAATGCAGCGCTACGATCTGCTCGAAGACTGGGTCGTGCATCTCTTCGGCGACGAGTCGCCCCAGCGTATCATGCGTCTGACGCCGGCGCTGGAGCATCTGCGCGAAGTGGGTTTTGCGCCGGTGAACGTCGAATTTCGCGAGGGGGTGGACACGCTGGTGACGGCGGGGAAGCCGTAGGCGCGAGGCGCCGATTCAAATCAGCCGCCGTGCGGTTGAGAGAGGCAGGAAGAGGGTCATCGGCCTGCTCGCAAGCGGCGTGAACCGATGTCGGCGGTAGAAAGCCGCCGCAGCGTCGTCGATGGCGTCCGCGAATATCGCATGGGCGCCGACCGGCGAGGCCAAGACCCGCGCAATGGCGTCATAAAGCAGCATTGGGCCGACGCCCTGGCCTTCAAACGCCGCATCTCTCGCCAGCCAGCCGATGAGAACCGCCGGAACGCTGGGATAACGCGGGAGCTTGCGAGCGAATTCGGCAGGAATGTCGGAGAGCGGCACATTGCTCGATGAGAGAGTATAGAATCCCGCGAGCCGTTCGGCGCCCTTTTCCATAAGCACGTAGCACGCTGCATAGTCGCGTTTCACGTCCTGAGATACGGCTGCGTGGAAATAACGGTCGATCCGGGCATTGCCGCTCCTGAAGGCGCTGCGATCCTGCGCTCCAAGACGCTGCGAATAGAAACGGCTCACCGCATTTCGACGTTCTTGGCTTGAAGTTTTTGCGCGCGCCGCAGCGCGTCATTTGGCTGCGGAGGATTGATGAGGCTCTGCGCGAACAGAAGCTGATCCTGCGCCGAGAGGCGGATGATCGTCTCGTCCTCGATCACTTTGCGCGCCGCCTCATGCGCCGCGCTGACCACGAAGTCCGTGAGCGTGCGGCCCTGCAGTTCCGCGGCGCGTTTGAGCGTCGCGTAGACGCTGGCGGGCAGGCGGGCTTCCAGACGGGCGGTGTCGGATTTGGGCATGGGGGAAGGATACGGCGGATTGCCGTAGCAGGCAAATGGAAACCCTCAACTCGGCAGCCCCAACAGCCCGCTCACGGAAATATCTTCGTCGAGATCGGGCCAGTGAACCCCTTCGCCGCGCCCGATCAGCCGCCAGTTGGCGCGTTGCGCCGCGGTCGCGTCGCGCAGACGCGGAAACCATTCCAGCGGCGCCGCAAGCTCGCGGCCGTCGGTGAGAAACAGGCGCAGCACATGCTCTTCGACGGTTACGTCGAATGCGCTGGCGTCACGTTTGATCGCCGAAATGGGCATGCCACGCCTCCTCGAATTTGAGCCGGTGTTCGATCACGAGGGCTCGAAGCCGGGTAAGTTCCCGCGACCGGAAACCGTTCGATCGCGCAAGCTCGACCGGTCCGATCCAGAATTTCGCGGTTCGATCATCGCATTCGACATGGATATGCGGCGGCTCGCCATTCTCCAGACTGTAGAAGAAAAAGCGATACGGACCAATACGCAAGATTGTGGGCATGCTTCACCTCACATCCTTGCCGGCAGCCGGTCCTCGTCCGCCAGATTCGAGAACCGCGTCACCTCCGCTTCGAACGCCAGTTGCACTGTGCCCGTCGGCCCGTGGCGCTGCTTGCCGAGGATGGCCTCGGCGCGGCCGTGCGCGCGCTCCATCTCGGCCATCCAGTTGATGTGCTCCTCCGTGCCTTCGCGCGGCTCGCGGTTGCGCAGATAATATTCCTCGCGATAGACGAACAGCACCACGTCGGCGTCCTGCTCGATCGAGCCGGATTCGCGCAGATCGGAAAGCTGCGGGCGCTTGTCGTCGCGGCTCTCGACTTGGCGCGAAAGCTGCGACAGCGCCAGGATCGGCACGTTCAATTCTTTCGCCAGCGCCTTCAAGCCCGTGGTGATTTCGGTGATCTCCTGCACGCGGTTGTCGCTGCGCGTCTTCGAGCCCGCGAGCAGTTGCAGATAATCGACGACCAGCAGGTCGAGCCCCTTCTGGCGCTTCAGGCGCCGCGCCCGCGCGGTCAATTGCGCGATGGAGATGCCGCCGCTCTGGTCGATATAGAAGGGGATGCTCTGCATCTCGCGCGCGGCGTCGGTGATGCGGCGGAAGTCGTCCTCGTTGATGTCGCCGCGGCGGATCTTGTAGCTCGGGACGCCGGACTGCTCGGCGATGACGCGCGTCGCCAACTGCTCGGCCGACATTTCCAGCGAGAAGAAGCCGACAATGCCGCCGTTCGTCGTCTTGTGCGCGCCGTCGGCCTCAACTTCGAATTCGTAGGCTCTGGCGATGTTGAAGGCGATGTTGGTGGCGAGCGCGGTCTTGCCCATGCCGGGGCGCCCCGCGACGATGATGAGATCGGACTTTTGCAGCCCGCCCATCTTCTCGTCGAGATCGACGAGGCCCGTGGCCATGCCGGAAAGATGGCCGTCGCGCATATAGGCGCTGTTGGCCATGTCGATGGCGATGGTGAGCGCGTCGGAAAAGCGCTGGAAGCCGCCGTCGTAGCGCCCGGTTTCGGCAATCGAATAGAGCTTGCGCTCCGCCTCCTCGATCTGCTGGCGCGGTGAGGAGTCGATGGGTGAATCGAAGGCGGTGTTGACGATGTCCTCGCCGATGACGATCAGTTCGCGCCGCACCGCGAGATCGTGGATGGTGCGGCCGTAGTCCTCGGCGTTGATGATTGTCGTCGCTTCGGCGGCGAGACGCGCGAGATAGGCCTGAACCGTCACGCCGGCGGGAAGCTCGATTCCCTCCAGAAACGTCTTGAGCGTGACGACGGTCGCGAGCTTGCCGGCGCGAATGAGCTGCGCGGCGGTATCGTAGATGCGCCGGTGCAATTCCTCGGAGAAGTGCTCGCCCTTGAGGAAGTCGGAGACGCGGTCGTAGGCGTCGTTGTTGACGAGAATTGCGCCGAGGAGCGCCTGTTCGGCGTCGACATTGTGCGGCGGCGCGCGATAGGCGGGCGGCGAGGGCTCGGCGACCTGAAACGGGCGCCGTCCCGCCAAGGCTTCGATTGGCGGCATGGGTCTGTTCGGCTTTCGCGTGACGGTCCCGGGGGCCGCGAACACGACGCGCCGACTCGCTGCGGGACCGAAGGCGAGAATGGCATGAAGGCGGAGCGGGCGCCAGAACTGACTTGCGTCAGGCTCAAGGCGCGGGCCAGTCCAACGCCCTTGTGAGTCATATCCACAATGCGCGAAAAAATCCGCCGCCTGCGGCGAAAAATTGCTTGTCGGCGCGCGGAGAATCGAGTCTTCGCGAAAAAATCCCGGCGCCGGATTTCCGGGCGCCGGGACGTTTGCGAAAAATGCCGAAAGCTCTCGAACCGGCTTCTTACATCTCCACGTGATCGCCGGCTTCCGCCAGCGCGGCGCCGACTTCGAGGCCGAGGTCGTCCATGGACGTTTCTTCGCGCAGCGTGACCGTTTCGCCCTTGGCCTGACGTTCCGCCTCTTCCGCCGAGCGCGCGATATTGACGGCGATCGAGACCTCGACTTCGCCGTGCAGATGCACGGGGACCGTGTGCAGGCCGAGCGCTTTGATTGGGTGCACCAGCACGATCTGATCGCGGCTGAGCGAGAAGCCGCCCGTCGTCGCCGCCTCGGCGATGTCGCGCGTCGAAACGGAGCCGTAGAGATGGCCGCTTTCGCCGGCCTGGCGGATGATGACGAAGCTCTGGCCGTTCAGCTTCTCGGCGACGGCTTCGGCCTCCTTCCTGGCTTCGAGGTTGCGCGCCTCGATCTGCGCGCGCTGCGTCTCGAAATGCTTCTTGTTGCCTTCCGTGGCGCGCAGGGCCTTGCCGCGCGGCAGCAGGAAGTTGCGGGCAAAGCCGTCGCGCACCTTCACGGTGTCGCCCATCTGGCCGAGCTTGGCCACGCGTTCGAGCAGAATGATGTCCATTGTTCTTCTCCGGTGTGTTTCGTCTCGTGTGAAGGTCGCGATGCGGGCTCACTCGCGCGGCTGCGGCGCGGGCTTCTTGCGGTCGCGATAGGCGTAGATCGTGTCGGCGGCGCCCAGAAAGGCGAAGAGAATCAGCGGCCAGCCGAGCAGGCCGAGAATGAAGTAGACGATCGAGAGCACGAGCATGCTCGACTTCGAGCCGCGCAGCCAAAGGTGCACGACGGCGAGGCCCTGGAAGGCCAGCGCCAGCCCGAAAGGCAGCGCCAGCGCGAGGCCGGCGGCGCCGGGCAGGCCGCCCAGGAAGGACAGCGCGATCCCTGCGCCGAAGATCGCCGCGGCGGCGCGCGGCAGCGCATATTCTTTGGCGATGTCCGGCCAGGGCCGCGTCAACATGCCCGAAAGCTGCGCGAGCCGCCCGGCGATCCAAAGGTTCAGCGCGTGCAGCAGCAGCATATAGGAGGCGAGAATCGCCGGCATGGCGCGGGCGAGGACGCCCGAAAGCGGCGCCGGGTCGAACTTCTCGCCAAATTCCTGCGACTTCAAAATCTGGTCGAGAACGATGAAGGCGCGCGCGCGGATGGGGTTCAGCGCCTCGTCGAAGCTGCCGAACAGCAGCGTCGCGGCGACCATCCAGCCGATGACGATGGCCGCAAGCGCCGCCGCCGGCGCCAGCGTCGCCCAGCCCGGCAGGCGGGAGGCGACGAGGTCGCGCCCGCCGCGCGGCGCCCCGCAGGCGGCGTAGGCCGCAAGCCAGGCGGGCAAAGCGAAGAGAAGGCCGTAGGCTATTCCGATCATGGGATGCGGCCAGACCGTCAGGACCGTGGTCGCGACCAGCGCGGAGGTGGCGCCGTGGACGACGCCCAGGCCCAGCGCCACGATCATGATGGGCAGCGGCGCGAGATGGCCCAGCAGCAGGCCGCCGAACCCGCCGCCCCGCGCGAGCACGGCGAAGACCGCCGCGCCGGCGAAACCGGCAAGGATCGACATCGCGACGCTCTGGGGGTTGAAGACGCTCTTGTCTGGCACGGGCCTTGGCGTTCCGGATTTTGTGTTCGCGCGCCGCCAAAGGTCTCGGCGGAAACGCAAAAAGCGCCGCTGCGGCCCTCAGGCCGTCGGCGCGCCCCGCTTTTATGCCGGCCCGCCGCCCAGGGCAAGAGCGGCGGGAGCAGAGCGGCGGGGGAGGGCGGCGGGCGACGGCCGCGCCGCGATCGTGTTACGATGGCGCGACTCGCGGCTCGGCTCACATGAAGGCCCCCACAGGAACGCACGCATGGCGGACGGCTCCGAAAGTCTGTTCGGCTCCCTGTTCTCGCGTTTCGACGCGGCGCGGGGCTATTTTTCGCGCGCCTCGACGCTGCTGGGGCGGGCGACGTTCCGCATCAGGCGGGGAACGCCGCAGGAGACCCTTGCCGCCCTGCAAGAGAAGTGGAAGCTTGACGGCGATCGGCGGCGCGGCCTGACCGAGCTCGTTGCGACCAAGACCGGCGCCGCTTTCCTCGACGAGAAGGTCGAGGACATCAACCGCGCCGCCTTCCATCGCTCGGCCTTTCTGCTCAACGCCGCCACCCAGCTCGGCTTCGTCGATCTGCCGGCGCAGTTCTACCTCGCTTTGCCGCAGCTCAAGATCGCCTTCGCCCTCGCCAATCTCCTGCTCGCCTTGGTCGCCCACGTTTCCATGCGGCAGAACTTCAAGGCGCTGCTCGACGGACCGAACGCGCTGCCGCCCAAGCGCATCCTGTGGGGGCTCTTCGCCAATCCCGACTACAACCGGGCGGTGAAGCGCAGTTCCAAGCCTTATGCGCGCCTCGCCTGGACCGAGCGCTCGCTCTACCGGCCCGCCTATTTCCTCAACGCCGCGTCGATCTTCCTTGGCGCGCAGTTCGTCGTCCCGCCGGAAAAGCTGTTCTTTCCGTTGGGGTTCATCTTAGCCAAGATTTCCGGCGTGTTCTCGACGCTGGTCATGCTGTTCGACGCCTGGCGCGGCTTTCGCGCCGGCGAAGACGCCCGCGCGGCGCGCGAGCGCGAGATTTCGGTCTATCGCGATCTGGATATTTGAGGGGGCGCGCGCTCTGCGGCCGTTTCAAGTTTCTATAGTTTCAGGAGATCGAGAGCGAGCGTCGCGACGACAATCCAGGCGGGGCCGACCTACGCGCCGTCGCGTTACTCTTGATACTTGTACTGCCCGCGCCCGATGCGCTGGATCGCGCGCGCCTGTGTCATACGCGACAGGATCACCGAGAGATTGCCGGGCGAGACTTCGATTCCGTGATCTTCGAGCGCAATCTGCAATTCGCGCACGCTCGCCTCGCGCGCCCGCAGCGTCGTGAGGATCAATTCCTGCGCGGCGGCGGCGCCGGAAATGTCGCGGATCGGCGCCGGAAAGGCGCCTCGTGTTGTAGGAAAGTCCGTGACGTTGGCGCTCGCCCGCAGCTGTCCAGAGAGCGCTCGCGCAGCGTCGACAATATGCGCCTCGACCCGGTCGGGATCATTCGTGTGTTCGAGCCTCGCGATGGCGGTCGCAAGCGAATAGGGCTGCTCCAGGGCCTTGACCAGCTCCTGCTTGAGCATTGAAACCATGCGCTGTTCGGAGAAATCCGTTGTAGACATGAGGGGCTCAAACGCTGGATCGCGTTAGGAGTTGTTAACAAAACATTACTACAGGAACGGGGGCGAATCAACGCTAGGCAGGCCAAACTCACAACATGGTTAACAAAGGTTTTATCCTATTGACTTTCATGCCTCACTGTTGTTGGGTGTTGTTGGAAGTTCGGTGCGTTGAAATGTTGGCGCGGCTTCCACTCTATGGAGATGAGAGCATGACCGCTTTTTTTGAGCAGGCGCCGCGCCTCAAAACGGCCGGCGCCGCCTCGTCGCGCAGGTCTGGGAAAATCCTCGGGGCGCTCCAGAAGCTTCTGCGCTTTGCCGACGCGCGCCAACGGGTCGGCGTCGTGAGCGTTTGGGACGGGCACGCGCGCATGCGCCTCCCTTGGCTTAGGCGAAATTTCTTTTGCGTCGGCGTCTACGTAACGGTGCGCCGCAGCACGGACGACGATGACGACCCGGGCGACCAGCTTTCCCGCGCCTCGGCGGCGTCGCGGGCGCCAGCGGGCGCGACCCCGACGGTTGCCGACGCTTCGTCATCGCCCTCTCCCAGCGGCGAAGCGCTTTTTTCGGTCAATTTGATTTCCGGCGTCGTGAGCGCGTTCGAATCATGATCTCGAAAGAACCTGCTGGCAATGGAAACTCTTGAAGGGCGCCCGAAGACGGCGCCCATTTCATTTGTGGTGATGTACGCGATTTCTTCCGCAGCGCCGTTTGCATGAAAGAAGCGCTGATTCATGTGTGGTGAGAGAAAGTCGGAATAAAATGACCAGCGCCACGGCCGGATCGAATTGGAAGCGCGTCGTCGTCAAGCTCTCGGGAGAGGCGCCCTTGCTTTCAGGAGCCGTTCCATTCCGGCGGTTTCGGCGGGCGTCGCTTCCGCGTCCATCCAATCCATGACTTTTTGGAAGGCCTCCGCATCGGCGTGGATGGTCGTCCGATCGGGCAGAACGTTCTTGGCCTCTTTCAAGGCCGAGGCCAGCATGAACTGAGAGCGGTTGGCGCCAACAAGCTCCGCCGCTTGGTCAATGAGATCCTTGTCCGGCGCGCGGGCGCGCAGGTGGATGTTGACTTCGGCGGCGGTCGAGCGGGGCGCCATCGGGACAATGTGGCGGCGTGTGTTGCTGTTGTCAACACGAGGGCGCGTCCCGCCCTTGCCCTCATCCCCCGAACTTCCTATGAAGAGCCCCGCAAGCGCAAGCGCGAGGATTTCGAGCATGGCCGACAACGCCGCCGGACCGAAGTGGAAACGCGTCGTCGTCAAGCTCTCCGGCGAGGCGCTGCAAGGCCGCGAGCCGCACGGCCTCGACGCGCAGACGCTCTCGCGCATCGCGCTGGACCTCGCCAACACGGCGCAAATGGGCGTTCAGGTGGCCGTCGTCGTCGGCGGCGGCAATTTCTTTCGCGGCATTCTGGGCGCGGACAAGGGCATCGAGCGCGCCCGCGCCGACTCCATCGGGATGCTGGCGACGGTCATGAACGGCCTCGCTTTGGAGCAGGCGATCGAGGCGCATGGCCGCCCGGCCCGCTGCCTGTCCGCCGTGCCGATGCCGTCGCTGTGCGAATCCTTCTCGCGCCGCGCCGCGCTGCATCATCTCGCCAAGGGGCGGGTGACGATCGCCGCCGGCGGCACCGGCAATCCGTTCTTCACCACCGACACCGGCGCCGTGCTGCGCGCCGCGGAACTGTCGGCCGACGCCGTGCTCAAGGCGACGCAGGTCGACGGCGTCTACACCGCCGACCCCAAGCGCGACCCGAACGCTAGGCGTTACGAGACCTTGACCCACGACGAGGCGATCGCCAAAAATCTCGCCGTCATGGACACGGCGGCCTTTGCCCTTGCCCGAGAGAACCGAATTCCGATAATCGTCTTTTCGATCGCGGCGGAAGGCGCGATCGCCGCTACGCTCGCCGGCCAGGGGCGGGCGACGCACGTTATTCCTTGAGGCCGCGCGTCGGCGGCGAGGCGAGCATCGCCTCGCCCGCGACGCAGAACAGGTTGCGCCCGCCATGAGCTCCCAGACTTTCGATCTCGCCGAGTTGAAGCGCCGGATGCAGGCGTCGGTCGCCACGCTCAAGCACGAATTCGGCGGGCTGCGCACAGGCCGCGCCTCGGCGAGCCTGCTCGAACCGGTTCACGTCGAGGCTTACGGACAGAGCTCGCCCCTCAATCAGGTCGCGACGGTGAGCGTGCCCGAACCGCGCATGATCTCCGTGCAGGTGTGGGACAAGGCGCTGGTCATCGCCGTCGACAAGGCGATCCGCGAGGCCAATCTCGGCCTCCAGCCGACGGTCGAAGGCCAGACCTTGCGCATCCGCATGCCCGAGCTCAACGAGCAGCGCCGCAAGGAACTCGTCAAAGTCGCGCACAAATACGCCGAAGAGGCGCGCGTCGCCGTGCGCCACGTGCGCCGCGACGGGCTCGACATTTTGAAGAAGCTGCTGAAAGATCACGCGATTCCGGAAGACGACGAGAAGCGGCACGAGACCGAAGTGCAGAAGGCGACGGACGACGCCGTCAAGGAGATCGACGCCGCGCTCGCCGCCAAGGAAAAGGAAATCATGCAGGTTTGACGCCGCTGCGCCGGCCCGCGCTGGCGGAAGGGCGGACATTTTCGTTAGAATGGAGTCCGCGATTCGGAAATCGGAGATGGCGGAGAGCGACATGCTGGATGTGAAGGCCGCCGTTCTCGAACGCAGAGACGGCCCGCGTCATGTCGCCGTGATTATGGACGGCAATGGCCGCTGGGCCGCGGCTCGGGGCCTTCCCCGCTTCGAGGGCCATCGGCGCGGGGTCGAGGCCGTGCGCCGCGCTGTTCGCGCCGCCATCGAGCTCAACGTTTCCTATCTCACCATCTATTCCTTTTCGGCCGAAAACTGGTCGCGTCCGCCCGAAGAAGTGCAGAGTTTGCTGACGCTGCTGCACCGATTCATCCGCAACGATCTTGCGGAGCTGCACGCCAACAATGTGCGCGTCAAGGTCATCGGTTCGCGCGACGATCTCGCCCCGGACATCGCCGATCTCTTGCGCGAGGCGGAGACGGTCACGCGGGACAACGGCGGCCTGACGCTCGTCGTCGCCTTCAATTACGGCGCGCGCCAGGAGATCGCGGCTGCGGCGCGCGCCCTCGCGGAAAAGGCCCTGGCGGGCGAAATCGCGCCGCAGGACATCGACGCGGACGCCATCTCGCGCGAACTTCAGACCGTCGACATTCCCGACCCCGATCTCATCGTCCGCACCTCGGGCGAGCAGCGGCTGTCGAATTTCTTGCTGTGGCAGGCGGCTTATGCGGAATTCGTGTTCTTGCCGATCCACTGGCCGGATTTCGACAAGGCGGCCTTCGAATTCGCCATCGCCGAATACGCCCATCGCGACCGCCGGTTCGGCGGCGTCGCCCCGGCGCCGCTCAGCGCGAAGACGGGGTCATGAGCGGGACGGCGCCCGCCGGCCGCGAGCCGGTCAAGACATCGGGCAGTTTCGCGGATTTAGGGCCGCGCATGGCCTCGGCCGCAGTTCTCGTGGCGGCGGCGGTCTGGACCCTGAGCGTCGGCGGCGACGTCTTCGCCCTGTTCTGGACGCTGGCGGGATTTGCGATCAACTGGGAATGGCAGGGGCTGGTCGGCGGCGAGCGCCGGCTGGCGCGGGTCGTGCTCGGCGGCGCGGCGGTGGCGGCCGCGGCGGCTTTTGCGCGCACCGGTTTGATGGGGATGGCGGTTTTCGAACTCGGTCTGCTCGCCGCGGCGGCGGGACTCCTCGCCGGAGAGGGGCGCCGGCTGTGGGCCTTCGCGGGGGTGGTCTACGCCGGCGCGCCGGTCGCCGCCGTGTGCCTGCTGCGCGAAATCCCGGGCCAGGGCGCGCTGGCGATCGCCTGGCTGTTCGCCGTCGTCTGGGGCACGGACATTTTCGCCTATTTCGGTGGGCGGCTGATCGGCGGCCCGAAGCTCTGGCCCCGCGTCTCCGCGGGCAAGACCTGGTCGGGAACGCTGACGGGGCTCGTTTTGGGGGCGCTGCTCGGCTTTGGCCTGGTCTGGGTCGGCGGCGGCGCGCGGCCGGGCTGGGCGGCCATTGCGCTCGGGCTTGTCGCCTCCGCCTTGTCGCAAATCGGCGATCTCGCGGAATCCGCGTTCAAACGGCGCTTCGGCGTGAAGGATTCGAGCCAGCTCATTCCCGGCCATGGCGGCGTCATGGATCGCCTCGACGGCTTCATTTTCGCCGCCGTGTTCGCGGCGCTCGTCGGCTCGGCGCGCGCCGCGGCGGATCCGGCCGCCGGCCTGTTCCTGTGGTGAAAACTGTTCGGCTTCGAAAGCTTGGAGGTTGAAAAAGGGGTTCAGAATCAATGGATGCGACCTCTCTTTCGGATGCCGAACTGTCGAATTTGTACGGCGCCGCTCTACATCCAGAACGCCTCGATGCGCTCGAGGCGGAAATGACGCCGAGGAGTTTGCACAAGCTGGACAGCTTTTCGGCGAGTCTGTTGAAGGAACTGTTCGATACGGCGGAACAAGGGCTGGGAACGACGCGTTTCGTCTACTGCGAACTGCCTATTTTGTGGGTCATAGACGCGACGGGAACTTTGTGGTTCTCGATCGAGGAAATCGTCGAGATCGCGACGCGAGAGTTTTCTTGGCCGCGCTTGCGGAGGACGTTTGTCGCGGAAGGCTACGAGAAACTCGGCCATCCGGCGCTAATTGGCGGATTCGAAGGCCGCATCGGAGGCGAGCTGCTTTTCGATAACGAGGCGGACCCACCGTGTTGGTATATGACGAACCGCTCGGGACGGTACGGTTTGCGCCCCGGCCGGACCGCCCAGCATCTCGCGAACGCCGCGAAACTCTTGGCTGGTTACGGCATTCGAGTTGAGATATTCTTCATCCGGCCTAAAGGAACGGGAGAGGCCCCATGAGCGAACCCTACCGCCTTTCGCTGGAGCGGCTGCAGCGACTGCGGCCGAGCGACATAGCGAAGATTCGCGCCCTCCTGGAGGAAAGCGGCGGGGTCGAGCACGTTGAGCGCGTCTTTCTCCGCTACCTCGACCACCTCCCGTCGCTCTCCGATCTGTCGGCGGCCGAACGCGATGACTTGACGTGCATTACCTTGCAGTTGCGGGAGGCGGGTTTTTGGGATCGGGCGTTTCTTCCGCAGGGAGACCTCAGAGAGGTGACGCGCCCGGACGTCTGGAGCGTGGTGATGGGCGCCTTGCGCGACGCCCCCGTTCCGGCGACCGAAGCGGATGTCGCAGAGGAGAGCCGCAGCCCCTACTGCGTCATAAACGTGGATGATGTCGCGACCGAAGCGGATGTCGCGGAGGAGAGCCGCAGCGGGAGGTTGGGCGCCGCCTGAGCCGCCGATCCCGAATTCCTTTGCGGTCGATTGCCCAAGACTCTATTTAGCCGGTCGAAGCCTCGGATCAAGAACAGCGCAGGCGGAATCGACCGGAATGAACATCAATTCAAAGCGTATCCCCCGACGCATCGTGCTGCTCGGCGCGACGGGTTCGATCGGCCGGTCGACCGTCGACCTGCTGAAGCGCGACCCCGAGGGCTTTTCCGTCGCCGCCGTCGCGGGGGGGCGCAACGCAGCAGCTCTCGCGCAGGTGGCCCGCGCCGTGAAGGCCGAGTTCGTGGCGATCCGCGACGACGACGCCTACGCCGATCTCAAGGTGGCCATGGCCGGGACCAACGTCCAGGTCGCGGCCGGGCGCGAGGCGGTGATCGAGGCGGCGCTGCGCGAGGCCGATCTCGTGGTTTCGGCGATCGTCGGGGCGGCGGGGGTCGAGCCTACTTACGCCGCGCTGGAGGCGGGGCGCGACGTGGCGCTCGCCAACAAGGAATGCCTCGTCTGCGCCGGCGTTCCCTTCATGCGGACGGCGGAGCGGGTGGGAGCGCGCCTGCTGCCGATGGACAGCGAACACAACGCCATCTTCCAGGCGCTCGGCGGCGAGGATCCCTCGCGCATCGAGCGCATGATCGTCACGGCGTCGGGGGGGCCGTTCCGCACCTGGACGCGCGAGTCGATCGAGACGGCGAGCGTCGAGCAGGCGCTCAATCACCCCAACTGGGCGATGGGGCCGAAAATCACCGTCGACTCCGCCGGCATGATGAACAAGGGCCTCGAACTCATCGAGGCGCATCACCTCTTCGGCGTTCCGGCGGAAAAACTCGACGTCGTCGTCCATCCTCAGTCCATCGTGCACGGGCTCGTCGCCTTCTCCGACGGCTCGGTGACGGCGGGCATGGCCGTTCCGGACATGCGCGTGCCGATCGCCCATTGCCTGGGCTATCCGGACCGCCTGACGACGCCCGCGGCCCGGCTCGATCTGTCCAAAATCGCCACGCTGACGTTCGAAGCGCCGGATTTCGAACGGTTTCCGGCCTTGGGGCTGGCGCTGGACGCCTTGGCGCAAGGCGGCGGCCTCGCCACCGTGCTCAACGCCGCCAACGAGATCGCGGTGGAAGCGTTCCTGGCCCGCCGCATCGGCTTCGCCGACATTGCCCGCCATGTCGGAGCAGCCTGCGAAGCGGCGCTCAAGGACGGAACCGCGCGCGAGCCGGCGACGGTGGCCGACGCCCTTGCCGTTGACCATATTACCAGAGATAGGTCCCGGGCCGTCTTGGCGGCGTGATCGCTTTCGGGCATGTTAACGCTTCGGTAACCAAGGCGCGCCGGGGCGAAGCCGGGCGTTTTGGCGGTGCGGCGCATGCGCGGAGTGACGAAATGCTGGACATCCTCATGAATCTCGCGGCCTATGCGATCCCGTTCGTCATCGTGCTGACCATGGTCGTGTTTTTTCACGAGCTGGGCCATTTCGTCGTGGGGCGGCTGTGCGGGGTCAAGGTCGACGCCTTCTCGCTCGGCTTCGGACCCGAACTGCTGGCCTTCAACGACCGCAGCGGCACGCGCTGGCGCATTGCGGCGATCCCGCTCGGCGGCTACGTGAAGTTCCACGGCGACGCGAACGGCGCCAGCGTGCCCGACTCCGACGAATTCGAGGCCATGCCGGAAGAAGAGCGCCGCGTCACTTTCCAGGCGCAGTCCGTATGGAAGCGCGCGGCGATCGTCTTTGCCGGCCCCTTCGCCAGCTTCCTCTTAGCGATCCTCATCTATACCGGCCTTTATGCGACCCTCGGGCGCGCGATTCTCGCCCCCAAGGTCGCGAGCGTGACGGAGGGCGGCGCCGGCTACGCCGCGGGTTTCAAGGCCGGCGACGTGGTGCTTTCCATCGAGGGAACGCCCATCGACAGCTTCGCGCGGCTGCAGGAGATCGTCTCGGTTTCCGCTGGCAAGGCCCTGACCGTCGTCGTGCATCGGGGCGACGCCGACGTGACGCTCCTTGCGACGCCCGCATGGCGCGAGGTCGAGGGTCCGCTGGGCAAGACCCGCATCGGGATGCTCGGCCTGCGCGCCAGCACCGATCCGGCCGACACGCATGAGGAGCGCTACGGGCCGGTCGTCGCCTTCGGGCTCGCGATCGAGGAGACCTGGGGCATCGTCACGCGAACCTTCGGCTATCTCGGCGGTTTGATTTCCGGCCGCGAAAGCGCCGACCAACTGTCCGGCCCCATCGGTATCGCGGAGGTTTCGGGCCATATGGCGCAGGCGATCGACAAGGTCGGCGTGTGGCCGTTCTTCAATCTGATCGCGATCCTCTCGGCCTCGATCGGCTTGCTCAACCTCATGCCGGTGCCGTTGCTCGACGGCGGGCATCTCGTTTTCTACGCGATCGAGGCGGCGCGCGGACAGGCGCTCAACGAGCGCACGCAGGAGGTGGCCTTCCGCATCGGACTCGCGATGGTGTGCTCGCTGATGGTGTTCTCGACCTACAACGATCTTGCGCGACTCTTGCGAAAGTTCACGGGCGTCGGCTCCTGAGTCGGAGGAGTGCGGGTCGCCTGTGATTCGACGCGAGTCTTGAGGATATGGCGCGGGGGCGTCGCGGCGGCGGCGCCCCCGCCGTTTTGCGTCCTTCCCGTCCGCAGCGCCCGCGCGGGCCGAAAAAAGCGACCGCGCGAATATCCGTTAACCAGTTGATTTAACTAGCCGCTGACCATGAGCGAAAAGAATAGTGACCGAAAGGCCACGCCTTCGACAAATTCCGGCGGCAACGTTCAAACTTCGTTTGCAGGGTCCGTTAAACCTTGTAGAAAGAATCAACGGATCCGGTATCGCGCCCGACGCAACGGGCGCGTTGATCGTGTGGCGCGCGCCGAGCCTTCCGGGCGGCGGAAGTTGCGACGAGGATAAGGATTACATGCGATCCATCAGCGGCGTTCTCAAGCCTTCGTCCCTCCTTGTCGCGGCAGTTGCGACGCTCCTCGTCACTGCGGCGCCGGCGCTAGCGGTCGAGGTCGTCGTGACGGGCAGTTCGCGCGGCGACACCGAAGCGATCCGCTCGTATTTCTCGGGAACAAGTCAGGCGGAGATCGAGCAGGGGCTCGAGGCGCTGCGGCAGAGCGGGCGCTTCTCCAGCGTTTCCGCGACGCGTCAGGGCGGCAGGATTCTCGTGCGCGTTGCGGAGAGCAACATCATCAACCGCGTCGCGCTCGAAGGAAACAGCAAGCTCAAATCCGAAACGCTGCTGCCTGAACTGCGCACGAAGTCGCACACCTCCTTCAGCCCGCAGATCGCGGAGTCCGACGTTGCGCGGCTCTCCGAAATCTACCGTCGCTCCGGGCGCGCGGCGGCCAAGGTCAGCTACCGCACCGTCGATCTTCCCAACGGCCGCGTCGACGTGGTGTTCACCATCGCCGAGGGCGAGAAGACCGGCGTCAAGGAGATCAAGTTCGTCGGCAATGAGGTCTATTCGACCCGCCGTCTCGTCGGGCTGATGCAGACGACGGAGATGAATCTTCTGTCGTTCCTGAAGACCAGCGACGTTTACGATCCCGACCGCATCGCTTCGGACCTCGAACTGATTCGCCGGTTCTATCTCAAGAACGGCTATGCGGATTTCCGCGTGGTGAGTTCGGACGCGCAGTTCGATCCGCAGCGGGGCGGCTACGTCATCACCGTCGTCGTCGAAGAGGGGCCGCAGTATACGGTCTCGAGCGTCGACATCGATTCTCATATTCCCGACCTGGACGCCGCCGCGCTCCGCTCGTCGCTGCGCGTCGCGCCCGGCGATGTCTATAACGGCGACGCCGTCGAGAAGTCCGTTGAAGCGCTGACGCGCGAAATCGCCAAGAAGGGCTACGCCTTCACGCAGGCGCGCCCGCGCGGCGAGCGCAATCCGGCCGACCGCACAGTGGCGATTCGCTTCGTTCTCGACGAGGGCCCGCGCGTCTACATCGAGCGCATCAATATCCGCGGCAACACGCGCACCAAGGAATACGTGATCCGCCGCGAGTTCGACATCGGCGAGGGCGACGCCTACAACCGCGTGCTGATCGACCAGGCGGAGCGGCGCCTGAACGGCCTCGGCTACTTCAAGAAGGTGAAGATCACCAACGAGCCCGGCTCGGCGCCGGACCGGGTGGTTCTGAACGTGGACGCCGAGGATCAGCCCACCGGCAACTTCGGCGTCTCGGGCGGCTGGAGCACGAATCAGGGCCTCATGGCGGAGGTCTCGGTCTCGGACAGCAACTTCATGGGCCGCGGCCAGGCGGTGCGCCTCTCGCTCGAAGGCGGGCAGCGCTCCCAGGGCGTGAGCTTCAGTTTCACCGAGCCCTATTTTCTCGACTACCGCATGTCGGCGGGCGTCGATCTGTTCGCGAGGCGCACCAGCGCATACAGCTACCAGATCTATGGCACCACCTCGGTCGGCGGCACGTTGCGCTTCGGCATTCCGATCACCGACGAGTTGAGCTTCTCGCCGCGTTATTCGCTGTATAGCACGACGATTTCGATCCCGAATTCGCAGTCGCGGCCCTACAACGACTGTACGAATCCGATTATCGGCACAACTCCCGGCTTCGACGGCTCTGGGACTGCGCCGAGCTTGTTCTACAACTGTCAGAGCAACGGCGAGGCGTCGCTGGCGATCAAAGAGTCGGTGGGCACCCGCGTCACCTCGCTCGTCGGCTACACGCTCGCCTACAGCGACATCGACAACTTCAAGAACCCGCACAACGGTTGGTACGGGAGCCTTTCCCAGGATCTCGCGGGCCTTGGCGGCGACACGCGCTACATTCGCACCACCGGCGACTTCCGATACTTCAAGGAAGTTCCCTATCTCGACGACGTTGTCGGCATTGCGCGGCTTCAGGCGGGCGACATTTCCGGCATCGGCGGCTACAAGCTGCGGGTGATGGACAACTTCAATCTCGGGCCGAGCTTGGTGCGCGGCTTCGCGCCGGGCGGCATCGGGCCGCGCGATTCGAACATCCTGACCAACCGCGGCAACTCGCTGGGCGGCTCCGACTACTGGGGCGCTTCGCTCGAAGTGCAGTTCCCGATCTGGGGTCTGCCGAAGGACATCGGTCTGCGGGGCGCGCTCTTTGCCGACGCCGGCTCTCTGTGGGGCTTCAAAGGCCGGACCAATTTCAGCCCGGCTGGCCTGCCGTGCGTTCCGGCGTATTTGGACGGCATGTTCGGTCAGGGCACCTGCGTCAATCCGATCGGGGACACGACGAAAATCCGTTCGTCCGTCGGCGCGTCGCTGCTGTGGCAGTCGCCGATGGGACCGCTCCGCGTCGACTACGCGATCATCACGTCCAAGGCCAACGGCGACATCACGCAGAACCTCCGCTTTGGAGGCGGCACGAACTTCTGATCGAAAAGCGCGCCAAGCGATCCAACGTCGCTTGGCGCCGCGCAAGACATATGCGAGCCGGCGGCTCGCGGTCCGGGCGCTTCCTTGGATCGCGAGCCGCCGGCTCGCATTGCTGTGAGCGCGCGAGCCGTCCGCCGTCACGAAGCAGGAGAAAGGCATGAGCGCGACGACATTCCACTGTCTCGCGCGGCCGTTCACGCTGGGCGAGATCGCGGAGGCGACCGGCGCGCGCTTGCGGGGCGCGGAGCGGGTCGAGGGCGGCGCCCGGGCGCCGATCGCTGCAGTGGCCGCTCTCGACGCGGCGCGGCCGGGCGATCTGACCTTCTACGATCATGCGCGCTGCCGGGCCGCGCTCGCCGACTGCCGCGCCACGGCTTGCTTCGTGCGCGAGCGGCACGCCGCCCTTCTGCCCGACGCCGTCGTCGCGCTTGTCGTCGACGATCCGCATCTCGCCATGAGCGAGGCGATGGCGCGGATGTTTCCCGGCGCGCTTCGCCCCGAGTCGCTGTTCGCGGCGAGCGGGGTCTCCCCGGGCGCGGTGGTGCATTCCGAGGCGCGCCTGGAGCCCGGGGTGACGGTCGATCCTTGCGCCGTCATTGGTCCCCGCGCGGAAATCGGCTCTGGCACCATGATCGGCGCTCACGCCGCGATCGGCCCAAATGTGCGCATCGGCCGCGGCTGCTCGATCGGCGCGCATGCCAGCGTCCAGCACGCGCTGATCGGCGACCGCGTGATAATTCATCCCGGCGCGCGGCTGGGACAGGACGGCTTCGGCTACGCGGCGACGGCGAACGGCTGGCGCAAGACGCCGCAGCTTGGCCGCGTCATCGTTCAGGACGATGTGGAGATCGGCGCCGGCGCCGCCATCGATCGCGGCGCGATGCGCGACACTATCGTCGGGGAGGGAACCAAGATCGACAATCTCGTGCAGATCGGCCACAACGTCGTGATCGGCCGCGGCTGCGCCATCGTCGCGCAGACCGGGATCGCGGGATCGACCACGATCGGCGATTTCGTCTGCATCGGCGGACAGGCGGCGATCGCCGGCCATCTGACGATCGGCGAGGGCGCGCAGATCGCCGCAAAAGCCGGCGTCATGCGCGACGCGCCGCCCGGCGCACGGCTTTCGGGCGCTCCGGCGCGGCCGATCCGGCGTCACTTGCGCGGCGAGGCGCTGCTCGACAGGCTGGCGCGGCGCGAGCCGAAGGACAAGGGCGGCGCCGACTGACGCCGCGCGCTAGAGCAAAATCCGAAAAAGTTGATAGACTTTTTCGACAAGATTTTGCTCCAGCTTTTTGAATCTGGAGCGATTTCTTATCGACCGGACGATCCCGTCCGGTCGGAAAGCGCTCTAGGGGGAGGGGAGTTCGACGATGACGGGGACCGCCGCCGGCGCGACGCTGGAAAGCGCCGACATTCTGGAGATCATGCGCTATCTGCCGCACCGCTATCCGTTCCTGCTGGTCGACCGCATCGTCGACATCAAGGGCGACGAAAGCTGCGTCGGGATCAAGAACGTCACGGCGAACGAACCGCAGTTTCAGGGGCATTTTCCCGAGCGGCCGGTGTTCCCCGGCGTGCTGCTGATCGAAGCGATGGCGCAGACGGCGGGCGTGATCGCGCTGCGCGCGCAAGGTCCGGTGGAGCGCCCCAAGCTCGTCTATTTCGTCACCATCGACGGCGCCAAGTTCCGCAAGCCCGTCGGCCCGGGGGACCGCGTCGAATTTCACCTGACGAAGACCGCGCAAAAGCGCAACATCTGGTGGTATTCAGGCCGCGCGCTGGTTGACGGCGCGCTGGTGTGCGAAGCGCAGATCAGCGCGATGATGGGAGTGTGAGATGAAATCCGTTTGATTGGTTCGCGCAGCAAGGGCGTGACGATATGGCCGCTTCAATCCATCCTCTCGCCGTCGTCGAGCCCGGCGCGCGTCTCGGGGCCGGCGTCGCGATCGGCCCGTTCTGCCATGTCGGCGGCGAGGTCGATCTCGGCGAGGGCGTCCATCTCGTTTCGCACGTCGTCGTCGCCGGGCGCACGCGGCTCGGCGCGCGAGCGCGCGTCTTTCCCTTTGCGGTCGTCGGCTCGCCGACGCAGGATCTGAAATCGGCGCAAGACGAAGGGACGCTCATGATCGGCGACGACTGCGTCATTCGCGAGGGCGTCACCGTCAACGCCGGCACGCGCGCGGGCGGCGGCGAGACGCGCATCGGCGCGCGCTGCGCCTTTCTCGCTTACTCCCATGTCGCGCATGATTGCCGCCTCGGCAACGACGTCGTGCTCTCGAACAATGTGCTGCTCGGCGGTCATGTCGAAATCGGCGATCATGCGATGATCGGCGGGGGAACGGCCGTGCATCAGCACGCCCGCATCGGCGCGCACGCCTTCGTCGGGGGGCTCTCGGGGCTGGAGGGAGACCTCATTCCCTTCGGACTTGCTGGCGGCAATCGCGCGCATCTTTTCGGTCTCAATCTCGTCGGGCTGCGCCGGCACGGCTATTCGCCAGAGCGCATCGCGCGGCTGCGCGCCGCCTACCGCCTGCTGTTCGCGCGCGAAGCCGAGACAGGCGATCTCGTGCTGGCGGAGCGCGTCGAGGCGGCCGCCAACGCCTATGGCGAGGACGCCGATGTCGCGACGCTGATCGACTTTCTGCGCGCGCCGTCGCAGCGTCCGCTCTGTGCGCCGCGACCACGTTCACCGGCAGAAGGAGAGGTCGATTGACGCCGTCATTGCGAGCGAAGCGAAGCAATCCAGGAGCCGCCTGCGATTCCTGGATTGCTTCGCTTCGCTCGCAATGACGGAGAGCGCAGGCGACGGTGTCCCGGATGGTTGTCGCTTCACGTCGAGACGGGCCGCGCATCTTTCTTGTCGCGGGCGAAGCCTCGGGCGATCAACTCGGCGCGCTGCTGATGCGGGCCTTGCGCGGCGCGGCGCCGCAGGTCGAATTCCTCGGCGTCGGCGGCGAGGCGATGGCGCGCGAGGGACTCGCATCGCTGTTTCCCCTCTCCGACATCGCGGTCATGGGCCTTGCGCCGGTGCTCGCGCGGCTGCCGCTGCTGGCGAAGCGGTTGGACGAAACCGTGCGCGCGATCGTCGCCGCGCGGCCCGATTGTCTCGTCATTATCGACGCGCCGGATTTCACGCATCGCGTCGCGCGTCGCGCGCGGCGAGCGCTGCCCGGCCTGCCGGTCGTCGACTATGTGAGCCCGACAGTCTGGGCGTGGCGGCCGGGCCGCGCGCGCAAAATGCGCGACTATGTCGACTGCGTGCTCGCTGTCCTGCCGTTCGAGCCGGAGGCGCACGCGCGGCTCGGCGGGCCGCGCTGCGTCTATGTCGGCCATCCGCTGATCGAGCATATCGAGGATTTTGGCGGGCCTCGCCCTCCAGGGGGAGGGGGGCGCCCGCTGCTGCTCGTCCTTCCGGGCTCGCGCCGCGCCGAGGTCGCGCGCATGACGCCGGTCTACGGCGCGGCGGTCGCGCTGCTGATGCGCCAGGGCCTGGCGTTTGACGTCGCGATTCCGGTCGCGCCGGGCGTCGAGGAGGTCTTGCGTGCGAAACTGCGCGATTGGCCGCTCGCGCCGCGCCTGCTGACGCAGGACGAAAAATATCCCGCCTTTCGTGCGGCGCGCGCGGCGCTTGTCACCTCCGGCGCGGCGACCCTGGAACTGGCGCTCGCCGGCGTTCCCATGGTCGTCGGCTACAAAGTGTCGCCGCTCGAATGGCCGCTGCGCCATCTTATCAGCGTCGACGCGATCTCCTTGCCCAATCTCGTTCTCGGCGCGCGCGCCGTTCCGGAGTTTCTGCAAGGCGAAGCGACTCCGCGCGCGCTTGCGGAGGCTCTGGCGCCGCTCCTCGCGGAGAGCGAGGCGCGCGCGGCGCAACTCGACGCGCTCTCCCGCGTGCGCGCGCGCCTGCTCGAAGCGGGCGAAAACCCCAGCGCCCGAGCGGCGGAAATCGTTCTGGACTACGCAAGCGGCGCTTGAAAAACGCCTCATAAGAACTCCGCTTGATCGCTTCGCGCGAGGGCGGAGATTGTCATTCCCGGCAGGCCGCAGGCCTGACCGGGAATCCAGAGCCGCGACAAGTATTATCGACGACGCCCCTGGATTCCCGATCGCTTCGCATTTGCGAAGCGTCGGGAATGACACTCGTGGTGATCGCTCGGACACCGTATCACGCGTCGGGCGGCGTCATCTCCGCGTCGAGGCGCGAACGCTCTTTCGTGTCGGGCGTCAAGAGCGCGACGAGCAGCGAGCAGAAGATCGCTGCGCTCGCATACCGGAAAAACCAGCTTTCGCGGCCCTGCGCCTTCAGCCACAGCGCGACATATTCCGCCGAACCGCCGAAGACGGAGACCGTCACGGCGTAGGGAAAGGCGACGCCGGTCACGCGCACGGCGGCTGGAAACAGTTCGGCCTTCACCACCGCGTTGATCGAGGTGTAGCAGGCGACGATCAGCCAGGCGCAGGCGATCAGGACGAACGCGGCGAGCGGCGTCTTCGCGTGCTGAATGGCGGCGAGCAGAGGATAAGTGAAGAGCGTTCCCATTACGCCGAAGGCGATCAGCAGCGGACGGCGGCCGACGCGATCCGACAGTGCGCCGTAGATCGGCTGCAAAACCATCGCAAAGAGGAGCGAACCCGCGCTGATCCATGTCGTCTGCGCGTCGGAAAAGCCGCCCGAGAGCTTGAGAAATTTCTGCATATAGGTCGTGTAGACGTAGAACGCGACCGTGCCGCCAAGGGTGAGGCCGACGACGATCGCCGTCTCGCGCGGATGGTCGACGAGCGCGCGCAAAGAGCCGCGCGGGCCGCGCGCCGTTTCGAACGCCCGCGTTTCGCGAAGATCGCGGCGCATGAGAAGCGCGACGAGCGCCAGCGTGGCGCCCAGCGCGAAGGGAATGCGCCAGCCGAAGGCGCGCAATTCGTCGCCGGTCAGAAACAGGTTCTGCAAGATAAGGAGAACGAGCAGCGCCAGAAGCTGGCCCGCGATCAGCGTCACATATTGAAAGCTCGAATAGAAGCCGCGCCGCGCCGGCGTCGCCATTTCGGCCAGATAGGTCGCGCTCGATCCGTATTCGCCGCCAAGACTGAGGCCCTGCGCCATGCGCGCAAGCAGGAGGATGGCCGGCGCCGCCGCGCCGATTGCGGCGTATGTGGGCGTGAGCGCGATGACGAGCGAGCCCAGGCACATCAGCAGCACGGAGAGCATCAGCGCCGCGCGCCGCCCGCGCGTGTCGCCGATGCGGCCGAACACATAAGCGCCGACGGGCCGCATGAGGAAGCCGAGCGCGAAGACGCCGGAGGCTTGCAGCATCTGCGCGAGCGGATCGTCGCCGGGAAAGAAGGCGCCGGCGAAATAGAGCGAAAAGGCCGAATAGACGTAGAAGTCGTACCATTCGACGAGATTGCCGAGCGAGCCGACGAGAATGGCGCGCAGGCGCGCGCCCTCGCCGCCGGGCGAAGCGGTCAACTGCGCCGTGCGGCGACGAAGCGCGCGGCCTCCGCCAGCACGCTCGTCGTCCGCGCGCCAAGGCCGAGATCGGCGAGCGCCGCCACCGCCTCCCCCACCAGCGCGTCGCGCCGCGCGCGGGCTGCGTCGAGTCCGAGAAGCCCGACAAGCGTCGCCTTGCCGCGTTCGGCGTCCTTGCCGGCGCGCTTGCCGAGCGCCGCGGTGTCGCCCTCGGCGTCGAGAATGTCGTCGGCGATCTGGAAGGCGGCGCCGAGCGCCTCGCCGTAGCGGGTCAGCGCCCGCGCCTGCGCCGGACTGGCGCCGCCGAGCACGCCGCCGGCGTCCACCGCGAAGCGCAGCAGCGCGCCGGTCTTCATGGCTTGCATCCGCAGGGTTTCGTCCTGCGTCAGCGGCGTTCCCGCGGTTTCCGCTTCGAGGTCGAGCGCCTGGCCGCCGACCATGCCGCCGAGGCCGGCGGCGCGGGCGAGCGCCAGCACCAGCGCCGCGCGCACGGAAGCGTCGGCGTCGGTGGCCGGGTCGGCGAGCACGTCGAAGGCGTAGGTCAGCAGGCCGTCGCCCGCGAGAATCGCGGTCGCTTCGTCGTAGGCCTTGTGGCAGGTCGGGCGACCGCGCCGCAGATCGTCGTCGTCCATCGCCGGCAGATCGTCATGGACGAGGGAATAGCAATGGATCATCTCCAGCGCGCAGGCCGTGCGCAGCGCGCTCTCGCTTTCGACGCCAAAGAGCCGCGCCGATTCGATGACCAGAAACGGGCGCAGCCGCTTGCCGCCGCCGAGCGAAGAATAGCGCATCGCCTCCAGCAGCCGCGCCGGTCGCGCGATTTCGCCGGGCAGGGCGGGGGGCGCCAGCAGCGCGTCGAGCTTGGCCTCGGTCGCCTCGGCAGCGGCGTCGAGGCGGCGGCGGAATTCGGCGGCGGGATTTTCGACGTCCATGGAGCAGCGCGACCTTTCATCTGATCTGTCGTGTCGCGTGCTAACAAATTCGCGCCTGTTACCCAAGCCGTCCGCTTATCGCGGACGGCTGGCCGGCCGTCTTCACGCGCGGCCCCGCCGCGAGGTCACGCAAAATACAGGCTTCGTAGCGTTGAAACGACTTGCCAAAACGACCAGCCGAAGATCGCAAACGAAGCCAGCAGCAAGCTCAACGCCGAATAATCGCAGATGTCGACGAATCGACGAAGCTTGTTCGCGATTGCGGTCTTGGAGTCGTGCAAGGCGCGGGTGACTTGATCTAACGCAGTCGAACAAACGGCGGCGCCGCTTCCGATAAAGAAGCATGGCAGGAGCAGCGCGAGCGTATAGATCTGGTCTATGCCCTTGAAATTGTTTACGGTGCTGATAATCATAATTGTGACGCTGAGAAGCAGCGCAGCGTTAAGGTTTATGGCGATCGCAATCTTTACTAGGGGCGGCAACTCATGCGCCATGTAAACGTATTCGGTGTTATCGTGTTCGCCCGCGTAGCGCCCATGGTTTGTCGATATTGAGAGGTGGCTCATGACGGTTTCCGTGGATGTGAGCTTGTGTCGCCAGGTGCATGTTTCACCGGTTTGGATATTGGACCTGCGCCGCGCCGCTGATGCATCTCAAGAGCTACTGGTGCATGTTTCACCGGTTTGGATATTGGACCTGCGCATCGTATAGGATAAATGTTTAGGCTAAACGTCAACATTTGCCTGTAGTTACCAAACGGATAAGCGTGGCAATGGGACTATTGCGGCGCCAAGGCGCGATCGTCTCGCCCGCCGGCGGAACATCACACGGGAAATCCGGCGCTCCCGTCACGACAACGGCCCGTTCTTATCAGTCGCAGCGCATTTTCCGTCCCCGCAAGCGACAGCGGGCGAAGGCTTCGCCCAGCGCATCGTAGCCCGTCACCCGCCATTCGCCCTCGCCGCGCTCCAGCAGGCCGAAGCCGAACACCGTGGGCGCCGCGCGGCCGACGTCCACGGTCATGCCGTTGACCGCGAGGCCGTCGAAATTGGCGGGCGTCAGTTTTTCGTTCAGGTCGCCGCCGTGGCCAGCGACGATCTGGACGGGAAAATCCGCCTTGTAGCTGGCGACTTCGAAGACATGCAGATGCCCGGATAGGATCGCCTCGACGTTGGACGGAATGGAGGTCCGCGCGGCTTCCGCCAGCGTCTTGTTGTCGCCCTCGCTTGCGCCGCGAACGACGCGGATCGTGGCGAAGACGGGCTTGTGGAAGGCGAGCCACAGCGGGCCTTCGCGCGCCGCCAGGGCTTCGAACTGCGCTTTGTATTTCGCCGCGCCGATTTCGTCGAGCGCGCGATCCTCCGCGCCGATCGTATCCATGACGACAAGCGTCGCGCCGCCGAGATCGAGCGCGTAGGGCGCCTCGTCGACGCGGCAGACGTCGGGCTCGGCGGGATAGGCGTCGATCATGCGGGCCCAGCCCTTGCCGCCGCGCCGGCACTCTTCGTGATTGCCGCGCACGAAGACGAAAGGCGCGGCGCCGAGCAGCGCTTCGGCCGGCGCGAAGAAATCCGCCTTCCAGGTCTCCCAGTTGTCGCCGTAGGGCGAACCCGCGCAGCCGGCGCGAAAGGGCGGGCAGGGCGTTTCCCGATAGTAGAGGTCGCCGAGATGGGCGACGAGATCGGGCTTCATGGCGGCGGCGGCCTCGGCGATCTTGCGGAACGGCCAGGCCTCGGGGGAATTGCAGTCCTGGAACATCGGCGGAAACGCCTTGAGACGGCAGCCGGTGTCGCCGATCAGCAGGATTTTCTCGAAGCGCGCGGGCGCGAGCGCCAGCGGCTTCTTGTCGATTGCCGCCTCCTTCGTCTCCTTGGGGATCGGCGCCGAACAGACAAGATTGGGGAAATTTGGACTGGGCTTCGCCCGCGGCGACATCGGCGCCTCGCGCCCGTCCACCGCAATCTTCGGGCACTCCGGCGCGTCCGTGATCGCCCGCGCTTCGAGGCCCTGCGGGGTGAACTGCGTCCATGCGCGGATTTCGCCGGCCGCCGCCGGACAAGCCTGCGCGAGAACCGCGACGGCCGGGATGAAAAACAGGGCGGCGCGAAGCGGCGCCGGTGATTCGCTCGGTCGAGTCATGCGGGCGGGAAAATCCGCGTTCCGGCGACGAAAAGCAATTAGCCGCGCGCCGTGACATTTTTGCCACGCGCTTTCGCATTGCTTTTCAATGATTTTTGCGCTGCAAGAGATTTGCGCCGCCCAGGCTCCGGCGCTCCGTATTGCCGGCGCGGAACGCCGGCGCCTATCGTCGCCGCGGCGCAAGAAGTTTCGCCGCAATCTCGTGGCGGATTACCGCGGCGACGAGCCCGCCATGGCGCAGGGCGCGTCCGCGCGCGTTCCGCTGGGAGAGAAGCGGCTCTCTTGGCGCAAGCCTGACGAGGAGAAACTCCCATGAAGAAGATTTTGGTTTTGGCGAGCGTCGTGGCCGTGGCCGCGCCGCTGATGGCCTGCAATACGCCGGGCGAGCGCGCTTTGGGCGGCGCGGCGATCGGCGGCCTGGGCGGCGCCGGCATCGGCGCTCTGGCGTCGGGCGGGCGCGCGGGCGGCACGCTGGCGGGCGCGGCCATCGGCGCGGCGACGGGCGCGGTGGTCGGCGCGGCGACGGCGCCGCAATGCGCGCGCTGGGGTCACGACTATTACGGCAACGCCGTCTGCCGCGCTTACCACTGAGAGAGCGCATGCCCGTCTCTCCTCGCTCTTGCGGCGAGGAGGGGCGGGACAGGCTTCGGCGCGCAGCGCCGGACGCGCCTGCGGTCGGGTCTGTGTGTTTTGGGTTTGGGGGGCTCGCGCGCGGAGATCGAGGCGCGACGCCGCGAGGTTGTTCGCAGCGATGCGAGCCTGAAGGATCGCGGTCCGGGATGCGCCGACTTTGGACCGCGGGCCTCAAGGCTCGCTGAGGCTCTTTTGACTCACTCTGTTATTTCACGGCGTCGCTTTACCGGCGGTCGCTCCGGCCGGATGCGGGAAGCACGCAGCGGGAGCCGCGCGTCACGCCGGGCCGCGGGCGGATCGCCCATCCGCCGGGAACCGGCGGCAAGTCCTCGCAGTAAGGCCGCGTGTCGAGGTTTTGCAGAAGCTCCCTCATGGCGCTTCTTCGACGCAGAAGCTTCCTCATGGTCATGTCGGGTTCTCCTTCAAGGCAAGCGCAGACGGAAGGAATGAGGAACCAGTATCCAAGCGTCCGCCCATCTCTAAGATAAAGCAAGCGCTCTTGGCGGAATTGTCGAGGTCTTCCGGCCAATTTGTGGCGGACGTTGCCGAAATGTCACGTGGGGCCGCGCTTCAGCTTTTGGGAAGGGTCAGCACGCCGGCTTGCCCGTCCTCCGTCCCGAAGGCGAGGCGCCCGCCATTCGCCTCCCAGGCCAGAGCGGAGACGCGGGTTTTGCCGCTCCCCGGCGAGGGCGCGCGCACGAGAATTTCCGCGCCGTCGGTGATGCGGGCGAGCATGACCAAGCCATCCTCGTAACCGAGCGCCGCGACCAGCGCGCCGGGGTGGAAGGCGACGCGCGTCGCCATCACATCGGCGCGCACGCCGCATTCGCGCGGCGGCTGGCCCATCGGCCCGTCCTTGGTCTGGAACGGCCACAGAATGCACGCGTCGGCGCCGGAGGTCGCCAGCCATTTGCCGTCATGCGACCAGGAGAAGGAGCGGGTCTTTCCCGGATAGCCCGCCATGCGCAAGTTCTTGCCGTCCGCAAGGCGCCAGCCGTGCAGCGTGTTCTCCTGCATGGAGGTGACGACGAAACGCCCGTCGGGCGAGACCGTCGCGTCAAGATGCGAGCCTTTCCACTCCAGCGTTTCCGGCTTGGCCTCGACGCCGGGAAACCACAGCGCGACGCCGTTGTAATGCGCGATTGCGAGGCGATAGCCCTTGGGGAAGAAGGCGAGCCCGCGCGAGGTCGAGGGAATCGCCAGGGTCTTGATTTCTCCTTTCGCGGAGCGTGCGAAGACCGAGCGGCCCGCCGACCAGGCGCAGGCCCCGTCGGCGCGCGCGGCGAGCGCGTCGATCCATTGGCTGCCCGCCTCGGCGAGGGTTTCGACGGCGCCGCTTGCATCCGTCGCGGCGAGGCGCCCGTCGTCGCCGCCCGTGACCAGCCGACGGCCGTCGCTTGCGGCGACCAGAAGCGCTGCGTCTGGATGCGCGGCGGCGCGCCGCTCGCCGTCGCCGCCGGCGATCAGCACGGTTCCGTCCGCCAGCGCGAAGGCCGGCGCGTCGCCGAGGAACGCGGCGGCGACCACGGGCTCGCCGGGGGAGACGGGAGTGACGACGGAGGTGAGGGAGGCAGGCGTCAATCCGCATCCTTAGAACGCATGAATCATCTCGGCCTCGGCGAGCGGGCGAATGTGCGGCTTCAGGGGGGAGCGCTCGACCACATCGACCGGTCCAGCGGACAAGCTAGCGATATATCTCTTCAACCCCACATACGAATAGATGTCTTCGACCGCCCCCGGTTCGATTTCGATCATGATATCAATGTCGCTGTCGGAGCGACTGTCGCCGCGCGCCAGCGACCCGAACAGAGCGGCGTGCGTCACGCCGCGCGCTCGTAAGGCGGCCTCGTTTTTTCGAAGCGTGGCGATAACGTCCCGGGAATTCATACCGGCACCATAGCACACGACGCGCGGGGGTCATCTGGCGGCGTTTCACCCCTTGTCGGCTTTATCGCAAGGCGGCGGCGTATGTGCCGTAGAGCCATGACAGCCCGTCGAAAAGCCAATCGGATAACGGCCACAGGCCTAACTTGGCGTTGGCGAGGAACGCGACGTAGACGATCGGCAGAGCGACGTCAGAATGCCGATGGCGGTCTTCCATTGGATGAAATGCGCGAGGCGCCCGAGGCCGCGCGAGACTTTCTCCTCGCGGCCGGAAACCTTGCTGTCCTTCACGATGCTGCGTGAGCGCTTCCTCTCCCCGCATAGGGCGTCAAGAGACGCCCATATACCGAAGGGCGACGCGGGGAGAGGTCGAGACCGGCGCCGCTGGCGCACGTATTTCCCGACGGACGCTTAACCGCTGCGCCAGATGTGGATCGCGACGACGAGAGCAGTGGCGCCGAGCAGGATCGACCACAGCAGTCCGTTCGACGCTCGCGGCGCCTCGGATCGTTCGCGCGGTATTCGCCGCACGTCGCGCGCGCCCGGCAGGGACCGACGCAGTTCGCTGTTCAGGTTCAGATTGAGCTTCGACATGACCGCACCCCCACGAATGGAGACGAGTTTGATCTAGGAAGGAGAACGCGCGGGAGAAGCTCTGGGCGAAGCCGGACTGGAAAAAGTGCGCGGTCATGGTTAGGGAAGTCGCAGCGCATTGTGTAAGCGTTTACGCGAAGGCGGCGGCGATTTCACGCGGCCGATCGAGGAGAGCGAGATGAACGACGCCGATCGCGCGGGAAAGCGGCCGCAGGATCGCGCCAAGCCGACGACGGCGGACGTTCCCGCGCCGGCGTTCGAGGCGGCGGCGCCGCCCGTCGCGGAACGGCGCCCGACCCGGCGCGTTTATCACGCCCGCGCGCTCGACGACGACTATGCCTGGCTTGCGGCGGAGAACTGGCGCGACGTGCTGCGCGATCCCGCCGCTCTGCCCAAAGACGTCGAGGCGCTTCTGCGCGCGGAGAACACGTATTGCGACAAGGTTCTCGCGCCGCTCAAGCCCTTGCGCAAGAGCCTGGTCGCGGAAATGCGCGGGCGCATCAAGGAGGACGACGCCGAGGTTCCGACGCCCGACGGACCTTTCGTCTATTACGAACGCTACCGCGAGGGCGGCGAGCATCCGCTCTGCTGCCGCGCGCCGCGCGACGGCGGCGCCGAGGAAATTCTGCTCGACGGCGAGACGCTGGCGGAGGGCAAGGCGTTCTTCGACATCGCCGCCTTCGAACATGCGCGCGACCATGCGCAACTTGCCTGGAGCGTCGACGAAAACGGCGGCGAGCTCTATACGATCCGCACACGCGCGCTCGCCGATGGCGCGGATCGCGCGGATGTGGTGGCGGACACGGACGGGACCGTCGTCTGGAGCGCCGACGCCGGCAGCTTTTACTACGTGCGCATCGACGACAATCACCGCACGGCGCAGGTCTTTCGCCACGACATTGGCGCCGATCCGGCGGACGACAGTCTGGTCTTCGAGGAACGCGATCCCGCCTGGTTCGTCTCGCTCGGCGAAAGCCAGTGCGGCCGCTTCGCCATCGTCTCCGTGCATGGCCACGACGCCACGGAATGCTGGCTCGTCGATCTTCGCGAAAAGGCCCCTGCGCCGCGGCTCGTTGCGCCGCGCGAACCCAGGCTGCGCTACGATGTCGAGCCGCGCGGCGAGGAGCTTTTCATTCATCACAACGCCGACGGCGCCGACGATTTCGCCATCTCCGTCGCGCCGCTCGCCGCGCCCGCGCGCGCCAACTGGCGCGAGCTTATCGCGCATCGCGCCGGGCGAATGATCGTCGATTTCGCCGTCTATGCGCATCATCTCGTGCGGCTGGAGCGGGAGGACTCCCTGCCGCGCATCGTCGTGCGCGAGCTTTCGACGGGCGACGAGCGCCAAATCGCGTTCGACGAAGAGGCCTATGCGCTCGACATCGAGCCGGGCCTCGAATTCGACACGACGACGCTGCGCTTCGTCTATTCCTCGATGACCACGCCCGAAGAAACGTACGATTACGACATGACCACCCGCGCGCGCGTCCTGCGCAAGCGCCAGGACATCCCTTCCGGGCACGATCCGGCGGCTTACACGACCCGCCGCATTCTCGCGCGCGCCGACGACGGCGAAACGGTTCCCGTCACGCTGCTGCATCGCGCCGATTTCGCGGCGGGCGGCGCGGCGGCGTCGAACGAACCGGCGCCGCTGCTCCTTTACGCTTACGGCGCCTATGGCTATTCGGTGTCCGCGGGTTTCGATCCCTTTGCGCTGTCGCTCGTCGACCGCGGCTTCGTCTACGCCATCGCCCATGTGCGCGGCGGAACCGAGAAGGGCTGGCGCTGGTACGAGGCCGGCAAGCTCGAAAGCAAACGCAACACCTTCACGGATTTCCTCGCCTGCGCGCGCCACCTGATCGGCGCGGGATATACCGGCGAAGGCCATATCGTCGCGCATGGCGGCAGCGCCGGCGGCCTGCTGATGGGCGCAATCGCCAATATGGCGCCAGAACTGTTCGCGGGGGTTGTCGCGACCGTGCCCTTCGTCGACGCGCTCAACACCATGCTGCGCGACGATCTGCCGCTCACGCCGCCCGAATGGCTCGAATGGGGCAATCCCATCGCGGACGAAGCGGCTTTCGAGCGCCTCGCCTCCTACTCCCCGTACGACAATGTCGCGGCGCGGGCCTATCCGCCGATTCTCGCCATCGCCGGGCTCACGGATCCGCGCGTCACCTATTGGGAGCCTCTCAAATGGGCGCAAAAGCTGCGTGCGAAAATGACGGGGGGCGGACCGGTTCTGCTCCACACCCACCTGGGCGCGGGCCACGCCGGCGCCTCGGGCCGCTTCGAGCGGCTGGACGACGCTGCGCTGGAATACGCTTTCGCGCTGGCCTGCGCGAAAATGGCGCGGACGGAAAAGGCATGACGCCACGACGAATAATTCGAATATTCGTAACTGCCCAGGTTGGTTGGGCGAGGTCATGACAATCGTAAGGATTTGGCGAGGTTTGCAGGATTGCCGGTCAGGGCGTCGATGACGCTCCAGCCCTGTTTCCTGGCGGCTGAGATGAAAGAGCGGATGCTCGCAAAATCGTCTGCGCCTTCCGTTGAGCGGAAGCCGGGAAGAAGACTTTTCTGGATTTTCTGGCGCAGCTTCATCATGCGTTCGTCGCGCTCGGCCTCGTTGTTGGTGAAGGGAACCGTCGGATCGCGCAGGAAGCGCAGCGTGTCCTCCTTGCGCGCCACCAGCCGCAGCAGCAGATTGCGCCCGGTTCGGCGCGGCGCGCGGCCGCGTCTTTTGCCGGCGCCCTTTTCCGCCAGCGCCGGCTGGGTTTCGTGGAAGGCGAGCCCTTCGGCGACGATGGCGTCGTCGCGGCGCTCGAACCCCCGGACTGTGATCCGGGGGTCGACGAGGCGGGGCTTCAAGAGGACGCCGCGCTCGCGCGCGAGATTGGCGGCGTGACAGGCAAGGCGCAGCAGGCGCTGCATCTTGCGCGCCATAGCCCGTCGTTTACGGGCGGGACGATGCGCGGGTCTTTTCGCCTTACTCGCCTATCGCTTCAGCCGCGACGAAAGACGATTCGGCGCAGGAGCGCATACAGCCCGCGCCGGCTCCCGGCTTTGCGCGCGCGGGCGCGATTTGCTAAGCAGGCTTCGCAAAAGCGCGCCGCGGTTTTGCGGCAATAAGCCTGCTTCATTCTAGAGCGCTTTCCGACCAGACGATTCCGTCTGGTCGATAAGAAATCGCTCCAGATTCAAAATGCGCCACATGATCGTAAACCGCGCGCCCTTCGCGCCAGGATGCTCGACATGCAGAAATTCACCGTTCTGACCGGCGTCGCCGCGCCCTTGGAGATCATGAACGTCGATACGGACATGATTATCCCGAAGCAGTATCTGAAGACGATTGCGCGCACCGGCCTGGGCAAGGGCCTGTTTTCGGAGATGCGCTACCGGGAGGACGGTTCGGACAATCCCGATTTCGTGCTCAACCAGCCCGCCTATCGCGGCGCGCAGATCCTCGTCGCCGGCGACAATTTCGGCTGCGGCTCCTCGCGCGAGCACGCCCCCTGGGCCTTGCTGGATTACGGAATCCGCTGCGTGATTTCGACGAGCTTCGCCGACATCTTCTACAATAACTGCTTCAAGAACGGCATTCTGCCGATTACCGTGAGCCAGGCCGATCTCGACAAGCTGATGGACGACGCCATAGGGCGCCCGAAGGACGCCCGTTCTGACGAACGGGCTATGCGCGGCGCCAACGCCACGCTGACTGTCGACCTCGAAGCCCAGGAAATCCGCGGACAGGACGGCGGCGTGGTCAAATTCGACATCGACCCCTTCCGCAGGCACTGCCTGCTGAACGGGCTCGACGACATCGGCCTCACCTTGCAGAAGGGGGCCAAGATCGACGCCTTCGAGCAGCAGGCGGCGGCGACGCGCCCATGGGCGTAGGAACTGGGCGTAGGAACTGGGCGTAGGAACTGGGCGTAGGAACTGGGCGTAGGAACTGGGCGTAGGAGCGCCGCGCCCCCATATGGCCGACGACGCGCGAATAGGGTAGAGCGTGGCGGGCGCGTCGTCCTTCCCCGGCCAAGCGGCGTCGCCGCGGGCGCCGGTCGTCGCGCCAGCACTCCGTCGCCGTGGATCGCGGGTCTTTGCGCTTCTTGACCGATCTTCCCACCAATCTTCGCGGCCTGGCCGAGACCCTGCGACGCGGGGTCGAGAACGCCGCGGCGCGCCTCGCTCGCCGGCCGCGCTCGCAAAAGCCCGACGAGCAGGACGAAGAGCACTGGTTCCAGGAGGGGGACCAGGACACGGCCGCCGAGCCGCCGCCCAAGGACGCCCAGGCGCCGGCCGCGCCGCGCCTTGGTCGAACGGGCGACGCCGACGACGGCGCGATCGCGCTTCGCCAGGGACATCTGGACGAGGGGCCGCAACACGACGCCCAAGGCCTCCTCTCCGTTCACAACCTCGCCAAATCCTACAAGTCGCGCCGGGTCGTCGAGGATGTGAGCCTGCATGTGGCGCGCGGCGAGGCGGTGGGTCTGCTCGGCCCCAACGGCGCCGGCAAGACCACGGTCTTCTACATGATTACCGGGCTGGTGAAGCCCGACAAGGGCGTCATCGCGCTCGACGGCTACGACGTGACGCCGCTGCCCATGTATCGACGCGCGCGGCTCGGCATCGGCTATTTGCCGCAGGAGGCCTCGGTGTTTCGCGGCCTCTCGGTCGAGGACAATATCCGCGCGGTGCTGGAGATCACCCAGCCGGACCCGAAGCTGCGCGAAGAAGAGCTCGAGGGGCTGCTCGACGAGTTCCGCCTCGCCAAGCTGCGGGCGACGCCGGCCGTCGCGCTGTCGGGCGGCGAGCGGCGACGCTGCGAAATCGCGCGCGCGCTGGCGGGACACCCGTCCTTCATGCTGCTCGACGAACCCTTCGCCGGCATCGACCCCATCGCGGTCGGCGGCATTCAGGAACTGGTGCGGCACTTGAAGACGCGCGGCATCGGCGTGCTGATTACCGATCACAGCGTGCGCGAGACCCTCGGCCTCACCGACCGCGCCTATATCATCTATAACGGCCACGTGCTGACCGAGGGCCCGCCCGAGGACATCGTCGCCAATCCTGACGTGCGGCGGATTTATCTGGGCGAAGATTTCAAGATGTGACGGCGAGCGGCGGGGCCGCCGCTCACCCGCCCCAGAAGCTCTTCTTGGCGATCGAGGGCTCGTTGAGGCCGTTCTTGATCTTGTCGAGAATCTTCGTCAGATCCTCGGGCTCTGGATTGAGGTCGCGCGCGTGGCTCCACTGGAATTGCGCCTCAAGTTTACGGTCGACGCGCCAATAGGCGTCGCCGAGATGGTCGTTGATGACGGGATCGGAGGGCTTGAGTTCGATGGCCTTTTCCAGTTCGCGAACGGCGTCGTCGTAGCGGCCGAGGCGATAATAGGCCCAGCCGAGACTGTCGACGATATAGCCGTCGCGCTGCCGCAGATCGACGGCGCGCCGCAGCATCTTGAAGGCCTCGTCGAGATTCTTGCCCTGGTCGACCCAGGTATAGCCGAGGTAATTGAGCACCAGCGGCTGTTCCGGATTGAGATCGAGCGCCCGCTTGAGATCGGCCTCGGCCGAGGGCCAGTTCTTGCGCCGCTCATTGGCGATGCCGCGGTAATAATAGAGCAGCCACTGGCTCTTGTCCGGCTTGGGCGCCAGATCGAGCACGCGCGTATAGGTCGCCGCCGCGTCGGCGTAGAGCTTGCGCGAGCGCTGCAGATTGCCCAGCGCAGTCAGCGCCTCCTGGTTTTTCGGATTGGCCGCGACGACGGCGGAAAGATGCTCGGTCGCTTCCTTGGATTTGCCGAGCACCTCCAGCAGCAGAGCCGCCTGCACGTCGGCGTTGACGCGCAGCGGGCTGCTCTCCGGCACGCTGTCGTAAAGGTCGATCGCCGTTTCTTCCTGCTTCATGCGCTCGTAGACGTCGCCGAGCGTGACGATCGCCTGCGCGTTTTCGGGCGCAAGATACAGCGAAAGCCGCAGATAAACGAGAGACGCGAGTTCGTCCCCCTGCCGGCCGCCGACCGCGCCCAAGCCGTAAAGCGTTTCTCCCGCCCCCTGATCGGCGTTGGTCACGAAAGGCGGCAACGGCTTCGCCGCGTCGAGATCGGCGAGCGCCGCGACGACGATAGGCAGGTTCGGCGCGATCTCGTTGAAGCCCTTGTAGACGCGCTTGGCTTCCTCGCGGTCGCCGCGCGTCGCCAGGAACCGCGCGTAGGCGTCGACGACGCGCAGCGTGCTCCTCTCGCCGGACAGCGCGGATTTGAACCTCTTCTCGGCCTCGGCCTTGTCGCCGGAAAGATCGGCGATCAGCGCGGCGTGATAGTCGCGGAAAACCGCGAAGGCGTCGTCCTTGAGCGCGTCGAGCGTCGCCAGCGCCCGGCGCCTGTCGCCGGCGCCGGCGTAGGTCCAGGCCGTCAGCAGGGCGGCGGTGATGTCGCGGCTGCGCTCCGCGCCGCCCTTGCCGAGCACGGAGCGCGCCTTGGCGTAGCGGCGGGCCTTGATTTCCTGGACGCCCTTGGCGAGGCGGGCGAGGCCGTTGTCGCGCTGGCGCGCCAGCACGCGGTCGCCGAGCGGGAACGCCTCCTCCATATTGCCGTTGGCCAGAGCGGCGACGAAGGCGCGTTCGGTCAGCTCCCGGTTCTTGGGGTCGTCGCGCAGCGCCTCGCGGAAAAAGGTCGAGGCCGCGAAGGTGTCGCGTTCGGCGCCGGCGACGATGGCGGCGAGATAATTGCCCGAAAGGCTGGAGCCGACTTCGAAGGGCCGCGCCACCGAGAGGCCCTCGCGCGCGTTGGCGAAGCTCTGGCCGGCGAGGCTGGCGGCTGCGACTGCGGCGAGCAGCGCGGCGGCGGCCGCATGCGCGGCGCGTCGCCTGCGCGACGGCGTCGGATCGAAAGGACATGTCACGGCGCGAGATCCCATCTTCAGGCCGGCCGGCAGCGTGAACGATTCGCCCGCCCCCGGCAAGGCGCGTCCGGCACCCGGCGCAGGCCTGTCCCGCGTAAAGATGGCGGTTTTACGCTCGCGGGGCAAGAAAGAAACCGACTCGCGCGAAGTCAAATCGCGCCGCTCAAGCCGTTCCGAAGCCTCCGGCCCCGCCGCGCCTCACGCCGCCGCCTTCGTCGCCGCGACGATCTTCTGCGCGGCGTCGTCGAGATCGTCGGCGGGGATCACGTTGAGGCCGGATTCGTTGATGATCTTCTTGCCGAGATCGACATTGGTGCCTTCGAGGCGCACCACGAGCGGCACTTTCAGTCCCACTTCCTTGACCGCGGCGATCACGCCCTCGGCGATGGTGTCGCAGCGCATGATGCCGCCGAAAATGTTGACGAGAATGCCCTTCACCTTCGGATCGGCGGTGATGATCTTGAACGCGGCCGTCACCTTCTCCTTGCTGGCGCCGCCGCCCACATCGAGGAAGTTTGCCGGGAAGGCCCCGTAGAGCTTGATGATGTCCATGGTCGCCATGGCGAGGCCGGCGCCGTTGACCATGCAGCCGATGTCGCCATCGAGCGAGATATAGGCGAGATCGTGCTGCGAAGCTTCGATCTCCTTTTCGTCCTCCTCGGAGAGATCGCGCAGTTCGGCGAGCTCGGGATGGCGATAGAGGGCGTTGTTCTCGAAGCTGACCTTGGCGTCGAGGCAGCGCAGCCGGCCGTCCTTGGTGACGATCAGCGGGTTGATTTCGAGCAGCTCCATGTCCTTGGCCGTGAAGGCGGCGTAAAGCTGCTCCGCGAGCGCGCTCGCCTGCTTGGCGAGGTCGCCGGAAAGCCCGAGCGCGTCGGCGATACGGCGGCCGTGATGCGGCATCAGCCCAGTCGCCGGATCGACGGAGAAGGAGACGATCTTCTCGGGCGTGTCGTGCGCGACCTTTTCGATGTCCATGCCGCCTTCGGTGGAGACGACGAAGGCGATGCGCGACGTAGCGCGGTCGATCAGCATCGACAGGTAGAATTCCTTGTCGATGGCGGCGCCGTCTTCGATATAGAGGCGGCCGACCTGCTTGCCGGCCTCGCCGGTCTGCAGGGTGACGAGCGTCGCGCCCAGCATCTGCATGGCGAATTCCTGCGCCTCCTCGGGCGATCTGGCGAGGCGCACGCCGCCCGCGTCGCCGGCCGAGGCCTCCTTGAACTTGCCCTTGCCGCGTCCGCCGGCGTGAATCTGGGCTTTCACCACATAGACCGGGCCGGGCAGGGACTTGGCGGCGCCGAGCGCGTCCTCGGCCTTCAGCACCGGCACGCCGGCGGCGACGGGGGCGCCGAATTCGCGCAGAATAGCCTTGGCCTGGTATTCGTGGATGTTCATTTGCGCCTCTCTCCCGATCCGAATCCCGCGCCGCCGCGCGCCCTGTCCTTTGTTTAAGGCCATGGGCGGGCGGGTTCGTCAAGCGGCGGGGAACGGAGCGGGGGCGACCGGCGCGGCTTGTAGGGTCGGACAATCAGGGGCTGGCGGCATGACGTGCGTGGGGTCGAATGGGCGTCGCGATCGAACGCATCAAGCCCGGCGTCCCCAGCAGAACGGCCGGCACGAGCGCATGCATCCGACCTTGAAAAGAGGCGACCCGTCCGCCCGGCACGAACACGCTGCATCAACAGGCTCGCTTCGACGAATTCGTCAGCGAGTTCAACGATGAAAGGCCCCATGAAGCGCTCGCCATCAAACGGCCGGCCGAGGTCTATGCCCCGTCTCGCAGGCCCTATGAGGGCAAGCTGCCGGAGTTGTCCTATCCCCTGCACGCCCGCGACGTTCTCGTCACCGCCTGCGGCAGAATCTGCATGTATCGCAAGCGCATCAACGTCTCGACCGTGCTCGCCGGTCAGCGTCTGGGGAGAAAAGATGTCGACGAAGGCATTTGGCTCGTCAGCTTCATCAGCTGCGATCTCGCCTTCGTCGATCTGGAGCAGAAAACCTTGCTACCCCTCGGGAAGGTCGGGGCAGCGGGCCTCATGCTCGCGAGATTCATCGCGAGCGATATCCGCATCGACACGATTTCGACGGATGCGGTCGTCTCGTCCGGCTGGGACGAGAAAAAAGCCGCCGACACGGTCGAGCGCTTTCGCCGATTTCTCGAAGAACGGCGCGACGAGCTCGTCGCTTTGCAAATCCTCTACCGGCTACCCTATGCGCAGCGCCGCCTCACCTATGAGGCGGTCGACGACCTCAAGGAAGCGCTGAAGCGCCCGCCGTGGCTGTTGGAGCCCGTCGACGTGTGGCGGGCGTATAAGCGGCTCAGCAGCGAGAAAGTGCGCGGCAATCCGGCGGGAACGCTCGCCGACATCGTCATGCTCGTGCGCTACGCCATTGGGGAGACGGAGGCGCTGGAACCGCTGCCTTCCGTCATCGCCGGGCGCTTCAACTTGTGGCTCGGCCGCGAGGAGAAGGCGGGCCGCTCTTACACAGAGGAGCAGAAGGCCTGGCTCACGGCGATCCGCGACCATCTTGCGGTCAATGTCGAAATCCGACCCGAGGACATCGTGGACGCGCCGGATTTTTCCGCGCGAGGCGGCGTCGTCAGGGCGCGGGCGCTCTTCGGGACGCGGCTGCCGGCGCTGCTCGATGAATTGACCGACGCGCTCGTCGCGTGATATCTATCTTAAGATAGATATCTTTCGGGAGCGCCAATCATGAGCGCGACAGCCAAGCTCTTCATGCACGGCCGCAGCCAGGCCGTTCGCCTGCCCAAGGAGTGCCGTTTCGAGGGCAAGGAGGTCAAGGTCACCAAGATCGGCGACAAGGTGATTCTCGAGCCGTTACGGGAAGGACCATTCGACGTCGAGGCGTGGTACGCCAGGCTCGACGCTCTCGGCGCGCGGGATTTTTTGCCCGACGGCCCGCCGGACGACCCGCCGAGCGTCCCAGATACGCGAAAATTCGTTGACGAATGATCTGCCTCGACACCAACGTCGTCATCACGGTGATAAACCGCCGGAACGCGAGCGTCGCCCGTCGCATGGGCGAGGCGTTGCGGCAAGGCGCGAAGATCGCGCTGCCTGTCGTCGCGCTGTTCGAACTTCGCTACGGCTATGCGCGCAGCGACAGAAGGCTGCATATGGAAGCGTTGCTCGCGGAGTTCCTTTCGCCGGGCATCGCCGTTCTTCCGTTCGAGGAAGAAGATGCCGGGCAGGCCAGCGACATCCGCGCTCATCTCGAAAAGATCGGCCAGCCGATCGGTCACTATGATTACCTCATCGCCGCGCAGGCGCGCCGCCGCGGCGCGACGCTGGTGACGGCGAACGGGCGCGAGTTCGAGCGCGTGCCGGGGTTGATTGTCGTGGACTGGGCGGCGTGATGACGGCGGAAGTCTTGGCGAAGCCAGTGACCAAAGAGGCGGCCCGCACGGAAGGGCCGTGAGAATTGCCCCAGGGGTGGGTGTGGGCCAAGTCTGCGGATATTGCTGACATCAACCCGCCGACGAGCCTTGACCACCTCTCAAGTGCGGAGCCGATTCCTTTCGTTCCGATGACGGCTGTTTCAGCGGAAACCGGACAAATCGAACTCTCGACTCGCCGCCCGGTCGGTGAAGTCTCAAAAGGGTACGTGCGTTTCATGGAAGGCGACGTGATCTTCGCCAAGATCACGCCGTGCATGGAGAACGGCAAGGTGGCGCCAGTCACTGGGCTGCCATCGGGGTATGCGGCAGGATCGACCGAGTTTCACGTATTTCGGCCCAAGGCAGTCGAGCAGCGCTACCTTTGGTATTGGTTGGTCAGTCGGGCGTTTCGGCGTCGTGCTCAACGGAAAATGAGCGGATCGGCTGGACAGTTACGAGTTCCAGTTGATTACCTACGAGAAGCAGTCTTCCCCCTCGCTCCGATCGCCGAACAGCGTCGCATCGTGGCGCGGATCGGCGAATTGTTCGCCGAGATCGAGGCGGGCGAGGCGGCGTTGAACGAGGCGCGCAAGGGGCTCGACACCTTTCGCCGCGCGCTGCTCAAAGCCGCCGTCACCGGCGAACTGACGAAGGACTGGCGCCAGAAAAATATAAATCGGAATAAGCGCACCGAAACCGGCCACGATCTCCTCGCCCGCATCCGCGCCGAGCGCGAGGCCACGGCGCCCGCGAAGGGCCGAACCCGCCGCGCTCGACGCGGAAGCGGCCGACGCCGCGCGCCTGCGCCAATCCGTCCTGAAAGCGGGCTTCGAGGGGCGCCTCGTTCCCCAAGACCCCGCCGACGAGCCGGCGTCAACGTTGCTCGCGCGCATAGCAAATTCCACCCCCAACTCACCCTCCCGCAAACGCAGTCGGGCGCCGAGAGCAAGAGCATGAACGCCCGAAACCTCGTCGCAAAGGTCTGGAACTTCGCGCATGTGCTGCGCGATCAGGGCGTGTCGTATCAGGCCTATATCTCGCAGATTTCCTACCTCCTCTTCCTCAAGATGGACGAGGAGCGCGTGACGCAGATCGGCGAAGCCTCGATGCTGCCCGAAGGCGCGCGCTAAGCCGACATCAAAGACCTCGCCGGAGAAGCGCTCGCCGCCCGCTACGCCAAGCTGCTCGAAACGCTCTCGAAGCAAAGCGGAATCATCGGCGCGATCTTCCTGAAAGCGCAAAGCGAAATTCAGGACCCGGCGAAGTTGAGACGGCTCGTCGGCCTCATTGACGGAGAAACCTGGCTCGGGCTTCCCGTCGATGTGAAGGGCGAAATCTACGAGGGTCTGCTCGCGCGAAACGCGGAGGACGTGAAGTCCGGCGCTGGCCAATACTTCACGCCCCGCCCGCTCATCGAGGCGATGGTCGAGGTCGTCGATCCAGAGCCGCACCAGACAGTGCACGATCCCGCTTGCGGGACGGCCGGCTTTCTGCTCGCCGCCTGGGCGCATATGAAACAGAAGCCGCGGGCGCGCGACAGAGCGGTCTATTCCGCGCTCAAGAACAAATTTTCCGGAATCGACATCGTGCCGGAGGTCGTGCGGCTCGCGGCGATGAATCTCTATCTTCACGGGATCACGGGAGCCGACTCGATCGTCGAACAGAAGGATGCGCTGCTTGGCGCTGGCGGCAAGACATACGACATCGTCCTGACCAACCCGCCCTTTGGAAAGAAGCAGAGCTACAGAATCGTCCGCGACGACGGCGAGATCGACAGCGAGCGGGAGGATTACGACCGCGCCGATTTTTTCGTCACCACTTCGAACAAGCAGTTGAATTTCCTTCAGCACATCATGACCGTGCTCGCGCCGAACGGCGAAGCGGCGGTGGTGTTGCCCGACAACGTTTTGTTCGAGGGCGGCGCCGGCGAGACCATCCGCCGGCGGCTTTTGAAGAACTTCGACTTCCACACGCTGCTCCGGCTGCCTACCGGCATTTTCTATGAGCAAGGCGTGAAGGCGAATGTTCTCTTCTTCGACAAGAAGCCGCCTTCGGAAAAGTCCGCGACCAAGGAGCTCTGGATTTACGACCTGCGCACGAACAAGCGATTTACGCTCAAAGAGCGGCCTATGGTTCGCGCCGACCTCGACGACTTTGTGAATTGCTACCGCTCGGGACGACGTTTCGACCGAGAAGAAAGCGAGCGATTCCGCAGGTTCCCGCTTGATTCGTTGCTTACGCGCGACAAGGTCAATCTCGACATCTTTTGGCTCAAAGACGACACCCTCGACGACCCAGATTTGCTGCCGCCGCCCGACGAGGTCGCCGCAGAAATCGTGGAAAGCCTGGAGATGGCGCTTGACGCGTTCCGGCGAGTGACGGGCGCGCTGGGATCTTGACGTCCCGGCAAAGGTTAAAGGTGCTGCGGAGCCTCGATCAATCCGGCGCTCGACGTCGAGCGCCCATTCCCCGGCGTCTCGCCGGCGTAGAAATGTCTCGTTGACATATTTGCCCTTGCGCCGAACCTGAGCCCGCCAGGAGCCGAATTTTAGCCTCGCAAATGTCGCCATGGCGTGTGCGCTCTGTGTGCACGGAGAGGTCGAAAAGTAGCGAAAAGTGTCGTATCGAGGCGTAGAATGGAGTGCACACGACGCGACCTATGCAGTTGAGACTAAACTTAAAATGCTTACAAATCAAGATATTAGATTCGCCGTGGCGCCGATGATGGATTGGACCGACCGTCACTGCCGGTTCTTTCATCGCCTGCTGACGCGCCGCGCGCGGCTTTACACGGAAATGCTGACCGGCGGCGCCGCGATCCACGGCGATCGCGCGCGGCTCATGGGGTTCGATCCCTGCGAGCATCCGATCGCGCTGCAGCTCGGCGGCTCGGACCCCGCAGAACTCGCCCGCGCCGCGCGCATCGTCGAGAATTTCGGCTACGACGAAGTCAACCTCAATGTCGGCTGCCCGTCCGATCGCGTGCAGAACGGCGCCTTCGGCGCGTGCCTCATGCTGCGGCCGGCGCTGGTCGCCGATTGCGTGCGGGCGATGAAGGACGCGGTTTCGATTCCCGTGACGGTAAAATGCCGCATCGGCGTGGACGACCAGGAGCCCGAGCGCGCGCTGTTCGATCTCGCCGAGCGCACGATCGCCGCGGGGGTCGACGCGCTCATCGTCCATGCGCGCAAGGCGTGGCTCTCCGGCCTTTCGCCCAAGGAAAACCGCGACGTTCCGCCGCTCGATTATCCGCTCGCGCATCGCCTGAAGCGAACTTTTCCCGATACGCCCGTCGCGATCAACGGCGGCTTGACGACCATCGCGCAGATGCGCGAGCAGCTTCGCTTCGTCGACGGCGTCATGATTGGGCGCGCGGCCTATCGCGAGCCGGAGCTTTTACTCGCGGTCGATCCCGACTTCTTCGGCGAACCGGCGCCGCTCGCCGACGCCTTCGCGGCGGTCGAGGCGTTCCTTCCCTATATCGAGCGCGAACTCGCCAAGGGCGAGAAGCTGTCGGCCATGACGCGGCATCTGCTCGGCCTCTTCGCCGGCCGGCCTGGCGCGCGCGCCTTCCGCCGCCGGCTGGCGCTGGAGGCGGTCAGGCCGGGCGCGGGGCCACAGGTTCTGTGGGACGCCGTCGCGGAAGTCCGCGCCGCGAGGATGCGAGCCGAGGACGCACAAGCGTTTCAGCGCGCCTGATGGCGTTACGCCGCCGAAAAAAGGAGGAGCGCGGCCATCTCCGCCGCCTGCTGCGCCGCGCCGAGCACATCGCCCGTGTAGCCGCCGAGGCGCCGCCCGGCGAGTCTTGCAGTCGCCCATGCGCCGACGACCGCCCCCGCTGCAGCGACGAATACGCGGCCCGGCGGCGCGCCGGCGGCAAAGACTGGCGCCGAAAATGCGAGCGCCGCCAGCAGCGCAACCGCGAGACCGCGCGCGTCCGGACGCGGAGCGGCGGCCCCTGCGCCGTCGGCGCGGGCGGGCGCCAGCAGCGCCATCGGCAGCAGCCCTGCCGCGCGCGAGAGCGCGCCCGACGCGATCAGCGCCGCGACGCCGAAGCCCGCGCCGCGCTCCCAGATTGCGGCCAGAGCGACCGTGCGCAACAGGAGCGAAAGAACGAGCGCGCAGGCGCCAAAGGAGCCCAGCCGACTGTCGCGCATGATTTCGAGGCGCCGCTCCGGCGTCGCGCCGCCGAGTCCGTCCGCGAGATCGGCGAGGCCGTCTTCGTGCAAGGCGCCGGTGACGGCGACGAGCGCCGCAACCGCGCAAGCCGCCGCCGGCAAAGGAGAGACGCCGAACGCGCGCGCCGCCAGCAGGACCGCCGCGCCGCAGACGCCGACGATGGCGCCGGCGGCCGGCGCGGCCCAGGCCGCGCGCGAAAAATCGAGCAGCGCCGCGCCGCCCCAAGCCGCGGGAAGCGGCAGACGCGTGTAAAACCGCAGCGCAGCGGCGAGATCGTCGAGACATTGCGCCCGCATGGCGGCTTCTTCATGAGCCGCCGCGCGGGCTTTGTCGAGAGCGGCGCCCCGGCGCGTTCAGCTCGGCCGCAGGGTCTTGCCGATCTTGGAGAGCCAGGAGTCGCTGTGCTCGTGCGGCTCGAGACCGCCGGTTTTCAGCAGCGCATGCGCGTCCTGGTACCACTGCGAATCGGGGAAATTGTGCCCCAGAATCGCGGCGGCGGTCTGCGCTTCGTTGGTCACCCCCATCGCCATATAGGCCTCGGTGAGGCGATACAGCGCCTCCTCGGCGTGGCGAGTGGTCTGATACTTGCCGAGCACGTCGTGAAAGCGGTTGATCGCCGCCGGGAAATTCTTGCGCGTCAGATAAAAACGGCCGACCTGCATCTCCTTGGCCGCAAGCTGGTCGCGCGCGACCTGCATCTTTTGACGCGCGTCGGCGACATATTCCGACTTGGGAAACTTGTCGACGAGCTGCTGGAACACGTTCAGCGCCTTTTCCGCCGGCGCCTGATCGCGCATCACGTCCGGAACCTGATTGAAGAAGGACATGCCGGCGAGATAATAGACGTAGGGCGTGTCGGGCGAGGTTGGATAAAGGCTGATATAGCGCTGCGCCGACTGTACGGCGCTGTCGTAGTCGGGCTTCTGAAACTGCGAGAAGGTCGTCATCAGCAGACCCTTGCGCGCCCATTGCGAGAAGGGAAACTGCTTTTCGAGATCGCCGAACTTCTTGGCGGCGCCTTCGAAGTCCTTGGCCTTCAGCCTCGCGAGGCCCTGATTGTAGAGATCCTCGGCCGGAATGTCGGGCAGAATCTCGGTCTTGTATTTCTCTTTCTGGTCGAAGAGGCCAAAGCCGCTCGTCACGCTGTCGAGAATGTCGGCGCGGGCGAAGCCGGCCGGCGCGGCCAGGAGCAGCGACGCCAAAGCGGCCCGCAGCGCGCCGGCCGGGAATCGGATCGAGCGAAAGAATCCCGTCATGTCGTCTGCCCCTCGCGGCGAGCCGGGCGCCGTATGCGCCCTGCGCCGTCAGAAATCCAGGGCCGTTCGGCCCCTCGCAACCGCGCCGGTCAGGAGGCGCGTCCGCCGCCCCCGCCCGCCGACTTTCGCGCGGCGGGGCGCCAGGGCGCCTAGAAACGCGTTCCTTCTGGCGAGATTATGGCGGCGGGGGATCGGAGGAATGACGCGGGGCGGGGGGGCGGCGAGGTCGCAACGACCCTCCTTCTGCGCCGACGGGGACGAAATACGAGATGCGCCGCCCCGGGGGGATCGCTCACCCAAGCTTGCCGCGAATGTAGCCGGCGACGAGGCCGATAACGCCAACGCGCTTGATCGCCGCCCAGAGTTGCGGACCGAGGGAGTTCAGCGCCGCCGCCCAATAGCGCCGCTTGGCGCGGGCGAGCGACATCCCGGCGGCGAGGTCGGCGCGGAAGTCCTCGTCGAGGCAGTGAAGCAGGCCGGCGCGGTGGCGTTTTTTGGCGAAGAGGCCGACGAGGAATTCGGCGAGGCGCGGCGGGTCCGCTACCGTCGGGACTGCTACTGTTTGACCGACAATTGCGAGAAGTTGAATCGCCATTCCTGTCAAATTTTCGCGAACAGAAACCCAGTCGATTCGAAGAACAACAGCCTGGATTGCCGTTATCGCTGCAACAATTACGGCGGTCTTGGTCAAAGACCAGCGTTCGTATGCAATGGCGCATGTGGCCAGAAAATTGATGGCACCGGTGGCAACAAATAAGTGACAATAGACATCAAGGCGAAGTTTTCGCCATACGACGAAAGGTTCCTTGGTACAGTTCCGCAAGAACCAACGGAAGGAGTGTTCGTCGTCGGCCCTCATGCCGCCACCCCCTCAACCTGAACCCCATCCCGCATCGAATCCACCGCCCTTAGCGACGCCTGCAAAGCCGTCTGGCCAAGTGCGGTGACGGTGAAATACTGCTTCCGGCGCCCGCCGCGCGCTGCGGTGACTTCGCCCTCCCGCGAGCCGATCAGGCCCTTGTCTTCGAGCCGCTCCAGCACGGCGTAGATCGAGCCGAAGGAATACTCCCGCCCCGTCCGCTTCAAAATCTCGTCGCGGATCGACACGCCATAGGCGTTGGGATGCTGGATGAGGATAGCGAGCAGCGTCTGCTGCTCGGGGAGGGTCAAATCCGGGATTGCCGACACGCGAAGCTCCGCGATTCCATTTCTTCGCTAATGAAGAAGAAATATTCGCGGCGTCAAGGCGCCACGTCAAGAATAGACACGCGCATCCCTTCTCCCACGGAGTGGGAGAAGGTGGCCCTCGCCATAGGGCGTCGAAAGACGCCCGTCTTTCGACGGGCTATGAGCGAGGGTCGGATGAGGGTCCATTATTTCTTGGCGCGGCGTCGGCCCTCATCCGTCGCGCCTTCGGCGCGACACCTTCTCCCGCAAGCGGGAGAAGGAAGCGCTCGACTACCCCCGCACATCCGGCGGGGTCGCCTCCGTCGCCAGCGCCGCCAGCGCCTCGTCGAGCGTCAACTGCGTCTGCTGCTGCGACCCCAGCCGGCGGATGGAGAGCGTGCGCTCGGCCGCCTCCTTCTTGCCGGCGACGAGCAGCACCGGGACTTTCGCCAGCGAATGCTCGCGCACCTTATAAGTGATCTTCTCGTTGCGCAGATCGAGATCGACATGCAGCCCGAGCTTGCGCGCCGCCGCCGCCACTTCCAGCGCGTAATCGTCCGCCTCCTGCGTGATCGTCGCAACGACGATCTGCAAGGGCGAGAGCCACAACGGCAGATGGCCGGCGTAATGCTCGATCAGAATGCCGGTGAAGCGCTCCAAGGAGCCGAACATGGCGCGATGGATCATCACCGGCGTCTTCTTCTCGCTGTCGGCGCCGATATAGAAGGCGCCGAAGCGCACCGGCAGATTGAAGTCGACCTGCGTCGTGCCGCACTGCCATTCGCGGCCGATGGCGTCGCGCAGCGTATATTCGAGCTTCGGCCCGTAAAACGCGCCCTCTCCCGGCTGCACGCTGGTTTTCAGCCCCCGCCGCGCCAGTTCGTCGAGCACCTTCTGCAGCGCGGCTTCCGCCTTGTCCCAGGCCTCGTTGGAGCCGACGCGCTTCTCGGGACGTGTCGACAGCTTCACCACGACATCCTCGAAACCGAAGTGGCCGTAAATGGAGAGGATCAGATCGTTGATCTTGAGCGCCTCCTCCATGATCTGGTCTTCGGAGCAGAAGATATGCGCGTCGTCCTGGGTGAAGGCGCGCACGCGCATCATGCCGTGCAGCGCGCCCGACGGCTCGTAGCGATGCACGACCCCGAACTCGGCGATCTTCACCGGGAGATCGCGATAGGACTTCAGCCCGTTCTTGAAAATTTGCACATGGCCGGGGCAGTTCATCGGCTTCAACGCGAAAATGCGCTCGTCCTCGGTCTTGGTGAGGAACATGTTTTCGCGGTACGTCTGCCAGTGGCCGGAGGTTTCCCACAACGCGCGGTCCAAGACCTGCGGCGTGTTGACTTCGCAATATCCCGCCGCCTGCTGACGGCGGCGCATATAGGCGACCAGCGTCTGGAACAGGCGCCAGCCCTTTTCGTGCCAGAAGATCGTCCCCGGCCCCTCCTCCTGGAAATGGAAGAGGCTCATCTCGCGTCCCAGGCGCCGGTGATCGCGCCGCTCGGCTTCTTCCAGGCGATGCAGATAAGCGTCGAGGTCTTCCTGTTTCGCCCAGGCCGTGCCGTAAATGCGCGAGAGCATGGGCTTGGTGTGGTCGCCGCGCCAATAGGCGCCCGCGACCTTCATCAGCTTGAAGGCGGTTCCGACCTTGCCGACGGACGGGAGATGCGGACCGCGGCACAAATCCAGCCAGTGGCCCTGCTTGTAGACGCTGATCGGCGCGTCGCCGGGAAGGCCGTCGATCAGTTCGCCCTTGAAGGTCTCGCCCTTGGCGACGAACCAGGTCTTGGCGTGATCGCGATCCCACACTTCGCGCACGATCGACGCGTCGCGCGCGACGATTTCGCGCATCTTCTTTTCGATGGCGGGCAGGTCTTCGAGCGTGAAGGGCTCGGCGCGATGAAAGTCATAATAGAAGCCATTCTCGATCACCGGGCCGATCGTCACCTGCGCGCCCGGATAAAGCTCCTGCACGGCCTCGGCCAGCACATGCGCGCAGTCGTGGCGGATGAGTTCTAACGCGCGCGGGTCGTCGCGCGAGACGAATTCGATTTTCGCGTCGCGCTCGATCGGCGCGGCGAGATCGGCGAGCGCACCGTCGAGCGTCATCGCGACGCTGCGCTTGGCGAGAGAGGGGGAGATGCTCTTGGCGACGTCGGCGCCCGTGACGCCCGCTTCGAACGAACGGGAGGCCCCGTCCGGGAAAGTAACCGAAACCATTGTCTTCTCCTGTCGCGCCCACTCGCCGATACAACTCGGCGTAGGTCGCTTGGCGGATGTTTTCGCGCACCCATTTACAGGGGAAGCGGCCTGGCCGCTACAGATTTGCCTCGAAAAATCGGCCGCGAGCGCGCCGGCTCAGCGCGAGAGCGCCCAGACGATGGTGACGCGCGAGGAGAGCCGCTGCACGCCCGGCTCGACCGGAACCGGCGGCGCCGAGGCCGCCTCCGCCGCCATGCGGCCCCGCATCATTGGCTGCGGCGGCGCGCCCTCCTCCTCCCCCTCGGGACGGATTTCCAGCACGCGCCCCAGCCGGAGGCCGGCGGCGCCGACATAGGCCTCGGCGCGGCGACGGGCGTCCTCCACCGCCTTCTTGCGCAATTCGTCGAGCCGCGCCTGCGGATCCGCGAAATCGAACTCGATTCCCTCGATGCGGTTGGCGCCCTTCTCGATCAGTTTGGCGGCGATCTCGCCGGCCCTGGCCGCAGGCGTGATTCGCGCCGCCAGATCGTTGCGCGCGCGATAACCCTTCTGAATCTGCGTCACGCGGCCCGCCTTGTCGCGCTGGTCCTCGTAAAGCGGCTCCAGCGACACGTTCCGCGTCTGCAAATCCTTGATCTCGATCCCGGCCGCCTTCAGCGCCGCCAGAATGCCCTGCGCGATCCGGGCGTTCTCGGCTGAGGCCGCCGCCGCGTCCGGCTTTTCGGAGACGACGCCGAAAAGGATCGTCGCCCGGTCGGGCGCGGCCTCCTCGCTGGCGACGCCGGTCACGGCGATGTGGGGCGTCGAATCCGCCAGCGTCTCGGCGCGCAGCGCGGCGGGCGCCGCGAGAACGCCGGAAAGGCAAAGAAGGGCGAAAGCAATGGCGCGCATGGGATTTCCTCGAACCAGGCCGGAGCGGCCCGGCAAGGATGTAATCCCCGCCGCGCGGAACGCCAACCGCCCGCGGCCAAAAAACCGCCGGCAAAATCTGCTGGGTTGCCGCTCTACGCCGCGCAGCCTATAGAACACGCCCCGCCGACCGCAACCGGGCCCCATGCCGACTCTCTATCATCACCCGCTCTGCCCGCACTCCAGATTCGTCCGGCTGATTCTCGCCGAATACGGGATCGAGACCCAGTTCGTCGAGGAGCGCGCCAGCGAGCGCCGCCCCGAATTCCTGGCGATCGATCCGGCCGGCCGCACGCCCGTCTTCGTGGACGACGACGGAACGGCGGTTCCCGGCGCCGGCGTCATCGCCGAATATCTCGACGAGACGCGCGGCCCCGCGGTCCAGGCGATCCGCCTGCTGCCGGCGGGCCTGCACGAGCGCGTCGAAACGCGCCGGCTCACGGAGTGGTTCAACGGCAAATTCTTCGAAGAGGTCACCAACTGGCTGGTGACCGAAAAGGTCTATAAGCGCTTCGCCTCGGCCGGGATGAACGGCGGCGCGCCCGACATGGACGCGCTGCGCGTCGCGCGGGCCAACATCCGCCCGCATCTGCGCTACATCGGCTGGCTGACCGGCCAGCGCAAATGGCTGGCGGGCGAGCGGCTGTCCTACGCCGATTTCGCCGCCGCCGCGCATATTTCCTGCGCCGACTATTTCGGCGACGTTCCCTGGGACGAAGACGAGAACGCCAAGCACTGGTATCAGCGCATCAAGTCGCGGCCCGCCTTCCGCCCGCTGCTGGCCGACCGCGCGCCCGGCATGATGCCGGGGCCGTTCTACTGCGAACTGGATTTTTAGAGGAGGGCGCTTTTGTGACCGAAAGCCGGGATAGACTCTCGCTGACCGGCTCGATCGCCTAACTCAATCGCCTGCGAAAAATTCGTCGTGGGCGCGCCGCAGGCTCCGCACGGGGGGCGGAAAGCGGCTTTCGTGCTATACGACTGTCATGTCGAACGACATCATCGACAGCATCGGCGAAAAGAAGGCGCGCCTCGACCGCCTGCGGCCGTTGTCGCGCGCCGGTTTGGCGCAGCTGCAAAAGCACTACGACGTTGACCTGACTTACACGTCCAACGCCATCGAGGGCAACACGCTCACCCTGCGAGAGACCGCCGAGGTTATCGAACACGGAATAACCGTCGGCGGCAAACCGTTGCGCGATCACCTCGAAGCGCTCGACCATTACGAAGCCGTGCTCTGGATGCGCGAGATCGCAAGCGGCGCCGCGCCGGTCGACGATGGGGTCGTGTGCGAACTGCATCGGCGAATCGTCGCCCGCAGTCAGCCGCAGATCGCCGGAATATACAGCCGCGTCCCGCGCCGAATCGCGGGTTCGCCCGTTGTTTTTCCGAACCCCGCCAAGATACCCCAGCTCATGGCCGCGTTCGGCGCCTGGCTGAGAAACGCGCACCCGGCGCCAGACGCCGCCTTTGACGCACATTTTCGCCTGACTGCGATCCATCCCTTCACGGACGGAAACGGACGGGCCGCCCGGTTGCTGATGAACCTGCTGCTTCTTCGCGGCGACTTCCCGCCGATCGCCGTGCGGCCCGAGGATCGCAAGACCTATCTCGACAGCCTCGAACACGCTTCGCTCGCAAGCGACATGGCTCCCTACCTCGCCTTTATGCGCAGTCGTCTCGACGCGACGCTGGACGACTATCTCGCCGCGCTCGAAGACGCGCTCCCGCCGGAATGAGGGGGATAGACGGCGCCGGGATATGAACAGCGCCGTTTCGACCGAGGCGGCCGGCTCTCATGTCGCCTCCATCGCCGACGCGCTCGCTTTCACCATCGCGCAGATGGCCAGGATCGACGCCGCTTGGCGCGGGGCGTTTCCGGACAGGGCGTAGCCGACACGCGTGTCCGCGATGTCATGCCGGCGAAAGCGGGCATCCAGAGCCACGGCGCGATTCCCGAGAGGCGGTTCTGGAGTCCCGATCGCGCTGCGCGCGTCGGGAATGTCATGACCGGCATGACCAGCCTTTGGATAACTCGCCACGCCGCGAGACCGCCGCGCCGGGAGCGGCTACGATCGCCCTATGCCGAATCGCGCCGCCCGCAAGATCGCCCCGGAACAACCCGACCTCTTCGGCGAGGCGCCGCCGCCGCGCCCCGACTTCTATGTCCCCAAGCCCCAGTATGCGCAGCGGCGCGAGCGCGGCGCTGAAGACGTTGCAGGAAATCGACGCCTGGCGCGACATTAGTTGCTGGAGCTGGATTACCGTCATCGAGTCTGCGGAGTATTATTACCGCATCACCGCCGACGACGCCGAGGCCGAAGAATGGCGCGAGCGCTACGAGGCGGAATTCGCCCGGCTCGACGCGACCGGTCCGCGCGTGACGGACGAAGAGCGCGCCGATCGCTACAGCTACCCGAACTTCCCGAAGCGCGAGTTCGAGCCGCGCTGGGTGCGCCGGCAGGCCGGCCTCTATCCGATCTGAGCCCGCGCCCCCCGAGGGTTTTGGCGCGGGCCGCGCGAAGGGCGTAACTTCGCGCCGATGGTTCTCTCCTCGATCATCCGGCGCATCGCGCCCGCAAACGTCGCGACAGGGGAATCGGGTGAAAAACTCAAGCTGCGATTAGGCTTGCGAGGAAGTCGTCATCCCAGGCGGCGATTTTGCGTTTGGCGCGCAGGGAGTGCTTTGCCGGCGCGCGACGCATCAGATTATGC
>Ga0233425_10000575_pt1 | contig 93765 bp, 71 predicted proteins | sample Watercolumn_Towu_2_FD_181712 | JGI IMG/M metagenome (GOLD analysis project Ga0233425, IMG submission 181712) | Freshwater microbial communities from Lake Towuti, South Sulawesi, Indonesia - Watercolumn_Towuti2014_140_MG | ecosystem: Environmental > Aquatic > Freshwater > Lake | place... | reverse complement strand
TATCCGGCCGCCCATCCCCAGCACGATCGCCAAGGGCACCGTTCCGGCGACCAGGCTCTTGACGAGGGCTATCTGCAGGGGGTCCCGGTCCGCTATCTGCCGGGTGAAGTTGTTGTCGAAGCCCCAGCAGATCATCGAAAGGACTATCAAGGCCGGGCCGGCAAGCTCGAACCTGCCCTCACCGCCGTTCCAGCTCAGCATGACCGCCCCCAGTGTCATGCAGCCGAGCGCCAGCCAGAGCCTTTTTCCGGTGCTCTCGTGGAACAGCACGACGGCGATGATGGCGGTGGCGACGCCCTCGAGGTTGGAAAGCAGGGAGGCCGAAAAGCCCGTGGCCAGGTTCAGGCCCAGCATCAAAAGAATCGGCGCCAGGAACCCGCCGGTCAGGACCGAGCCGGCCAGCCAGGGCAGGTCATGGCGCGCAAGCTGGTACTCCGCATCCGTGTTCCGCCTTCCGGCGGCCCGGACCAGCCCGTAATACAGCCCGAGCCCGAGGAACGCCCCGCAGTAGAGCAGGCCGGCCATCGCCACCGGCGGATAATCCTTGAGCAGCGCCTTCGTCAGCGGCAGCCCCACGCCGTAGAGCGTGGCGGCCGCGAGGACGGCGAGCACCGGGCGGCGGTCCATCGACGCGCATATCGTTTCCGGGCTTAATAGCCTGAGCGGTCCGCCGGACCGCGAAATACCCGGTTCCGCAAAGGTAATATCGCCCGCAGGCCCATTGTCAATGGGGGCGTGTCCGCGAGGTACGGCGACCTGGGCGGAAAGGGCAGGGTCTACGACGACCGGGGCGAGCCCATCCTCCTCAAGGGCGAGGCCGTCAAGGGCAGGGCGGCCCTGCGCTTCGGCGTCTACCGCACGCTCCTGAGCTCCAGGCCGTTCCTCCTGGACTTCTACGAGGGCACCGTGTACCTTTCCGACCGGCGCCTGCTCGGCATCCGGAGGCCCGACCCGAAGAAGGCGGCCCTAGCGCGCCTGTCCTACACGGCGGACATGGACGTGCTCGAGACCGCCGACCGGATGCAGATTGTGAGGGACAAGGGCGGGTTCGAGTACTTCAGCCTGGACCTCGACGAGATCATCAAGGTGCGCAAGTACCGGCTGTACAGCGCCGTCGAGATCATCGCCCCGGACCAAAAGACCAAAAAGGAGCTCAAGCTCGGCCTCGCCCCCGAAAAGAGGCTCCGGGAGCTTTTCGGCGCGGACCGCTACGACCTCTGGCTGGAGACCCACCGCGGAACCAGATAGTTCCCGGACGACGGAATCCGTCGGCCGTGAACCGTGATCCGTGAACCGGGGAGAAACACCGTTTTTTCGGCTCACGGTTCACGGCTCACGGTTCACGGCTCACGGATTCCCACTTTCACCCACCCTCCCCAAAGGACTATATCCCCCGGCGGTGAACGTCCCCCCGGTGGTGAATTGGGGAGGAGCGTGCCGACGTATCGGATGAAGCTCGAGGAGCTGATAGCTGGGCTGGGCGACTACCGCCGGGCATTGCGCGAGGAGGACCGCACGGCGTTCGACGCGCTGATGAACCGCGCCCGGCGCCACGCCTCGGCGGCGGGCTTCCAGGCCTCGTCGGACCCGATGGAGACTGCCCTGCTCTCGATGCTCGTGGGCATCGAGAAGGAGCTCGAGGCGCTCAAGCGGGAGGCCTCCGCCTCCGGGGAGGCACCCTCCACCGACTGCGGGCCCGCCCCTTCGCCGCCCGGCAAGGATTAAATAACCGGATTCCCCTGGTGAGCGGAATGAATGTCCGCATCGGCTGCTGCGGATGGCAGTACGACGACTGGGTCGGGCCGTTCTACGAGGCGGGCCGGCGGGAGCGGCGCTCGGAATGGCTGGAGTTCTACGGCCGGTACTTCGACTCGGTCGAGATAGACTCGAGCTACTACTCCGTGCCGGGGCGCCAGACCGTGGAGGCCTGGATAGCGAAGGGGCGGCGCATCGGCGGCTTCGAGTTCTCGCTCAAGATGCACCAGGAGGTCACCCACGCCCGGCTGGTCGCGCATGACGCCGCCGGCGCGGCCGCGAGGGCGCGCGAGTTCGAGCGGAACATACTGGCCCCGCTCGACGACAACAAGCTTCTGGGAGCCGTCCTGCTCCAGCTCTCCCCCTATTTCCAGCGCGTGGACGAACGGCTCCGGTCGGCAATGCCGGTGCTCAAGGATTTCCTCGGGAGCCTGGACACCTCGCGCTACCGCTACGTCGCCGAGTTCCGCCACCGGAGCTGGCTGGACCTGCAGCGGAAGGAGGTCCACCCGGACGCCCTGGACGTCCTGCGGGACCGCCGCGTCGCCGTGTGCGTGCTGGATTCCCCGGGCTTCCCGGCCACGCGCGCCCAGACGGCCGACCACGCCTACGTGCGTTTCCACGGCCGGAACTACGACCTCTGGTATGCGCGGGAGAAGCCCGAGGGCGACGGCCGCCTCAACCGCTACGACTACCTCTATTCCGAGGACGAGCTCCGGCCCTGGGTGGACACGGTCGACGACATCGAGGAGAGGTGCCGGGAGGTCCGCATCGCCTTCAACAACCACGGCCACGCAAAGGCCGTGAGGAACGCCCTGATGTTCCGGCGCATGCTGGGCCTCGACGCCGGCGGGAAGGAGACGGCGATGCCGTCGAGGACGACGCTGGACAGTTTTGGGTAGGGCAATATGGGCATTGCCCGTCATTGCCCGTTGTTGCCCGAAATGCCCGCTCGTTTCAGAGCCACGGCACCACTTCGTACCGTTCGACGAGGCCGACGAAGCCGTCGTAGTCGACGGTCCTGATGCCCTCGAGCATGAAGACGCCCTTCAATCCCCGCGCCTCGAGGTCCTCCTGTAGGGCGAAGACCGAGACGCCCTCGTCGATGAGGCGCTGGAGGAGCTCGCGCGCCGGGGACCCGTTCACGGCCGAGAGCACGCCGTCCTCGATGAGGAGAAGCGCCCCGGACGCGATGCGCGCCGCGGCCTCCATGTCCGAGTGCGAGCTTGCCGAGCGCGAGATGATGTGCAGCTTCAAAACGGCATCACCGCCTTCGCCTCGTCCACGAGGGCGCGAAGCTCCGTCACCCGGATGGTCCTTATCTGGGCGTCGACCAGGTCGCCGGTCCGTATCTGGCGGGCCGACAGGTCCTCCTGGAGCACCAGGAGCTCCTTCAGGCCGTTGGCGATGAGCCCGGCGAAGGCCCCGCCCAGGTCTCCGAAATCCATCCTCTGGTTGCCCTGCCCCTTGACGAGATTGAAGACGCCGTCCTCCAGGAAGACGGCCCTGACGGGGACCTGGAACGCCAGGAGGGCTTCGGCCATCCGGAGCCCCTCGGCCGGGAAGACCGTGCCGTAGGGCGGCCGCCTGAAAAGCAGGAGGACCGGCCGCTCCTCCTTTCCCCCGACGGGCAGCTCGGGAGCCACCTCAGCCGCCCCCGAAGACGAGGAACCGGTCGCAGTCCTGGAGCATCTTCACGAGGGCGCCCATGCCGCCCATGGCCGTGCCGGGGGAGAGCCCGTCCTTGTTCAGGCCCCGGAAGCGGGCGCACGTCCCGCAGGCCACCACCCGTGTCCTGGCACCCAGCTCGGAGAACATCTGGGCGAGGTTGCGGTGCCCGGGCGCGGCGATGCACCGGTTGGCGTTGTTGACGCCGTCCGTGTAGAGGAATATGCCCAGCACCTCGTGGCCCCGGGCCAGCGCGGCCTTCGTGAAATGGTAGGCGGTGTCGGAGGCCTCGTGCTGGTAGGGCCCGGTGAGAAGCAGGATGCCGATTTTCATTTTTTCGTCTTCCTGATGACCGCGCAGATGACCTCGGCGGCCTGATGAATGGAGATCAGTTCGTTCCCGGTGCGACGGCACCAGGCCGGGATGTCCTCGAGCGACCCGGGGTCGTCGGCCATTATCTTGAGCGTCTGGCCCTCCTCCATCGTCTTGATGTGCTCGGCGAGCTTGAGTATCGGCCCGGGGCAGAAGAGCCCCACGGCGTCTATCGTGCGGTCGGTGATCTCCGGCACGGCCTTCAGTCCCCCATTGGCCGGACGAGTTTGTCGATATTTATAGATTGTCGCGTTTTATGCATGTGTGAACGAAGGCAGCAAGGGAGCAAGGTAGCAAGGCAGCAAGGGAGCAAGGGAGCAAGGGGGAAAGGGAGGACGCGGGGGACGGCCGTCCCTTTCTGCCTTGTTGCCTTTCACCAATATCCTATATACCCACAATTCCCTTCACCGCCGATGAACTCCCAGCCGGAGGAAGGCCGGAAGAAGGAGGCGCCCGGGCGCGTCGTCTCGGGCGTCGGCTGGAACTTCTTCGGGATGATAGCCGGCTCCATCGCCGGCTTCCTGAGCTCCATCCTAGTGGCCCGGTGGCTCGGCGCCGCCGAGTTCGGGAACCTCTCGCTGGCCCTCTCGGTCCTGAACGTCCTCGTCGTCCTCAGCGCGCTGGGCTTCGAGTTCGCCCTTAACAAGTACATACCGGTGCTTCTCCTCGAGAAGAACCCGCAGGGCATCCGGTTCCTGGTCGAGAGGCTGACCGCCGTCAAGGTGGTCATCGCGCTGGCGCTCTCCGCGTTCATATTCCTGGCCGCGGACGCCGTCTCGGCCTGGCTCTTCCAGAAGCCGGCGCTGGGACTCTACCTGCGCGTGATGTCCCTCATGGTCCTGCCTTTTGCGCTGGAGCCGATATACCGGGGCCTGCTCACCGGCCTTTACCAGCAGAAGTTCATCAACCTGCTGGACGTCGCCTCCAAGTTCCTCTATCTCCTGCTCGCGCTATTCGCACTCTGGCTGGGTTACGGCGTCGTCGGCGTGCTCCTGGCGAGCCTCGTTGCAATGGCGTTCTTCGTGGCGCTCGCCGCAAGAAAGGGGCTCGCCTCCATCCCCGACGGGGGCAGGCGGTCCGCCGGCGCCCGGCCGCCCCTCGGCCGGGTGCTTCGCTTCTCGTTCTACCTCTACCTCTTCTCCATAATGAACTTCGTTTTGGGCGTCCAGCTGGACCTCATGATGATAGGGGCGATGGTGCCCGACATCCGGCAGGTCGCCTATTACACCGTCGCCTACTCGCTGTCCTACACCATATTGAGCTTCCTCTCCCTGGCCCTCCAGGGCGGGATAACCCTCACGTATTTCTCCGAGCTCCATGCCAGAAAGGACCTGGAGGGCCTCAGGCGGGGCTTCCTCGTGATGATGGAGTACGTGTATGTGTTCATCATCCCGTTCACCGTCATCGGCGTCATTTTCACGCCGGAGATCCTCCTCCTGCTCTTCGGCGACGCCTATTCCGGCCGGACGGCGGTGATGCTGCTCCTCCTCTATTTCCCGACGATGGCCATCATGAAATTCGGGATGATAACATCCACTTTCATGGGGGCGATGGAGAAGGAGAAGAACCTGGTCGTGTCGCGGGGCATCTTCGGCGCCGTCAACCTCACCCTGAACTTCACGTTCATACCGGTGTTCGGGGCGTTCGGGGCCCTGCTCGGGACGGCCGCGGCCGTGTTCGCCGGCCTGGTCTACGAGATCAGCGTGGTCCAAAAATGCCTCCGGCCCCGCTACCCCTGGCGCTTCCTCGGGCGGATGACGGCGCTGTCGCTCGCGAGCGGGGCCGCCGCCCTCCTGCTCAAGCTCGTTTTGCAGAGGCTGGACCTGTTCCAGGGAACAACGGAAGCGCTCTTCATCCTGGCGGGGGCCGGCCTTCCCTGGCTTGCGCTCACGGCCCTGCTTTTCGTGGCCCTAAAACCCCTCTCCGCGGAGACGGTCGACGTCGTCGGGAATGCGCCCCTCCCGTTCAAGGGACGGCTCATACCGATGATCAGGCCGCGGGGACCATAACCGTTATAACAACGGAGGCAAATGCTGACTCCGGCGCCGGCCGCGAAGTAATCCCATGAGAATCGACGTCCTCTGCTACAACCTTTCCAACAACGCTCTGGGCCGGGCGTACCTTCTGGCCGACCTCGCCCGGAGGCTGGGGCACCGCTCCCGGATCCTCGGCCTCCAGCTTGGGGATTCCGTCTGGACCCCGCTCAAGGACTGCGACATCGAGATCGCGGCGGTCCGCTCCGGGGCGAAGTACCCGGATGTCCTGGGCAGCCTGGGAAAACTTCTGGCCCTCATGGACTGCGACGTGGCATTGGCTTCCAAGCCCCGCGTCTCGAGCTTCGGCGCCGCGCTGCTCAAGCGGATGCGGCCCGGGAGCGGGCTGAAGATACTTCTGGACATCGACGACTGGGAGGCCGGGCTGGAGCGCCCCGTCACCGGCGCCAAGCTGCTCCGCAGGCTCCCGGACACCCTCAACATCGATTCGTTCTACGACCCGCTGGCCATGGGCAAGCTCACCCGTAGGGCCGACGGGATAACGGCCTCGACGACCTTCCTGCAGAAGCTCTACGGGGGGCGGCTCCTTCCCCATGTCCGGGACACGGAGTTCCTGGACCCCGCGAAATACGACCGGGAGGCGCTCCGGGCGGAGCTGGGCCTGGGCGGCGAGTTCGTCATAGCCTTCCTCGGCTCCATACGCCGGCACAAGGGCGTGGAACTGCTCTTGACCATCCTTCCGCGCCTGGAGCCGATGAACGCGCGGCTCTTGCTTGTCGGGACGGACAACATCGACCCCGCCCTCCGGGAAATAATGAACCGGCGCAAAAAATACATCATCGAGCACCCCGAGTTCCCCTACAGGGACCTGCCCAAGTTCCACATGGTGGCCGACCTCGTCGTCCTGCCCCAGATGGACACCCCGTTCGGCCGGGCCCAGCTGCCGATGAAGCTTTTGGACGCCATGGCGATGGGCCGGCCGGTCATCTCGACCAACGTGTCGGACATCCCGGCGGTGCTGGAGGGCTGCGGGGTCGTCCTCGAAGGCTGGGGCGAGGACGAGCTCGTCGGGAAGATAGGCCTCCTGCACGCCGACGGGGGGCTCCGGCGCAGGCTGGGGGAGGCCGCCCGCCGGCGCTGCGTGGAGAAGTACGGCTACCCGCAGGGGATGGAGATCCTGGACGGGGCCCTGAAGGCGCTCTAGAGCCATGATAACGGCGGGATTTATCACAATTCTTATCTAGTATATGCGTGCATGACCAGGCGATGATGGGCGAGATGCGGCCGGAGGAGCTGCGGGCGGCGGCCTCCCGCCACTTCACGGTGGTGGGCCTCCACTACGAACAGGATTCGGTGTTCCTGCCGGTAGTCCTCCGGGCGGTGGACGAGTCCTTCGAGAAGAGCTTCGACGAGCTGCGCCGGGAGCTCGTGCCCCGGGGCTACATCCCGATGATGGTCCGGGACCAGGGCGAGCTCGGCATCTACATCGCCCGCAAGCCGAAGCTCAAGTACCGGAGCATCCGGGTCAATGTCATATTGCTCCTCGTCACCATCTGCACGACCGTGTTCGCCGGTACGATGGCCTGGGCGCCCTACGAGGACCTGGACGCCTTCTCCGGCCGCTCGCTGCTTTTCGGCTCGCTGTTCTTCGCCCTTCCGCTCATGCTCATACTGGGCGTGCACGAGCTCTCCCATTACCTGGCCGCGAGGCGCCACGGCGTGGCCGCCTCCCTGCCGTTCTTCCTGCCGGCCTTCCCGCCGCTGGGCACGTTCGGCGCGTTCATCTCGATGCGCGACCCGATACCGGACAGAAAGGCGCTCCTGGACATCGGGGTGTCGGGGCCCATAGCCGGCTTCATCATGGCCATCCTGGTCACGTTCATCGGGGTGTGGCTCACCGGCGTGTTCGCCATCCCGGTGCCCCCGGACACCGGCGGCCTCCTCTACCTGGGCTCCCCGTTACTCTTCGAGGCCATCTGGCGGGCAATAGGCCCGAGCGGCGACTACCTGATGCACCCGACGGCGTTCGCCGGCTGGGTCGGCTTCCTGGTCACGGCGCTCAACCTTCTCCCGGCGGGCCAGCTCGACGGCGGCCACGTCGCCCGGGCCCTTTTCGGCGAAAAGACAAGGTACGCCGGCTACGCCGCGGTCGTGGTCCTGGGGATCCTCTCGATGGTCTCGTTCAACGTGGACTTCTCCACCGGGGCCGTCACGCTCCAGCCGGGCTACTTCGGATGGATAGTGTTCATATTCCTCATCCTTTTCCTGGGCCTCTACCACCCGCCGCCCCTGAACGACCTCACGCGGCTAGACGCCCGGCGCAAGGGGCTCGGCGCCCTGGCAGTCCTCATACTGGTCATCGCCTTCGTGCCGGTGCCGATGGTCCAGGGCACCCCCGAGTACGACCTGCGCCTCGTGGCCGACGAATACAACGGCAATGCCGGAGAGAACGGCACCGTCAACTACACGCTCTACATCGAGAACACCGGCAACGTCGGAGCGGACATGAGGGTCAACGCCACGTTCCCGGACCCGCAGGACCGCGAGGCCGGCTGGAGGCTGAACCTCTCCAAATCCCGCATATTCGTGCCGGCCGCCGGCTACAAGGCCGTTAACCTCACCGTGAGCACGCCGGCCTCCGCCGCCGCGGGCGCCCTTTCGGTCGTCCAGGTCAAGGCCTGGCCCGACGGCCACACCGAGAAGCGGCGCACGCGGGAGTTCAACACCACCGTCGGGTGGCTGGAGCTTGCGGCCAGGCCTCTCTCGACGACGGCGGAGGCCTCCGCGCCGGATTTCCGGCCCCGGGCGGCGTTCAACCTCACCCTCCGCAACCTCCAGGCCGTGAACCACAGCCTGGCGTTCAACCTGAGCATCGACGGCGACGACGCCTGGTACGGCTGGCCCCCCGGCAACCTCTCCGTGACGCTGGGCTTTCCCGGGAACTTCACCTTCTGGTTCAACGTCACCCCGCCGGCGGACACCCCGCCGACGACCGTGCGCCGGTTCCTCGTCCGGGCCGAGGAGTCCGGCAACACCAGCCGCAACGCGTCGGTGCTCCTCTCGGTGGAGATGCCCGCCGTCCACATCCTGAAAGTGAGGCCGCTCCCGGCGAACGCCACCTCGTTTGCCCTGCCGAGGGGCAGCACCGCGGCGGTCCCGGCCACGTTCGATTTTCTGGGCAACTTCAACGCAAGCTACGGCATCGAGGTCAGGTCCTCGGCCGGGCTGCGGGTCGATTTCGACCCGGCGCCCCTGTCCTTCCAGTTCGACAACGCCACGGCGATTTCGCGCACTTTCTCGTTTTCGGCGGACCCGGACGCGCCGCTGGGCCTGCTCTCCGCGACAGTCGGCTTCCGCTCGGCATTCGACCGCGGAGTGCAGGCGGAGCTGGTATTCAGCGTGCTCGTCGAATAGCGCCGAGGCGGGGCCCCCCGGCCTGGCGCAGGGCGCCGTTTTCAGGCCCCGCGCCGCCTCGCCGAGATGATGGCGGCGCCTGCGGCGAGGACGATCAGCGACCCGACGAGCATCGGCGGGCCGGGGACGAACTCCCGGACGCGGATTTGGGCCCGGAACGTGCGCGTGTTGTCCTTTTCGGAGGGCTCGGCCACGGCCTGCCCGGTGTCGGCTTCCGCCCGGAAGGAATGGGTGCCTCCGGAGGCCTGCCAGATGAATGTAAGGTTGCGCGAATCGCCGGGGCCAAGGGAATTCACGTGCTGCATGTAGGCCTGCTCGCCGTCGACGAAGGCGGCCACCCGGAAATTGCGCGCCGCCACAAGGCCGGTGTTGCGCACCGTGATGGTGAACGGGACCTGGGCGCCGGGCTCCGCCCCGGAGAGGCCGCCCCTGAAAGAATGCAATACAAGCTCCGGGTAGAGCTCCAGCCGCAGCCTGAAGCTGACGTTGTAGGTGCCGTCGAGCACCGTGGAGTTGGAGGCGCCGAGCATCGAGGCCCGGGCCGTGAAGGGCGCAAAGCGCCTCTCGGAGCCGTCGGGGAGCCTCTCGTAGGCGATGAGCGCCACGAAGTCGGGGTCGCCGCTGAATACCGTGCGGCCCGAAACGTCCTGGATGGTCACCCGGGCGCCGAGCGGCTGGCCGTTGCCGTCCTCGCAGACACCCGAGGCCAGGAGCATCTCCTGGATGTCCGACAGGCGGTTCTGGGCGCCGGACTGCGTCCGGAATGTGTTGTTGCCCCTTCCGGCGAGCCGGCCCAGCGAGGATATGCCGATGTCGTTTCCGCCGATAAGGTTCCCCTCAAGGCGGTCCAGCCCGGCCCAGGAGCGCAGCCCTATGCCGTTGCCCGTGAAGCTGTTTTGGGTGATGTCCAGGGCACCCGTGGAGTTGACGGCCTCCAGGCAGCCGGTGATGGTGTTTCCGGCCACGGCGCCGGTTATCCATATCGAGGCCTCGATGCCGCTTACGCAGTTGGAGATGGTGTTGTTGCGGACGGAGGCGCTGTCGTAGAGGTAGATGCCGCTTTCGTCCCTTTCCGAGCGCGTGAACGTGTTTCCCTCGATGACCGTGGCCGAGCGGGGGAAGACCGAGAGGGGCGAGTCCAGGAAGGCGCAGCCCCGCACCGTGGAATTGTCGCCGCTGAACCGGACCGAGGTCCGGTTGAAAGTGCAGCCGCGTATCGGGAGGGCCGCCTGGTAGCAGAGCAGGGCCCCGCCGGTGAAATCGCAAAACGAGAGCGACTGGTTGCGGGCCGTCGTTCCGGCGTATACGAGCATCGCCTCGCGCCCCTCGGTGCACACCGCGCCGTCCGAGGTGACCGAGACGAACCTGATGCGGGCGTCGGCGGTCCCGTCGGCCGAGAGGTCGCCGGCGACGGTTATCACCGGGGCGCTGCCCTCGGTGCAGCTGGGCGCGACGGTGCGTATCCGGACCGTGGTCCCCGGCAGGATGACCAGCGTCCGCCCGGCGGGTATGAAGAGGCTCTCGTTGATCTCGACCTCGCCCTGCCAGACGGTGCGCTCCGGGACCGGCGGCTCCGCGGCGGCCGGGCACGCCGGGAGCTGGACGGAAAGTGCGAGCATCGCCGCGAGCGCCAGGAACCGCACCGTGCTCCTCATGCGGGCGCCCACAGGGCTCGCCGGATATTAGTTTTTTGGTCAACGCCCCGGACGGCGCCGGTCCCGCCGGAGCACCCGCCTCACCTTTCCGGGCAGGAAGTCCGGCAGGAGCCTGCGCCATACGTACCAGAGCAGCGACAGGGAATAGAGGACCAGCAGGGCGAGCAGGACGGCCCACAGCAGCGGGCCGGAGGCGGCCGAAAGCAGGATGCCCAGCGTCAGCGCCCCGTAGGGGAGCTGGGCGGTGAGCGCCCTGCCGTACCACGGCCAGGGCGAGCTCCGGGCGCTGCCCATGCCGACGAGGGCGCCGGCGGCGGTCCGGAAGAACGTGGACGACAGGGCAAGCCCCGTCATCAGGATGATGTCTTCGGGAGCCAGCCCGAACGTCGCCCTGGCGGTGAGGTTGTAGACCAGGCCCATCACCCCCGAGGCGGAGTAGCCGGCCCCCAGCGAGACCCCGACGAATGCGGCCTGGTGGGCTCCCCGCACCCACTTGTGGTTGAGCACGACGAAGAGCACCAGGTTCTCGAGCCCCGCGAAGCCGAAGATGTATATGGCGGCGCCGACGGGGCCGGAGAAGAGCAGGGCGGGGTCGAGGAAGACGTGGAAGGTGAAACCCAAAAGTCCGAGGATGAGCCCGATTCCGAAGGCCAGAAACAGCTTCTGGTCCTCGAAGGCGGCCGTGTAGCCGCGCAGGACGTAGTACATCGTCGCGAGCGCCGGCGCCGCCCCGAGCACCATCGCGAAGATGAGCGCCGGCTCCATTCAGCGCCTCCTCGTTTCAATATCCGGGCGCGGTGCGCCGGGGGCCGGGCCGGTGGAGCGGCCCAGGTCCCCGCCGCCCCGCGCCCTCTGCGCATCCGGCAATGCGCCCGGCGCCTTCCGGCCCGCCCTGACCCACACGTTGCCGGCGAGAAGCACCAGCGCGAAGAGAATGACGAGCACCGCGGCCGCGGTGGCGGCGTCATGCAGGAAATACATGACGGCGGCGGCCGCGGCGGCGTAGGACGCTGCCATCGCCGTCGTCAGCCTCCAGCGCAGCACCCAGGCCATCGGCTCCGCATCTCCGCCAAACGCTAAATATATATCCATAGGACGTGATGAAGAACCGACGGCGCCTTGATGACCGGACGGACCGTGCTGCGGTGCTTGGCAGGGCCTTGCGAAGGTGTTCCACTTGGCGGATGAGCCCGGCGGGGAGCGCCCCGGGGCCGGGAACGAACCCGGGGCCGGACAGGGGGTCCAGCAGCTGGAGGTTGCAGAGGAGGAGCTCCGGAAGGCACGCGACCAGCTGGCCATGAAGGAGCAGGAGCTCCAAAGGAGGCTCGACGAGCTCGTCAACAACGCCCACCCGGCGGCCGCGGCCGCCCTCGAGGCGAGGACCCGGGAGGTCGAGGCGCGGGAGAGGCAGCTTGCCGACAAGGACAAGACCAACGCGGCCGACGCCCGCAACCTCAAGAACTTCGCCGTCCAGCTCCAGAAGAAGGAACAGGAGATGAACATCCGCATCAAGAACTTCAACGACGAGGCCGAATCCGAGCTCCGTGGCCGGGTCGAGGCGCTGGCGCGGCGCGAGCAGGACGCCCACAAGCGGGAAGCCGAGTCCGCGGCGCGCTCGCAGGAGGCCGCACGCCGCGAGGCCGAGCTCGAGAAGCGGGAGCGGGACGCCTCCGCCAAGCTCCAGGAGGCCGCGCGCAAGGAGGACCAGGTCCGGTTCCGCGATAGCGAGCTCCAGAAAAGGGAGAAGGAGGTCCACAGGCTCGAGACCGGCCTGGCGCCCCGCCCCGGGGGGGCCGCCGGCGGCCCGGCCGCGATGGAGGCCGCCGACGCGGGAGGGGAGCGGCGCCGGCAGGAGCTCGCCCTGTGGGAGGAGAGGCTCAACCAGCAGACGGCCGAACTCACCCAGAGGCAGGAGCAGCTGCGCGGGCGGGAGGCCTCCCTGAAGGCGGTCGCGGAGGACTCCGAACGGCGCGGAAACGAGCTTCTGGGGCGTGAGGAGGCGCTCGCGCTCAGGGAGAATGCCCTGGCCGCAAGGGAGGCGGCGCCCGGCGCCGGCACCGGCCAGGGGCCCGGGCCGGACGGGGAGGTCGCGGCGGCCGAGGCCCGGCGGGAGGAGCTCCGTTCCCTGTCAGAAACGCTCGACGCGAGGCGGGAGGAGCTCGACCGCGGCGAAGCCGCCCTGAGGGAGGCGGTCGCAAAGCTCCGGGACCGGGAGGCCCGCCTGGATTCCATGGAGCAGAGGCTCGCGCAGGCCGCCTCGGCGCCCCCCTCGCTGAGCGACGACGAGAAGACCCGGCTCGACGGGGACCTTTTGCGCCGGAGCATGGAGCTCAAGCTCAGGGAGGAGGAGGTCGGCTCGGCGACCCGCCGGGCCATGGAGACGCTCGACGAGCGCGAGCGCGACCTTTCGGCCCGCGAGGAGGCGCTCTCCACCGAGGCGGGGAAGCTCTCGGCCTGGGCGAGCGAGCTCAAGGCGAGGTCGGACGATTTCCGGGACCGGGAGGAGGCGCTCCAGCGCGCCGCCGGCGGGCAGGCCCCGGGAGGGCCCGGGGGGCAACCGGGCGGGCCGGATGAGGACCGCCGGCTGCTGGAGGACGAAAAACGCGCCTCCGAGCAGTTCAGCCAGGAGCTCCGGGCGCTGGACGCCGTGCTCCAGAAGAAGGCGGCCGAACAGGAGGAACTGGACCGCTCTTTCCGGGAGCGGGAGGAGGCGCTCGAGCACGACGAGGACTCGCTGGACCTCGAGCGGGACGAGCTCCTGCGGATGAGGAAGGACAACGACCGGAACTCGGAGCTCATCCGGCTGCGCGCCCTGGAGCTCGAGAACGGGGCCAAGAGCCTCGCCGACCGGGAGGGCGTGCTCAAGGTCGAGGAGCAGCGCATCGACCAGGCGCTCGAGGACATCCGCAGGCGCTCCGCCGACACGGAGGTCGTCGAAAAGGACCTGCGCGCCAAGGAGATCCACCTCGCCACCCTCGAGGAGGAGACCAAGGACTGCCCCTACTGCTCCGCGAAGGACGGCTTCGTGAGCACCATGCGGGCCATCGCCGAGGCCCGGGCGCTCGGGGCAGACACCTCCGACGCCGACAGGCTGTTCAAGCAGGCCCGGGCGGCGCTCGACGGCTCGAGCTACGAGGGCGCGGTCCAGTACGCCCGGAAGGCCATGATACTGGCCCGCGAGGCCAAGCAGAAGTACCTCGTCTACGGCGTCTCCTACATCCTCTCGGGCGCCGAGCGGGCCGTGAGGAGCGCCGCCCAGATGGGCGTGGACACCGCCGAGGCCGAGGGTTTCCTCGGGTCGGCGAAGCAGGCCCTCGAGAAGAAGGACTACGAATTGGCGGAATCGCTTTCCAAGAAGGCCGAGCGCGCCTCCATCCTCGCCGAGGACAAGGTGCGCGAGCTGCGCGAGCGGCTCGACAACGCCGCCCGCCGGCTGGACGAGATAAAGTCCTACGGCGTCGACCTCTCCGAGGCGGAGGCGGCCGTCCAGGCCGCCGGGGCGCTCCTTCGGGACCGCAAGCAGGCCGAGGCCCGCTCCCGGCTGGAGGGCGTGGAGGAGGTGGCGTTCCTGGCCTTCCGCCGCGAGGCCACCCGGCTCCTGGACGGGGCCCGGGAGCAGATGACGGCCATCCGGCTGGAGGGCGCCGACCTCGGCGACGCCGAGCTGTTCTTCGCCAAGGCCGAGGAGAGGCTCGCCGAGGGCGACTATGGCAAATGCATTCAATGCGCCCGCGAGGCCCTGCGCCTCGCCGGCGAGGCCAAGGCCGCCGCGGCCCAGGCCCCGGCGGAGGGCGCACGCGCCGGGCCGGGGCGGCGCCTGCGCTCCAGGCCGAGGATCCTCGCCGGGACCGTCCGGCTTCCACACCCGGGGGGGCAATCGTCCCCGCCGGTGATAATTGCCGGCGCGGGAGCGCCCGCCGGTGGGCCGGCCGGGGATGCCCCCGCCGGCGGGCCCGCCGGGGCAGCGCCTGCGGGAGCGCCCCGGGCCGCGGTGAACGGCAGCCCCGGGGAGGCGCCCGCGCCACCGGCGTCCATCCAGGCGTCCCTCACGGCCCAGCCACAGCCGTTGGGCCCCACGAGGATGTCGGCCCGGCACTCCCCGCCGCAGGAGTTCGAGTGCCCCAACTGCCAGAACCGCTTCATCGTCGAGGAGACCCGGAGGCCGATGATGACCAAGTGCCCGCGGTGCCTGACGCTGATGAAGCTCGTTTGAACACCGGGCGATCGGGCGATGCGGGCATCGCGGGCAAACGATTCGATTGGTGGAACAGGCAATCCGGGAAAGGGAACGGCAACATCGCCCGCATTGCCCGCAGGCGCCCGTCAACGCCCGCATCGCCCGTTCAGAAGATGAACACGAGCGCCGCGAGGCACGTGCCGTAGTTGTCCATCGGGACGGAGAGCTCCTCCATCTTGAAAAAGATCTCGCGGAGCTCCACGGCGCGGAGCTTGGCCATCTCCTCCATCTTCCAAAGAAGGATCTCGCGCAGGGCCTTCTTGTCGCCGTGGATGTGGCCCTCGGCGACGTAGCCTCCCTGGCCGTCGGCGCGCATGGCATAGCTTATGCCAGCGGAAATGGTCTCTCCCTCGGCCCCCCGCTGCTGGGCCAGGACGCAGTGGGTCACGGCTCCCATCGGGAGGCTGCGCGCGCTCACCTGCTTGCACCCCACCGGTATCACCGACGAGACCGACACGAGGTTCTGCTCCCCGATGCCCGCCTCGCGCAGCGCGACATCGAAGGCGTTCAGGTCGGAGACCTTGCTGGCGGCCTTGCCGGAGGTGACGAAGTACTTGCGCGGCACGATGAACTCGGGCTTCATTGCTGCGGCTGATTGGCGTTTCCGTTCTTAAGCTTAACCGATGCGCCCCGCCGGCGCGGCGGACGCCCGGCGCGCCGGGCCCGGCGCGCCCCGCCCGGGGGCCTCCGGACGAGGAGGGCGACGGCAAGCACCAGGGCCATCGCGAGCATTATTCCGGCCGCCGCCTGGACGTACGGGAACCTCCGCTCTTCATTATCGGGGGCGGCAGGGCGGAACACTTCCACGGTCCAGGTGCGGTTGACGCTTTCCTGCCCGTCGGAGATGTCGACGCGGATTGTGTGGACCCCCGGGGTCGGCGGCGCCACATAATCGAACGAGCGGTCGCTTGCGCCGGCGGGCCCGCCGTCCAGCCGCCAGGAATAGGAGAGCGGGCTCCCGTCCGGGTCGGAGGCCCGGACGTCGAACCGGGCGGCCCCGCCGGTTTCGAGCATCTGGCGGTCGGCGGGCGAGAAGGCCTCGATTACGGGCGGGCGGTTGACGTCGGCCACCTGGACGAGCCAGGTGGCCGATGCGGAGAGAGTGCCGTCCGAGACGACCACCGTGAGATTGTGGACCCCGCTCGAGGCGAAATCGGGCCGGAAGACGAACGTGAGGGAGCCCTGGTCGACGGGGAGCCCGTCGAGGAGCCATCGCGAGCCGAGGGGGTCGCCGTCCTGGTCGGCGGCCGACACGCTGAAAGCGAGCGAGCCGCCCTCCTCGACCGAGGCGGGGCCGGCCGGGTCCCGCGAGAGTATGACCGGCGGCAGGTCGTAGGCTATCCGGATGTCCCTGACCGTGATTGTCCCGGGCGTCGCCGAGGTGAAGTTGAGCCGGATGGTGGCGTTCCGGAGCGACGCCCGCCGGGCCTCCTGCACCTGGCGGTTGAAGTCCTCGCGCATGTCGGGGCTCTCCAGCGAGGCACCTCCGAGCTGGCCCGGGAGGTTCCAGACCGTCACGGCGGAGCGCCCGATGGTGACCCGAACGTCCGACGGGTAGGTCTCCATCCGGAGCTCAAGCGAGAGCGAGGAGAGCGTGGGCGTGGAGGACGACGAGCCGGAGAAATGGACGCGGTAGACCAGGACGCGCCCGGCGCCGCCGAACTCGAAAGGAAGCCCCGGCCGGGCCTCCTGCCAGGTCGAGCCGTTGTTGGAGCTCAGCTCGATGGCCAATGAGGCCGGGCCCTCGCCGGTCCTCCCCTCGGTCCAGTAGACGGCGGCCGTCCGCACCGGATGGGGGAGCGTGATGGGACGGGAGGTCAGCGTGCCCGAGGACGGGTGCACCCTGTAGCCGAGCCGGAGGGCCGCCACCGAGGGGGTCGAGGAAGGCTCCCGCGTCGAGAGCTCCACCGCCCAGCGGACGAACCTCGCCGGGGGCGGGCCTTCGGGGGAGCCCGCCGCGGAGAGGTCGAGGAAGTCCGACCAGGGGCCGGCGTCCCCCGGCGAGGTGGCCAGCCGGACCGAGATGGAGGTGTTGGGGGGCGTCGTGCTGTCGGCCGAGGCCCGGTCGAGCGCCGAGGGGGCCGCCCCGAGGTCCACCACGGGCGAAAGGAACGTCCCCGAGCCGAAATAGGGGTTGCCCCCGAGCGAGTGGAATATCTGGAAATTGGTCCCGAAGGCGCCCTGGCGGGTGCGGTTGTCCCACCAGGCGAGGTGGACACCGCCAAGCGAGTCCACGCCGAGGACCGGCGAGTAGCACAGCGTGTCGGCCGGGGCGTCGTCGGCGCGCCAGGCCTCGCCGAAGGTCCTCCCGGCGGAGGTCGAGTTCGCATAGTATATGTGCGGGTAGCCGCCGCGCCGGTCGTGCCAGGCGACGTGGACCGTCCCGCCCGGCCCGACGCGCAGGCGCGGCTGGAACTGGTCCTTGCCCGCCCCCGCCACCATCGATACGGGCTGGTTGGCCGAAAAGACTATCCCGTCGGCGGAGCCGGAGTACATGATCCGGTAGCCGTCGTACCGCCGGTCGTGCCAGGCGACGTGGACGCGCTCGTCGGGGCCCACGGCCACCGCGGGCAGGGCCTGGAACGTCCCGCCGTCTCCGGTGTCGTCGACGCGCCGCTCGGCGAGGAAGGAGCTCCCCGAGGAGCGAGCGTAGTAGATGTCGAAATCGCCGCTCCGGTTGTCGTACCAGACCGCGTGGAAGACCTCGGCGCCGCCGGAGGAGAGGCGCGGCCGGAGCTGCTCCCTCCCGGAGGAGTCCGTGTTCATCCTGACGGACGGGCCGAACGAGGAGCCGTCGGCGGAGAAGGCGCACCGGACGTCCTTGTCCTGGGAGCGCGTGTCCTCCCAGGCGACGGCCACCCGGCCGGAGGGCGATACCGCCATCGACGGGTAGGAGGCGTTGGAGCCCGCCGGTCCGTCGTCGACCCGGAGGTTCCGCGAGAACGTCCTCCCGCCGTCGTCCGACGAGGCAAGGTAGATGTCCTCGTCCCCGCTCCGGTTGTCCGTCCAGGCCACGTAGACACGCGATCCGGGCCCGGCCGCGACATCGGCGGATTCCTGGCGCGTCTTGCCGGTGCCGTTGTCGTTCACCTTGACCGGCCCGGAAAAGCTGCCGCCGCGGTCCTCGGAGCGCGCCAGGTAGATGTTGAAATCGTACTCGCTTTGGTCCGTCCAGGCGAGGTACAGCACGTCGCCGGGGCCGACCGAGAGCGCCGGGTCGTACTCCGGCTGGTTGGACGGAAAAACGCGCCCGTTGGGCCCGAACTGCATCGCCGCGGTGTTGCGCGCCAGCCGGAGCCGGCCGTCCTCGGCAAAGGTGCCGCAGGCCGGGCTTCCCGCCCATCCCGCGAACGACGAGGCGCCGGGTATTTCAGAAAGCGCGAGGGAGCCGTTCGAGAAAGCCAGATTGGCCGTCCGGCTGGCGTTCAGCAGGCCGGCGCCCGTGTCCAATACCGCGGCCGGCAAACGGGCCGGCGAGCCGGTTATGCAAAAGCGCGCAAGCCCGACCAGCGAATCGGAAGGCAGGGTGAAAGCGAGCGAATCGTTGAACCCGGGCGGCACCTGGATGGAGAGCTCGGCCGAGGTCTCCCCGCGGGAGGTCTTGAAAAGCTCTGAGCTCGCGCCCGCGGGCGGGGCGACCTGGAGCAGGGCCGGCGCGGCCAGGATGGCCGCGGCCAAAAGCACGCCCAGACAGCTCCGGAGGGACGCCATCGCACTAAGAATGCCCGGCTGCTATTATAATATTTCAGGCGCGTCATGACAAGCTTTATCTATGATATAAGACCTTAATACCGGTGGCCATGGCAGACCGGCACATACAGATATCCCAGGAGGAGCTCCGGGACATCCGGGAGCTGTACGAAGGCGTAATGTCCAGCGCCTCCCACGGCCTCTTCTTCAAGGAAGGCAGCATCATAGGCATCGGCATTGCGAGCATCGCCGGCCGGGACCGGGCGACCTACTTCGAGACCTGCGCCCGGGTGCTCCGCGAGAAGTCCTGGGTCCGGGAGGTCCGGTTCGCCCCGGACACCGTGGAAGTGCAGGGCTCCATCGAGGCCTCAAAGGGGGAGGGCCCCACCTGCCACCGCCTGCGGGGCATCCTGCGGAAGATATACGAGGTTTATATGGATAAAAGGATATACTGTCAAGAGGTCGAATGCGAGTCGACCGGAAAGGACAGGTGCCAGTTCAAGATACTATCCGAATCAAGATGGTGACGGGGGAAACAAGATGCTCAGGTCGGAAAAGCTGGGAGAGATTCTGAGGGAGCTCAAGAAGGTCGGGGGCATCGAAGCCTCGGCAGTGGTCAGCCGGGACGGGATCCTCATGGCCTCGGACATCCCCGACGACGTCCACGGCGAGACCTTCGCCATCATGAGCGCCACGATGCTCGGCGCCGCCATCACCGCCAACTCCGAGCTCCGGAAGAAGCTCCCCGACCGCATCGTCGTCGAATCGGGCGACGGGCGCACCATCGTCGCCGGCGCGGGCGAGAAGAGCCTGCTCGTGGTGAGCACGCGGGGCCAGGTGGACCTTCCCGCGGTGGTCAAGGGCCTCGAAGGGGCCTGCGCCAGGGTCGAGGAGATAGACTAGGCGGACGGCGGCCGGGGGCGCCAGTCGTTGCCGGGCCGCGGGCGCGGTTCCATGATGATGGGGGTTTGGACGTGAAGGTCCGGTCGGCCGTTCTTGCGTGCCTTATGATGGTTGCGTGCGCCCTGTTCCCGGGAGCGCCCTCGTCCCCGCCCGACAGTCCTCCACCGGGCGCCTGGACCGCCGAAGGCGCCGCCGGCCGCGCCGTTCCGAAGTTCGTCAACGCCTCCGGGCAGGCGGGCCTCTCGGGCGTCGGGGGCAACTTCTTCGCCTGGGGCGACTACGACAACGACGGCCACGAGGACCTGCTCGTGGACGGAGCGAGGCTTTGGCGAAACAACGGCCCGCCTTCCTGGACGTTCACCGAGGTCACGGCACTCTCCGGAATCGGGGGGAGCGGCGCCAACTGCGGCAACTTCGCCGACTACGACAACGACGGCCTGCTCGACATCTACTGCCCGTCGGGCGGATGGAGCACGGACTACGACCCGCGCTGGGACATCCTGTGGCACAACAACGGCGACGGGACGTTCACGAATGTGACGGAGGCGGCAGGGCATGTCACCGATTCCTTCCCGTCCGTGGCGGCGGGATGGGGCGACTACGACCGGGACGGGTTCATCGACCTCTACGTGGCCAACTACGAGAACGCCTCGATGAGCGCCTATTATCCGGACGTCCTGTGGCACAACGACGGCGACGGCACCTTCACGAACGTCACCGTGAAGGCCGGCGTCGACGAGAGCGCCGACCCGAAGCCCGGACGCGGCGTTTCGTGGTGCGATTATGACAACGACGGCTGGCCCGACATCTTCGTCTCGAACTACAGGCTGAAGGCGAACTACCTTTATGTGAACCGGCACGATGGGACGTTCACGGAGTGGGCGACCCACTGCGGAGTGGCCGGCGAGCCCACGAACCGGCTCGGCCAGACATACTACGGCCACAGCGTGGGGGCCGCCTGGTCGGACATCAACAACGACGGCAACTTCGATTTGTGGGTCACGAACCTCGCGCACAAGGACGCCTACCGGGGGCCCATATGCGATGATTCCGAACTGTACCTGAACGGCGGCCTCCAGACCAGCGGCGGGCTCACCTCGTACTATTGCTTCACCAACATCCGGGACGCAAGCGGCATCCCGGTCAAGCGCATAATGGGCGGCGAGGACGAGCTCTTCGTCGGCTGCGCCTGGGGCGACTTCAACAACGACGGCTACGAGGACCTGTTCCTGCCGCAGATCTACAACGACGTCCCGTACGCCTATTCGTTCCTGTATCAGAACAACGGCAACAACACCTTCACCGACGTGTCCGGCGAGACCGGATTGCGCGTCTGGGACACCTACGGCGGGGCCTGGTGCGACTACGACGAGGATGGGGACCTGGACCTTGTGACTGGAGGGAAAGGGACCTCCGACATCAACGGCACGCACGAGATTCACCTTTACAAGAACCTCCAAAACGACCAGGGCCAGACCACCTGGCTTGAACTCCGCCTCAATGGCACGAAGAGCAACGCCGCGGCCATTGGGGCCCGCGTCTACGTCAATTACAGCGGCCTGTCCCAGATGCGCGAGGTGCAGGGCGGGATGGGGCCGCACTCCACGCAGAACTCGCTGGTCCTGCATTTCGGCCTGCCGGCGGGGACCGCCACCGTCGGTGTTGCCATTCATTGGCCCAGCGGAATCGGGCAGACCTTCACATTCCGGGCCGAAAACGGCGAGCTAAACCGCATCGTTGACATCACCGAGACCTCGACCCAGGCGGACCTCACGCCGACCTCGCTCTTTTTCGATCCGCCCGCCCCGGTCGAGGGGGAGATGGTGCTCCTGTGCGCCACCGTCAAGAACGTCGGCCGGACGGCATCGGCCAGCTACCAGGTCGAACTTCATGACGGCACGACGAGCCTCTGGTGGTCCGTGGTGAACGAGTCATTGGGCCCCGGCGAGAGCCGCAACTTCCAGTATTCGTGGAGCACGGCCGGAAAGGCGGGCCAGCACGATATCGGCGTTCTCGCCATGTCCAAGGTTCCGGTCGACGAAAATCGGGCCAACGACGCCCTCCGCCGCATGCTCGTGATCTCGCCCGGGGCCGGGAACCAGCGGCCAGTGGCGGTGTTATCCGCGACGCCCGCAACGGCCCAGATTGGCCAGCCGGTCAATTTCGATGGCGGAAGCTCCTCCGACCCTGACGGCACGATCACCGCCTACGAGTACTCCTTCGGCGACGGCCAGTCCTCGGGCTGGGTGCAGGAAACCGTGGTCCAGCATTCGTATGCGAGCGCAGGGACCTTCACCGCCTCGCTCCGCGTCCGGGACAACGCTTCGATAGCAAGCGGGAACGATGCCCGGGCTACGGTGACGGTCTCCCTGCCCCCGAACCAGCCTCCCACTGCGCGCATCGCCTCGATACTGCCCAACCCGGCCACCGCCGGCGAAACGGTCACGTTCACAGGCGACGCTTTCGACCCGGACGGCGCTGTCGTTTCGTACCAGTGGACCTCGAGCCTGGACGGCGACCTGGGCGCCGAGAAGGGCTTCTCGAGGATGGGCCTGTCCGCGGGGACGCACACCATAAGCTTCCGGGTACGCGACGACCGGGGCGACTGGTCGCCGCTCGTTACTCGCAGCCTCGAGATACGGCCTCCTCCCGTGAACCAGCCCCCGACCGCGCGCATAATCTCCATAGCGCCCAGCCCGGCCACCGCCGGGGAGACCGTGAAGCTCACCGGCGTCGGCGAGGATTCAGACGGCACCATCGTCGAGTACCGGTGGAGCTCCTCTCTCCAGGGCGTCCTGGGCACGGGGACGCCGCTTTCGGTCGCCGACCTCCTCGAGGGCGTCCACTTCATCACGCTGGCCGTGAAGGACGACGGGGGAGCCTGGTCGGCCGAGGCGCAGGCCAGGCTCGAGGTCCGGCCCGCCGAGGAGACGGAGGCGCCCAACAAGGCCCCCACCGCCTCGCTCAGCGTGTCCCGGTCCGTCATCCAGGCGAACGAGGTGTTCCGGCTGGACGGCGCCGACTCCGTCGATCCCGACGGGCGCGTGATGGAGTACTTCTTCGATTTCGGCGACGGGACGGATTCGTGCTGGACCGTCTCGGCGTCGGTGGACCATTCCTATCCCTCGTCGGGGCAGTACGTCGTGCGGCTGAAGGTCCGTGACGACAAGGGCGCCCAGAGCCACTGGTCCCGGGAGATAGTCGTGGAGGTCAGGGCCAAGAAGGCGGCGGCCCCGGCCGGTTCGTTCCTGCCGGGAATGGAGCCCGGGGTGGCCGTGTCGGCGGTCCTGGCCGCCGCGGCGCTGTTCTGGTCACGCAGGATGAGGAACCGATAGCCCCTACCTCGTCCCGCCGTACCTCTCCCAGTGCACCAGCCTTTTAATCGGCTTCTTGGGCGCCGGCGCGGGCTTCTCGGCCGGCACGCCCACCGTGAGAAGCATCACGACATGCTTTTCCGCAGGGATGCCGAGCAGGTCCTTGACCTTCTTCTCCGAAAACGAGCCGATGTAGCAGGAGCCCAGGCCGAGCTCCGTCGCTTCGAGGACCATGTGCTCCATCGCAAGCGCCAGGTCGACCTTGGCCCATTTGGCCTTCGGGTCGTCGATGCCGCAGAACACGGCCCCGGCGTCGGCGACAAAGGGCTGGTTGTTGCAGGCCTCCATGAGCAGGAACTTCAGGTCCGGCTTCTCCACCACGATGAGCTCCCAGGGCTGGAGATTCATGCCCGAGGGCGCAAGGCGCGCCGCCTCGAGGAGCTTTTCCAGGTCCTGCGGGTGGAGGGGCTCCTTCTTGTATTTGCGCACAGTGTGGCGCCGGCGGATGGCTTCCAGGACGTCCATGTTCCGCGAATTGCGCTGGCCGGTTAATATCTTTTGGCCAGAATCCGGTTGCGGACCATGAGGGCGATGGCGGCCAAGGCTATTGCCGATACCAGCAACAGCAACCAGAAGGGAAATTCCTCCACGGTCACGGTCTCGCCGCCGGCAGGGATTATTACCTCGACCATTGCCGCCGGACTGTCTGCCTCGCCGTCGTTCGCCACAACGCGAAATCTGTAAGTGCCGCTCCGGACAGCCTTGAACGAGATCTCGGAGCCGGCGCGGTTCCCGAAATAGTGATGATCCCCGGAAACCTGCGTCCACGAGAATACCAGCCTATCCCCGTCCGGGTCGGATCCCGATGCATTGAGGAAAACCCGGTCGTTCTTCCGGACCGCGAAGTCCGCGGGGGCGGTGATGTCCGGCGCCCTGTTCCTCACCGTGACATTGACGAAGGCCGGGAGGCTCTCCAGCCGCCTGTCGCTGGCCGCGACCCGGAATCTGCAGACACCCGAGCGCGCCGGGACGAATGTTACAGCGGAGGTGCCTTGCCCGGCGAGCTGAACGGGCTCACCTTCCAGTTGGGCCCAGCTGAATGTCAGGGAATCTCCGTCCTCATCCGAGCCTGTCGCGGAAAGGGATACAGTGGTGTTCTTGAAGGCCTCGATGTCGGGGCCAGTCGACACCAGCGGGCGATGGTTGACCGGAGGGCCGCTTCCTATCAGGTAGTCAAGGGTGATTTTGTAAAGGATGGGGGTGGACCGGTTGTCCGTTGTCTGTAACAGGACCCGGATCCGTAGCGGCGAGTCGCTTGCTGCCCCGGCGATCGACCCATCATCCGGAACCGTGAACCAGGTGGTCCCGGAATCGATCGAATATTCGATCATCACGGTATTGGCGGAGGCGTTTTGGAGAACAATGCTCGCCACCAGATTCGACCACCTGCCAAAATCGGCCGGAGCGGAAATATTGCCAGTGACAAGGGTGCCTCTCGGAGGATATGACCGGACGAACTTGCGGGCATGGACATCGGTGGTGGTCTCGTCCGACCAGGTGAAGTAGAGCGCTCCGTCCGCGCTAGCGGCGAGCGAGGTTCCATGCTCGGTGCTCGGCTTGACCGACACAGCCATCTCCTGTCCCAAAAGGTTCCCGGTCGAACTGACCCGGCGCGCCCAGAGCGAGCCCTGGTCGCTGGGCGAGCCCCGGAAGTCGGCCCAGTATGCAACGAACTCGTCATCTGGAGTCCATTTCAGGCCGGGCCGGACATGACCGTCCACCTTGGTGCCGACGGTGAGCGGATTCCATATTGGGTTCCCCGTCGCATCAAATGCGCGTGCAAACAGCGCATCGCGGTCTGAAACGGGGTCAAATTGGCTCCACGCGATCGCCCAGCTCCCGTTGTTCATCACCTCCATGGCGGGTTGTGATTTATAATAATGCTGGCTGTCCACGATAATTCTGCCGGTCTTTTCCGAACCATTCGAGTCAATTACTTTCGCGACCAACATATTATTATCGAGATTGGACTCGACCCAGCCGACAACATATCTATCATCCCCATCCGACGCGATGTCCGTAAGATCCTGCTGTTTGTCCCCGCCCGCTACAACGAAATTGGGACCCTGTTTATTCCCATCAAGGTCCAGCAACTGTCCGTAAATGTCAAATGTCCCGGTCCAGGCGCCCGTTCCGCCTTCCCAGATCACGAAATAGCTGTCCCCGCCGGCGACCACCCTCGGAGATCTGGCCCAATTTGTTTCGCTGCTCAGGTTAATCGTATCCCCCAGGAAAGCGCCTTTCGAATCGAGCCTCTGGCCGTAGATATATTCATTACCTCCGGGACTGGATTGGAGTTCCCATACTACCAAATAATTATCCTGCGAATCGACTGTAACATCCATATTACCGTGGCAGCTAGAATATATAAATAATTCGTCTCCCATTTTGTTCAGGTCCGGGTCCAGCATCTGGCCGTACACGCCGCAAGTCCCATACCCTTCCCGTATATCTCCCCAGATAACGAGCGAAGAGCCGTTGGAGGCCATGGCGATTAGCGGCATTTGCTGCCTATCCGGCGCCGATGTGACCGTGACCTCCGGAAGGCTGACATAATCGTCGGTCCTTTTCAGCGTCACCCCGCCGTCCGGCCTCAATGACAGGTTCGTCATCGGCATTGCCGAGAAATCGGACAAGGTGATTGTTCCCTCTTCCGGCGAGCGCCCCTGGGCGGCGGATCCCGGACAGAACATGCCAAACATCGCAGGGCTTGAAATGAGCAGTATCACCGCCAGGACTATTCCCGGGCGCATGCATCTCCATTTGCCGTGGAGGATATAGTTTTTATGATACAATCGTAAGTTTTAGCCCCGTATTCACTGCCCCCCGGGGCCGCGTGTCGGAGGGGAAGTTTTTAATAACAGAATGCGTCTTTTCAGGCGATGCAGCGCCTGATGTGCTGGGGCAAGATCCACCGGGCCACGATAACCGGGGCCATCGTCGACTACGTCGGGAGCATCACCATCGACGAGGGCCTGCTGGAGGCGGCTGACATACTCCCCTACGAGCTTGTCCATGTCTACGACATCACCAACGGGGCCCGGCTGGAGACCTACACGATACCGGCGCCGAGGGGCTCCGGCACGGTCGAGATGAACGGGGCCGCCGCCAAGCTCATCCACAAGGGCGACCTCGTCATCATCGTGAGCTATGTCTGGATGGACGACGACGACGCCCGGAAGCACAAGCCGCGCATAATCATCGTTGACGAGAAGAACCGGCCCACCGCCGCCCGCCGGGGCCAGTCCGAGAAGGACCCGAAGGGGCGGTTCTGAGCCCGGTGGTCGCCTGTCCGACCTCTCCGGCGTCCTCTGGGTGATGGCCGCGGCGCTGCTCTTCGGCAGCCAGTTCATTTTCAGCAAGTACTGTCCCGCGTTCCGCCCGGGGTCCTACAACATCACGATGGCCCTGGGCATCTTGGTCGGCAGCTTCGCGGCACTGCCCCTTCTGGGCTTCCGCGGCCTTTCGCCGCTCCTGGCCGTGGTCGCCTTCACGGGCGGGATGGTGTGGGTCTTCGGGAACTTCCTCTTGGTCCATGGCGTGTCCAGCGCCGGCATGGCCCGCGCCTTCGTGATCGTCAATTTCTCGGCCGTGTTCTCGTTCTTCGGCGGGGTGGCCTTCCTCGGCGAGCTTAAGGAGGTCTCGGCCCTCCGGCTTGCGATGATAGCGGCGGGCATCGCGCTCGTGATGTGCGGCGCATTCCTGGTGGGAACGACCACGCCCAGGAGGCCGGCGCTTGCCCCGGGCGAAAAGGGGCCGGCCGACGACGGCGCGAGGATGCGCCGGGGCCTGGTCGCGGTGTTCATCGCGACCCTCTTCTTCTCAATCTACAATGTCATGATAGCCTTCACCATAAACCGGAGCGGTGCGCCGGCCGGGCCCGTGTTCGGCCTGATCGCCCCGGGGGCAGTGGCCGGCGCCTTCCTGGTGGCAGCCCTCCGTGGGAACGGCTCGCTCTCCGGATGGAAGGCGGCCCCGCGGAAGTGGCACCTGCTCGCCCTTTCGCAGGGGCTCGTCTGGGCCGCGGCCATGGTGTGCATCATGTTCGGGTGGATGGGCACAGGCATAGCGATGGGCACGCCAATCCAGGTCGGGACCCAGACGCTCGTCAGCTCGGTTCTCGGGATTGTCATGTTCTCCGAGCTCCGGGGGTTCGCGGATGCGGGCAGGGCCTACGCCAAGTTCGCCGCCGGGGCGGCGCTGACGGTGGCGGGGATAGCACTTATCGCACTGTTGTGATGAGCATGCGGCTTAGTTAATGATCCCGTCAGTTGCCCTGCCCGCCCACCTCTTCACTCTGCGAACGCAAAGCGATTGTTGCGTGAAGAGGGCTGGCGCATCATGCTGTGCGGTCGTTGCGTGAAGAGGGGCGGGGGACAGGGAAACGAAATCGTTTTGAGCTATGCCACTTCCCTTATTCAATCCCGAGAAGGTCCACGACTGTCCTCTGCGCGATGAACTTCTTTGCGAGCTCGATTATCCGGTTCATGTCGTCGATGCTCTTCGCGTTGCGCTCGGCCTCCTCGAAGGCCTGGCGGTACTTTGGGTCTATGAGCTGGGCCAGGTAGTTCATCGCCACCTTCATCTGGATCATGCGGTCCGTCCGGTTTATCTCCTCTTCGAGCCCGGCGAGGTGGTCGACATCGGCGCCCTTCTTGACAAGGTCCCCTTTTCCCAGCATGTTGGCAACCCCTGCGTTTCCGTAGAGCGGACGGCAAATCAGGCTACGCCTTTATAAGTGTGACGTCTCGGTTTCTGAGAGAGGGCCACCGTCAGGGCTCGTTGGGGGCGCCGATGGCGATATACCTGACGCCGGCCTTTCTGAGCTTGGCGGCATCCACCGTCCGCCGGCCGTCGATCACGACGGGCTCCTTCATGAGCTTCCCGTAATGGCTGGCGTGGATGCGCCTAAACTCCTTCCATTCCGTCTGGAAGACGACGGCGTCCTTGTCCCGCATCGCCTCTTCTGCGGAGGGGGCGTACTTCACGGGCAGGTTGAACTCCCGGTTGAAGTTGTCCATTCCCTTCGGGTCGAAAACGGAGACCGAGGCGCCCTTGGCCAGGAGACCCCGGATGATGGGCGCCGCCCGGGAGAACCGCACGTCGTCCGTGTCGGCCTTGAACGCAAGGCCCAGAACGGCGATGTGGCGGCCGGAAAGGCTCCCGAGGGCCTTCTCGGCGAGCTCCACCACCCGGAGGGGCTGCTCCTCGTTCTGGTCGAGGACCGCCTCCAGAATGCGCGAGCGGACGCCCCGCGCTTCCGCGACATGCGCCAGCGCCGACACGTCCTTGGGGAAGCACGAGCCGCCGAAACCCGCCCCGGCCCTCAGGAAATGCGGGTTTATGCGGAAGTCCGATCCCACGCCCTCCATGACCTCGTAGACGTCCACCCCGAAAGTCTCGCAGAGGTTGGCCATCTCGTTGGAGAAGGCTATCTTGGTCGCCAGGAACGAGTTGGATGCGTATTTCACGAGCTCGGCGGCGGTCATGCCCACCAGGAACTTGGGGCATTTCTTGCGCTTGTAGAAATCGAGCAGCAGCTTTCCGCTCTTTTTGTCCAGCGCGCCGATGACGATGCGGTCCGGCTTCCGGCTGTCCTCCATCGCGTTGCCCTCGCGCAGGAACTCGGGGTTCATCGCGGCCCCGAACCCGCCGGGGGAGAGGCCCGACACGTCGGCGATCGTCGGGATGAAAAGGCCCGCGCAGGTCCCGGGCGGCACCGTGCTCTTCATCACGGCCAGGTGGTAGTGGTCGCAGGGGCGGAGGGCCTCTCCTATCGACCTTGCCGCCTCCTTCACCCAGCGAAGGTCGGCCGTGCCGTCCGGCTTCGGGGGGGTCCCGACGCATGTGAACGATAGGTCGGATCGGCGCAGTTCCCCGACCAGGTCCGTCGAGGCGCGCAAACGGCCTTTCTTCACCATCTTGCGGATGGCCTCGTCAAGGCCGGGCTCGAAGAACGGCGCCTTCCCGGCGTTGAGCGCGTCGACCTTCTCCTTGACGACGTCGAGGCAGACGGCCTCGTGGCCGTCGAGCGCGGCGCCCACGCCGGTGACGACGCCGACATAACCGGTGCCTATGATCGCGGTTCTCATTCCAATCGGTCGATGTCAATAATGTCCGGGCTCTTTATTCTTTCTCCCAAGGCGTGGAAATGGCGAAAGTTATTTGTCCATCGAAGATAATCATTATTCGCCGAGGGACAAGAGTTCTAGGTCGAAGCCAACGGGGGATGAGGAAATCGCCCAAGATATCGATCCTTATCAGCAAACAACACGCACGGGAAAACTTGTTTTCATGACCCGGGAACCCAAAGGGGATTCCGTTGGCAGGGTGGCCTTGATTGCCCTTTTTTCGATCATGGCATTTCTGGGGTTTGTGTTGATCATCGGCTCCATCTACGAAACATTCATAACAAGGAACACCGCGGCGAACTTCTTCTGTTGCGGTTCTTTGTTGGGCATGTGCATTGTGTTTGGGTGCTTTCTGCAGATTCGGCTTATCCGATGGAACCGCCTCAGATTGGTCCTTTATGAAAAAGGCCTCAAACATGGCTCAACGGGAGGCATACAGGGAATCAAGGAATTGGTGTTCGGCAAGGAGGATTTCATCCCTTGGACTAGTATAAATCGAATCATGCTCAAAAAATATCCTGTCTCGAAACAACCGGAGGATATCGAGATTCAACTCAAGGATGGGAGGACGAAAACGATTATGATTGGCTGGCTGGGCCGTTGGGTCGGCTTCCCGGCAGTGCTCATGGAACATTTCCCTGACAAACTCGATGATGAAACCAGAGCATTGCTGGAAGAAATGGCCCGGTTACAATCGATATCAGCCGCCGGCGACGAACGGCATGATTGAAAGTGCATCTCCGTCCTTGAGCTTGGTGGCCAGGTCCGGCTCCTCGAGCGCCCCGCCGTTGAGCACCAGCACCGCCGAGCCCATCCAGGACGAATCCAGGAGCTCCCCCATCTTTGGCCAGCGGCGCCTAATCTCGGCGATGAGGGCGCCCAGCGTCTCGCCGTCGAACCGCACGCGGACAACTTCCGTTCCCGCGGCCTGCGCGAACCCGCCGTAGAGCCTGAGTTCAATCTCCATGGGTCCCCTACTGGTGCTTTTTAACCAGCTCCACCACGTCCGGGAAATCGATCCCCAGCTCTTTTATCTTTTCTAGCGTCGGGACGCCGTCCTTCGTCCAGCCGCGGCGCTGGTACACTGTGTCCGTGAGCTTGACGTACTGGTCCTCGCGGTACTTGCGCAGGGCCGCAAGCTTCTCGGCCGTGCTCTTCCCCGCCGGGTCCATGACGCCCTTCTCCTTGAGCTGCTTGTCATAACGGTCCTTGCGGGACTCGTACTCCTCGACAGTCACTGGCCCGACGGAGCGGTAGGGCAGCGTGTCGTATTTTCTGGTCCCGAAGCCCATCCTGAGGTTGAAGACGCGCTGGAAGTTGTAGACGCGCTCGCTCATGGTTATCATGTCGGGCACGGTCACCTTCCTTCCCGTAACGCCCGTGAAGTACTCGGCGTACCACTCCACGTGCTGCATGACCTTGGCCGGCTCGGGCGTCTGCTTGTTCTCCGGAGGGACGATGTCGTTCCAGGGGAGCTTGCACAGGCCGTTGAGGCCGAACCAGGTGCGCCACATCGGGAACCAGTGCAGGGCTTCCGCCTTCTTCTCGAACGTCGGAAGGTACCCGTGGACCATGTCCAGGAAGATGAGCCAGGCCTCGTCGTGCTGGGGGCCCTTCAACGCCAGCCCGTAGCCGCCCTGCTGGGCCAAGGACTCCTTCGTCATGTACTCGGAGAACTCGAGCCCCTTGGCCTCCATGCCGATGTCTTGCATGAGCTTCGGGTCGGAGCCGAACTCTTTAGCGAAATCCTCCTTCATGCGCCGGATGCCCCGGCCGACGAGGGCGCCGAATCCCTCGCCCTTTGCCACCCTGTGGAGCAGCTCCAGGGCGGCCTCCCCGTTCCCGAAGCGGAGCTCCAGCCCGTCCGTGTGCTCCTTATTGAGCAGGCCCCGCTCGAAGCATTCCATCACGAACGCAAAGCCCGTCCCGACCGAGATGGTGTCCAGGCCGTAGGTGTCGCAGTAGAAATTAAGTTCGGTGACCACGGCCGGATCGAAGATCCCCAGGTTGGAGCCGCAGCCGGCAATGGTCTCGTACTCCGGGCCGTCCACCCAGACGTTCTGACCCTTGTACGGCCCCGTCTTCGGCACGAAGTCCTTCTGCATGTGGGAGCAGGCGACGGAGCAGCCTATCCAGCACCCATCGAAGCCGGGGTGGAAGAGCTTGCGGAAAGCCTCGCGCCCCATCTTCACGGCGTCGGGGTGGCTACCATACTGGAAGTTGTTGGTGGGCAAGAGGTCGTGGTCGTTCATGATGGTCACGAGGTGGGTCGTCCCGATCGAGGCCATCTCGTTCTGTTTCGGGTCTAGCTCCCTGATCTGATTGCTGTAGCGGCGCCCGCCCGTCTTGAGCGTTTCCATGTCCGCCGGGTGGTTGAGCTCCGGCGTGACCTTGGAGTACTTGACGACCAGCGCCCGTATCTTCTTGTTGCGCAGGACGGTCCCTATCCCGCCCCGGCCGGCCTGCTTGCAGTGGAACGACTTGCGCGCCAAATCGTAGTAGGAGAAGTTCAGGTGCCCCCAGAGGCTTTGGTCGGCCCCGGAGCCGGCCGTGACCGTGGAGATGGAGCGTAGGTTCCCCTCGCCGAAGCGCTCGCCGAGGGCCGGCACGAGAAGATGCGTGTCGGCGGGGAGGTCTCCGGCCTCCTCGATGCGCACCTCCTGCCTGTCGCCGTCGATGAACACGACGACTTCGCGGTCAGGCTTCCCTTGTATCTCGAGCGCGTCGAACCCGCTGAACTTGAGGAACGGGCCGAAGAACCCGCCGACGTTCGAGTCGATGACGGACCCGGTGAGCGGCGAGATGGTGACGCAGATGCTCTTTCCGGAGCCCGGATAGAGCGTGGTCCCGCCGAGCGGGCCGCAGGCGATGCAGATGGCGTTCTCGGGGTCGTCCCATTTCGCGATGCGGTCCCTGGGCAGGGCGTTCCAGAGGAGCCACAGGTCGAATCCCTTCCCGCCCGTGAACGTGTCCTTCATCTTCCGGTCGACCGGTTTTTCCTTTATTTCCCCGGTCGAAAGGTTCACGTGCAATGTCCGGTTGTTGTAGCCGCGGTCCAATGTCGACGGCTTGTATCCCATCTTCACCATTGACAGACCATTACCCCTTTCCGACGAATCCAGTAGGTTTGCATAAAGGTTTTGGATAAGGGCGGAAAAAGATAATATCCGGCCCGGGAATGAGGTTTTCGTCCGAGCGCGCCTGTTTGCGGGCCGGGAGGGTCTTTCCATGGCGAAGAAAAGGGACAAGGATGCCGGCGGGTCCGGGAACGAGGTCGTGGTCATCAACGCCAGCAACACGATGCAGGGTATCGGCATGGAATATGCCTACCTTGAAAAAAAGTTCGGAAGGCGCGGCGTTGACTGGAACCTGGAATTGCAGACACTGGTCCAGGACCAATCCGGGAGGACATTCGACAGGATGCTCATCAAGCTCGCGGACGGAAGGAAAAAGGATATCCTGTTCGATATCAACTCCTTCTTTGGCAAGGGCTGAGCCTAGTCGATGGGCAGCACCGTTACGCCCACGGGCACCATCTGGTGCCTCTCGCTGTCCGCGTAGAGGGCGGCCAGCGCCTCCATGACCTCCTTCGACGGGATTCCGCCGAAAAGGTCGTTCACCCCGCCCATCACCACGCAGATGTTCGGCTCCGCCCGGAGGACGTCGCGGTAGAAGCGCTTCGTCATGCCCTCCGTGGTGTCGCCGGAAAGGCCGAAATTCATGACCTTGACGCCCGGCTTCTTGAGGTAGTGGGTGTAGGGCTCCCACTGCTTGGACTCTTCCTCACCGTTGAAATGGCCCGGGAAACCCTCGGTGATGCTGTCGCCCAGGCAGGCCACCTTGGCCCCCGGCTTGAGGATATCGGCCAGCGAGGTGGCGATGAACTGCCCCAGGTGCCTGTATCCCTTTGCGTTCAGGTGCCCGCCGTCCCCGACGGAATATTCGGCGCGCAGGTGGTCCCGGTCGTCGGCGAACTGGGGATAGGCGTCAACGAGCCGGATGCGCTTGCCGCGGCAGTGGTTGCGTATCATTTCATTGAGCTGCAGTATCTCGTCCATCCAGGCCTACCCCGGAAAAGGTCCTACGGCGCCCACTTGCCGCACTTCACGCAGAGGTCCTTCTTCGAGCTCCAGCCGCATTGCTGGCAGAGCATGGCCGGCGCGGCCTCGGACCCTATCCAGTGGCCGCACACGGCGCACTCGCCCTTCTTCGGGCCGAAGCCGCACTCGCTGCACAGCTTGGCCTGGACCCCGTGGGAGCCCACCCAGTCGCCGCACTTGGCGCAGGTCTCCCTCTTCGACCCCCAGCTGCAGTTGCGGCAAAGCATCGCCTGCTCGGACACGGGTGCACCGGCATTGTCATCCGAATAGGGGTATTTCTTTTTTGTCTTATGGAATCCGTCACTTGCCGCCGTGGCCCTTCATCTCGTCGAGGAACTCCCTCTCCATCTGCGCCGCTATCTCCTCCATGCGCTGGCGGGTCCGCGCCTCGGCGAAGAGGCGGACCATCGGCTGGGTGTTGGAGGGGCGGACCATGCCCCAGCCGTCCTCGAGGATGATCTTGAGCCCGTCGGTGAGGTCGAGCCGGTCGCCCTGGCGCCGGTGCTTCTCGACGAGCCCGTCCACCACTCCGAACTTTATGTTGTCGGGGCAGCGGAGCTCCTTCTCCACCGTCGGGTACGAGGGTATCTCGTCCAAAAGCTTCGACAGCGGGACCCGGCGCGCCGAGAGTATCTCGGTGAGCTTGACGGTCGTCAGCACAGGGTCGTCGAACGCCCAGAACGTCGGCACGAAGTAGTGCGCCGATATCTCCATGGCGAAGAGCGCCCCGTGCTCCTTTATAGCCTCCGATATGAACACGTCACCGACGCGTACGCGCATGACCGTCCCGCCGGCCTTCTCGATCTCGTCCTCGACGATCATCGAGCAGGGGACGTTGACTATGATGCGCCCCTTTTTCTTCTGGAGCATCCACTTGGATATGATGATGCCTATCTTCTCCACCTGCGCCACGCGGCCCTTCTCGTCGACGAACACGGCGCGGTCCCCGTCGCCGTCGTAGGCGGCGCCGAAGGCGGCGCCGGAGCGTTTCACGAGCTCCTGGAGCGCGCCCAGGTTCTTCTCGGTCGGGTGGGGGGAACGGCCCGGGAACGTGCCGTCTATCTTCTCGTTGACGAGCTCCACGACCGAGCCCAGCTTGCGGAATATCGGCGGGGCGGTCAGCACCGACGTCCCGTTGCCGGGGTCAATGGCCACCTTCAGGTTGTCCTCCATCCTGGTCTTGTCCAGGATGAACTCGACGTACTGGTCTATGACCTCCTGCCCGTCCGCCTCCCCGATTCGGCCCAGCGAGTTCCAGGCCGCCTTCCTCATGTCCGATTTGAAGAATATCTCCTTGACCTTCTCGTTCTCGTACGTGAACCCCGTGCCGTCGGCGTGGCGGAAGCGCACGCCGTTGTACTCGGGCGGGTTGTGCGAGGCGGTGATATAGGCGCCGGCGTCGAACTTCCGGTAGAGCGTTGCGAAGTTCGAGGTCGGGATGGGCAAAAGCCCCCCGGTCACGGCCTCGCAGCCGGTGGAGGCCAGCCCGGCGAGCAGCGCCTTCTCCAGGAGAAGGCTGCTGGTGCGCCCGTCCCTTCCCACGAACACCTTCTTGTTCCCGCCCAGGTAGGTGCCGAACGACACGCCGATGCGCGCCATCACCTCCGGCGAGAGGTCCTCGTTGACGATGCCCCGGATGTCGTAGGCGCGGAATATCTTCTCTAGCCCGTTCATGCTGACCGGGCCGGTAATCGGGGTGCGGATTAATGACTTTTTGGGGAACTTCCGTGAACCGTGAACCGTGAGCCGTGGGCCGGACGACGGGAATCAGGGTGCAGGGTGCAGGGTGCTAGGTAACGCCATCGACGGACTGCGTTCGTTCCCCGGTTCACGGTTCACGGTTCACGGAGCTTTTCCCCACCACAAATTTCATACAACACCGGGCGGATACCGCTGACCCGAGAGGTCCAGGACTTGACCCACGGCCGAAGGTACATGGAGTTCCGCATAGACCCGGACAGGCTGCCCTCCGGCGTCGAGATACTGGGCGGGGGCTTTGTCGGCGGGAAGGCGGTAGGCCTCATCTTCGCCGCCTCGGCGGTCCAGTTCGACCGCGTCCGCCTCACGGAGCACCAGGGCCTCGTCGCCTTCCCGAGGTCCACCATCGTCGCCACGGACAACTTCGACCGGTTCATGGGCGACAACCGCCTCGACGCCGTCGTCCAGGCCAAGTGCGACCAGGTGATGTCCAAGATGGACATGGCCACCCGTTTCATGGCCGCGCCCCTCCCCGGCAGGCTCCGGAGCGAGCTTCGGGGCTTCCTCCAGCGCGAGCCACGGCCGCTCGCGGTCCGCTCCTCGAGCTTCCTCGAGGACAACCTGAAGCATTCCTTCGCCGGGATATACCAGTCCTACTTCATCCCCAACCGCGGTAGCGACAACGCCCGGCTGGAGCAGCTTGAGACGGCCGTCAAGCTCGTGTACCTGAGCACGTTCGGGGACAACGCCCGCGAGTACCGCCTGCGCCACGGGATAAACTGGCGCGAGGAGAAGATGGGCGTTCTCATCCAGAACCTCATCGGACGGGAGTACCCGGACCACCTCTACTACCCCCTCCTGGCCGGAGTCGGGTTCTCCAAGAACTTCTACCCCTGGGCCCCAGGCATAGACGTGGACGGGGGCGTCGTCCGGCTGGTGCTGGGCCTGGGCACGCGCGCCGTCGGCCGGAGCTACGCGCGCGTGTTCTCCCCGGCCAGCCCGGGGCTGCGGCCGGAGGGCGGCTCGGTGGACGAGATAGTGGAGTATTCCCAGCGCGAGATCGACGCCCTGGACATGGTCACCGGGGGGCTCGCCAATCCTCCCCTGGACGCCGTCAAGCTCGCCAACGACGACATCCAGATGGTCACCTCCGAGCTCAAGGAGGGCTCCTACTTCATGGACGCCCCGTCCGCCGTGCGGCCCGAGAACCGGCTGGTGCTGACGTTCGAGCCCCTCCTCGGCGGCCGGGGGACGTTCCCCCTCGTCAAGATACTGCGGGAGCTCCTCACGAACCTTCAGAGGCTGATGGAGGTGCCGGTTGACATGGAGTTCGCCGTGAACCTGGGCGGCGACGGGAAATTCTACATCGTGCAGGTCCGTCCGCTCGGCGGACGGGCGGAGCACCGGACGGTCAAGGTCCCGAGGACCGTCCCGTCGTCGGCCGTCGTCCTCCGGAGCCGCAACGTCCTGGGCAACGGGATGAAGAAGGGCCTGCGCCACATAGTCTACGTGCCGCCGGACATGTACCGCCTGGACCGCGGTTTTTCCATCGCCCGCCAGATAGGCGAGCTCAACGCCGGGTTCGAGGAGGACGGCTACATCCTCGTCGGCCCCGGGCGGTGGGCCACGCGCAACCCGGAGCTGGGCGTGCCCGTGACCTACGCCGAGATATCCAACGCGCAGGTGATAGTGGAATGCTCCTGGGCGACATTTACGCCCGAGCTCTCGTACGGCACGCATTTTTTCGGGGACATGGTGGTCACCAACACCCTTTACATCCCGGTGTTCCGCGAGAAGGGCGATTTCCTCAACGTGAGATACCTGGAGACGCACGGAGAGGCCAGGAGCTTCGAGGGCGTGAGGGTGGTGGATTCCGAGAAGGGGTTCGACGTCTACGTCGACGGCCGGAGCCGGAGCGGCCTCATAGTGCGGCGCACGGCGGGCGGAGGGAAGAAGCGCCCGGCGCCAAGGCGGGCGGACAGGCCGATGTCGAAGGGGGGCCGGTGAAATGACGGTGAAGTCCATAACCATACTGCGGGACGGGCATTTCGAGATCGACAAGGGGCTGATGGTCTACCTGAAGACCTCCTACTTCGGCCAGAAGTACATGGCGCCGGTCCGGCCGCTCCTGGTCCGCACCGCCGACCGCAACATCCTCCTCGACACCGGCGTCGGGGATGTGCCCGATAAGCTCCGCGCCTACTACCCGGTCCAGCGCGATTCGAGCCTCAGGGAATCGCTGGCCGCAGAGGGCCTCCGGCCCGAGGACATATCGATGGTCATCAACACGCACCTGCACTTCGACCACGCTGGGAACAACCGGATGTTCCCCCGGGCGGCCATCTACGCCCAGAAGGCGGAGCTGGACTTCGCCCGGAACCCTCCGCGATTCCTGCGGGGCGGGTACATACGTGACCACTTCGAAACGCCCAACCTCCACACCATCGAGGGCCCGCAGAAGCTCGCCGACGGCGTCCGCGTCCTGCCCACGCCCGGCCACACGGCGGGCCACCAGTCCGTGGTGCTGGACGTCCAGGGAAAGCGGTACGTGTACACCGGCGACGTCTCACCGGTCCGGGAGAACTGGGACACCGGCATCCCGGTGGGGATCTTGCTGGACCCGATGGCGGCGGTCCAGTCGCTGGAGCTCTGCAAGGCGCTCGGCGCCCTGCCGATATTCAGCCACGACGACGAGCAATGGGAGCTGTGATGGAATGAAGACAATAAAACAGACAGTGGAGTTCAAGGCGAGCCCGGAAGAGGTCTACGAGGCGCTCATGGACCAGAAGAAGCATTCGGCGTTCACCGGCGCGGACGCAAAGGTGAGCCGCAGGGTCGGGGGTGCGTTCACCGTCTGGGACGGCTACGCCACCGGCAAGAACCTGGAGCTCGTGCCCGGAAAGAAGATAGTCCAGAGCTGGCGCGTGAGCGAGTGGCCCGAGGGGACCGAGTCGAAGGTCACGTTCTCCTTTGCAAAGACGAAGAAGGGGACAAAGCTCACATTCACGCAGACCGGCGTGCCGGACGATGCGGCCTCCGACATCGCCCAGGGCTGGAAGGACTACTACTGGAAGCCGATGAAAGGTATGCTGGACAAGTGAAGGGCGACGGGTGAGCCGGGGAGCCGGCTCTCCGGCTCACCACCCCGGCTCCCCGTCAGTTCAGCGTCCGTCCCATCCTTCAAGGTTTGTTCCAGAACCGGCTTATATACCGACCGGAATAGAAATACGCCAGGTGGAAAACATGGTGGCGAAGAGGGGAATGGTCGGGGTGCTGGCCGCAATAGGGGCCGCGATGCTTTTCGTGGTCTCCGCCGCGGCCGGCTCGCTGGGCGGGTACGATGTGAACGACGCGGCGGCCGTCGGCAGCGGGGGCGAGACCGAGGCCGTTGAGACCATAGATGCCGGCTCCGATGAGCCGGTGGCTGACAGGGTTTTCTTCGGCTATGTCCTGGACAACGCAACAGGCGGGGGCATCGCCGGCGCCACGGTCATCATAATACATGTCCCTGAAGATGTGAAGGACGCCGACGCCTATGTAGAAAAGGTCCTTTCGGTCCTGAAGCGGGTTCGCGAGAAGGTCGGCGACCGCCGGGAGAAGCTCGAAGAGGCGGGCGAGAAGGCCCGCCAGAAGCTCGAGGAGGCGCGCGAGCGCCTCGAGAACTCGGAGGAGAAGGTGGCCGACAAGAAGGAGCGGCTCCGGGACGCGATGGAGAACGCCAACGACCGGCCGGGCGGCGGCAGGAAGGAGATGAAGCGCATCGAGAAGGGCCTGCAGAAGATCGCCGAGGCCGAGAAGAAGCTCGGGAAGGCGCGGGAGAGGCTGGACGAGGCCGGGGAGAAGGCCCGGGAGAAGCTCCGGGAGATGGAGCAGAGGTTCGAGGACAAGAAGGCGGAGCTCCGGGAAAGGCTCGCCGCGAAGGGGATAATCATCGTCCGGACGGACGAGGGCGGACGCTTCGAGGCCAGGGTCCCGAAGGGCGCCTGCGTCATCGTCGCGGTCGCACCGGGCTACTCCCAGGGCAGGCTGGCGGTCGATGTCCCGTCCGGCGACGATGAGGTGCCGACCCTCCGCCTGGACGCCAAGCCTCGCCTGGAGGTCTACCGGCTGAAGTTCGTCTGGGGCTACCTCGACGAGGCCAACCCGGAGGGCGAGTTCATGGCGTGGAACGGCTCGATAGAGGTCTCGGACGGGGCAGTGAAGCTCCTGCGGACCGTCCAGTTCGAGCACGGCGGCCGGTTCATGAACGGCGGGAACGACAAGGTCTACCCCCAGAGGGAGCGGGACACCCTGTCCTGGCGCTCGTCCACCACGGTGGCGCGCGACGGCGTCGTGGTGCTCGTCGTCGTGCGGGCCGGGGCCGAGAACGCCGAAATAACCCTCACGGCCGGGGAGTGGAGCAAGACCGTCCGGCTGGCCCGTCTCGAGGGCGAGAGGTTCCGGATACCTGTCGGGGAGGCCGGGCACGAGATACTCGTGGCCTGCGAGCTCCTCGACCGGCCGGCAATGTAATTACCCCGCAGGAAAATACCTGCGGGGGCATGGTGATGAGCGGGATGCACGAAAGACCGGCAGGAACGGCGGCAAGGATCTGGGCAGCGGCGGTATCCGCCATGCTCCTGAGCCTTGCCGCCGGCCCTATTCTATCCCAGGAGCCTTCACCGGTATTGATATTGGATTCCATCAATGATTCCGGTTCGGACCCGGATTCGGACGGGCTCTACGAATACCTCGTTCTGGGCGTCCCGCTGAGGGTCGAGAAGGCGGATGTATACACGGTCGGCGCGCAGGTGTTCGTCCTCGGGGCGGACGCCCCCCTCGCCCGCAGCGGCCAGACATTGTTCCTGGACGCCGGGGAACAGTCCGTAAAGCTCACGTTCGCCGGTTCCGCGCTGGCACCGCTTCCGCCCGACCAAAAGCTCCTGTTCAAGATCGTCGTTTCGGATTCCACCCAAAAGGCGGTGGACGCCCGCACCTTCGTCGGCCCCGAGCCGTATTCGGGCCTCCGGTTCGAGGGCGCCCCGGGGCCCGCCTCCGCGGAGTTCACCGGGCGCGTCCTCGAGGTCCCCGAGCCCGTCGGCGCGGCCGGGCGCTTCGGCTACCTCAACATCACGTTCGAGGTGCGAAACCTTTCCGCGAAGAATGTCGAGGTGAACGGATATCTGAACCGTCTGGTCAGGGGGACCGGCATCCTGCGCTCCCGCTCGGCGGGGAACCTCACCGCGCAGGCCGAGCTCCGGTTCGACGGCGGCGCCATCCGGGGCCTGGGCGCGCCGGGCCCGTTCAACGTGACCGTCCGGCTGCTCCTGGACACGGCGGGCGAGGTCTTCTACGAGTACCGCACTGCGCCGTACGGCCCGGATGATTTCGAGGCGCCGGCGGCCCCGGTGGCGTTCACCGGGAACGGCACGGACGGCGGAATGGACACCGACGGCGACGGGCTCTTCGACCAGCTGACCGTCCAGGTCGAGGTCGACATCGCTCTCGAGGGCGCCTGCAATTTCAAGGCCGCGCTCAGGCTCCCGGAGCGCTACCGCGCGGTCCAGGACATGGTGCCCCGCTCCACGGCATCGCAGTACTTTCCGGCCGGGGGCAGGCATGTCGTCCCGTTCAACTTCAGCGGCACGGTTTTCCGGATACTGCAGCTGGACGGCCCGTACACCCTCCTGCTGGACGCCTTCTCGGAGCGCGTGCTCTTCGTCGCCAACGGGACCTACACGACCAAAGCCTATCTTTCGACGCAGTTCGAATCCGGCCGCCTTCCGGCGCGGTTTTCGGGCGGGGCGGCCGTGGAGGCGATGGACCGCGACCAAAACGGGCGCTACGAGGTGCTGAAGGTGACGGCGCCGGTCGAGGTCTCATCGGCAGGCAGCTACCAGCTTGCCGGCACGGTCTTTGCGGCCGGGCGCTTCGTCACCTGGGCCGGAGGGAAGCTCCCGCTCGGCGCCGGCCCGGCGAAGGTGGCATGCAAGTTCGAGGGCGCGGCCATCGGCCGGCCGGGGTTCGACGGGCCCTACACGATAGTGCTCTACCTGAGCGCCGCAGCCGATGACAGGTCCGGCCTTCCCGCCTACCTCCCGCCCGACCGGCTCGAGGTCCAGACGAAGGCCTACAGGGCCGCCGAGTTCGAGGGCCGGGCGCTCCCCAAAAAACCCCTTCCCCCGCCGGAGGACCCCGAACTGAAGATAGGCGAGGGCAGCTACATCCTCCGGGCGGCGGGCATCACCGCCGAGGTCAACCGGAGCTCCCCTGACATCACGTTCTACTACACGCTCGACGACGGGCGCTCCGCCCGGTTCCGGCTGGTCTTCTCCCAGCTTGCCGCCTACAATGACCTGGACGGGAACGGGGTGCGCGACGCCGGCGAGGAGCGCTATCTTTCGCCCCTTCCGGTCGCGGACTGGCAGGCCAGCAAGGTGGAGTCCTCCGGCGAGCAGGGCGGCCGGGTGCTCCGCTACAACCTCTCGGCCGTCCTGGACCTCTGGGCGGTCGGGCGCAGGGCCGGGCTCCCGGTGCCGGAGGCCCGCATCCCCCAGTGGGGCCGTCTTACATTCAGCTTCACGCTCTCGAGCCGCGACCAGGACTTCACCCGGCCGGTGGCGTTCTCGCTGCGCGGGGGGACGGAGCTGAAGATAGACATACTCATCGAGCCCGGGCGCGATCTTCCCGGCGGCATCTCCGGGCTGGCCCTCCAGCACTATCTGTCAGACGAGAGCGGACAGAACTTCTTCAGCACGTTCGAATCGGACCGGACCCGCATCTTCAGGCCGGGCGCGGACGGGGCCAATGGAACGATATTCCGGGCCGGCCTGACCTCCCTTTCGAAGATCGGTCTCTCCGGGCAAAACCGCAAGGAGCACGGCCATTACAGCTGGCTTCCCCAGGTGCTGGTCAATGGCCAGGACGGCTCCTCGGCATACAGGCCGGTCAACCTCACCTATTCGACGGACGGACGGCAGATGGCCCTGGAGCTGAACTATCCCCTGTCCGGGGGGACCGCCGCGCTCCTCCACGACCCGACCGTGGGCGTCAACGCCACCAACGCGCCGGGGCGCCTGCTCACTGTCGGGGCGAGGCTCTTCAATCTAGTTGTGTACGTCCTGGCGGTGGTGCTTGCGGTGGCCGTGGTTGCCGTCATACGCAGGAGCCAGCGCAACGGCGGATGATCGTCGGGGGCGTGCAAATGGCCGTCCCTTCCTTTGCATCGGCGTCAGGGTGCGATGAGCCGGATTTCGTTTTATCGACGGAGGTGCGACGATGGTAGCCGGAGAGCTTCAGAACGTGCTCGTGGCGTGGACCGTGGTCTTCTCGCTGGTGATGTTCGCGGTGTCGCTTGCGGCCTACAGCCGGGTGCGCCACCGGAGGGTGCTCTTCGTGGGCATCGGCTTCGGGCTGTTCCTCGGGAAGGCCCTGCTGTTCACGGCCTATCTGCTGAGCCCGGGGATACTCGACCAGTTCCTCCTGGGCTCCGCCCTGCTCGACGCCCTCATAATGGCGATGCTCTCGTTCTCGGTTCTCGCAAAGTGACGGCAGGGGGCCGGACCGCTCATGACCGAAAAAGGGCCGCAAAGGTGACGGATGGACGCCGGGGAGCATCTGGACATAGAGAACCGCCGGCGCATCTACGAGCGCGTCCGCTCGCACCCCGGCGAGCACATGCGGGAGCTCCAGCGGGCGCTGGACATGCCAATGGGCCTTCTGGGGCACCACCTGAACTACCTCGAGGAGCACGGGATAGTCTCGTCGCGCCCGGACCGCTACTACAAGCGCTACTATCCGGGGGAGATGGGGGCGCGCGAGAAGACCTTCCTTTCGGCCCTGCGCCAGGAGCGGCCCCGGGCCATCGTGCTCTTCCTGATGCTCAACCCCGGGACGTCCCACAGGGCCATCTCGGAGAGGTTCGGCCTGAGCCCCTCGACGCTCACCTTCTACCTCAAGGACCTCGAGGCCAAAGGCGTGGTCCGGCGGACCCGGTCGGGCCGCGAGAGCCTCTTCGATGTCGAGCCCGTGGACGAGGTCGTCCGCGTCCTCATAACCCACCGCCCGAGCTTCCTCGACCAGGTCGTCGACAGGTTCCTGGAGGTCTGGTTCGAAAAACGCGGATAGGGGAGCGATGCCGACGGGGAAAGGGTGGAAGGGCGGGTGGGAAGTGTACAAGCGTATGTAGGGTGGAAGGGCGCAAGGGGACGATTCTTTGTACCCTTGCACCCAAGCGACAACTGCAATGCGTCAATCGACGTCCTCGACGAGCTCGATCGCCACCTCGCCGGTCTCGCTGCGGTAGCGGATGGATTTCACCGCCACCTTGAACTCGCCGAAGTCGGAGCGGAAGAGGGGCTCCCCGCGGGCGACCTCCTTCTGGAGGAGCCGGAGCTGCTCCATCTTTATCCTGCCGGCCAATGAGAACTCGTAGGACTTGCGCCCCTCGAGGATGATGTCGTCGCCCTGGCTCCCCTGCTCGATGCGCCGGCCCAGGCGGTACTCCAGCCGCATCTCCACTGCCATGTCGGCCAGCGTGACCTCTCCGAGGCAGACCTTCATCCCGGCCATCGGGCGGGGCAATCGCCATACATGTAGATAAAAACCGCTGTGATATAGGGGAAAGGGCGGAAGAGTATCAGGTGAGCGAATGCGGCTCCTTTACCCCCATCCACCCTTCCGCCCTTTGTACCCTTCCACCCTTCGCACCCTTTGTACCTTTCCACCCTTTCATCTGGTGCGATGGAATTGCGCGTATTCGAATGCGTCCAGGCGCCTTCTCCAGCCGCGGACGACCGGCACGGCGGTGCACACGGCCGCAAGGAGCACGGCTACGCCGCAGAGCTCGGCCCCGCCGGCCGTCGGGTCGGGGGCGAAGGGCACGGCGTCCCTGCCAGACCGAGGCGCCGCCGGAATGGGAAGCACAACAAGCACCAGGGTGGTGTAATTGATGGTTGCCGGGCTCCCGCGGGACTGGGCCCGGAAGGTAAGCAGGCTCTCGCCCGGAGCGGTCTGGAGGGAGGTTTGGAGCCTCACTCCCGCGGCGGCCGACGAGCGGGCGTTCAACGGCACCGGGCCCCCGATGGAGGCAACGGAGAGCGTCCCGGGCAGGCCCTCGGGCAGGATCGTGAACGTGTCGTTCCCGTTTCCCAGGTTGCTCAGGGAAAGGGCGAGATCCACCGGCTCGCCCGGATAGACGACCTCCCGCCGGGGGGACGGCGCCGCGGCCACGGCGAAAACCTGGAGCACCCTCACGGTGAAGTTCTCGGCGAGAAGCTCGCCGCCGGCGGAGAGCACCGAGAAGCTGAACGGGTAGTCCCCGGCAAGCGCGTCGGCCGGGAGGAAGAGGGTCAGGTTGCCCGGGCGGAGCTCCCGGCCGGCGAGCAGGAGGGACGCCGGCAGGCCGGCGGTCCAGCCCGGCTCCGCGGAGAGCGCCAGCCGGACCTCGTCGGGGCCGTTGCCGAGGTTGTGGATGAAGTAGATGGCCTCCACCGCCGTCCCGGGGAGCCCCTCGGACTGTTTGAGCACGAAGCTCAGGTCGATGTCGTAGTACTGCTTGACGACGACAGTTAGCGTGGTCGAGGCGGACAGGCCCCCCTGGCTGTAGGCGGACACGTTCGAGAACGAGGTGTTCCCGGCCGGCGCCGAGGCCGGTGGCGTGACGGTGGCCCTGAACTGGCCGGAGGAGCGCGCCCCGAGGAGCAGGTTGTCGCGGGAGAGCGTCGCCTCCCAGCCCTCGATGGGCGCGCCGGAATCGTCCTGGGCCCGGGCGTCGAGCCCCACGATGTCGTCGCCGTTGCCTCCGTTTTGCACGGTGAGGTCGAACTCGGCCTTCTCCCACGGGAAGACCTCCACCACCGGCGGCGGTGGCGGAAGCGACACGGAGAATATCTGGCGGACGGCGAGCGTCACACCCTTGGCATCCGCATAGCTCGCATTGCCCTGCGAAACGACCCGGCAGGTCACCACTGCCGTCTCGTGCGCCGGTGCGAGCGCCGGGCAGGCGACCGAGAGCTGGGCCCGCTCCGAAGCCCCGGGCGCGAGGGAGAACGAGCTGTGCGAGAGGGCCGCTTCCCAGCCGGGGAGGTCAACGGCGGCGCTGAGCAGGAGCGTGTCCGGGGCGGTGCCGGCATTGGTGGCGGTCAGCTGGAAGGCGGAGACCGAGCCCGGGTCAACGGTGGCGGCCGGGGGCTCCATCGCGGCCGAGACGCCGAAGTGGAGCACGGTTCCCGAAACGGAGGCGCGGTTGTTGTCCTCGCGCATCTCGTCGAGCCCGCGCTCCGGGTCGATTTCAAATGCGAAGGAGTGCGCCCCGCGGACGGCCACCCAGTCCGCCGAAACGGCCGTCGCCTGCTGGGGCCCGAGGTCGGGCAGCACCCCGGAGGCGATGCGCTGGCCGTCCACGGTTATGACGTATGGGAAATTGCGGGCCGGTCCCTTCCCGGCGTTGGAGGCGGAGAACTCGACATGGACGAGCTCGCCCTCGAGCGGGGCGGCCGGCGTGATGCTCCCGGCGCCGGCCGCCGGGTCGGCGGTTATCTGTTCGAAAACGCCCGAGATGACGAGCGCGTAGTCCTGGCCTGCGACCGGGACGCTGTCGCCGGTGACGTTCATGTAGTATCTCCCCGGCCGGGGGCTCCTGAGCAGGAACCCTTCCACGTTGTTGCGTCTGTCGGAAGCGCCGCCCGGGACGGATTGTCCGTTGACGAAGTTGTTCCCCCTGTAGACGTTGCCGTCCGGGTCGGTGACCACGAGGTCCAGGTCGTTGACCAGGGCATAGGCGGCCGAAGGAGAGCCGGGCCTGTCGGTCCACACCAGGCTGACCTTCAGCTCCGCGGAGGAGGACACGTTGAAAAGCAGCGACTCGGTGTCGCCGGTGGACAGGGAGGCGGTCTGGTCGACCGTGTAGATCCTGCGGTCCGGCTTGGAGATGACGGAGCGCGCGGCATCGACCCTGCCCCAGCCCTGGTCGGGGCCGGGGTAGACGTAGCCCGGAAGCGGTCTTGCGCCGTTCACGAGGAGCGCCTTTGTCAGGGCCGGGCTGGGTGTGGCCCCGTTCTTGTCGCGCCAGTGGCTGATGACGAGGGCGCAGGCCCCGGCCACGTTGGGGCAGGCGGCGCTCGTGCCCCCTCCGACGAAATAGGAGCTCGAATCCGTGTCATCGGGCACTGTGCCCAGCGCGCCCTTGTAAATATTGTTCTGGGCGCTCGTCGTGTAGACGTCCACCCCGGGCGCGCAGACGTCCGGCTTTATCCGCCCGTCCTCGCAGGGCCCCCGGCTGCTGTAGCCGATTATCTCGGTGGAGCTCACCGGGCCGTAGGGGCCGGTCTTGTCGTTGCCGAGCGCCCCGACCGCTATGACGTTCTTGGCGGTCGAGGGCGCCCCGACGGTGAAGCTGGTCGGGCCGGAGTTGCCTGCCGAGGCCACCACGACCAGGGGCTGGTCGCCTTCCAGGTTGGCATTGCTGTCCCGGACATAGGTGTCGTACTCGCGGCAGGTCGAGGTGTACCGCCCGGCGCTCCCGCTGTCGCCCCAGCTGTTGCTCGAGACGAGGGCGCCCCGCTCGTTGGCGTGCCGGCAAAGGTCGTATATGGAATAGGTCCAGTAGTACTGGTAGATGTTCGCCTGGCCGACCAGGCCCGCTCCGGGGGCCATGCCGGTGTACTTGCCCGGCGTCCCCGAAGGGTCCGAGGAGCGCCAGCGGCCGTTGCCGGCGGCTATCCCGGCGCACATCGTCCCGTGGCCGGCGCCGCTGTCCTGGTCCGACCAGGCCGGCGTCGAGCCGTAGGACCGGAAGGAGGCCTTCCGGCCGTCAAAGGCCGGATGGGTGCCGTCTATGCCGCTGTCCACTATGGAGATGTTGACCCCGGCGCCGGTGGTTCCCTCGAAGGCGCCGTTGTTGTAGCTCCAGAGCGAAACGCCGTCGTTCTGGAAGGCCCCGTCGGAGGCCTGGCGGGCGCCGAGCGTCCGGGCGGACCTGTCCATGACGGGCTGCGGGACGGCCAGGGGCTCCACCCAGAAGACCTGCCTGAGCTCCAAAAGCCGGTCCAGGGAGCCTGCCCCAGGTTCCAGCCTCACGCTTTCCGGGCCCCAGGCCGTCGGGCGCATGCCGAGCCGTTCCAGCTCGGATTCAAGGGTCGATCGGGGGCCGGTGAAAAGGACGGTCAGGCGGCCATCGCCCGGCGCGGCGCCCTGGGCGAGGCAGGGGTCGAGCTTCTGCTCCGGCAGGAGGGGGCCGATGGAGGCCAGGTCGAACGCCCCTGCCAGGGGAGCGCGCCCCGGGGCGGCGCTGACCAGGAGCGAGCCTGGGGGAAGGAAACCTATCGCAACGGCGCCTGCCGCCGCGAGTCGTGCGGGAATGTCAGGGGGAATCGGGCCGTTGAACTCGAGAACCAGGAGCCTTCCGTTGAAACCCGATTGGTCCGGGGATGACTGCGCGAAAGGCGCCATGGGGCAGGCGATGAAAATGGCCACAATAAATGAGGCCAGCAACATTCTGCCCATGAAACAACGATGATTTGCGACTTATATAAACAATACGGTGCGAACCGTAAAAGGCCGGCCTGGCGCGCTCGGGAAATCCACTACATCTCGGTATCGCAGAAAACGCTCAGAACCGCATGCTGTTGGTCATCTGGGGCCGAATGAATCGAATTGATAGTCCCGCCTTGTTCACGAGCTTCATGCCCTGCAGTTTGCAGACGGTCTCGTTGAACGTGTTCCCGGAAGCTACAACCCTCTCCTCATTCAGGATGGCAACGAACTTGCCGCCGTAGGTCCTCTGCATCTCCTTGAAATCAGCCACTGTCATCGCAATTCCCTTATCGCCGTACCGGATATTTAAAGATTGTTCAATAATTGGTTAGAATCAGATAATAATGTAATATCGTAAAAAGCCATCCTACCGACCGCCTTGTGACATGCCAATGTCTGTCACGGGGTTGCATTTGAGGTGTCATCCAGGTATTCCGCTGCATCATGGGAACGGAACAAGATAGAGCCACAGGAAATACAACAGCATGGCCGACAACCCCAAAGGAACGCCCAGGCTGGCCCACTCGCGGCTGCCTATCTTGAGCTTGTGGGCGGCGATGATGTTGGGGATGTTGCCCGGTATCAGTATCCCGCCCGCTACGAGAAGGCCCATGAGCGCGCTGTTTATCTGGGCCAGGCTGAGCGTGGGGGCTATCTCGGCCGCGGTCAGGGTGGCGTTGTCCAGCACGGCCGACACTATGTTGACCCAGTAGAGGCCCTCGGACGGGACCAGAACGAAGTACTTGTCGATAAGTACCTTCATCCCTCCGCCAAGCAGGATGAGCGCCATGACAAAAAGGTAGACCTTGCCGGTGCGGACCCAGACCTCGGAGAACTTCTCGGGCTCGATTTGGCAGCTCTCAGCCTCCGCCGGCGGGGCTTCCGGGGAGGTCGGCGGTGACAGGGCGCCGTCCTCGCGCACCGGCACGACCACCCGGCTCTCGCCGAGCTCGACGCGGATGATACCATCCGCGTCCTTGGCCTGGACCACCTTCCCGGTCGTGTCCCTGAACGGCCCCTTGACGATCTCGACTATCTGGCCCTCGGCCGGGTCGGATTCGAGGATGCGGGAGCCCATAATGCCAGTCATGCCGGGGGGCGCCTTCTCCACGGCCTTGGCGTGGCGGGTGCCCTGGAGCATGCCCCTTAGCGCCTCGATGTCGTCAGTTTCAACCAGCACGTGGCCCGGCATCCCTTCCGGGATGACCACGGACCAGATGCGGGCGTGGCGGAGCTCGGCCCGGGCGGCTATCTCGGCGGCCGCCTCCTTCTCGAAACCCTCCGATGTCCGGACGAATGCGAGGACGGCCACTCCCTTGGCCGGGGCGTCCGGGGCATTCGTTTTGGTACGGTCTCCAGCGGAAGGGAGGGGCAGGGTGTGAGGCTTCATAATCAGGAGCCTTTCAAGCAGGCGCGGGCGCGGGTGGCCGACGAGGAGCGCCGCGACGGCCCCGAACACGACCAGCCCGGGTATGACATAAAGGCCCAGCTGCTCCAGCAGAAAAAGGAAACCGGCGTGGTACGGCTCGCCTTGGAGCTTGGTGATGGCAATGGTGGACAGCGGCTCGCCCAGTGGCGTCAGCACCGCCCCCAGCCCGATGGAGAAGCAGCTGATGATGACCAGCTCGACCTTCCGGCGACGGTCAAGGGGCAGCACATAGGTGATCTCCACGAGGAGGAGGGCGGCGATGATGGCCGTGATGACGCTGGAGACCAGCCCCAGCCCGACCACCATCAGGAATACGAAGCCCCGCAGGGGTATTCGGCGCAGTATGGCCATTATCCCGCCCTGGATGCGGTCCTTGCCGTAGTGGAAGACCAGCCCGGCGACCAGCACGGCAGGGACGATGCCCTTGAGTACCGGCTCGGAGACCGCCTCCCGGATGAGGACCCATTCCCAGACGCCGGCGACCGTAGCCGCCGCCAGCCCGTTGATGAAGAGGAATAGTTCCAGATTCTGCTCAATGCGCTTCCAGAGGAAGGGCCCGACCAGGACCGCCGCGAATATGGCGAAGAGGCCGATGTCGACGGGCGTGACCTCCGGCAACCTCCCGGGCTCCTGTCAACCCGTACCGGTCGGAGGATTAAATAATGTGCCGTATGGAAGGCCTTTCCGGGCGAAAGGTCAATCTTCCGGCAGGGCATGGTCGCACCGGCAACTGCTAATAGTCCCTCAATCCATTGCAGATGTGATGCCGCCCGGTGGCGTCCTTAAATTCGGAATAAGGAGCAAGCTACTTGCTTCACTAGTGGTCCTCCTGATAATCCCGCTGGGCGCGCTGGGCGGGCTGGCCCTGGGGGGGCTTGACCGCCTGGGAGCGTCCACGGTCGAGGATGTCCGCGGGATGGGCGACTTTGCGGTCAACTCGTCCGAGATGGCGCTGGGCGAACTGGCAAAGACGAAAATGGTCGCGGTGGCCGACGGCGCGGCGGCCCGCACGGAGGCCCTGGCCCAGAACGCGCTGGCCTACGCCGGCGCGCTGGCCGCGGCGGCCAAAGACCCTCTGGGGCGTGGCGACCAGCCGGCGCTTGCGGCCCTGCTGGAGGCCACCTACTCCCACGCCCCGTCCTACCAGTTCTACGAATACGACGGCGTCCGGACCGGCGAGGCGTTCCCGCTCTACGACGCACTGTTCGTCCTCGCCTCCAACGGCACCATGCTGGCCGTCAAGGGCTATGGCCAGGGCGGACAGGCCGTCGGCCAAAGATACAATTCGGAGCACTATTTCACGCTGGCGTCGGCAAGCTTCCGGACCACCGCCGCCCGTTATTACATCTACGACCCGTACATGCATAATACGTCCGGGAGAGCCTACTGGGAACCGGCCTCCAACGCCGAGGACATGATACTCCTGCCCCGATCGGACCTCCGGCCGTTCTACACGGCCATCCCCTCCAACCTCGACGCGCTGGCGGCCCGGACGCTGGACCAGCAGAGGTCCAAGTCCGAACGGATAATCCCGTCGGACGGGAACTGGAACGCCCACCAGATGGGCATCATGGTCCTCGCACCGCTTCGCATCGACGGGGCGCTGGCGGGCATGGCCGGGCTGACGATGAGCCTTCCGGCCATCACGCAGTTTTCCCGGGAGGTGAAGGCCGCCGAGGCGGCCGAGGGAAAATCCGGCTACGCCTACACTTTCAACCGCGGCGGGGTGCTCGTCTCGCACCCGACCCGGGACCACATCGGGTCGGACTCGACATACCACTGGTGGATAGCCGAGATGCACAAATCGGACGGCGGAATACTCGACTACACCTGGCGGGGCGTGCCCAAGTACACCTCCTTCGCCCGGGTTCCCGCGCTTGACTGGAAGGTGGCGGTCACCTCCCCCAAGACCGACTTTCTTCAGCCGGCCGTCGACACGGGAAAGAACATCACTGCCGCCATCAACCGGACGCAGGCCGGTATACGCGTCTCGGAAACGGCGATGGCGCAGACGACCCTCGTCCTCTCGGCGGTCTGCCTCGGCGTGTCGGTCGCGGTCGGCGTGGCGCTGGCCAACCGGATAGTCCGCCCCATCGGCAACCTCACGCGCCTTGCCGAGCGCATCTCCCGCGGGAGCCTCGACGCCGAGGTGGCCGTCGAGGGCAACGACGAGCTCGGGGCGCTCGCCGAATCGTTCATCAACCTCCTGACGACGCTCCGGCTGGGCAACGCCGCCTACTACAAGGGCGACCTGCGCAAGGCCCTCGACAGCTACCGCCGGGGGCTGGCCCTCTTCGAGACCTCGGGAAACGAGAAGGGCATGGCGATGTGCCAAAACAACATGGGCAACATATTCCGCCAGTGGAAGCAGTACCCCGAGGCCGACGAGTACTACCGGAAGGCGCTCGAGACGGCGCAGAGGCTGGGCGACCGCCGGGCCATCGCCGCGCGCTACACGAACATCGGCCTGCTCATGAAGGCCCGGGGCGAGGGCTCCCAGGCATCGGGATACTTCGATGCGGCCCTCAAGCTCTATACCGAGGCCGGGGACGCCTCCGGTATAGCCTCCGTCTACAACAACCAGGCCATCCTCCGGCGGGAGCGCGGCGACACGGAGGGCGCCCTGGCGCTTTTCCAGAATGCGCTGGACATGGACCGGAAGGCCCAAAACGAGCGCGGGATGGCCACGCGCTACAACAATATTGCATTGATATACAAATCGCAGGGCGACCTCCAGAAGGCCCTCCAGTGCCTCGAATACGCCCTGGCGCTGGACCAGAAGCTCGAGGACGCCGCCTCGGCCTACACCAGCCTGCGGAACCTCTCGGTCCTGTACGACGATATAGGCCAGGCGGACAAGGCCCGGGAGCTCGCGGCGCAGGCCGCGGCGCTCAAATCGTCGATGAAGCGGGCCAAGTCCGTCATGTTCGTCATGGACCGTTCGGGCAGCATGGACGGCGAGAAGATCATCGCGGCCAAGGCCGGCGCGCTGAACGTGCTCCGCAACAAGGTCTACGGCGAGGACCGCGTGGGGATAATCCAGTTCGACAACGAGTCGGACCTCCTTCTCCCGCTCACCAAGAAGAGCCAGAACCTGGCGCTCATCGAACAGGCAGTCGAGAGCATCCAGCTTAGGAGCAAGACCGCGTTCTACGACGCGGTGGGCGACGCCGTGCTCCACCTCAAGGAGAATGGCCAAAGCGACATCCTTTGGGTGGTCGCGCTCACCGACGGCGAGGACAACTCCAGCCGGCGGTTCACGTACGCCAGGACGGGCTTCTTCGACAAGCGGACCGTGCTTCGGACATACCCGGACGCGCTGAACATCGATGTCAACATGATAATCATCGGAGTCGGCGGTGAAGTGGACGGCGCGAGGCTCGCCGAGGTGTGCCGGGGGCACGGCTCCTACATCCACGTCCTCGAGACCGAAGGCCCGGGCGAGGGCATAATCGAGGCCTACCGGAAGGTGGAGGAGATATTCGAGGAATCCGAGGTTGTGGAGGAATATGAGCCGGAGAAGTAGGTTCGGCATCGGTAGAAGAATCATCGCTCTCTTCTTCCTCGCGCCGCTCCTGTCCATCTCCGTGTTCGGGGCGCTCTCCCTCGACGGGATGCAGCGCCTGGGCGAGGACATCCAGGGCGATTCGAGGAAGATGGGCGCCGATGCCGTCCAGAACAGCACCGCCTCGCTCATGGAGCTCGCCCGGAAGAAGATGATGGACGACGCCGCTGCAATGGCATCGCGCACCGAACTGCTTCTCGAGGGGGCGATGGCCGACGCCGTGAGCCTCCGGGACGCCGCCGCCGCCTACATCGGCGGGAACCATACCGGGAACCTCTCCCGTTATGTGGAGGACCGCTACTCCCGGCTCCCGTACTACAACGTGCTCGGCATCGACGGGACGGCCACCGGGGCCAGCGCGCCCGTGTACTCCCACATGTTCGTGGCCGACGGGAGCGGCCGGATGCTGTCCGTGGCCGGCCAGGAGGCCGTGGACGTCCAAAACATCAGCTACGGCTCGGAGCACTACTTCTCGAAGGCGGCCGAGACGTCCGGCACAGGCCGCGACACGTTCATCTACGACGCGTTCATGTACAACGATTCGGCGGGGAACTTCTACTGGGAGCCGGCCGTGGCCGAGGGGGTGAAGGTGGAGGACATGGTGGTCCTCCCGAGCGCGCGCCAGCGGCCGTTCCCCGTGGCATTGCCCTCGAACATCGACCAGCTCCGCAACCGTACATACGAGCAGCAGGCCTCCCTCTCCACGCGCGTCCTGCCCTCGGACGGGAACTGGAACTCACGCCAGCTCGGGATGATAGTGATGGCGATGGCCCGGAGCGGGGGTAGGCTTTCCGCCGTTGCGGGCATCGTGATGACGCTCGCCTCCGTGACGCGCCACGCCCGGGAGCTGGGCCAGCGGGAGCTCGCCGAAGGCCGGACGGGCTACGGCTACATGTTCAACCCGGCGGGCGTGCTGGTCTCCCACCCGCTCCAGTACCACATAGGCTCGGATTCGTCGTGGCACTGGTGGATAATCGACATGAAGCGGAACGACACCGGGTTCATCAGCTACTCCTGGCGCGGGATATACAAGTTCATCTCGTACCACGAGGTGAGGCTGCCCGGGATGGACAAGTCGGCCCGCTGGATGGCCGTGGCGACCTCGCCCAGCTCGGACTTCACGGCCCCGGCGTCCGAGGCGGCGCGGGTCATCGGCTCCAAGCAGAACGACACCGTCGCGGGGATATCCGGGATGATACGCGGAACGCAGATGCAGTTCCTCTGGCTTGGAGGGCTCGTCCTGCTCGTGGCGCTGGCCGCAGGGATGGTGCTTTCGGCGTTCATCGTCCGGCCCATCCGCCATCTGACGGAGGTGGCGGCCCAGCTAGGCCAGGGCGACCGCGACATCCTGGCCAGAGAAGTGGAGCGCGCCAGGGTCAAGAAGGACATCGCCGGCCGGACGGACGAGATAGGCGGGCTGGCCGTGGCGCTGGACCAGGTCATCAAGAACCTCCACGAGGACCTCGAGAAGAACCGCCGCCAGAGCGCCGAGCTCGTCCGGGCGGTCCAGGACAAGCCGACGACGATGAACCTCGAGATCAAGGACAGCATCATCTACCGCTCGGAGGTCGGCCAGTACGGCGGAGGCCGGCCGGCCCCTGCCCCGGAGTCAAAAGGATACGCGATATGCCCGTACTGCGGGAAGGAACTGCGCTTCCCGAGGATGCCCAGCTTCTGCCCGTTCTGCCGGCAGAAGCTTGAATAACGCCGCACGGGCCGTGGTGGCCCCGGCTGCACCGGCTCAGGGCCCGCGGCAGGCCAGTTCCTTGCAGAACCGTTCACGGGCCGCCCTCGCCCCCAGCTCGAACGCCTTGAGATTGACCTCGACCGCCTTCCGGGGAACGACTTTCGCTATCGCCTTCTCGAGATGCTCCGGCGGGACCGGGAAGGCCTCCAGCACGCTTATCGCCCCGAGCACCGCCACGTTCTCGGTCAGCGCATTCCCGGCCTCGTTGGCCAGCGCCAGCGCATCGATGGTGAGGATGTGATGCGTGACCGTCTCGAAGCGCTTGACGACCTCGTCAAGGCCCATGTAGGGCCTCGTCTTCTCCTTGACCAGCTCGCCCGTTTCCGTCACCGGGTGCATCACGCGCCGGTTGATGACGGCCACGCCCCCGTCCTTGAGGTACTCGATGTAGCGCAGGGCTTCGAGCGCTTCGAGCGAGAGTAGGGCGTCCGCCGAACCCACCGGGATCAGGGGCGAGCGCACATTCTCGCCGATGCGCAGGTGGACCTGAATGGAGCCCGAGCGTTGGGAAAGGCCGTGCTGCTCGCCGGTTATCACGCGGATGCCGGAGAGCGCCCCCGCGGTGCCGATGATGTTCGAAAGCAGGACCAGGCCCTGGCCGCCGACGCCGGCCAGCATCAGGCTGAACTCCCTGGACATCTCAGGCACCCCCCGTCCCTGCGCCTTGTGCCTTGCGCCCTGCGCCTTCGGTTGGTTTGATCGCAGTGATCGGACACAGCCTGGAGCACATCATGCACCCGTCGCACAGGGCGGGGTCGATGGAGGCCTGCCTGTCCGCGTCGAGTGAGATTGCCGGACAATGGAAGTCCTTCACACAGGCGTAGATCCGCTTGCAGACCTGCTTGTCGGGCCTGTTGGGGACGATGGGGACGCCCTTCTTTCTCTTGTTGCGGTCTCCGTACAGGGCGCAGTCCCGTCGGGAGATGACCACGCCTATGCCCGGCCTCGAGAACGCTCCTTTCAGGACGGCCGGGGTGTCCTTTATCTGGTACGGGTCGATGAGCGTCAGGTCCGTTATCCCGAGACCTTTGACCAGCGCCTCGAGCTCGATTCTCTGGCCCGCCTCGTCCGGCTCGTGCGGCGAGGAAGGGTTGTGCTGCTGGCCGGTCATCGCCGTCACGGCGTTGTCCAGTATGACGAGCTTGAAGTTCGCCTTCTGGTGGATGGCGTTGACCAATCCGGGCAACCCGGCGTGCAGGAAAGTCGAATCACCTATAAGGGCAATGACCGGCTCCTCGACCGCGTGCTGGAGCCCCTCGGCCACGCCGAGCGAGGCGCCCATGCTCAGCAGCGTGTCCCCGTAAAGGAGCGGCTCGAGCGGCGCCATCGAGTAGCACCCGATGTCCGCGGCGACGACGTGCTTGACGCCCTTGAGGGCCTTCCGTATCGCGTAAAGGGTGCCGCGATGCGGGCACCCGGGGCAGAACGTCGGCGGGCGGTTGGGCAGGCCTTCCTTGAGCTTTGCGGCGCGCTCCAGCACCCCGGCATAGTCCACGGGGAGCCCCACCCCGAATGCCCTGGCCAGCGCGGTGGCGACGATGTTGGGGTTGTACTCGAGCGCCTCCGAGAAGAATCCGGCCTCCTTTCCGATGAGCTCAAGCGCGGGATTCACGTCCTTTGCCATCGCCTTGACGGCCTGCTCGATGTAGGGCGACAGCTCCTCGACAATGACGAGCCTCTTGAGCGGCCCGATGAACCCGGCGACGAGCTTCGAAGGCAGCGGGAACGTCGTCCCCAGCTTGAGGATGGGGATGTCCAAATCGAGGATGCGGCAGGCCTCGACGGCGTAGTTGTACCCGGCGCCGGAGGCGAGGATGCCAGCACCCGCGACCGGCTTCCCTCCCGTTTCTGCGGGATGGACCACCCTGTTCAGGGACGAGGATTCGAACTCCCGACGGAGGGAGGCAGTCCTTTCGAGCATCTTGAGCTTGAACGCCCGGGCCAGATTGGCGACCGTGATGAACCGCGTGGGCTCGTGGGGCCAGGGGACCTTCCTGAACGGCGTCCGTTTCAGCTCCTCCAGCGCCACGATGCCGCTTTGGTGGTTGACCCGCGTCGTTGTCCTGACCAGGACCGGCACGCCGTGCTTCTCGGATATCGCAAATGCCTGCCTGACCATCTCCTTGGCCTCCTGCGGGTCGGATGGCTCCAGCATCGGCACGTACGCCGCAGGACCGAAGAGCCGGCCGTCCTGCTCCGACTGCGACGAGTGGGCGTACGGGTCGTCGGCCATCACGACGACCATCCCGCCCTTCACGCCGGTGTAGGACAGCGAGAAGAACGAGTCCGCGGCCACGTTCATCCCGACGGACTTCATCGAGCACATCGAGCGAAGGCCGGCCATCGCCGCGCCCGCGGCCGTCTCGAACGCCACCTTCTCGTTGGAAGAGACCTCGACCTTGACATCCATCGGTCTGCCGACCTCGACGAAGGTGTCGAGTATCTCCGTGGTCGGCGAGCCGGGATACGCCGCGTAGAGCTTCACGTCGGCCTCCAGCGCGCCCCGCACCATCGCCTCGTTGGCCAGCATGAATGCCTTTCCGGGTCCTTTTGAGATCACATCGTCGCCGCTCATGCATCTACCTCCGTTCGGGCCTTCCGAAAAAAACCCTGAGCCGATATAATGCTTTGCGCAGATTTTTTCCTCATTCGGGGATGGCGCCGCGGGCGGCGGCCTTCCCCTCCCCGACCGGGTCCCGGGCCCTGACCAGCAGGATTGTGACGGCGAAGAGGAATGCACCGGCCAGGAGGAACGGCCAGAAGGTCAGCCTCCCGCCGTCCAGCGTCGCCCCCGCCGCGGAGCCCAGGACCGCCGGCCCGGCGACGAAGCCGGCGTCGTTCACGGTGCGGAAGAGCCCCATCGCCGGCGCGAGCCGGTCGCGCGGCACGAGGTCGGACATCCAGGCCGCCATCGGACCGGAGAGCCCCAGCGTCAGGCCGTAGGCGGCCATCAGGCCGGTGAAGCCGAACTTGTCCGTCGAGAAAGGGATGAGCATCGTGACGACGCCGGTCAGGGCCAGGCAGGCCATCATGGAGGGCTTGCGGCCGTGCCGGTCGGTGAACGTGCCGGAGGGCGTCATCGTGAGGAATGTCGAGAACGCCGTGGTCGTCAGGATGCCCCCGACGACGACGCCGGCCAGCCCGAGGTTCTTGTAGGCGAAGAGGGGGGCGATCGTGGAGGTTATTCCGGCCCGGGTGAAGAAGAGCGCGAACGTCGCCAGGTTGACGAGCAGAAGCGAGCGGATCCCCATGACGGCCCGCAGGTCCCGAAGCGAGATCGTCTCCGGCGCCCGGGGGCATTCGGACCTTTCTATCAGGAGCGCCACCAGCAGGAACCCGACGCCCGTGACCAGGGCGTAGAAGATGAATGGCGCCCGGAGCCCCCACGCCGAGGCAACGAGCCCGCCCACGCCCGGGCCGGTTATCCCGCCGAGGAGCAGCATCGCAGTGAATATGCTCATGTAACGGCCCCGGCTCTCCTGCGGGACGGACATGACGAGGAGCGTCGTCGACATGGTCGTGTAGAACCCGGAGCCGGCGCCCTCGATGATGCGCCCGGCGAGCAGCACCCAGTAGTTGGGCGCGAACGCGCACAGGACGGAGGACGAGGATATCAGGGCCAGCCCGAGGAGCATCAGGCTCTTGGGGTGGTACCTCGAGCCGAGCAGGCCGGCCGGGAGGTCCAGAAGCATGCGGGAAACGGCGAAAGCCGCCACCAGCAGGCTCACCATGAAGACGCTCGCCCCGAACGACATGGCATAGAGCGGCAGGACCGGCGATATCAGGCTCAGCCCCATCATGACGAGGAAGACGAACGTCGAAAGCGTTATGACCATCCGCAGTTCCTTTTTCATGGGCGTGGAAGGCATCGGCTTCAGAATGATATAGATTTGGAGAGTTCCTGGGCAAAATTCAAATCCCGGGCAGGTATGACGATTGGTGGTGGGACGCATGGCACTAAGGTTCCAGCAGCTCAATCCCGGCGCCTGCCGGACCTACCTGATCGGCAAGGCCGGCGTCAAGGAGGTGGCGCTCGTGGACCCGGTCCTCGACCGGCTCGACGTTTACCTCATGTTCCTGCGCAAGGAGAACCTCAAGCTCATGGCCGTCGTGGACACGCACACCCATGCCGACCACATCTCGGCCGGGCCCGCCCTGCGCGACATCACCGGGTGCGATTACATCATGCACGCCGCGGCGCCGGCAGGCTGCGTCAGCCGGCGCCTCTCCGACGGCCAGCTCCTCCATGTCGCAGGCCTGGAGGCGAGGGTCATGCACACGCCCGGCCATTCCAACGACGCCGTGTGCCTCGTCCTTCCCGACCGGATCTTCACCGGCGACACCCTTTTTCTGGAAGACGGGGGAGCCGGCCGCGACGACCTCCCGGGCGGGGACGCCGGCGCCCACTGGGCCAGCCTGCAGAGGCTCCTGGAGCTTCCCGAGGGGCTCGTCGTCTATCCCGCCCACGAATACCGGCAGCGAAGGCCCTCCAGCCTGGCAGTCCAGAAGGAGAAAAACCCCCATCTCGCTCTCAGGGACCGGGACGAATACATCCATTTCGTGCAGGAACTCAAGCTCGGCCCGGCCGAATGGATGAAGGACGTGCTCCGGGCCAACTACGCCTGCGCCCTGGACCCCGGCAAGCTATGGATACCGGTCGACACGAAGGCCTGCGAGGTCAAGGGAACCCTCGGCGAGGGCGCCAACGCGCAGGTTGTCGTCACAATAGGCCCGGCCGAGCTGAAGCGTGAGCTCGAACAGGACGAAAAGCCCGTCCTGCTTGATGTGAGGGAGCGCTCCGAACTGGCCGGCCAGTTGGGCCATCTCAACGGCGTTATCCATATTCCGGTCGACGAACTTTCGCGGCGGCTGCCGGAGCTCGAGCCCTACAAACGCAAGGAGATCGTGACGGTATGCCGCCGGGGAGGCCGGAGCCACACCGCGGCCCAGATACTGCAGCAGGCCGGTTTTTCGCATGTGCATTCGCTGGAGGGCGGAATGGCCGCCTGGAGGGAGAAAGGCTTTCCTTCCGAGCGATGAGATTTATACACCAATAGGCACAAATTATAAGAACCCTAACGCATCTTTCCACCGTGAAACTAACAATGGAGGAGAAGAATATGCCGTTGAAGAAAGCGTCGAAGGAACTCTTGGACATGTTGAACATGGCAATCGCGCGAGAGATACAGGTCTCGATACAGTACATGTGGCAACACGTGCTCTGGGGCGGCGTCAAGGGATTCGCCACGAAGGACGCCTTCAAGTCCATCGCGGTCGAGGAGATGAAGCACGCCGAGACCATCGCCGAGAGGCTCTACTACCTGGGCGGGACGCCCACCACCAAGCCCACGCCCATCGTGGTCGGGAACAACCTCAAGGAGCGCATCGAGCAGGACATCAAGGACGAGCAGGGCGCGATAGAGCTCTACACGAAGATAATCGAGCTTGCGCGCAAGGAAGGCGACGAGGTCACCAACCTGATGTTCCGGCACATCCTCGAGGACGAGGAAGACCACCACGACACGTTCACGACGCTGTACGAGGAAGTGTAGGGGAAAAGGCAGCAAGGCGGCAAGGCAGCAAGGCAGCAAGGGTGGTACTGGCCGGCGGTTCCGGCCGTCCCGTCCCTTTCTGCCCTTCTGCCTTTCTGCCTCCACGTTTTATTTTATGCACCCCAACCGTCTCGCCAAGGAAAAATCACCGTACCTTCTCCAGCACGCCCGGAACCCGGTGGACTGGTTCCCCTGGGGAGAGGAGGCGTTCGAGAAGGCCAGGAAGGAGGACAAGCCCGTCTTCCTCTCGATAGGCTACTCGACCTGCCACTGGTGCCACGTGATGGCCCATGAATCGTTCGAGGATGCCGAGGTGGCCCGGCTGCTGAATGAGAATTTCGTGTGCGTCAAGGTCGACCGCGAGGAGCGGCCCGATATCGACGGCATATACATGTCGGTGTGCCAGATGATGGCCGGCAACTGCGGGTGGCCACTGACGATAATAATGACCCCCGAGCGGCAGCCCTTCCTGGCCGCCACCTACATCCCCAAAGAGGCGCGCTTCGGCCAGCCCGGGATGCTCGAGCTCATCCCGGGGATAGCGAAGGCCTGGAAGGAGCGCCGGGGCCAGCTCACCGGGATCGCCGAAGGCATCCTGGCGGCGCTGCGGCACCGGCCCGAGGGCGGGGCCGGCCGGGAGCCGGACCTGGAAACGCTCAAGACGGCCTACGAGCTCCTCTCGGCGCGCTTCGACGAAGCCCACGGCGGATTCGGCGGCGCGCCCAAGTTCCCCACGCCCCACAACCTCCTTTTCCTGATGCGCTACTGGAAGCGCACCGGGGAGCCCCGGGCGCTGGAGATGGTCGAGCGGACCCTCCAGGCGATGAGGCGCGGGGGCATCTGGGACCACCTCGGCGGCGGGTTCCACCGTTATTCCACAGACGAAGAATGGCTCGTGCCCCATTTCGAGAAGATGCTCTACGACCAGTCCCTGCTGGCGCTGGCCTACGCCGGGGCATACCAGGCCACCAGAAAGGGCCGGTATGCGGAAACGGCCCGCGAGATCCTCGATTACGTGCTGCGCGACATGAGGTCCGAGGAGGGCGCATTCTTCTCGGCCGAAGACGCGGACAGCGAAGGCGAGGAAGGCAAGTTCTATCTCTGGACGGACGACGAGCTGGAAAAGGCCCTCGGCGCCGAGGACGCAGCGCTGGCAATGCGCGTGTTCGGGGCCACGAAGGCGGGGAACTTCCACGACGAGGCGCACGGCAAGAGGACGGGCCAAAACCTCCTCCATCTGAAGGCGGACCTGGAGGACATCGCCTCGGTCCTGAAGATGGAGGAGCCGGCCCTCGCAAAGAAGGTCGAGGCCATCCGGAAGAGGCTCTTCGAGGCCCGGGAAAAGCGCGTCCACCCGCACAAGGACGACAAGGTGCTCGCCGATTGGAACGGATTGATTATCGCGGCGCTGGCCCGGTGCGCGGTCGTGCTGGGCGAGGACCGCTACGGCAAGGCGGCGCGCAAGGCGGCCGGTTTCATACTCCACAAGATGCGCAGGGACGGCCGCCTCCTGCACCGCTTCCGCGACGGCGACGCGTCGTTTTCCGGGAACCTCGAGGACTACGCGTTCCTGGTCTGGGGCCTGAGAGAGCTCTACGCCTGGGACTTCGACCCGGACCACCTGAAGGCGGCCGTGGAGCTGAACTCGGAAATGATGCAACACTTCTGGGACAATGAACGCGGCGGCCTCTTCTTCACGCCTGACGACGGCGAGGCGCTTCTCACGCGCCAAAAAGAGATCTACGACGGCGCAATACCCTCGGGCAACTCGGTGGCGGCCCAGAACCTTCTCAGGCTGGGCCTCCTGACCGGCAGGCCGGAGCTTGCGGAAAGGGCGCGAGCCCTGATGAATGCCTTTGCGGCCGAAATCGACAGCTTCCCGGCGGCGCACACACATCTGATGATGGCGCTGGACCTCGAGATTGGGCCGTCCTGCGAGGTGGTCATCGTCGGAGAACCTGACGGAAAGGACACCGAGGCGATGCTGGCCGCCGCCCGCTCGAAGCCCTGGCCCAGCAAGGTGCTGATGCTCAGGGAACCCGGAAAGAAGGGAGACGAGCTAGCGGAGACGGCTCCGTTCACGAAGGAAATGAAGATGCACGACGGCAAGGCCACGGCATATGTCTGCTCGGGCGGGTCTTGCAAACAGCCCGTGACCGACCCGGAGAAGATGCTTGAGTTGATGAAAGGCTGAGCCATCGGACCCGAATTGCATGCGTCAGACGAAACCATCTTTTATATAACCCCGCAATGCGATTTGAGTCCCGTGAACCGCAGGGCCATCGCGGCCGTGGGAGTGGCGGTCATCCTGATAACGACCGGGTTGGCGATCTATTATTACTACGGAATCGAGCGCCCGCTCCCGCCCGAATATTCCTGGGGACGGGCGGGCACGCTTGCTCTCAACCTGACCCTGGAGCGGACCGGAATCACTCCCAGCGAGCCGCTCAATTACACGGTCAAGGTGACAAATGTCGGCAGGGAGAAGGTGCGCCTGCACATCGGGTACCACGGGACCTGGACGGACATCCGGGACGAGAGCAACCGGACGCCCGACTATTACGGTCCATTGGCAGGCGCCCCCCCGCCGCCCGAAACGGTCTCGCAGTTCAACCGGAACATGAAGGTCCTCGGGCCCGGGGAGAGCCTGAGCGAACGGGGCTTCTACGCCAACCACACTGTGGGCGGAGGCTATCACGATATACAATCTGGAAAGAGCTATCATATTACCGCCGGATACACGTGCTCCGAGGACCGGCCCTATCCCGCGTTGCCCCACTGGTTAGGCTCGCTGGAGACAGGACCGATTTATTTCACGGTGCAAGCGTGAGAGGATGACATGGCGGCCGTGAGGTTCCACAGGGTCCCTTTCGCTTTGATGGCGGCGGTGGTGCTCGTCATCGCCGGGAGCCTGGCCTATTTCTGGCGGACCTACGAGGCGCCGCTCGGGCCGGAATACGGATGGGGCTCGGCAAAGACGCTTCGCCTCGAATTGACATTCGACCGGGCCTCTTACTCGGCCGGGGACACCATAAACCTGAACGGCACGATCACGAACATCGGTCAGGAGCGCGTTCGCCTCTTCCCGTGGGACTGGGCCGTGGAGGTCAATATTGTAAAATCCACAAAGACTTCCGAAGGACCATGGAGGTATATGGGTTTCCTGGAAAATCCCGAGTACAACGTTACCCTTGTTCCGGATACCGATTTCAACCGCATGCTCGTGGTCCTTGCGCCAAACGGCACCTATAACCGGCAATGGAGCATTGGCAATGGGACGATATGGAGCGGGCCCCATGGCTGGCCATTGCAGCCCGGATACAACTGGTCTTTGAATGTCGAGTGCTCCTATGGCAGCCCTCGACCTCCTCCAGCCCTTCCTGTCTGGACCGGGACCATCAAATCCGAATGGCAGAACATCACCGTAATTCCCTAAAGCTTTATCATCAACGACCATTATCGTCGTTTTGTGAAACCGCTGATATCTGTCCGGGAGCTCCGAAAGGGCTGGCCCGGCCTCCTCCTGCTCAACAAGGTCGGGTTCGACATCTACCCGGGCGACAAGATCGGCCTCGTTGGCCCAAACGGGGCCGGCAAGACCACCCTGCTCAAGATACTGACAGGCCTCGAGGGCATCGATTACGGCGACATGGCGGCCAAGCCCGACTTCAAGGTCGGCTGGCTGGAACAGTACCAGACCGCTGACAGCGACGAGACCGTGGAGCAGGCGCTGACCGAGAGCGATTACTCCACCTCGCTCCGTAGGGAGTGCCGCTCCATCGAGGAGCGGATGGCCGACCCGGCGTTCTACGAATCGGCCGATTACGCGGCCACCATGGAGCGCTACAACAACCTCCAGTCCGAGGCCGCCAAGTACAGCGGCGGGGGAATCCTGGACAGGGCGCGCATCCTCCTCGAGAAGCTGGGCGCGCGCCACATGAGCATGAGGACCAGGATACGCGACCTCTCCGGCGGGGAAAGGCGCAAGGTGGCCCTGGCCAAGGTGCTTGTCGCATCCGATTCGATGGACCTCCTGCTGCTCGACGAGCCCATGAACCACCTCGACATCGATGCGATAGAGTGGCTCGAGGAGTTCATCTGCGACTACCAGGGCACCGCCATAGTCGTCTCGCACGACCGGTACCTCCTGGACGACACCGTGTTCCGCATCTTCGAAATCGAGAACACCCGGCTGCGCGTGTACGAGGGCGATTACACGGACTACGCGGAGCAGAAGGAGCTTCACCTTGCGATAATGAAACGGGCCAAGGACAAGTTCGACAAGGAGGAGGCCCGCCAGAAGGATATAATCCTCAAGTTGCGCGGGAGAAACCGCTTCGACGCCCAAATCAGGAACAAGCTGTTCCGCATGGCCAAGATGGAACGGCCCGAGGACCCCGAGCTCAAGAAGCGCATCCTGAAGATACGCTTCGCCCACGCCAAGGAAGGCGGGCGCTGGGCCGTCACCGCAAGCGACCTTTCGAAGTCGTTTGGGGACCGGACGCTTTTCGACGAGGTCGGCTTCGAGGTGGAGAACGGTTGGCGCGTCGGTCTCATCGGGCCCAACGGCTGCGGCAAGACCACGCTTCTCAAGATGATAATCGGCGAGGAATCCGTAAGCGGCGGAACGCTTGAGCTGTCCAGGACCGCAAGCGTCGGCTACTTCGACCAGGGCCACCTCTCGCTAGAACCCAAAAACAATCTCCTCGATGAGATGGCCCGGGTGGATTCCACGATGGCCGAGGAGGATGTCAAGGGCCTTCTGGGCCGTTACGGCTTCAAGGGAGACGTCGTGTACAGCCGGGTGGAGAAGCTCAGCGGGGGCGAGCGCGCCCGGCTAGCCATCCTCAAGCTGGTGCTCTCGCCCTGCTCGATGATAGTCCTGGACGAGCCGACCAACCACCTGGACCTGTTCTCCCGCGACGCCGTCGAAAAGGCGATCAACACCTACAATGGGACGGTCATCACCGCCTCCCACGACCGGTACTTTCTGGACAGGACCTGCGACCACATCATGGCGATGTACGGGGGCCATGTCCGCAGCTTCCCCGGCAACTACACCCAGTACCGGAGCATCGTGGCCCGCGAGGACGAGGAATTGGCGAAGGTCTCGCAGGAAGGTCCATCGTACTATGTCGTCCGGAAGGGCTACACCGACTGGGAGACCCGGAAGCGCTACTTTTCCGGCGAGAGGCTCAAGCTCGACCCCGATGAGCTCCGGCGGCACCGGTGGGCGCTGGAGACGAAGCACCTGGTGAAGGAGGGGGAGTAGGCAGGAAGGCAGCAAGGGAGCAAGGGAGCAAGGGATGGCAGCGAGGGAGCAGGGCAGGAGGGGGACCAACCATCCATCCGTTCGTCCCTTGCTGCCCTGCTGCCATGCTGCCTTGCTGCCTTTTCCCCCTAGTTCCGCTTCCTCTTGAACACCTCCACCGCCACGAAGAGCAGGACCGCGCAGAGTGCCACTGGCTCCGGCGATCTCGCCGCGGCTGTCGCCACGCCCGCGGCCGACGCGACATGGGAGATGCCCTCCTTGGCCAGCGTCCATTATTTATGCATGATTTTGGCATTTGACCTTATACCTGTCCACTGCTGCAGCGGCCGGAAGGAAGTCGATCCCATGGCCGACGATGTCGACAGGAAGCTCAAGAACCTGAAGACCTTCAACCTGGCGATGGGCGTGGTGCACCTGCTCCAGGCATTCCTAATGCTCGCTTTAAGCAACAGCTTCACCCTGCCCGTCACTCGGGGCTACCTCCAGTTCAACCCGCTGACCAAGACGCTGGACCCGGTCACCGTGACCATATTCGACCTGCGCATAGGGCCTCTCGTCGCCTCCTTCCTCTTCATCTCGGCCATCGCGCACTTCCTGATAGCGACCGTGCTGTACTCGAAGTACTGCGAGGGCCTCAAGAAGGGCATCAACAGGTACCGCTGGGCCGAGTACTCCCTGAGCTCGTCGATAATGATAGTCGTCATCATGATGCTCGTGGGCATATACGATGTCGGGACCCTGCTTTTGGGCTTCTTCCTGAATATGATGATGATACTCTTCGGGCTGGTCATGGAGGAGTACAACCAGTTCACGACGAAGACGGACTGGTCCACATTCATCTACGGCTGCATCGCCGGGCTCATCCCGTGGATAGTCGTCACGATACACCTGTTCGGTTCCGGGGCCGAGGGCTCCAAGCCCCCGGACTTCGTGTACTACATTTTCCTCTCAATGGCCCTGTTCTTCAACAGCTTCGCCATAAACATGGCACTCCAGTACCTCAAGGTCGGCAAGTGGAAGGACTACCTCTACGGCGAAAGGATGTACGTCATCCTGAGCCTCGTGGCCAAGTCGCTTCTGGCCTGGCAGGTGTTCGCCGGGACGCTAAGGCCGGCGTGATGTAGCCATGCCTGGCGGGACTGGTGGCGGCAGGAGCACGGGCGCGCCCTCGCCTTTCTCGTTCAAGGTAAAAGGTCAATCCCACAAAATATATGTGGTCCCAATGCGTAAACAACGCTTGCCATGCGCGTTGCCGCCATACTGGCTTTGATGTTGCTGTGCGGCTGTCCGTTCCTAGACGGGGCAAAAGCCGGAGGGGAGGAGACAGACAGGACGGTTCCATTTGTCGAGTTCAGGGCCGAAATCCCCTGGTTCTACAACCTCGACTACAACGATACCGATGGAGACGGGCTCTACGAAATATTCTGCTATGCGCAAGGGTTTCTTCGGGCATACGACCCCGCAGACTACCGGAAGCTGCTTGATCTGAACGGTCTTTCGGGTTATTCGATGTTCCAGGACCTTGGGAACAATGGTTCGGTCCAGATCGTAGTCTTCTATTCCGGCACCCACTTCGAATGCTCGGTGATTTCCGGGAAGGATTTCACCGAGATCTGGAGAAGCCCGGATATCGACGGATCGCTGGTTGATAAGACAGTGAAGGACGTGGATGGCGACGGCTGGGACGACTTCGTCTGGATTAGGCATCATGTCGTTTCGGGGCAAAATGCCACCAGCGTGCAGATGTGGAGCTGGGAGAACCGGTCGCTTGAATGGGAGAGCCCGCCCTTGCTGAACGATACGGCCAGATACGATTCCTTGACGCTAAAGAACATCGACGCGGACCCGGCGCAGGAGATACTGGTCGTGGTGCGGGATCTCAATGCCGATCTATACGATATCGAATCCATCCGGGTTTACGACGGCCTGACCCACGAGCTCCAGTGGGAACTGGTTGCCGATGACGCCGTCCGTTATATGGACCATGACAGATTCGTCGGTGACCAGAACGGTGATGCGAGGATGGAGGTGCTTTTGGAATCCAGGAGAACCAACGGCACCGGCCAGAACATTTCTGGACTTCTGTTGCTTTCGGGCGAGACCGGCGCCGTCCTCTGGAACGTCACCACGGCGGGGAGTTTCCACCACCCGGAATTCGGCGACCTTGACGGAGACGGAGGAACGGAGGTCCTGATATCCGGTCGGGACGGCGAATATCCAAAAGCGCACAACACCACGTTCGAGATATTCGACCTCAAGCGCCACGAACGCGCCTGGGCCCTCGGGCCATGCCACGCCAATGCCTCCGAATACAGCGAAATGACCGCCAGGGATGTCGATGGCGACGGAAAATCGGAAATACTGTTCAGCAACATCACTTCCACGGAAAACGCCGGATGGTACCGGCCCCGCCAGTACCAGCTTCTGGACGGGACAAACTACTCGGTGATGTGGAACTTCTCTCAAACGGATGGTTATTATTGGGAGTTCGACGCGGCGTCCTTTTGCCACACTGAAAGACCTGTAATACTGCTTACAGGCCGATCCGTGGATGAAAATGGGATCTACCCGAGGGAGACGAACGGCTCGCTACGGGTATTCTCGACCGATGATTTCAGGGAGCTTTGGAGAAGTCCCGTCTATCCAGGTGGAATCGATACATTTGTCGAAGATTACGTGAACGATTCCAGGGACGAGCTCCTGCTGGTAATTGAAAACCCGGATAGCAGGATGGCGCAGGCCGTATTATTCGATACGCGCACATTCCATGAGCTCTGGACCAGCCCTCCGACCGACAGCTCATTCATGATGAACTCACTCATGGGAGTGGATATCGCCGGTTCCCCCGCCCCGGAGCTCCTCTTCGTGAACGAAAGCTATGGGATGATCTATTCCGGCAACAGCGTGCACAGTGTCACGAACAGGACCCTCATGCTTTTCAATGGAACGACTTTCGAGGAGATCTGGCGCTCGGAGACCTCGACCAGCGGCGGCTGGATCTCGAGCGCCTGGGATTTTGACAACGATTCAAGCATCGAGGTAATTTTCAATGAATACAGCGAAGGTTACCCGAATTGGGGACACTACTTGACCGTATGGGAGTTCCCACGCGCCGACGTTGCAGAACCTGGTATCTATTCCGGTCCACCTGATATCGACCTAAGGACGCCGAAAAACAGCGATATCCTCTGGGGGCCGGTGAACATATCCGGCATCGCAACGGACGATTACCGTATCAGGTCGGTGGAGGTCCGCATCGATAACGGCACCTGGCTCCCGGCCGTGCTGAACCTTTCGACTGACCTGCGGTTTGGCGAATGGATTCTGGTCTGGAACGCATCGGAACTGATCAACGGGACGCACCGGATATCGGCCCGGTCGTTCGATGGACAGCGGTTCTCCACGGAAGCTTCAGTCACAGTCACTGTCCAGCAGCCGAAAGCGAAGCGGCCGAGGTCATCGGACACGAGACTTGGCGGGTTCCCGGACCCGTTGTACGTGTTGATCGCGCTGGCCGCCCTTTCGGCCGTGGTCTGGTTCATCGTAGTCCGCCGGAGAAGAGATGGCGTTTGACCGTGGGAAACTATTTTTGGCATGCCCCGAGGACAATAGGATTAAGCAATCGCAGGCATTTTCCAAAGATGGATGAGGTTCTCCAAGTTGCTTGCAGGCGCAGAGGTCGTCCAGAGGCTCGCCCGCCTCAACCTGGCAGGGGACAGGCGCCCCTTCGGATGCTCCCTGGCAGTCACGGGAAGATGCAACCTCAAATGCCCGCATTGCTACGAGCGAACACGCCGGACCGACAATGCGCCGGAACTGAGTCTAGAGGGCATGACCATGCTCTGCGAACGGCTTTTTAACAAAGGTATGAAGCACTGCACGATAACGGACGGCGAGCCGTTCCTGGAACGAACCTCGGTCGAGAAATGCGAAACGATTGTCGACGCATTCTGGGCAACATACATCGTCACCAACGGGACGAAGGAGTTCCCCGATCTTCCCGCGACCTATATCGTGAGCCTCGACGGGCCCGGGAAGGTGCACGACAATCTCCGGGGGCCGGGCGTGTTCGACGCGCTCAGGAAGAACATCAAGCGGGCGCCCCACGACGACCTGTATGCGTTGTGCACGCTGAACACGCTCAACCGGCCGCACCTGGAGGAAACCGTTGAAACTGCCAGGGCCCTGGGCCTCAAGGGCATCATGTTCAACTGGCACAATCCGCTCGAAGAGGAGGACCCGCTCTGGGTCCCGTTCTCAGACCGGAACCGGGACATCAACATCGTTCTGGGCCTCGCCGAAAGTTCCGACGGCTTCGTCCTGAACACGCGCTGGGAGCTCGACCTCCTCCGGACGCCCGGGTGGACCGGTCACTGCCCATCGGGCTGGATAGAATCGTACGATGCCGCGGGCCGCCGGAAACTCCCCTGCATCTTCGCCGACCCGCGTATGTGCTCCCGTTGCGGTTGCCATGTGTTCCCGGCTCTGAGCCAGGCAGTCAGGGGTCGTCCGAGCATCGAGGCGCATCTGATGCTCAACTTCGTAAAGAAATGGTACCTCAGGAAAGGCGCCCTGGAAAAATTCGATATTCCTGAGTCTTTTAGTAGAATCTTAAGCTAATTGGGCGAGGTACAGATGCGAGTGAAGCTCGCCTGCGAAGCGGCGAGCGGAGCTCGCCAGCGCCGCCTCGTGGTTTCTTTCTTGGAATAATTGCACTGAAGAAAGAAAGATTTGGGCTCATCCGGACCACAAAAATGCGAGCGCAGCGAGCTTTTTTGGGGTTAGGATGGGCCTGGACAAATAGGAAAGTGGGCCCATCCGGATTTGAACCGGAGATCTCCTCCGTGTCAGGGAGGTGTCATACCAACTAGACCATGAGCCCGGTGGTGGCGTTCCCCGCCTTATAACAGGAATGGCCTTCCTATTAAAATCATTTTCGGGCGATCATTCTTCGTGCCCGACCGAGCGGCACGGTTGCGAAGGCGAGTGTCGGGCATAAACGCCGAGGGCGTATACGCCCGAGGCGGCGGGCGGCGAAGCCATTCGCCGCCCGCTCGCGAAGCTTTTTTGAATCCAATCTTTTTATATCGATTGCAATGTAAAAGATTGAACCATGAGCCCGGTGCTGGGGTTGAAAGCAGCCTGGAATTCATTAATAAAAGGCCCTGCTTTTCCCGCCCAATTTATATATATATGCTGTTTGCATTCATAATGACGGGGAAATGGGATGCGGCGCAAGCTCGCTGTACTGGCAGTTTTCGCGGTCCTGGCACTTGGGCCGCTGCTGCCCCCAAGCGGCGGCTCGGCACGGGTCTTCGACCCCACGATGTACACCGTGGTGACGCTCTTTTCGGACAATTCGACCATGTCATCCAAGAATTTCTACGGGCCGGGAATGGATTCCTCGACCTTCATCCGGATTCCTGCCGGCGCCGCGGTCAAGAGCGCCAGCATCGATCTTTTGGGCTCGCTTCTGGACCTTCGAGGCTCGTTCACCCACGACAGCAACGCCGATTTCGCCAACGGGTCGTTCACCAACATCACCCTCTCCAACGGGAGCCTGGTCCTCCGCCCCTTCCTGAACCAGACGGTCTATGACACCGGCCTCTCGCCGGTCGCGATGGCCGCCGGGGACATCAACCACGACGGGCGCACCGACCTCGTGACGGCCAACAGCCAGGCGGCAAGCATCGGCGTGTTCCTCCAGAACGCCTCGCTGGGGAAAATGGAGGCCCAGTCAACCTATTCGGTTGGCCAGGGCCCCCAGGGCGTCGCCATAGGCGACCTCAACGGGGACGGGCGCCTCGACGTCGCAGTCGCCTGCTCCGGCCTCGGAACCCTCGAGGTCCTCCTCCAGGCCTCCGACGGGAGCCTTCAGGGAGCCCTGAGCTACAGCTCCGGCAACGGGGCCCGGGCCGTGGCGATAGCCGATTTCAACTTCGATACGCTAAACGACATCGTGGTGGTCAACTCGGTCGACCGCACGCTCTCCCTTTTCATCCAAGACAGGTATCATGACCTGTCGCTTGCGGGCAAGTTCCCGACCGGGAACAACCCGGTATCCGTGGCGGCCGGGGACATCAACGCCGACAACCGGGCCGAAGCCGTGGTCGCCAACCGGGACGATTCCACTCTCACCGTATTCACGCAGAATGCCACCACCTGGCTGAAGCGGTCGGCCGCCTACGACGTCGGCCGGAATCCCGCCTGCGTGGTCATCGCGGATTTGGACCGCGACGGCCGGAAGGACGTTGTCGTCGCCGAGCAGGGAAACGCCACGGTCGGCGTCCTGCGCCAGGGCGTGGACGGCAACCTGACCCATGTCCTTTCCTATCCCGTCCCCAACGCCCCGGCCTGGGCGGCCGCGGGCGACCTTGACTACGACGGCCGGCCGGACCTGGCGCTCGCCTGCCCGGCCAACCGGACCGCGGCATTGCTCTTCCAGGCCCAGGACGGTTCGTTCCTCCCTGCAGAGGAATACAGCGTCGGCCGCAGCCCCGAAAGCGTGGTCATAGCCGATCTCAACCTTGACGGCAAGAGGGATTTCGCGGTGGCCAACAGGCTCGACAACAACATCGGCGTGGCCCTCCTGCGAACCACCAGGCCGGGCGCGCTGAACCAGATGGCCGCACACAACACCGGCAGCAGCCCCGTGGGCATGGCCACCGGCGATCTGAACCGGGACGGGCTGGACGACCTCGCCGTGGCCAACACGCTCACCGGCGGGGCGGGTTGCAGCGTCCTGCTCCAGACGCGCGCCGGCCAGATGGCCGCCCAGGTGCAGTACACCACGGGGAACCCTTCCGTGCCCCTCCAGGCGGTGGCGGTCGCCGATTTCAACCGGGACGGCCGCCAGGACATGGTGTTCAGCAACCGCGTGAACGCCGGCGCAACGGTGTTCCTGCAGACGGTCTTGGGTGATTTCACCGGAACGCCCGCGACCTATTACACCGGCCTGCCCGACAGCGGGGGCTACCTTGTAGCCGCCGGCGACCTCAACTCCGACGGGTGGCCGGACATCGCGTTGACCAACATCTACGCGGTCTCGACGGACCCGAACACCATCAGCGTATTCCTCAACGACGCGATCAACGGGAGCTTCTTCCCCCCGCTGAACTACACCTGCGAGGGCTCCCGGGGCGCAGCGATAGGCGATGTGAACAGCGACGGCCGGAACGACCTCGTGGGGGTCGCCCAGACCACGAACGAGATAATCGTCTATTACCAGGACCAGTTCGGGAGCCTCACCACGCCGGGCACCCGCCTTGCGGCGGACACGGCTCCCCACGGCGTCCGCATCGGCGATCTCAACGCCGACGGGCGCAACGACATCGCCGTCACGGCCTGGACGGCCAACATGGTCGACGTCTACCTGCAGACCGCTTCCGGCACGCTGGCCAACAGGGCTACCTACCCGGTGTCCAGCACCACCTCCGCGGTGGACGTCGAGATACTGGACTACGACGGCGACGGGCTGAACGACCTGGCCATCTCGCATTATCTGGGCGCAAACACCATCAGCCTCATGAACCAGACCCGGCAGGGCACGTTCTCTGGGTTCTCGACCATAAATGCCGGGGTCACGCCGACATTCCTGGGCACCGGCGATTACAATTCCGACGGAAAGGCGGACCTTGCCGTGACCAACCGCGGGGGGAACTCGGCCGGCATCTTCACCCAGGCGTTCAGTTTCGACATGAACGGGACGTACTCCTCGCGTTTCATGGCCCTTCCCTACGAGGTCCACGAGGCGACGCCCGACTGGAACCTGTCCGTGACGGGAACCGGCCAGAACCTCACGCTGGACATTTCCAACGACAACGGCCGAAGCTGGGTCCGGGCGGGGCGCAACCAGAGCGTCTCCTTCCCATTGACCGGAAGAACGCTCGGCTACCGGCTCCGGATGACCTCGGGGGCCATCAACCAGACCCCGGTCCTCCAAAACCTCACGGTCCATTACACGATGCGAAGCTACCCCATCGATCCCTCGCTCGACGTCGGCCTGCGGGGGACGCCGATATGGAACTGGACCGGCCCGTTCGGCATGAGCGGCCAGCCCTCCACCGTGGATTTCACCGAAAGGCTCAACGCCACGCTTCAGGACGGCACTCCCGATGCCGGGGGCTTCATCACCGTCCCGTTCGGCGTGGCGTCCGGCTCCCTGGGCAGGCTCAGGCTCCAAAACCTCCTCGTCGCCTACGACCTGGCGCCCTCCCCGCCGGAGCTCCTGAACCACCAAGACAACGGATTCACAACGACCCAGACGCCGTTTTTCAAGATGACGGCCTGGGACAACGACACGATACTCCTCCTGTTCCGGTTCGAGATTTCCCAGGACAATTTCTCGACCATCCGCTCGAGCTACAACCAGCGCGTGAGCCCCGACAACTGGGACAAGCCGGGCTACCGGCCGGGCGAGACCGCCACCTACCAGCTCTCGCCCTACGACCGCCTGCCGGTCGAGGGCGAATACCAGTGGCGGGCCTATGTCTGGGACGGGACCGTCTGGTCGCCGCCGTCCGTTGCGGGGAGGCTCCGGGTCGACACGAAGCCGCCCGTCGCCCGTGCGGGCCCCCTGCCGGCCTACACGAGCACCCTGAAGTTCAACGTGAGCTGGGACGGCTCCGACCCGGAACCCGGGTCAGGCCTGGACCCGACGGCCTCATTCGATGTGCAGTACAAGGACCGGGAGAGCTCGCCCTGGATGGACTGGCAGGTCGGCACCAACCGCACCACGGCGGAGTTCACCGGCCAGCAGGGCAAGACCTACTTCTTCCAGGCGCGCTCCCGCGACGCCGCCGGGAATGTGGGCGCCTACTCGATGGGCGCCGGGGACGCGCGGACGCTCGTCGACGTCACGCCGCCGGCGGGCACGGTCGTCGACGACGGCGACCACTCCTCGAACAACACCCGGCTGCACGCGGCGTTCTTGTTCAACGACTTCGAATCCGAGGTCATCAGGTACGAGTACTGGATAGGCACCTCGCCCGGCGGCAACGAGACCTTCGGGCCGGCGTTCACCGACCGCCCCGACGCGACCGTGGGCAGCCTGTTTTTGAAAAACGGGACGCGCTACTACTTCAGCGTCCGGGCACTGAACCGCGCCGGCCTCTGGTCCCAGACGGCCACCGCCGACGGAATCGGGGTGCGGCTCCGCCAGCCGGTCGCCTCGCTCGCCTTCTCCGGCGGCACCCAGGCAGGGCCGGAAATCGAGCTTCGGCTGGATTCAAGCGACCCCAACATCCTGGGCATCCAGGACGCCGACCTCGAGTACCGCGAGGCATCCATCCGCAACCGGGTCCCGGTCGACTGGTCCGTCTGGAAGGAGATGGGAGGCTCCGACTGGGGCGATCCGGTGCCGTCGGCGGAGCCGTTCCTCTTCGCCGGCGAGCCGGGCAAGGCCTACCGGTTCCGCTACAGGGTGAAGGACCGGGCCGACACCTATTCGGACTTCGCCGAGCCGTCCAACCTCACGCGGATAGACCGGCCCCCGGAGGCCCGCATCGTGGCTCCTCTTGCGGCGCAGAGCGGCAAGGTGCTCGCATTCAGCGGCAACGGCTCCTCTGACCCGGACGGCGACCGGCTTGTCTACACCTGGGACTTCGGCGACGGAAGGTCCGCCGGGGGCGTGGAGGCCCGGCATCCGTACAGGAAAGCCGGGAAGTTCACGGTCACGCTCTATGTCGACGACGGCATCATCAATTCCACGGCGACACAGCTTGTGGAGATAAGGGCGCCCCCCGCCGTGGCCGATTACACGTTGATGTACACGGTGCTCACGGCCCTGGTCGTCATCGCGGCCGCCGCCGGGGCGTACGCGGCCGCCAGGCGGCGCCGGGGCCCCCCGGCCGTGGAGCCCGGCGCAGAAACGCCCGAATACAGGCCCGAGTACGGCCCGGCCGTCGTCCCCGGTTCCGAGAGGCTCCCGCCCCCTCCTCCGCCCATGAGCGCGGCAGAGGTCGAAGCCCAGATCGCCGCGGCCCGGGCCGAGGTGGCGGAGATAGACCAGCTGGGCATCGAGACCGCCCGGACATCCAGGATGCTGGGGCTTGCCCAGTCCTTCCTGGCCGAGGGGAACCTCGATATGGCCTCCCAGTACGCAAAAAAGACCGTGAAGCTCGCCCGGGACCAGCGCGCCCGCAAGGAATCCGAGGTGGACGAGCCGGCGGCCCGCCGGTTCATCACCGAGACCCAGCAGCTCCTCGACGGGATGGACGCGCCAGGCGTGGACCTCAAGCCGGCCAAGAGGCTCATGGGCCTGGCGATCTCATTCATGGCCGACGGCAACTACGTCACCGGGATGCAGTACTCGAAGAAAGTGCGCAAGATGGTCGACGAGATAAGGGTGCGCCGGCAGTCGCCGGAGGTCTCGGCCGGGGCGGTCCTGAAGGAGATCGGAGAGGTCGAAGCGCTCTCGGCCGGACTGCGCAAAGCCGGGGAGGACGCCTCCGCGGTCGAGGAAGAGCTCTCCACCGCCCGCCTGTTCCTCGAGGAAGAAGACCTGCCGCCGGCGATGGAGCATGCCTCGAAAGCGCGATCGCTTGCCCGGGAGCTGGGTGAGAGGGAGGGCCCCCTGACCCCCCAGCAGTGGAAGGAGAGGGTGGCCGCCGTCAGGGCGCGCGTCGAGAAGGGCAAGGACGAGGGGCTCCGGGTGGCCGAACCGGCCAAGATGCTCAAGTTCTCCGAAAGCTTCGCCCTGCAGGGCAACCTGGAGGTGGCGACGCAGTACGTTCGCAAGGCCCAGAAGCTCCTCGACGACATGGACGCCCGGGCGCGCGTGGACGCCTCGAAGCCCCCCCAGACCCGCGGCCCTCACCTCTGCCCGCGCTGCAGCGAGGAGACCGAGCCCGGATGGGCCGTGTGCGCCTACTGCAACCAGTCCCTGAAGGCCCCCGAAAAGGAGGTCCGGGTCGCAAAGCCGGTTGACGACGGCGAGGCCGGTTCCCGCATGCCGGCGAAGGTGGCCACCCCGGTGGAGGACCCGGCCGGGAAATGCCCCCGCTGCGGCGAGGCCGTGCTGCCCCACTGGAAGGCCTGCCCGTCCTGCGAGTCGCCCCTCGAATGAGGGGCGGGAGGCGGCGGCGCCCGTCTCCCGGATGGCGCAAGGTTAATTACCACACGGCCCGATTCAACCGGCATGGATGTGCCGGCCGGGGCAAGGCCTCAAGCGTCGGGCGAGTTCCCCAGGGAGCTCGTCGATTTCCTGAAGGCCGCGCCGCGCCTCGTGGTGGTCAAGGGCCGGCCCCGCACCGGGAAGACGGTCTTCTGCCTGGGGCTTTCGGAGGCGGTCTCCGCCCCCCAGAACACCTTCATGATATGCACGCGGGCCCTCGAGCAGCAGACCTACGCCAGCTTCCCCTGGCTCCGGACGAACGAGGCGCGCGACAAGTCGTTCGACGTTCTGGCCCAGCTTTCCTCGCCTCCGCCGAAGAAGGCGCCCGAGGAGCCCAGGCCGGAGGAGCAGGAGGCGCGCATCCGGAGCGCCCGGGAGATGCTGCGCGACATCCTGGGCGAGATTCCCGCGGCCCCGCCCCCCGCCCAGGAGGCGCCCGCCGGGCCGAAACCGGATAATTCGGAGCTCGCCGGAATCCGGGGCGCGGTGGGCGACAGGGACCCGCGGGAGCTTGTGCGCATCTACCGCGGCCTAGCGCGGGTGCCGACGGGCACCGCCGGCGTGCTGGTGCTCATCGACCGTGCGGACCGCCTCTGCGAGAAGAACGGGCTCGATATGCCGGCGCTGGCCGCGGCGCTCAAAGCGGACCTTATCCGCAAGCACAATGCCCACCTGGTGCTGGTACTGGACCGGCCCCTCCCGGACCTCGATTCGGCCGCGGACGCGGTCATCGTCCTCAGGGAGGCCGGCCAGGGCGCGGATTTTCTCGGACAGATGGAGATTGCCCGGCTCGGCGACAGCAAGGTCAAATCGCCAAAGTGGATGTACACCCTGCGCGGCGGGCGGTTCAAGGTCCTTCCCGGGATGAACGTCCTGGCCTGACGACGGGGCCGGCCGGCGGCCGCCAAGATTGCGCCACTCTCAAAATTCATATAATAAAATATATATACCTATAAATCAGACTGGTAAAGGCCCCAGCCGTGAGGCCTGAAGAAGAGGTGCAATAAAGTGGTCGCCAGGGTCACGCACATAAAGACGGAGCCGGCGCAGGCTCCGGGCGCCCCGGCGGCCCGCGGCATCGGCCTCGACAGGTTCATCTTGACGTTGGGCAACCACCGGCCGGCCCACCGTTCGGCGCGCCTTGGCAAGACCGGCAGGTCCGCCCAGCGCGAGGACGAATTGCAGTCGGCCCTCGAGGCCGAGACCAGGAAGCGCCAGAAGATGGCCGACGCGCTCGGCAAGGCCGAGGAGGAGCTCGAGCAGCTCCGCTTGAAGACCGGGGGCAACGGCAACGGCGCCGGCGTGGAAGAGGAGCTCCGCGCCAAGGAGGAAGAGCTGAATCGCATCAAGAACGACTACGCCACCAAGATGAAGAACTCGCTCGCCCTCCAGCGCATCCGCTACGAGCGCGAGATAGACAACCTGCGCAAGGAGATGCGCAAGTCCATGATGGGCCGTGAGGAGGTCGCCGACGAGTTCCGCAAGCGGGAATCGGAGATCGCCGAGCGGGAGAACCTGTGCAAGCGGTCCGAGCTCGAGCTCAACGAGCTCAAGAAGCGGCTGGACGCCGAATCCGCCCAGGTGAAGAAGGCCGAGGCGGTTTCGCGCGTCTCGCCGGCGGTAGAGGAAAAGATACACACCCTCGAAAACGAGGTCCTGCGCATGAAGACCAGCCTCGAGGTGAAAAGCGAGGCGCTCAAGCGCACCGAGGACAGGCTTTCGGAAAAGGAGCAGGAGCTCGGCGAGATCCTCCGCGACACGGCCGAACAGCTCAAGAAAAACGACCTGAAGACCGAACTGGACAATGTCAAGAAGGGCTCCATCGCCATGATGAAGTACATCACGAGCCTCCAGCAGAAGAAACAGGAGGAGGAGTTCAAGGCGATACGGAAGGCCCTGGAAAACGAGATACAGAAGAGGCTCCAGGTCGAAGAAGAGCTCCACAAGAAGGAGGAGAGCCTGGCCGCCCGCCAGAGGGCCCTGGGGGCCGAGATAGAGAAGGTCGCCACGACGCATAACGTCGACCTCGACGCGGTCAGGAGCCTGGAATCCGAGCTCCAGATGCGGGAAAACGACGTGCGCCAGAAGGAGGAGGCCATCGCCCTCAAGGAGAAGGCGCTGGTCGACCGAATCAAGGGCCTCGAGGGCGAGATACAGAAAAAGATACGCGACGGGAAGATCCTCCAGGATATAAAGCGCGAGTTCCAGCTAAAGGAGGAGGAGCTGAACCTCCTGCGGACCGAGCTCCGCCAGAAGGAGGACGAGCTTGCGGGCCGCGAAAAACAGCTCAACACCCGCGGCCCGGTCGTCTCGCCCCAGATGGAGGCCGAGCTCAAGAACCTCCGCCTGGAGCTCGAGGCGAAGAACGCCGAGTTCAAGCGCATCACCGAGCCGATAAAGTACAAGGAGAACGAGTTCCTCCGGCGCGAGGAGGACCTGCGCTACCGCGAGGAGCTCATGAAAAAGGAGCTCATCAAGCTGGAGGAGGCCCGCCATCAGCAGTCCACGGTCGAGGACCAGGAGCTCAAAAAGAGGCTCGAGTCCCTCGAGGGCCAGGTCAAGCAGAAGGAAGAGGAGATCAAGAGCCGGGAGACATACCTGCGCAAGAAGGAGGAGGAGCTCCGGCTGCGCGAGAACAAGATGGTCGGCAAGGAGATCGAGGCCAAGGAAGAGGAGTTGAAGCTCGAGATCTCGACCGAGAAGGCGAAGACGGGAAACGCCCGCCTCGACGACCTGCTCATGGGCGGCGTCCCCTTCGGCTCGAACGTCCTCTGCATCGGCCCGGCGTTCATAGGCAAGGAGACTCTCATCGACCGGTTCCTGCTCGAGGGATTGCAAAAAGGCATCCCCTCGCTCGTCGTCACGACCGACATCTCGCCCCAGGAGATACGCGAGGAGATGAACTACATCGCGCCGGGCGTGGAGCAGTTCGAGAAGATGGGGCTTTTGCGCTACATCGACGTGTATTCGAAGAGCATGGGCATCCAGGACGAGGACCCCTATACGGTCTACGTCGACCACCCGACGGACTACGCGGGCATCAACCGTGCCATCGAGATGCTCACGAAGCAGTTCAGGGAGAAGTCCCCGACCTACCGCATGGCGGTCCGGTCGATATCGACCCTCGTCACCTACTCGGACCCGACCTCCACCTACAAGTTCCTCCAGGCCGTGACGGGGAAGGTAAAGCGCGCAAAGATCGTCTCCATGTTCACGATGGACCGCGGCATGCACTCCGACACGGAGATACAGACGCTTGCCCACCTGATGGACGGCTCCGTGGAGTTCAAGACCGACGGCGTCAAGACCTTTTTGAGCGTCCAGGGCTTGACGGACGTCCAGTCGCGGGCGTGGATCCAGTACACCTACACGAAGAAGGGCCTGAACATCGGGTCGTTCGCGCTGGACCACATCAGGTGATCATCGAAGGCGGCGGGCAGCAGGGCAGCAAGCCAGCAAGGCAGCAAGGGACGGACGGAGGGCCGTTTGGTCCCCTTTTGTCTTTCTCCCCTTCAGCCGTTCCCCTTTGCTCCCTTGCTGTCTTTCAGCCGTTCCCCCTTGCTCCCTTGCTGCCTTCCTGCCTTGTTGCCTTTCACCAATTATTTGAATTAGCAATGCGTTCTAGCATTCCGTGCCTTCCGAGCCCGCCCGGCAGTACAAGGACGCCAAGATATACTCCTGCTTCGTCCTCAACCGGCTGGTCTCGGCGCTGGGAATCGACCTCTACCAGGACAGGCTCGAGGAAAAGCTCGACGATATCCTGGCACGGAGCGAATCCGTGGTCACCAAGGCGGACATCCGCCACGAGATACGCTCCAACCACAACATGACCGAAAAAGTGCTGGACGCGCTTGTCGGGGAGGGGCTGGTCCGGATAATCCACGACCCGGCCGAGAACCGCTACCGGATAATGATCACGAAGGAAGGCGTCCTCCACGCCCGGCGGTTCAACGAGTTCTACGCCCAGCTCTACGAGGAGCAGATACGCGACCACTACAAATACCGGGACCTGCCGCCTTGGTTCAGGAAGGAAAAATAGGTGCTGGGGTGGAAGGCAGCAAGGCAGCAAGGCAACAAGGTAGCAAGGCAACAACGCAACAAGGCAGAAAGGCAGCAAGGAAGAAAGGGACGAACGGAGAGGTGCTGAGCCCCCTTTCTGCCCTTCTGCCTCTCTGCCTTTCAGCCCTTAAGCCTTTCAGCCACGCTCCCTTTCCGCCTTTCAGCCCTTTTGCCTTTCTCGCTTCCACCCATCCACCCATCCACCCTTCAGGCCTTCGTTTCCCCCATGCCAATGTCTTTATCTTCACAACGCATACATGTTATGCAGGAAGCGAGAGGTCGGAAACGATGAGTGCAACAATGAGGAAGCTGCCTGCATCAATTGTCGGACTGCTGATAATCGCGGTGGCCGCCGCCGCCTGCGTGGAGAGCCCCCCGCCGCTCAACAAGGCGCCGGTGGCCCGCATAGGCTCGCCCGTGAACCAGGCGACGTTCGACACCGGCGTCATCATAACCTTCGACGGCTCGGGGAGCTACGACCCCGAGAAGAAGGCGCTGACGTACGCCTGGGCCTTCGGCGACGGCCAGAACGGCACCGGGAACAGGACCACGCATTCCTACTCCCTGCCGGGCAAGTACATAGTCTCGCTCGAGGTAAGCGACGGGAAGAAGAAGGGCACGGACCGCGCCGAGCTCCACATCACGCAGGCCAACCGGGCCCCGGCGGTCCAGTTCACGGCGGGCAACACCACGGTCTCGAACGAGGAGACGGTAGCGTTCAATGCCTCCGGGACAACGGATGCGGACAACGACACGCTGGTCTTCAACTGGGCGTTCGGGGACGGCGCCACCGCCTCGGGGAAGGTCGTCTCGCACCTCTATGCGGCGGTCGGCGCCTACAACGTCACGCTGAACGTGAGCGACGGGAAGACGACGGCGACGCTCATGAGGACGATGACGGTCTACCAGGCCAACCGGGCGCCGGTGCCGGCGCTCAAGGCGACGCCCCTTGCGGCCTTCATGAACTCGCCCGTCCTGTTCGACGCCTCCGGCTCCACGGACGCCGACAACGACACGCTTTCGGCGTCCTGGGATTTCGGCGACGGCGGGAACGCCACGGGCCTGAAGACAGAGCACACCTACGCAAGGGTCGGCAATTTCACTGTGACAGGGACCGTCCGGGACGGCAAGGCCGAGCGGAGCGCCAGCCTCATCATCACGGTGCTTCCCAGGGCGAAGATACTCGTCGACTGGAACCAGACGGATTACGGCTACATCATCGAGCCCGAGGCCGCAGTGGGGGAGCAGAACCTTTCGGTCGAGGTGGTCAGCACTGAAGGCGGGGCGGACCCGTCGGCGGAATTGGAGCCCCTCTCAGGGGGCCGTTTCCGCGCCACAAGCACCGTGGTACCGGTTCGGGGCGCCACGCTGACCGTCACCGCCAGGTACTGGGGGCTTGTCATCGGCTCCCGGACGATGACCGTGTACGAGAACACGCCGATGCCGGGAAGGAACTGCACCGTGACTTTCGACGCCGCCATGAACAGCCACACCTTCACGAACGGGTCCGACACCTGGTTCAACGTTTCGGGGGACATCACGGTGGTGGTACGGGACTTCGTGGGCGAGTACTCGCTCAGGCTGACCGATGGCACCATGGAGAACAGCGAGACCACCGAGAACGGGGATGTCCGGATTGGCAAGATGGAGCTGGTCGGAGGGTGGTTCAACCAGACGCTCGACGCCGGCATGCAGACCGCCACGCGGATGGAAATGGTGATGACCGGCAACACGACCACCACGAACGACACGGGCGCCGAGGTCGAGAAGCTCCGAATTTTCCAGGAGATGGTCAAGGTTGACCGCGAAACGACCCAGGCCAGCATAACGATGGAGGGCACCCAGATGGGCTCCAACCTCAAGGTTACTATCGAGACCCTGGGACTGGAGGAGTATGCCAACGGCGCCGGGAAGCGGTTCCCCTGCATCAAGCTCAGGCTGAACTACTCGGTCGACGCCTACATGCCCAACCCGCCCGGCGAGCCCCTCCACATGAAGTACTTCCGGGAGGAAACCCAGTGGAACGTCCAAGACGAGGACCGGTACACAAACACCACGATTTACAGTGAATGGGCGATGAACGTCTTCCTGGTCAACGACACCAGCGGGGAGTGGACCCTGGCCCAAAACGACTCAGGGAGCGGGTACACCGACAGCAACGGCGACGGCACCTACAACCCGGACGAAAAGCCTCTTTCCTCGGACGAGGCCTTCACGTTCCACGGCCTGGTGGTCCGGGAGCTTGTGGTCGGCGACCGCATCACGGGCACCAACGAACACGGCGTGACGGTGGCCATCGAGGTGCTGGAAGGCGGGACGCGTACCGTGGACGGCACGGCCTACGAGGTCGTCCTGATGAGAGGGACCTACTCGGGAGCCGATGGAAAGGCCGACGGGACCTCCGAGAACTGGATAATCTCCGAGGGAAACCTGACCGGCCTTACGCTGGAATCAAAGGAGCAGAAGCACTGGGCCGGCGAAGCCGGAACGGAGGACGGCCTGAGCACGTTCAAGGCCGTGAGCATCGAGGAGGAGTAGGGCCTGAGCCGCTTCCCCGGGCTCCTCCGGCGGTTGTTCCGGTACTACGGCTTCGAGGGCGAGGCGGGCGGGGAGGACGGGCCCCTTCTCCTGCGCAAGGGCAGCCTCTCCGTCGAGGTGGCGGCCCTGGAGGGCGCGCCTGAGACGGGAGAGGCGGAGCTTGCCTCCATTCTTTCGCGGCATTCGAAGGCGGACCGCCGCATGGTCATCTCGCTGGGAACATTCTCGCCGGCCGCAAGGAAGCTCGCCGAGGAACGGCGCGTCCAGCTCTGGGACCGGACGCGCCTCGAGGAGGAGGTGGGCAGGATGCTGCTTGCGGAGGTGGACACCCGGCCGGCGCCGGCGGCCGACGAGAGCCTGCTCGAGCCGTTCCTCCGGGGTGGGATGGCCGGCCTGGCCGGCCGCGATGACCCGGCGGGAACGCCTGACGGTGCGGGTCTTTCCGACGGCCTCCCGCCAGGCCCGGACCTGATCGACGGGGAAGGGATGCTCCAGCCGGGCATCGACCAGGAGCGGGCGCGCGGGCTGGTCTCCGAGAGGCTGGAGGGCGCGTTCAGGTTCGACCTGCGCCTGGTGCCCCACTACTGCTATGCCTACGCCTGCCCCATGCAGAGAGGCGCCGGCCGACATGAGCTCAGCCGCGGGATGGTGCTCGTCGACGCCATCGGCGGCGGGGCCTCCGCCTGGGAGCCCGCCCCGCTCGTGCGCTGGGACGGGACCACCTCGCGCATGGAGCCTTCGCTGGACGAGCCGGCGGCGCGGGAGCGGGCGCGTGACATGATAATATCGGCGAACACCCGGATAGTGAACCTCAAACACGACCGGGGGGCCGTCACGGTATACGAGAAGGTCACATTGAAACCCTCGGCCGAGGCCCTCCGGCTGGAGCACCGCGGGCTGGTCCTCTGGCCGGTCTGGGGCATTGAAGGGGGCAACGGGGCGGTCGTGCTCGACGCCGTTTCCGGGCGGGTCCTGAGGGAGGAGCTGTTCACACCGGCCTCGAAGGCCGGCGGGATGGGAGCGGACGAGCGCAACGGTCGCTCCAAGTGACTTGCCGGCTGGAGGTGGAGCCGATGTTGCCGGCTTTCAATAAAGTCAACGTCTCGTTATTTGAAAAGTAATGTTTATAAGCATTGAATTTGTTATCCTTGTGATATTATGGCAGAGGAAGAGGCGGCATTTGAATGTCCTCAATGCGGGGCGGACGTGGGCGAGGACGCGGTGAAATGCCCGAAATGCGGGGTCGAGTTCGAATCCGATGAAGAGGAGCCGGCGCCGGCCGAACCCGGGACGGCAGATGAAGAGGAAAAGGCCGAAGAGGAGGAAGAGGAGGAGGAAGAGGCCGATAAAAAGGAGGAAGAAGAGGCCGAAGAGGAGGAAGAGGAGGAAGAAGAGGCCGATAAAAAGGAGGAAGAAGAGGCCGATAAAAAGGAGGAAGAAGAGGCCGAAGAGGAGGAAGAGGAGGAGGGGGAAGAAGGGGAGGCGGAGGAGGAGGAGGACGGGGAAGAGGCAGAGGAAGAGCCCGAAGACGAGGAGGATGAGCCCCCGGTCCCCGAAGAGCACAAGGCCGGCCTGAACATGGGCGGGCTGGTGATAGCGATCCTCGGCGTTCTGGGCCTCGTGGGCGCCGTCCTTCTGGACCCGATAATGAATGCGACTGACAAGAACCATCCGGCCGACATCGTCATCGGCCCGACGCAGATGCTCATAGTCGTTGTCGCTCTGATCGTACTCGCGGTCGGGGTCGTCATCGCATTTGTCTGGCGGAAGAAGCCCGCCGCCTCCGGAGGCCCGGTCCCCCCGGGCGGGGAGCCTGACAAGGAACCGGATGCAACCGATGAAGGGGAGGAAGAGCCCGGCGAGGATGAGGAGGAAGAGGCGGAGGAGGAGGAAGAAGAGGAAGAGAAGGTTCCCGCCCCCGCCGCAAAGGAAGAGGCCGAAGAGGACGAGGATGACGAGGAGGAGGAGAAGGCTCCCGCCCCCGCCGCAAAGGAAGAGGCCGAAGAGGAGGAAGAGGAGGACGAGGAAGAGGAAGAGGAGAAGCCGGCCGACGGAAAGGAGGCCGTGGAATACGAGTGCCCCGAGTGCGGCGCCTCCGTCGGAGAGGACGACACCAAGTGCAAGTCCTGCGGCGCCGAGTTCGAATAGACGGGACCGGCAGACGGAACGGAACAGGGTGAAGGGGGAGGGAGAAGGCGTCCCTGCACCCTTCACCCTTCCCCTTTCACCCCAGTTTTCCCATCATTCCAGCGGTTGCGCGTCGATTCCCAGCCGCTCCCGGATCTCCCGGGCCAGTGATTCGCACGAGCCGTGCACGGTATGGACCTTTTCAGGTCCGCAGGCCCTTATGAAATCCAGTATCCGGCCGAAATCGGCATGATTGCTGAAAGGGAACTGGGCGTCGATGTCGTGCGAGTTGCCAAAGTTCATGAACGCCGTCCAGCCGGAGATGAACGCGGCAGTCGCCCCTTTCCTGCGGTAGTCCCGGATGTGTTCCGGGACCGGGTGGCGGAGCTCCCGGCGGGAGGTGACCATCACATGGGGCGAGCGGAGAAGGTCGCTCCCGGCTGCCGAGAGGGGCGTGTACCCGAGCGGCACGCCGTGCTTGCGGTAGACGGCGCATATCGATGCTATCTGGTCCGGCACCACCACCGGCGCCCGGATGCTGTTGGCCAGCGCCACCAGGTCCTGCGCCTTGCCGAACTCGTAGCTTCCGAGGATTATGGAGCCCCGCTCGAGGCTGTCCTCCATCCAGGAGAGCAGGTCCGAAACGACGCGCTCCTGGTCGGGAAGGACGAACCGCGGGTCCCCGTAGGTGGCCTCCACCACGAGCGTTTCGCATTTCCGGGGCTTTGCTGCACCGCAGGTGATGCCGGTGAAAGTGTCGAAATCCCCGGTATAGAGCGTTTCCCCGGCCTGCACCATCGCCGAGCCCAGCACGTGGCCGGCCTCGCTGAGCTCCACTTCGAACGCCCCCGCCTTCGCCCTTGCCCCGAAGGGCAGGGGCTCCGAGCGGAAATCTTCCCGGCCGGTGCGCGCCAGCATGATGTCCCGCGTCTGGGGCGTCATGACGGCTCCCTCTATCATGTGGTCCAGGTGCGCGTGCGTGACCACCGCCGCGGGCCTCTTCCGCTTCGGGTCGAGGTAGAGCCTTTCCCCGCCTTCCTCGAGGCAGACTGCCCCGTCCCAGAGGACCTTCATTGCCCCTTCCTCGTGAATGTGTACCTCGTCGGCTCCTTGCGATTGACGGAGGTCCGGAAGGGGCACACCGGGCAGCGGAAGCCCAGGGTGACCGTACCGCCGAATACAGTCTCGTTCTTGGTGGTCTTGAGCGGGCTGCCGCACACGGGGCAGCGAAAACGGGCGGTCTTCTTGTCGGTCTCCCGCCACTGGATGTCTATATGGGCAATCCCGGCCGTGATGGCAAGCCGCCGCAGGCGCTCCCCGCTCGCGGTGAGGCCCGGCTCCACCTTCCGGAGCTCCTTCAGCACCTTCTCCCGGAGCTCCCTTTGCGAGCACATCGTCTTCCGGCTGTCAAGGGCGCGCCGGAGCGCCTCGAGCACCTGTTCGTCTTTCGCAAGCTTCCAGCCCATCCTGGGCGATATCGAAGTGCAACTATAAAAAAACAAGGCGCAGGGCGCAAGGCGCAAGGATGAAGGAGCAAGGGGCAAGGGGCAAGGAGCAAGGGGCAAGGGGCAAGGAGCAAGGGGTAAGGGGCAAGGGGGGGTGGGTCTTGACCCTTCCACCTTGTTCCTTGTTCCGTGCGCCTTAAGCCTTGCTCCTTGCCCCTTGCTCCTTGCTCCTTGCGCCTTGCCCCTTGCGCCTTGCCCCTTGCGCCTTTATATGCAACAATAATAAATAGCCTCAAGCATTTCCGTCCACCGAGGGGTGGAAATGGTCGAGATGGTCGTGCTTGCCAAGGCGACGGTGGATGTCCAGGCGGTCAAGCTGGATCCCGATACCAACGAGCCGATTCTGAAAGGCGTCCCGATGAAGGTCAGCGACTTCGACCGGAACGCGATGGAGGAAGCTCTGCGGATAAAGGCGAAACTGGGCGGGAAGGTTCGCCTCGTCACGGCCGGGCCCCCCGAGGCCAGGGACAAGATGAAGGAGCTCATCGCCATGGGCGCCGAGGAGGCCTATCTCGTCACGGACCCGGCGTTCGCCACGCTCGACTATGCCGCGGTCGGGAAACTTCTGGCGGCCGCCGTGAAGAAGCTCGGAAAGATCGATTTGGTCCTGGCCGGGGAGGCCTCGATAGACCAGTACTCCGGCCAGATGGGCCCCCGCGTGGCCGGCGCGCTGGGCATCCCGAGCATTTCCGGCGTGCGCAGGCTCACTCCCGACAAGGACGGCGTGGCGGCCGAGCGCGAGATGGGGGAGCTCATCGAGGAATACCGGGCGCCCTACCCGGTGCTCATCACGGTCAACAAGGAGATGAACGAGCCCCGGCTCCCCAACATGATGCAGATAATCGGCGCCTCCAAGAAGCCGATAACCGAGTGGAAGGCCGACGCCCTGGGCCTCTCCGCGCCCGACCTCGCCCCGCGCGTGAAGCTTGCGAGCCTCAAGGGAATCACCATGAAACGCAAGAACATCCTGTTCCCGGACGAGCCTCCGCTCGCTGCCCAGAAGCTGGTCGAGGCGCTTCGCAAGGAAGGGGTCCTCGGGGGTGGCCAGAAATGACGATACTGGTGTTTTCCGAGCAGGACCCGACCGCAAACGAGCTCCTGGCCAAGGCGCGGGAGCTCCAGCCGGTGCTCGGCGGGAAAGTGGTGGCCGTGGCCTACCCGGCCGGCGCCCATCCGGAGAACTTCTACAGGCGCGGCGCCGACCGCGTCATCGTGCCGTCCGGCCCCGGCCTCGGCACCGGGGTTCCGATGGCGGAGAGCTACGCCGAGGTGCTCCGCAGGGAATGCGCCGAGCTCGACCCGTCCGTCATCCTTGTGGGCTCGACCAAATGGGGCAAGGAGGTGGCGGCGCGCCTCGCCGGCATGCTGGGCTGCGGCTGCGCCCTCGACTGCTCATCGGTCTCGCTGGATTCCGACAAGAGCCTTTCCGTCGAAAGGCTGGTGCTTGGAGGCAACGCCGTCTCCACGGAGAAGTTCTTGTCCTTTCCGGCCGTCGTCACGGTGCCGGCCAAGGTCATACCGTGCCTGCCTGAGGCTGCCTCGCCCGGCGGGGAGGCGGAGCGCAAACAGTACGACATTCCTACGGCAAAGATCGCCTTGCTCAAAGTCACCAAGCGTGAGATCGCCGGCGTGAAGCTCGACTCGGCCCAGGTCGTCGTATCGATAGGCAGGGGCATAAAAGCCAAGGAGGACATCCGCATGGTCTCGGACCTGGCAAAGGCCCTGAACGGCGAACTGGGCTGCACGAGGCCGATAGCCGCCGACCTCAAGTGGCTCCCGAAAGAGCACTGGGTGGGCCTTTCCGGAACGAAGGTGAAGCCGAAGGTCTACCTCGCGGTCGGCATTTCCGGGCAGATACAGCACATCGCCGGCATGCGGGATTCGGCGCTCATCGTCGCCATCAACAAGGACAAGGACGCCCCGATATTCAAGGCGGCGGACTACGGCATCATCGGCGACCTGTACAAGGTCGTGCCTGAGGTAATGACGCAGCTCAAAACGTGCAAATAGGGAAAACGGGTTGGCAAGTTGGCATGTTGGCAGGTTGACAAGTGCCCGGCCTTGCCAACTTGCCAACCTGTTAACTTGCCAACCTCACTTGCCTGCCTGCCCACTTGCCTACCTGCCAACTTCGTCTTTTAACCAGACCGTTCTTTCCGTCGGCGCCGGCGCACGATGATGAAGAGCGCTATGATACCGCCAAGGGGCAGCGCCAAATCCCGGAACTCGGGGATGAGGTTCACGGCGATGGCCCATACCGCAAACTCGGAACTCGAGTTGCCCAATGTCGTGTTCCAGGTGCCGTTCGGCGCCGTGCCGCTGAAATTGAATGTGTATACCTTGCCCGACATGGCCACGAGCCAAAGCTCCTTCGTGGTGCGGTCGAGGTCTATGTCCATGAACTCCTGGCCCGACGAGTTCCCCGGCGCGCCGGTGGTGTTCCAGGGATCGATGCTCGAGCCGTCCGTGTCGTAGCGCACGTTCCCGTCGCTTTGAAGGACGAACACGTAATCCGTGGAGTTCCATCCTGCCCCGTGGAGTATGGCGACGTTGGTCTGTGCGCCCCCGGCGTTGCCCACATTCTTTGTGCCGAACGCGGCCCAGTTCTTCCCGCCGTCCGTGCTCTTTGAAACGGTGGCGCAGGTGTCGCTGCGGACCGCGTAGAGGTTGCCGCTGGAATCGATGCACATGTCCTCGTAGTCGGAAGATCCGCCCACGTCGCCCTGCTGGCTCCAGGCTCCGCCTGAGGAGGCGCGGTAGGTATCGCCGTCGGATTCAAGGGCGTAGAAATAGCTGCCGTCGGTAGCAAGGGCCATGGCCCTCGTAAGGGCCGAATTTATTATCCGGGTCCAGCTTGCCCAGTCCCCGGTCGATTTGAACACGGTCCCGTCCCTCTCGAGCGCGTAGGCGTAGCCGTTCGAACCAACGCAGAGGTCGCGCCATATCAGGTCCGCGTTGATGGTCTTTTGGAGGCTCCAGCTCACGCCGTCACCCGAGAAAAAGATGGTGCCGTTGGACGACAGCTGGATGGGGTCCTTGAGCGTGATGGGGCTGTCAAGGCCGTCCCGGCGGCCGGACCAGTCCGATGCGAATATCTGGGCCCTGAACAACGGGCCCAGGACAATTCCCAGCGGGGCGAGGGGCGCCTGGAGCTCCAGGCGGTCGGGGTCCTTTGCGGCCTCGAACGTGCCCAGGAGGCTCCAGCTCCGGTTCGTTGCGGACCAGGAGAGTGCCTCTCTGGAAAGTATCCTGCCCGCCGCTCCCGTGACCAGGAGTGCGTATTCGGCGCCGATCCCGGGCCCGTCGAGGGAAAAACCCGTGAGGTTCGAGTTGTCGGCGTCGATGTAGACCGTGACGGTGTCCTGGGGGACAAGCAGGGGCGGGACGGGTGATATTGGCCCCGGACCGGCAGGCGCAGGCGGGCTGGGCAACTGCCTTCTTTGGAAAGGCGGCGGAAGATACTCCCCGCCGAGCATGCTTCCGTCCACCCGGACCATGAACGACAGGGAAGACCGGTCCTTGGCGGCGCGCCCGTCCAGAAGGTCGATGCACAGGTTGGGAGCGTCGCCGGCCGGGTCGGGATGCGCCGTGACGGCGTCCCAGTCCCCGAAGGCGCCGTCGACGGTTATCCGGCCCGGCGGGGTTTCAATGTAGTAGCTCCGGAGGCCGAACCCGCGGACGGTGGCCGTGCCCCGGTCGACCTTTATGGAATCAGGCCCCGAAAGGCCGATGCCGAACACCCGGCCGGACACGGCGCCGGCGGAGGTCTTGACGCAAACGTCGAACGCAAAAGTGCTCCCATGCGAGACCGTACGGGCCAGCGGAAGGGAAATCCGTTTGTCGGTGAACCTGCCCGAGGCTATCACGCCTCCCCCGGAGCGCAGCTCTACCTCGGCGATGTCAGAAAGCGAGGCGTTCCCAGACCGCTCGAGCTCGATTCCGCGCAGGCGGATCGTACCGGCGCGACCCTCCAGGACCAGCCTCAGGACAGGCTGGGCCTCGGACTGGATTGCCAGCGCCGGCTTGTCCACCGGCTCCTGGGAAGCGAGCAGGGCCCCGCCGGATGGGCCGGCAAGAAGATTTGAGAAATCCGAGGCGCCTGAAGGCATGCTGGAAGCCTGGAACAGGGCGCGGAAGCCCGCCTTGGAAGTGCCGGCGAGCCCGCTCTTCGAGACGGAGATTTCAAGGGCCTGGCCGGAGGCATGGGCGCGTCCGGAACCCAGGGAAGCCCAGCCGTTCCAGTCTGCGTTGCCCCTGCCAGGGGAGAACGAGTAGAAGCTGCAGCTACGCACGCTCCCGTCGTAGCCGAAGGCATCGATCCGGTTGTCGGCGCCGATGCCGCGGATGGAGTATCCGGTCGAGGCGTCCAGGTCGGAGTCCACGAGCACGCGCACGATGTCGATGCCGTTGTTCCTGCCGGCGAGCATGCGCCCTGCGACCTCCACCAGGAAGAAAACCTCGCTGCCCGAGGCCGCCGCGGCGTACCGGACGATGTCCGCATCCCGCGATGCCACGGACGGGTCGGGCCCGTCCGTAAGCAGCGCCTTTCCGGCCCAGTCGCCCAGGTCGCCGTCAACGGCCATGCCCCGGGGCGCGGGGCCGGTGAGGAGGGCCAGGAGGGGGATGCTCGAGATCAGGATGACGGAGGCGACGGCCACGGCGGCCAGCCGGAGGTTCTTGTGCCGGAACGTCCTGCGAATGCCGGAGAGCGGGCGGGTTTCCAGCGCGCCTTCCCCGGCGGGCCTCTGGCACCCGTTGACCAGTCCGTTCCCGTTTATCAGCCCGGAGCCGCCGGTGATGCCCTTGCCGGCCCCGTTCACAATCCCGTTGCCGTTCACCAGGCCGTTCCCGTTTATGAGCCCGTTCCCGTTCACGAGCCCGTTGCCGTTCACGAAGCCCCGCTTGTTGGCCGGGCTGCCAGGCCGGGTGGCGCCGTTGCCGTTCCAGCGGACAAGGCCCGTGCCGTTGCTCAGGGCAGGCTCCCGGGCGGGTGTTTCCGGGACGGCCGGCGCCCCGCCGCCGGAGCCGCCGTTCCAGGAGACCGCCTGGTCGTCCCGGGCAAGATTGCGGCTTCCAATGAAATCCAGAAATCCCCCGGTTTCCTCGCCTTCGGGCGGAGGGGAGCCCTCAGCCTGGGCTGCCCCTGTCCCGACCGGGTCCACTTTGCTCAATGAGCCGTTTAAAAAGGTTAAATCTATTTATATACTATCTCTCGAAATCTGACAAAGACCTGGTATAAAATATCTTGACATCGGAAACCTACTCCCTCGCATACATGACGGCCGTGTTCGGCCTTTTCGTCCCCTATCCGGTCCTGAAGACATGCCTGGTGGTTGTCGGGGCCATCGGCCTGTGGTTCCTGGTGGCGGTCCCGGCGAGGAGACGCATCAAGGCACGCCGGTTCGAGGGGGACTTGAAACGTCTGCTAAGGCAGCCGCTCTGAACGACGTCCCGGTCGCCCAACGAAAAAGGAAGGCATATATATACATCTGACCAATGATTGACCCATGACACGGCGCTACCGGGTCGTTTTATGTGTCGTCCTTTTCACGCTCCCCGTCATCCTGGCGGCCGGGGCCTCCGCCGACAAGGCCGGCATCCCCATCGACCGGGACGTCGAGTTCGACGAGACCGCCCAGAACGCAATAGCCGCCTGGAACGGGCAGACGGAGTGCCTCATCCTGAGCACGGACCTCCAGTCCGCCCGGCCGGGACGGCTCATGGAGATGCTGCCGCTCCCATCGGCGCCCTACGACATCCGGCCGGCCAACGTCAGCGCCTTCAAGACGGTCATCAGGCTCTACAACGAGAAGATGCTGAGGCTCGATGTCAACCCGGCGTCCGAGGACGGAGGCTTGAAAGGGGTGCCTTCCGGCGGGGATGCCGTGGAGGAATTCCAGGGCATCGACGTGGTCTTCTCGTCCTCGGTGGGCCTGCACAACATCACTGTCGTGAAGCTCGAGAACAATGATCATTTCATTCAGTGGACGCGGAACTTTGCCGTATCGCAGGGCGTGTCCGACTTCGCGATCGACGAGAAGCTGAACCGGAGCGTCGCCGACCACCTCAACCGGAGCATTTCCTATTTCGTGTTCGACATAGTGAGCGTGACGGCCGAGAAGAGGACCGCCGAGCCGCTGGCGTACTTCTTCAATACCACATTCCTCTACTATCCCCTAAAGGTGACCTACGACGCGCTGCCGGACTCCTATTGGGAGCGCAACCGGATATCCGTCTTCCTGGTCGCCGACGGCGTCGTTCGGGAGGAGGATTCCTACGTGCCGGGTGTGTACTTCACCGGCGGGGTCCACGAGTACATCGAGTTCAGCACCTCCGAGCTCCGCCGCGTCTTCGGACCGATGGGGGCTCTTTTCAGCCGGAATGCCTTCGTAACCCACCTTTCGGGCTACATGCGGGTCCATTCCTATTCGCCCGCCGAAATCAAGGATGTCGTCCTGAGGGCCTCGGACCTCCGCCGGCCCTCGGACGACGAGCTGCGCGCCCAGTACGAGAGGGCCGATTACCTTAGGAGCATCAAACCCCTCTCACCGTCGCTGGCCTACTACCTTCTCAGGAGCGCCCAAGAGCCGGAATCCCTTCCGCCGGGGCCCTTCCTGGCGCTCATCCTCCTTGGGATCTTCATCGGCCCGGTGCTGCTGGCCGTCATGTACAAGGGCATTATGGAAAGGGGGAACCGCCGGAGCGCGATATGGGTGGCCTGGCTGACGCTCTACTGCGTCGGCATCGCCGGCGTACTGTCCATAACCTCGCTCACGACATACTATTCCGGCTCCCCGGCCTGGCTCCTGCCGCTGTACCTGGTTCTCTTCGTACCTCTCCTGCTTGTGCTCTATCTGGGCGAGAGGTTCAAGACCAGACCGCCAGCTGGCAGGCGCGCGGTTCTGGGTCTGGGGCTCGGGATGTCCATCCCCCAGGTCCTCGCCTTCATCTTCATTCCCAATTCCATAATCGCCGTGCCAATGGCCCTCCTGTGTTTCCCGGCCCTCGGCGTTCTGGGCATCGTCTTCTTGCCGATACTCTTGCTGACGGGCCAGAGGCGCCGGGCGCGAACGGCCGGCAACGCGCCCCCGCCCGGATGAAGCCCGCACCGGCCGGCGGCACGCTGAACGGCGAGCGGGCAGCGGGCAGATGGCGGGCAGAAGGCGAATGGCGGCAAGGCAGTGTGGCAGCAAGGGACGAACGGCTGTCGTCATCGCTCCCTTGCTCCCTTTCTGCCCTGCTCCCTTGCTGCCTTTCTGCCTTGCTCCCTTGCTGCCTTTCACATATACAAAAACTATATAGTCTAACAACCTTTTCTAGGAGACGTCCTCGGAGAGAGTTGTTATGGTCACCG
>Ga0233425_10000574_pt1 | contig 93796 bp, 79 predicted proteins | sample Watercolumn_Towu_2_FD_181712 | JGI IMG/M metagenome (GOLD analysis project Ga0233425, IMG submission 181712) | Freshwater microbial communities from Lake Towuti, South Sulawesi, Indonesia - Watercolumn_Towuti2014_140_MG | ecosystem: Environmental > Aquatic > Freshwater > Lake | place... | reverse complement strand
CAGCTATGAACCTTGAGTTCCTGGAAGTTATAACAGAAGCATTCCTGCCTATGTTTAACTTGACTTTATATCTTTTTGCCCGCTCTTCGATAAAAGGCAGATCAAATCTGAATATGTTGTGCCCTTCAAGAACATCCGGATCTCTTTCATTTATTATTGACACGAATTCATGCAAAAGCTTTTCTTCTGTTGTTTTGTTATCAAGTAAGAGACACTTTTCCCAACCGGTAGAATCACACATGCTAATTGCTATTATTTTGTCATCCGGTCTTGTAGCGTTTGGGAATTCATAGCCTTTAGTTGTCAACGTTTCTATATCGAACTGCATTCTCTTTAGATCAGAGAAAGTCATTCCGCGGAAAAGCCTTATTTTTGAGTTTATGAGTATTTGCTGTTGAATGTCTGAAAAAACTCTATGTGGTGCATTTGGAGCACTAGGCGTAATTTTTAGTGTTTTGTTGAGAAACCCTATTGCATGCTCATAAACTGGAATGTTTTCAAACTTAACAAGGTATTTGAATTTGTTATTTCCTCTGAGAAAAACAATTTCACAGCGTTCTTTGAAATCCTTTAGATGTTCAGCTTCAGAAAGTAATAAAAAAGGGGGGGATTTTATCTTTTCTGAACTGACTAAATCTTTATTTCGCAGAAAAAGCTCAGCCTCCCCATTGCCCGCCGGTTCAACTGCAACAACATTGTTCCTAACGGATGGGATAATTTCATTTATTACGCTGTTGATTTCATAAGATGAGAGCATTTAAAAACGTCTTTAAATAATACTTAGCCATTATATTTAAGAATAAGCATGGTTATATCATCCGACTGTGTCGTTCCTGAAGCATGCTGTTCCACAGCAACTTTTACGTTATTAATAATATCTGACACCATTTCATCCTTATTTTTATCAAGAATATCTATTAACTTTTCTTCAGAAAATTGAACATTATCAATATTCATAGCTTCAGTAACCCCATCTGTATATAAGAAAAGTATATCTTCAGGTAAAAGTTCAAGCCTATTCCCAACATAGCGTGTATCTGCCGCAATTCCCAATGGGGGAAAAGTCTTTTCTTCCGTGTGGAAATAATGAAATCCTTTCTTCGTCGTGTGAATAAGCGGTAAGTTATGACCAGCATTACAATATTCAAGAAGCCCGGTTTCTATATTAAGGATACCCAAAAAGAATGTTATAAACATATAGGACTCATTTTCCTTCCGCAAATCCTCATTCATAGCATTTAAAACTTCGGCAATATCAAATATAGCACCTATCTTAGCTCTCAACAATGTCTTAGTAACAGCCATAAGCAGAGCTGCGGGAACTCCTTTCCCTGACACATCTCCTATTGCAAAACAAAGATGTTTTTCATCTATAAAGAAAAAGTCATAAAGGTCTCCTCCAACTTCTTTTGCGGGAATCAAAGTTGCATATAAGTCAATTGCCTTCAGACGCGGAAATTTATGAGGGAGTAGACTTTGCTGTATTTCGTAGGCAATAGTAAGCTCTTTTTCAATCCTTTCCTTCGCTGCGGTTGTTTCCTGTAAATTAGCTATATATTTTGTAAGATTTAGCTGCATACTTTGAAATGCACGACTTAATATGCCAATTTCATCTTTAGATGAGATTGATGGCAATTCAGCATTAAAATCTCCTTCGCCTATTTCTCGAGAAGCACTTGCCAAAGTACGAAGCGGCATCGTCATTTTGGTAGCTAAGAAAATTATAAGTACTAAAGTTAGTACATAACCAACTAATCCTATAACAAAGAGCTTGAAAGTAACAGTATCTAAATCTGAAAAGAGCTCATCTTCAGGAATTACTATCCCTACAGACCATCCTGTTTCTTCTAAAGGTGCATAATGTATAAAACAGTTTTTATTCAAAGTTAAAGAATAATAAGTTCCAAAACCATGTTGTCCACTAATCATTCGTTGCCCGAGTTCCTTTAGGTGGGGATCTCCACGTTTTTCAGCTAAAGCAAAAATATCACCTTTCAACAAAGTGTAGTCTTTATCTTTATGCCCAATATAGGTACCTTTCGATGACAAAATAAATACGTACCCATTTTCAAATATTTGCATTTTAGATATATATGTTTCCAACCAGTTTAAGTCGAGATCGCAAGTAACAACTCCACAAAATGCCCTTTTCTCATCTATAGTTTTAAAAAATGGTTCAGAATATGTCAACATAAGGACATTACTACTACCGCCACCTTCATGAAAATGGGGTTCACTCCATGTTCCTTTATGTAACTTTTTAGGTTCTGTATACCAATCTTGTTTGAAATAATTGTAACCTTCATTCCCAATGTCAAGATACATAACAACACGATCTGGTTTGTAGAAATACGGGCAGTAATAATATTTTGTTTTATCAAACATATAAGGCTCAAAGGCTACTGCTGCACCATAAATTTCATCATTGTTTCTGACGATATTTTTTAATAATGTCAATAATTCTTTTTCATCAGTAAATTCACCATATTCAACAAGACATGGTATATCTTCTGCAATTTGTTGAGCAACATGGAACACTTCACAAATTTTTGTACTAGTCAGAGAAGCTAAAACGTTGGCATTTTCTTCTGTATTTTTAATAATAGTGCTCCTGGACACTTGGTAGTTATATATCAAAACTGATAAAAAAGTGATTACAAAACACGTCATGATGTATAAACTAAGCTTAAATGCAAAACTGTGTCTAAACTTAACCGTATCCATAATGTGTACCTTAATTTTGAAGTTCTTTATATTCTTTTCGGTTATATTTTTATCTTATGAGTATTCAATAACTAAATCACAAAAAGAGTATGTTTCAATGATATCATATCGTCAGCACTTTACAAGATACTTTTGATGTAAAATATCTTTACTATCGTTTATGTCATTAGCATTCCCAATACATTTCAACATTCATCTCTATCGTAAATTTGCAAGGTAAGCGATAAGCGTATCCCTGATTAAAACACCAGTATTCTTATATTCTGATCTGCTATTTTTAGCGATCCTTTTTATCTCTGGAAACTTATTACTTGGATATTCTATATAATATGAAGACAATGTAAGAACTATCTTTTCTTCATCAAAATTCTTTTTATCAAACTTCAAGTTTGTAATTTTCCCATGAACTTGTTTTAAAGAAAAACCGGTAAATAAAACTCTTTTGTACTTCCTTTTCTTTTTCATGTACGAATAGAGTTCCTGAAGAATAGTTTGGAGTTCGCTTCTATTAACGACCATAGTCACTATCGTATCTTCATATGGAATGATACTAAAAACATCTTTGTACCTTATTTTTCCCTTTATATATCTGGAAAATTCGCTTAATCCCAATATAGCTACATCAGCTTTCGTCTTTTCTATCATTGAGTTCATTGTCAATAAAGAAAGATCAACTTTGTTTTTCGAACGAGCAATTATTTTATTTGCCCCTATTTTCAAATTATTTAATGAAGATTTAATTTTTTCAGCTAATGCCTGGTCTACTTTAGCGCCAAATACTGGTATTAACCTGGAATTAATCGATTTCTTTCCATTGCTTATCTTGACTATAGCCTCTCCTAAATATTTAGCATGAGAACCTGTTTGGATAAAATAAATACGATTATAAAGCAACTCTCCTGGAATTTCTTCATGCGTATGCCCGGCAAAAACAATATCAATTTCGGGAAACTTTCTGATTATATTTTTCAATGACCAGCCACTATTATATCTCCCCCCGTGAGCTGCAAGAACTATTAAATCAGGCTTTTCTGAAACTACTTCTGGTAATATCTTTTTAATAGTCTCATTTATGGAATCGGTTTTATATGAAAAGTTATTACCGCTATCAATCCCTTTAATTCCTGGATAAGTCACTCCCATAACAGCTATTTTTAGTCCGTTTTTATTAAAAATTTTCCAGCTCTTAAAAGGATTTTTTGCACCGAATAATAATAGATTTCCACAAAGCATTTCAGAAGATATTGCTTTTTGATTTGCTATTAACTTTTCTAAACCATAGTCGAAGTCATGATTCCCGGGAATTATAACATCATAATGTAGATGATCTAATAACTCAAAAATAATTCCCCCTTTAGTAAGAGAAGATTCAATACCTCCTTGTGAAAAATCACCACAGTCGATAATGATGCTTTTTTCAAATCCGCCCACAGTTGTGATTTCTTTTTTTAGAACAGTTGCAAGCCTCAAAATCCCCGCACCTTCTGAATCTATATTCCCATGGAGATCGCTTGTAGCAAAAAGAGTTATACTTTTTTCTTCTCCTGAAATCCAAATAATAGAGAAGAAAAAAAGCAAGAATATTAAATATTTCTTAAATGACATATAATAAGATGCTTTTTACATTCAAATAAAAATCCTGAAAGTAATTTGAATATTAACAATATAATCATCATATTACTCAATTTTTAATGAATTGTAAGTTTTTTAAAAAATCAGGAGAAAATATTATGTCTCGCCATCCAAGTTTGAAAGGTAGCACAAAAATAATACAAAAAAGAAATGTTCTGAAAAGATATGAAAGAATTGACCTTCTTACAAAAGAAGATAAATGGAAAGAGGGTAATAAGGTTTTAGGTCTTCCAAAAACTAAAGTTATTCAGTAATTTTTTATATTAAATCCCATATATTAAATCCAGGATAGATTAAACTGAAAAATGATGATTGATTGATCATTAGATATCTTCTGCTGCTGCTGTAAGTCTTTTATTTAATTTAGTTCCCTTCCATAATGTAATGATTTTATTCTTATATATGGGAGAAGAAATTTTTGTCCAATGTCGTTCAGTAAAAATAGGTGTTGACAAAGCAAACACATATACATCTTTCAATTCTTCCGGCAACATGGAATAGTCGGGAATTTTTCTTATATTGCAACCAAGATATGTTCCAAGTACATAAATATCAGAAATATCATTCCCTTCAAAAATAGTCATATCGCGTGAATAGTCTTCCCCGATATCGGCAATAATCCGGGCCGCGGTATTCTTTGCTTCATTACTTTGACTCCTGTAAGGAATAATTATCCCCCAGAAAAACAGCATAAAAATAACAGATACGAACAAGAAATAGAGCCATATCTTTATTCTTTTTCTAAAATAGATGGCACCTATACCTAGAACAGCAGCAGCAGCTGTTTGAATTATCCCCATAATTCTATAAACGGAGAAAAACCCTACTCCATTTTTAAACAAAGACTTGTTAAGAAGAATAAAAAAATTATTAGTCCAGACACAGTTGGGGAGTAGAAATAATAAAAGAGAAAATAAAGAAATTAAAACAAAAATAGCGGTCAAAACATTTAATATTATTTTTAACACAAAACCATTCCTCCTGACAAGCAACCAGTAATTTATTCCACACAGTATAGACAGAGCTGGCAGCAATAAGATAATTGTTCTTGAATCTTTTGAAGGACTGATCCACATGAAAACAAATAAGGTAAAGAATATAGTTCTAAGGAATCTGCTGAATATCGGATTTTTATCTAGCGGGTAATAAGCGACACAAAATGCCGGCCAAAACGCTATAGTCCATGGCATAACTCTCCAAAGCAATTCTAAGGGATAAGTAAGCAGACTGGAAAGGTAATTGGCAGGAATAATATTTGATATGTCTTCTGAAAGAAAAGGGTGTTGTATAACAACAGCAAACCTGGGAAACACTAATAAGCTCACAAAAATAATAATAATAGCTATTCCTATTTTAAAACCATAGTTACTGAGTTTTTTCCATATAGTCATTGGCCTTCTCATAAAAATCAGAGGCAGGAAAAAATAAAAAATGGCAATCCAGCCTATAGTGTAAAAAGCAAGAGTGCAAAATATTGCTCCCGTTATCCAAGCAAGATTCCAGTCCCCTTTCACAACACCATTAGTATACCATGTTAGCCAGCCAAGAAGAAGAAAGAATACAGCGGTAACAAATGGATTACCATCAATACCTTTGCCCATAACGATAAAGCTTGACATCATTGCTGCAGCGCTTACGACAGCTGTTTGGAGACCAGAAATTCTTTTCGAAGTTACAAAGACAGTAATAGCGATCCCCGCAAGGGATAATATAGAAACCAGCCTTAACCCCATTTCATGAGAAAACCCGATCTTGTAAGTTCCGGCAACAAGCCACGGATATAGTGGATAGTAGTAAGGAAAAATCTCTCCATGGGCCATTGTAGAAGGGGTTAAAAATTTCGTTTCAAGGGATATTGCGGCATATCGCCCTTCTTCGCTAAGAAGCTCTCTTATTCCTAAATTCCATGGAGAATAAATTACTACAAACGCAAGAATCAGAACCAATACGGCCAGATATTTTATAGGAGGATTTTCCTGGTATATCATCAGATACCCTTAATTTATCTTTTGCTATCAGAAGGCGCTTTCCTGAGTGCTATTACGTAAAAACAGATAAAATCAATGATAAATAGATTAACGCTGCGGGGGAAAATCTAAACTATATTGAGGTAACGTCAGGCTTTGAAACATTATCCATTTATCTACTGCAGGTTTTAATAGATAGTCTTCTATTTCAGCATTGAGTTCAATAGAGCTATTACAGTATGGACATTTCTGAAAATGTTCAATATCGCTTCTGAACAAAGTTTCAAAGCAAGCAGGACAAATCAATATCTTGTCATGCTTCCAATCCAATTTTTTAAATTTATATTTTTCTTTCATATCAATATCTATCAAAACTACACACTTGCCGCACCTATAATATGTAATAACTAAATATACACTGGATATACCAATTTTAGCAAGCCCATTAGTTATTTTTATTGATTCAAAAATCATATTATCAAAAAAGGTTTTCGATTTTTAACGCCCCTTTCAGTTCGGTGTTTGCCTTTTCAAGCTGTTTCTTCCCCGATATTGAACAAATTGCTAATTCCTTCATCCCTGGTTTTAATATGGTATAAGCTGCTTGTTTAACTTTTTTTAGGTTAAGTTCTAGCAATAAAGTTTTAAATTTTTGTCTATGTTCATCAGTAATATTTTTAATATACCTTAAGAGGGACAAGTTGACAGCATCTTCCGGGCGTATAGGCTTATCCAATTTTTTCAAAGTCCCGATAATAGCTTGTTCTAATTGCTTTTTTGAAGCAATCCCTTTTTCAAGAACGTCTAGAGACTCTTTGAAAGTTTCAAAACTTTCTTTTATGCACGGATCACGATAAGTACTGAAACTAAATACACCGTTTAATGAAGAATAATTAGCGCTTGCACCATATGCGCCTCGTTTTACCCTTATTACGTTCCATAAGTAGTTATAAGTCAGAAAATTCCCGATAAGTAAAAGCGCTGGAGCATTTTCGTCCGAACCGCTTACTGTTTCAAGAATCCCGGCATTATATGCAACCGCAGCAGGTACAACGATACCTGTTCTGAGTATATTTTTTGAAAAATGTCTCTTTTGAGTGTCAAAAATAGACTTAGAACATGAAATTACCTTTTGACTCCAATTACTTATAATCTTCTTCTGACAATCATTTCCAATAAAACTCAAAAAAAGCGCCGAATTTTCTAAAATATAATTTTTGATCAAATTAAGTTTATTTATTATCGAATCCTGGTTCTTTTTGAAATTATCTGCCAGATCATTTAAAAACCTTATATGCGTTATTCCACCAAATTTTTCCGAAAGCCAAAGATTCTCGCTGATTTTCTGTGCCGCAAAAGAAATGGCATAAGAAGATCCGGCTGATATAATGCTTCCTTTCAAGTCTGTTCTATTCTGAAGTATAATTTCTTTAAGGCGCTTGACATCAGAAAAATCGCACTCGCGAAGTCTTTCAAGCATAATTTGAAGCATATTTTCAAGGTTACATCCTAATGACTTTGAAGAAATGATCAAGTAAGGACAGCACGCTTTATAATCATCAAAACTACCTTCTGAAGATAATGCTGAATTTATTCCGCCTGTATAAAACGCTTCTCTCTCCGCCATTTCAGTGTAACTATACCTGGTTGTTCCCATTTTAAGAAAAACTGTCTTGAAAACAGGAAGAAAGTCTAGCAAATCATTGTGAATATTTTTCAAGTCAAGAGCTAAATTCAAATAATTTATCCCATTTGAGAACAAATTGTTAAATATTAAAGTGCGATTTTTTTCATATACAAATTCTCGTTTAAACGTTGCAATGTTTTTTTCTATTTTTGACAAAGAAAGCTTCGGGAGAGTTTCCAACGCTTTGCGAGAATTGGGCTGCTCTTGAAAGGCTTCAAGATATTCCGAATCTCTTTTAATCTTAATCAGTTCGGCTTTAGATAAAGCACTTTTTATTTTTTTCAGCTTCAACTCCTGCTCCTTATCCATTTTTTTGTGATACCCGGTATCAGGAATAAAAGTAAGAACCGAATAGTGCTTGTTGTTAACAATATATTTCAGCAATAATTTTTCGAAAAATCCCGATTTAGTCTTTACCAGTTTTTTCAATTTTTCTATATGATGATTTAACTGCATCATGCAAAGAGGAGCACTATCATAAATCCAGTAATCATAAATTCTGTCCATAATCACAAGTGGATAAGATGATTGTATTTCCAATGCTTCCAGAGTAAGTCTATTAAAAGCGGAATCCAATTTGTGTTGATCTAGACCCTGATTAGCCTCCTTTTTGCATACAGACAAAACAAGTTCAACAATTTTAGCAGTATTTTTTACGTCTATATTTTTCAACCCAACGGTAAAGAATGTATCCCGCTGAAAATCAGCGTAACCGGAATTAGTTAATGCTTCTCCGTATTGAGAGTCTATTAGGGCTTTTCTCAATGGTGAGGAGGAATTATCAAGCAGATATAATTCCAACACAGACATTGCGAGGGATGTTAAAGTATCATTAAGAGTATTAGTAAGAAAATTAATTGTAATAGCGGTTTTTTTATTTGTATTTTCACCGTGTTCCAGCGGGTATTTTATAGTTTTGTAGACAGGCGCTGTCCAACGTTTTTGTTTTTTTATAGCAGGAGATACTTTTCTGACACTAAATTTTGACAGATATTCATTACTTAATATTTCAAGAGTTTTTTTTATGTCAAATGAACCATAAGTTATTATATATGAATTTGAAGGATGATAATATTTTGAATGAAAAGCTTTAAGTTTTTTATATGTAAGGGTTTGAATTTCAGATGGATCTCCACCAGAATCCTTTCCATAACAATTATCGGGAAGAATGCTTTTTGATTCCTCCTTGCTGATAATACCGTCAAGGTCTGAATAAACTCCTTTCATTTCATTGTAAACTACTCCTTGTATGGAAAGAGTACAGTTCTTGCTTTTCGGGTCCCCTAATACAGCAAAACGATGTCCTTCTTGCTTAAAATGCGATTCGGTCAGTAGTGGGAAAAATACCGCATCGCAATAAACCCTAACAATATTATGAAAGTCTTCTTTATTCATACTGGCACATGGGTAGACAGTTTTATCAGGATATGTCATTGCGTTTAAAAACGTCGCAAGGCTGGTTTTCAAAAGCTCAACAAATGGGTCATTTACTGGATATCGTTTAGACCCGCATAATACACTGTGTTCAAGAATATGCGGCAATCCTGTATCATCATAAGGAGGTGTTTTAAAAGCTATGGAAAAGAGGTTCTCTTCATCATCATTTTGCAGATAAATAAGCCTAGCTCCGCTTTGCGTATGAATCATTTCGTACGCAATGCTGCGAACATCTTCAAGCGGCGTAATTTTACGTATCAGAAATCCTGAATAATTTTCCTGTTCGGAAAATAAATTTTGAAGCATCTTGCCTCAACTTTCTATTGTTATAGGCGAATAAAATTTACGAATGAAAACACTTATCTTTTTGTTATCCTGTAAAGGAAATATAGCCCTCCTATTTGATAAACAACATTGGGAATCCATAACAATATTTGAGGGTATAATTTAGGATAATTGCTCAATGTATTGCAGGCAATAATAAAGAAAAAATAAATTCCTGAGAGAATGACGCTGACAAAAAGCCCTATGGATGTTTCTTTGCGTGAGGTCCTTATTGCCAGAGGAAAGCCAAGCAATAAAAAAGCAATAGGAGAAAGTCCCATAGCAAACATCAAATTAAGCGTGATTTCGGCCTCGGTTGTATCGATACCGGCTTTCTTGTAGAGTACTATACGCCCTATCAATTCCTTATAAGTAAGGAAATCAATACGTCTCGAGAGGGGCATGTCATTTAGTTCTTTTTCGACATTAACAGTTATTGTAATTTCTTTACCATAGATTCTGTCCTTTGGCAAATCTCCCTGGTAATTTATAATGTTGTAATTGTACAAAATTATAGAGGTTGTACCCTTTTCTTTATCAACTTTTACTAATCCGTTAGAAGCAGTTATGTCCTGCTGAATATTCTGCTTATCTTTATCAAAAATAAAAACTTGTATATCTTTAACAGTATTATTTTCCCCTTTATTTTTTACATAAACTACGACCTTATCATTGTCAAAGGAATTAGGTTGGCCAGGCATAATAAAAGCAGAAGGATCATTAAAGCCGACAAATTTTACTAACATTCTAGCCTTCCCCATAAAATGCGGGGAAAGATCAGCCTGTAAGAAAATACATATAACAGTAAGTACAAAAGTTAAGATAATAAGGGGGGAAATTATTTGAAAGATAGAAATCCCGCACGCCCTCATTGCGGTAATTTCATTATCTGCAGACATTTTTCCAAACATCAGGAGCACTGCGATTAAAATTCCCCATGGAATAGTAAAGCTAAACACCATAGGAAGAATGTAAACCGCAAACTTTATGGCGTTACTAAGAGGAATACCTGCAGCAACAAGCTGAAAAACTCGTATCATGTTGCCGCCAACCATACCAAAGGTTAAAATAATTATTGCTGCAGCAATAATAAATAGAAGATTTTTAGTTACATATAAATTAAGCGTTTTCATGCTTAATAATCGACGCCAACGTCAAAATAAAATTGAGGGGAGGATTTGTAACTGCCATCTGTTCTGCTCACAGGAATTCCAAGGTCTAATCTTATTGGAACAGACGATATTTGTGGTATTAATATTCTTAACCCATAGCCGGCGCCAATATTAAAATTAGGTTTAAATTGGAAAGGTGTGCTCCAGGCATTCCCGACGTCTACAAATGGAGCACCTCTTATCCACTTATAAATGGGATGTGACAGCTCAATCGTAGCAGAAAGCATTGATAATCCTCCAGTAGGATTATTCCCGTCATCTAAAGGCGAAACAGCGAAAAATTCGAAACCTCTTAGAGAGTTTTGGCCGCCTAAAAAGTATCTCTGATAAATTGGCACAGCACTACATCCTGCACCAATAGGACCAGTAGCCCCAGCTTTTCCACCTATATGTAAGACCAACATTTTTTGTAAGAAATTCCAGTATCCATGTGCGGAACCATCGAGTCCGTAATAATTAGTACTACCACCTAACCCCAGTGCATTCAAAAGTCCATTAACGCCCACTACATATCCAGATGTAGGATTAAACAGGTCATCTCTGGTATCTCTTTGCAAATCAAGTTTGAAAGCGCTTTTTGTACTCCATCCTGTCATATCGTCCCGGAAACTCTGGGAATAACGTTTGCCCATACTATATACATTTACTCTATCGAATACATATCCTAACCCAATGCTGTTAAACTCTCCGATCTGCTTATTGAGGCCTAAATCAAAACCAACGTGCTGTTCGGTCCAGTTCGGATAGTCTCTTATATGGAAAAACCCGCTGGTATTAAGACGTAAAGGAATTCCAAAAAGCCAAGGTTCGGTAAATGCAAGTACAGCATCGCTTCTTTCAAGACCTACTTGCCCCAAGAAACTAAGTCTTTGTCCGCCGCCGCGGAAATAAGAGTAAGGGTCTGTAATATCAAAATTCGATTCAACAAGAGACAATCTGCCGACTAAACTATTATCGCTTGAATATCCTGCGCCTACAGACACTTTAGCTGTTGATTTTTCTTCAACTTCATAATTAACATCCTTCTCGCCTGCGACAGGAGTTGCGGAATGGTAGGTTTCTACTCTGTTAAAGTAATTCATAGCCATCAATCTGGACTTTCCTGCATCTATAAGTGTATTGTTAACAGGATCTCCCGGCTGTATCGGAAGTTCACGCCTTATTACATAATCTTTAGTCAGTTTATTACCTGATATATTAATATTTCTAACATTATAAGCCTGTCCCTCGATAATGTTAAAAATTATATCGGTTGTATGTGTTTTATAATCCGGCGCCAAGTCTGTTTTGACAGATATATTACAATATCCCAATTTGTTAAACTTCTTTTTTATAGCCTCTATGGATTCTTCTTCTTTTTTGTAATTATAAAATTCTCCATTCTTAAACTTCATGAGCTTCATGAGTTCTTCTGTTGTGAAAATGTCTCCCCCTTTGATTTTTATCTCACTGATTTTATAAGGTTCTCCTTCTGTAATATTGAAAATAACATCGACATAATCTGGTTTATCCGGCAATTTTTTCACGTCAACTTTAACAGCAAAGTCTAAATATCCTTTAGTCCAGTAAAGATTTCTTAACCGGATTTTATCTTGATCTATTGTAACATCTTCATAAAGTCCCCAGTCTAATACCCAATTCAAATATGAATGGCTTGTTTGTATCTCATCGGATAGTGTCCATCTTGAAAATACGGTATTACCTGTAAAACTAACACTATTTACCTTTACTCTAAGATTTTCTTCTATATTAAAAGTAACTATCACATCTCCACTTTTGGTGTCCAAAGTTGAAGGAGAGACGGTAGTGTCATGATATCCGCTATCGTAATATAACTTTTTTATATTGTCCAAGCTTTCCTGGAGTTGTTTTCTGGTAAAAGGATCAGATTTTTTGATTCTTATTTGTTCCATTATTTTTTCGCTAGAAAACTTTTCGTTTCCCTTTATTTTTATATCTTGTACTCGCGGAGTATTTGTAAGCTTAAAATGGATGTTTATTTTCCCATCCGTACTTGTAGCAATTTTAGCCTCAACATCACAAAAATAGCCGCTGTCGTAAAGGGCTTTTATATCGTTATTGAGCTTTTCTTGTGTAAATACTTCTCCAGGCTTTAAAGAGATAGTATATTGAATAAGGTCATTGGGAACTTTTAAAGCACCAGTCTGTTCAAATGTTATTTTGCTGACATTGTCTGTCGCGTTTAGGATACAAAATGAAAAGCAAACCGCTATAAAGATAGCAAAATATTTTTTCAAATTAAGAGTCCTTATAGTTTATATTTAAAAGAATAAATTTAGTCGGTTACTGCTCATTATATCTCGATAAACTACGAAATGTTGTTATTTTCGGGAAAAAAACTAATTTTGCTATTCCTGTCTGACCATTTCTATTTTTTTCTACTATCAATTCGGCCTCGATAGATTCTACAGAAATGTCTTTTTGCGGGTCCCTATCCCTGTGCAAAAACATAACAATATCCGCATCCTGTTCTATTGCACCAGATTCTCTCAAATGACTTAGTTTCGGTTTGTCTTGTTGTTCAGCTTGACGATTTAATTGAGCTAAAACAATAATTGGGATGTTCAGTTCTTTTGCAAGAGATTTTATTCCAGTTGATATATTCGAAACCTCTACTTGCCTGGTATCGTTCTTGTTTACTTCAGCTTTCATAAGCTGTAGATAGTCTATAATTATCACATTGATTTTGAACTTAGCTTTAAGTCTTATGGCTTTAGCCCTAAGGTCAAAGACTGTAAGAGCTGGAGTAGGATCAATATATAAATTTGATTTGCTTAAATCTGCTGCAGCCTTGGTTAATTTGGACCACTTCACTCCAAAGTCGTTATTGTTAAATCTCTTATCATAAAAATCTTTCTCAGAAATTTCTGCTATACTGCAAAGAAGTCTTCTTGTAACCTGGTCAGCAGACATTTCCAAACTGAAAAAAGCAACATTTTTCTTTTTTGTTAATGCTATATGCGTAGCAATATTTAATGCTAAAGAAGTTTTTCCTATAGACGGGCGTGCTGCAATAACAATCATTTCCTGATTTTTAAGTCCAATAATAATATCATCAAGTGTCGAAAATCCTGTACTTAAACCTGTAGCTTCTATTTTTCTTTCATGAAGAGCCTCAAAATACTTTACAGCAGCTTCTATATGCTCTTCTACTTTCGTGGCTCCAATAGGCGAATTAACATCTCTTACATTGAATATGGAACTTTCGATTTTTGATAACAGATTATTTACATTATCAATATCTGCTTGATAGCAGCTGTTTATTACAGATGCACAAGTAGCTATCATTTTTCTCAAAGAAGAAAGGTTGTATAATATTTCGCTCCAGCGTTCGATATTGGCAGTTGTAGTAATACAGTTTTGTAACTCTAATAGATATTCTTCTCCCCCTATATTCTTCAATACTCCCTCTTTGTTCAACAGTGAAGAAACAGAAAAAATATCTATAGTTTTTGACCTTTTATCAGACAATCCCTTAACAATTGCTGAAAATATTTTCTGGTGGGAAGGGTAATAAAATACTTCCGGGGAACGAAGCTTTTCAGAAGCTATAATTCTAGACTCTTCTTCCAGAAGCATAGCCCCTAATACAGCTTTCTCTAGCTGTATATCATGCGGCGGAGGCTGATCATCTCGAAAAAAATAATCTTTTGGGCTCGTAGCTTGTAGTTCGTAACTCATAGTTAATAGCTCGTAATTCGTGGTTTGCTGAATTGCAATATATCGCACCTTTACGATAATTTTATAGCTCTGAGAATTCCCTTCATCAAAGAGAAAAGCTGTTCAACTCTAAATTAGGCTTTTATGACAGAAACTTTAAGAACAGCTACAACTTCAGGATGAATCTTGATTTTAATTTCGTAAGAACCAAGTTCCTTGATATGAGAAGCTAGTTGAATCTTATGATGATCAACTTCCATTCCAAGTTCAGTAATCCTCTGGGCAATAGTGTACGGAGTAACAGATCCAAACAACTTGTTATCCTCCCCGACATTAACCGGGATTTCTATCTTAAAAGCACTAAGCTTAGCCGCTGTTTGCTGAGCCTTTTCAACTTCTTGCTTTCTCTTTTCTTCTATTTTTTCTCTGCGTGCTTCAAACTGCCTTAAAGCTCCTTTCGATACCTTAAGAGCCAGTTTTTTCGGAACAAGATAATTTCTTGCGTAGCCAGGAAGCACGGCAACTACTTCTCCCGCTTTTCCCAAGCTTTCGATATCTTCCAACAAGATGTATTTTTCTTTCATGTTTTATCCTGAATTTAGGTTAATGGACTACAAAACTAGACTGAGAACTCTTGCTCTTTTTATAGCAGTACAAAGCATTTTTTGGTGTATCAGGCAGTTACCTGTTACGTGACGCGGAAGAATTTTTCCGTTTTCAGTCTGGAATTTATTAAGGATTTCAGCATCTAAAAAGTCTATATAATTTACTTTATTCTCACAAAATCTGCAGACTCTGGGTCTGAATTCTCTTCTTACATTTCTTCTTCTTGGTTTTCTTTCCATAAATTGCAAGTATCTCCAAATAATAATTTTTATTTCTTAAAAAGGAATATCATCTTCATGCTCGACTTCTTCTGCAAAAACATCTTGAGGGGGAACCGGCATGGATTGTCCAGTTCTAACTTGATTATGTGAAGAATGATTTTCTCTTATGTGCTCGGCCGTTTCAGCAGAACTTTCTTCTTTAGAATATTCATTTCCCTGAGCTCTGTTATAATTACCTTCACTTCGAGAACCTATAAACTGAACCCGATCTGCTGCAACACGCAATCTGGATCTCTTGTTGCCTTCCTTATCTTCCCAGGAATCTGTTTTAAGACGACCATCTACAAGCACAGCCGAACCTTTATGTAGATACTTCCCACACGAATCCGCTTGCTTCCCCCATACCACTATATCTACGAAGCAAACTTCTTCTTTTTCCTGCCCATTAACAGTATATCTCCTGTTGAGAGCAATAGAAAATTCACAAACAATAGAACCTGACATAATAGAAGAAAGTCTAGGATCCTTAGTCAGATTACCCATCAATATTACTTTATTAAAAGACGTCATAGATTACATCCCATCGTAATGTTCAGTTACCATTAAATAATAACTGAATCCTTTTTTAAAATTTCTGCACTTACCTTTATTTGATTTTCAGGTCTGTTATAAGCGAAAACTTGCATACGCAAAACCCGTTCATCAAGTTTGTATTTCTCAGGAATATCTTTTATGGTACTTTCTTTTGTTGAAAAAACAAAATCCATATAGATACCAGTCTTGCGTTTCTTGATTTCTCTTGCAAACATTTTACGGCCTAGAGGAGTTACACTAACCATTTCTCCACCGGCCCCGGAAATTACTGAGGCAAAATCCTCAGCAAAAGCTTTTCCTTCGTCCTGAATCTTTTTATCGTCCAGGATGACTACGGTTTCATACTTTTTCAACTTTTTTACTCCTTGTTTTGTTGACTATTTTTTTCGCGTTAAAGGCATTCATAGCAACACTGATGCCGCGCGTGATTACTAATTTAATTGCATCAACCGATAAGTCTATACTATTTTTAAGAATAACATGCTCTTCTGCATCAAACTTAGATAGAACATAATCTGACATTAACATTGTTTTTTTTCTGCCTATACCAACCCTAAGTCTTGTAAACTTATTCGATCCAAGACTAGCTATTACAGACTCGATGCCATTGTGTCCGGCAGATCCTCCACCGATTTTCAATTTAATGTTTCCCAACTGAATGTCCATATCGTCATGAATAACAAGAATTTCTTCAGGTACAAGTTTCTCTGCTCTGCAAATTCCTGCGACAGAATTTCCGCTAAGGTTCATGTATGTTTGGGGTTTTAAGAAAAAAATCCTTTCCCCACGTATGTTTTTATCAATATATTTCCCGTTATATTTACTTTTTAAGATGACTTTCCCAAATAAATTTCTTATCAAAGCGTCAAGTACTAAAAACCCGATACTATGCCTGGTTTCGCGATATTCTGGCCCGGGATTTCCAAGTCCTACTATGAGTCTAATATTATAATTTTGCTCTACCATTTTAGGAGGATTTTGGTATTATGGAAGGAGAAGTCTGCTTATGATTTTTAAGCTCCAAAGTTCAAAACTCAAATTTCAAATACTTTTTGATTTATTGTTATTTATTTAAGATTTGGTTATTGCTATTTGGATATTGGTTTCCAGTTATTCCTTCTTCTTTTCCTTACCTTCCTTTCCACCCTCCTTACCGGGAGATGCTGCACCTTTATCCTTATCGGCGGCACCTTCAGGAGCGGCACCTTCGGCGACAACACCTTCAGGAACGGCACCTTCGGCAGCAGCTTCTTCTGAAGGAATGGTTTCTACTTTGACCTTCGGTAAACCTACATGGAATACGGCCAAGGCATCATCTCCTACTGCTTTTACCCTATCAGGTAATATTATATCTTTAAGATGAATAACATCGCCTAACCCCATTTTGCTGACATTGACAGTAATGGATTCCGGCAAGTCTTTCGGCAAACATGAAACCTCAATTTCGTGAATATATTGGTCAAGAACTCCGCCTTGAGTCAAACCTGCAGGTGTACCATAAACATAAACCGCTACTTTCGCTACAATAGCTTCATTCATGTTAATTTCCTGAAAATCTACGTGAGTAGTATGTCCTGCAAGATAATTGTATTGCACATCTTTTATAAGAGCATTAATCTCTTCTCCTGCTGAAGATTTCAATGCAATGATGTGCACATCATTGCTCAAAACCTTGTCAAACTCTTTAGCCTCAAGATAAAAATATCTTGGCTCTTTATGCAGTCCATAAACTACAGCAGGAACTTTCCCTTCACGTCTTAGTCTTTTAGAATGAGAAGAACCTACTTTAACTCTTTCAATAATATTTAACTTACCAATTAACATGCTTTGCTTCCCTTAAATTTTTATTATAATTTATTTAAAACTCGCATCAAATAATGATGACAATGAACCGCCGACATGAATTCTGTTTATAGCTTCAGCCATGATAGGCGCTATGCTTAGAACCTTAATTTTATTGGTTTTTCCTGATGCAATTTCGGGTACTGAATCTGTAGTAACCAGCTCTTCAATACCACTATTATTTAATCTATCTACGCCAAGGTCATTAAGCAAGCAATGAGAAATAGAAGCTATAACTTTTTTTGCTCCCTCTTTTTTAAGTAATTGTTCACCTGTTACAAGCGTTCCTGCGGTAGAGATCAAATCATCTATTATAAGACAAGTTCTACCAGCTACCTCACCAACAAGGTGAGAAGATTCTACAGAAACTGCATCAGTTCTTCTTTTAGCTATCACAGCGAGACCGGCTCCTAAAGCATTACTATACGCATGAGCCATCTTCACACTCCCTGAATCAGGGGCAACTACAACAGCATTATTTCCCAGTATTTTTCTTAAATAAGGATATAATATTGGAGCTGCGTATAAATGGTCTACAGGAATATCAAAGAATCCCATAATCTGTTGAGCATGAAGATCCATAGCCAATATTCTATCAGCCCCAGCTGCAGTTAAAAGATTTGCAACAAGTTTTGAGGTGATAGCTACTCTGGGCCTATCCTTTCTGTCCTGTCTGGCATATCCAAAATAAGGAATAACTGCGGTAACTCGCCCTGCTGAAGCTCTCATTGCAGCATCCAACATTATCAGAAGCTCCATTATATTCTCGTTCGGAGGATAGCATGTCGGCTGTATGATAAAAACATCTCCCCCTCTTATATTCTGCATAAACTGTGTAATAATTTCGCCATCAGGAAAACGCTCTATCTTTACACTGCCGAGTGTAATCCCAAGTTCCTCAGCTATATCCTTCGCTAACTTGGGGTGTGCACTTCCTGAAAATACAAAAAGCTCTTGACCTTTGCTGTCCATAATTACTCTCTACAACATCAAAATCTGTAAAATTAAGGATATTAATATACTTTAAAGCATTTTTTAGTCAACTTTTAACTTGATTTTTTTAGGCCGAGGAAGTTTCCGGAGATCGAAATGTAGTGCCAATAAATACTCTGAAAGATAAACTCAAACGGGAAGATAAGTCATTAGTAAGGAATACAAGGATACAGAAAATATCTCAAAGTATCAGGTAAAAAACATTTTGAAATAGATGAAAATAAAATCCGTTCTGAAGAACTTTTTGACGGGAAATGGGTCTTGACTAGCAACACAGACATGTCGCCAGTAGAACTTGCAAAACAATATAAGCAGCTTTGGATGATTGAAAATATTTTTCCAACTGTCGAAGATCAGTATAAATGAAGAACATAGTTCGCTTTTATTAAAAGTAATGAGCCATTGCAAAAGAGGGATCAAACGCATAAAGGGACTCTTACCATCCAATATTAATGTAGCTCATAAAACCGGAACAGCTGATGGATATACTAATAATGTTGGTATTATTGATTTGCCGGAAGAACAGACTCATATAGCCATCTCGATATTTTTGCGAGATACAGGCAATACACTTACGAATGATGAAAGAATTATTGAAAGGTAGCACGCTCTATATATGATTTATTATCTTGTCATACATAACTTAAATTTAGTATTCCACCTGCGATAATACATTCCACATCTTCTTTGTTTAAATTATGTTTCAACTTAATAGTATTAGTATTCCCATTTTGTTTTATCAGGTTTGCATTGATGATATTTCCTGAACTCAGCTGGTGCGTTATGTTTTCTATCAGAATTGAATCATTTTCTTCTATTTTTTGGTAGTCGACCGGGCTTTCAAAAAACAATGGAATGATTCCGAAATTAACTAAATTTGCTGTATGTATGCGTTCAATAGATACAGCTATTACAGCTTTTATTCCAAGATACATCGGACAGATAGCAGCATGTTCTCTTGATGAGCCTTGGCCGTAACTTTCCTCCGCAATAATTATTCCATGTTTACCTGCTTCCCTTAAAAGTTCAGCTCGTTCAGCAAAGGATGGTTCTCCTTCTTTATTAAAACACTCGAAAACTACTCTTGAATAGACCGGAATATTGCTTCTGTGTTTCAAATGTTTTCCCGCAGGCATGATATGATCAGTTGTTATTTTGCTGCCGACTTTAATCAGTACTTTGCCATCTATTTTTTCGGGCAGTGGCGTATTAAATGGAGGATTGCCGAGAGTAGATTTCCTTATAATTGAAACTTTTGCAGCTGCTGCAGGAGAAAGCGGCGGAATTATCATATTATCATTTATCAAAAACTTTGAAGGCATTTCAATTTCAGGCATTTTAATACCCATATCTCCGGGATCGGTGATTTCGCCGGTTAATGCGGAAGCTACAGCCACAAGCGGGCTTACAAGATAAACCTGATCGTTATTGGTACCAGTTCTTCCGGCAAAATTACGATTAAACGTTCTAAGCGAAATGGTTTCATCAGCTGGACTCAATCCCTGACCTATGCATGGCCCGCAGGCAGATTCCAATATTCTGGCTCCTGCAGAAATAATATCTGCAAGAGAACCGTTTTTTGCCATCATTTCCATTACTTGCCGGCTCCCTGGGGCTATTGAAAAAGAAACATTTTCATTTATTTTTTTACCCTTAAGCAGAGATGCCACAAGTGAGAGATCCAGATATGAACTGTTTGTACACGAACCTATTATTACCTGGTCAACCTTTGTCCCTTGTAATTCTCTGATCTTTTTTATATTATCAGGAGTTGAAGGACAGGCAGCAAGAGGCTCGAGCGAAGACAAGTCTATTTCTATAGTGCGATCATATTGTACATTCTTATCACATTCAAATCTTCCCCAGCAATTGCCTCTTCCCTGGGCTTCCAAAAATCTCCTTGTAACTTCATCGGAGGGGAAAATTGATGTTGTAACACCCAATTCTGCTCCCATATTTGTTATCGTAGCACGCTCAGGAACAGAAAGAGTTTTTACACCTTCTCCAAAGTATTCAATAACTGTACCGACATTGCCTTTTGTTGTAAGTATTTCAAGCACTTTAAGAATTACATCTTTTGCAGTTACCCGGGATGGAAGCTTTCCATTTAACCTTACTCCTGTTATTTTAGGATAAGATAACCTGAATGGTTTTCCTGCCATAGCCAAGGCTACATCAAGCCCTCCCGCGCCGATAGATAACATTCCTATGCCACCATTAGTTGGAGTATGAGAATCCGACCCCAGAAGAGTTTTTCCAGGGATACCAAACCTTTCCAAATGTATTTGATGACAAATCCCATTCCCGGGCTTAGAAAAATAGATGCCTTTTGAGGTGGCTACGGTTTGAAGATAAAGATGGTCATTTCTGTTTTCAGGCCCGCTCTGTTGTGTATTATGGTCTATGTAAGAAACTGATAGCTCGGTCCTTACTTTTTCTATATTCATGGCTTCCAATTCAAGATATGCCATTGTCCCTGTTGCATCCTGCGTAAGCGTCTGATCTATTTTTATTCCTATCGGAGCTCCTGGTTTTTGTTCGCCGTTGATTAGGTGTAAAGCGAGTATTTTTTGCGTCACGGTACCTGTTGCCATATTTAATCCTCCTGATTGAGATGAGAGTATTTATTTATTTTTGTTTATAAGTATTATTGTGTATACTCCAAGTCCTACCGTAGGAAAAACTCCTGCAATGAAAGTAGGGATATATCCTTTATTACCTAAAACAACAAATATCTGTGAAAGAATCATGTAAACAACTACTACAGCTACTGCAGACATTATTGATGTTACGACTCCTCTTCTTGCATTTCTTCCGGCTATGGGAAGTCCTATCATGACAGCAAAGAGGCAAACCCATGGAAACGCATACCTGGAATATAATTCGGTTTTAAGTGTGTTCTTTGAAATAGGATCGAGTTCTTTGGATATTTCAAGCCTACGCAGAATATCTGCAGTAGTTATCTGTTCTGGAGTTTTTAGAATCATTATTATATCGTTTGGAGTTTCGATCACGTCTCCAAGGTCTTTGAAATTCGGATTTGTTTCGTCTAGTAATGTAAACTTTTTACTGATAGGAATTATGAAATCCCGAGAATGAATGTTTTCATCGGCTTGTTTAGTTGCAGCATAGTCATTTACTAACGAAACAGTTTTGTAATTTACTATTGATGCATTATAAAATTTCCATCCTTCATTTGGATACCATGTCCCTTTATCAGCATATAATTCGAGTACCATGTTGCCTTGGTTATCATTTTTTTTGATTTGAATATTCTTTAGTTCATTTTCGCTCTCGAATTCCTTTGCAATCCAGGTTCTCAAATTGTCAGGGCTTCGGTACATCAGCATTTTTGTCATTTTCCTGAAGTAGTCAGGATCGTCAATGGATTTTAGTAGAATTTCTGCTTTCATGTTGCAGTTCGGAACAAAGCTTTCATTGAACCAAAAATTTATTCCTGTTACAAAAAGACCAACTAAATACATAGATAGGCCGCAACGTGTAAGAGATATCCCTGAGGCTCTCATAGCTGTTATTTCATTTGACATTCCCATTTTTGCCATTGTGTAAAGGCAAGCAAGAAGTAAAGATATTGGAAGTACGAATTTTATGTCTCCTGGTTGTTTGAGAAGAAAGTAGTGTACCCCTTCCCATACTGTCGAATGACCTAGAAAATCTCCAAGATTATTTATCATATCGCTAATGAGGAATAATATGCAGAAAGCCAGTATACAACAGGAGTAAATTATTATATACTCTCTAAATATATAAGAATCGAGAGTTTTCATGAACAAAAAAGTTCGCTTTGATCGTTTTTCAAAAATCTTGTCTAAACTACTGATTTTTTCTCGCATAATAATTAATCTTCCACGGGAATGTGCTCAGTAGAGACACAACATATTGTGTCTCTACAAGAGGATGATGTAAACGTTCAATCATTAATTCAGCCACGGGAACGGACCGTGGCTAATTCAAACTATATAATAATTTCTACTGCAAGACAAGTAACGAGGAAAAGTTCAGCATTATTTTATATGGTTCAACATTTTGCTGTTATGTTATTTCGATATTTTCGTCAATATTGTATTGGATGGAAGATTGCGTTTCCCTTGATAAAATCTATTTTTTCTAACTGCAGGAATATAAAATCTCCGGGTTTGTAGCTTACAGATCCTTTTGTTGCAGAGAGTTTGCCTTTTGATTTCTTATAATACCCTTCCAAGTATCTTGTAGGAATACATGCAGATATCCCTATTGACATAATGTCTGCAAATATGTATGTGGAACCGATATATCTTATTATTCCTTCATAGATTTCGAGTTCCTGGTTATTCATGAGCTTTTGCAAATAGTGCAGCTTAAGTCTGTCATTAGCCGCAAAATAGGCCTCATCGGTGTTCTGTTCTTTTTCAGTGCAGTCCACCGCGATTTTTACCATCTCCTCTTCTCTGCGGAGTGGTTTTTTTATGTCAATATCCCATAATTGTTGATGAACTGTCAGGTCGGAATAACGTCTTATAGGGCTTGTGAAATGGCTGTAAAGCCCTTTTCCCAAACCATAATGGAGTCCCGATTTTTCAGAATAGAGCGCCCTGTTGAGGGCTCTCAGAAAAGCGGCAGTAACTATTTCCTGATAATTTTTATTAACTATTTTTGCCAGAAACGTTTTACAGGCTCCTCTTCCTGAAGAGAGGTCTCCTGTACCTATTTTGAACACGTCTTCTACAAAGTTGGAAAATTCTTCACGTTTGTCTTCATCCGGTTCTGGATGAACTCGGTATATTCCAGGAATTTTTCTATTTGTCATTTCTTTAGCAACAGCGCTATTAGCCGCAAGCATATATTCTTCGACCAGTTGGTCCGCTTCCCCTTGTTTTTTCCTCTCTATTCCGAGTATTTCTCCAGTGGAATCATCTCTGATGACTCTTATTTCAATTGTTGAAAGGTCCAGGAATTTCTCATTTTTATCCCGATAATTTTTCATTGCTCTGTAAACAGCTATAAGATTGTCTAGATTCTCAATAAGCTTCTTGTCCCAGTCTTCTTCAGTTTTTTTCTTTTTTATGTAGGCTTCAACCTGGTCAAAATTGAGGCGCTTCTTTATTTGTACTGTACTGCGAAACCGTTTATAATCTTTTATTTCTCCTGTTTCCTTGTTTACAGTAAGAATAACAGAATGCGCCAAGCTTACTTTGCCTTCGGTAAGACTAATTTTTTTTGTAAGTCCTTTGGGAAGCATGGGAAGGGTGTTTCCTGGAATGTATGCGGTAAATCCACGTTCTCTGGCTTCCTTGTCGAAATAACCCCCTGGAGCTATCCACGCAGCAACATCAGCAATATGAATACCAATTACACACTCTTTGTCTGTTTTACCTTTTACATAGGATATTGAGTCATCAAAGTCTTTCGCATCATGTGGATCAATTGTAATTGCATAATGCGAAGTCAGGTCTCTTCTTTCTATTTCCCTAGGTTTTAAGTGGTCCGCTTTCGCAACTTCCTCTTCGGTATACGGCGCCATTATGTTGTATTCCTGAATAATTGCAAGCATATCGTAATTCATATCTCCGGATTTGCCTATGACTTCGGTAATTTCGCAAACTGTAGTTGAATACCTGGAATCTATATCATTTTTATATCTTAAATTTGCTTTTACCCAGTCTCCTTTAACGGCACCCTTTGTTGAACCGACAACCCTAATATTGTCCGGAATTCTTCTATTTAAAGGACGCAATGCCAATCCATTTCTGCCACTGATTAGCTCTCCAACTATTCCAGGACGATAGCGTTCAATTACTTCGCAAACGATTCCCACCGGACCTTTGTCTGAAGCGTATTTGTCCTTCCCAATGATTTTTACTTTTACCATATCACGATCAAATGCGGAATTGACATGTTTTGCCGGAATAAAAATATCTTTATCTTCAGGTTTTGCGTTAATAGGAGTTACGAACCCGAATCCCTGTGGCGTGATCGTAATTTTCCCGATGACAATTTCACTTGCTGAAACTGCTTTTAGAATATTTTTCCTGTCTTTAACAATAGCTTTGCTCCGTTCCAGTTTTTCCAGCGTTTTATAGGCTAGATTGATTTCTTTTTTATTTTTCAGTTTTAAGGCTCTTAATATCTCTGCTTGAAAACGAGGAGATTCTTTTAAAAGATTTAGTATTCTATTCCCCAGTTTTTTGTGGAAGTCTCTTATTTTATTTGATGGCATTGTTTCTCCTTTTGGTTAATTTTAAGTGAATTGGAAGACCTTTAAGTCCGAAAGCTTTTCTCAAGCTATTTTTCAGGTAGTTAAGATAATGGGCTGGGCATAGTTTCGGGTCATTTACAAAAAGCGAAAACAGCGGCGGCCTGTTTGATATCATAGTCGCATAATAAATCTTGAAGAACCTATTTTTAACGCATGGAGGAGAAGTATAATCCACAACATCAGAAAGAACTTTGTTTAGTGTAGACGTTGGTATTCTTACTTTATATTGTTCGTTAACTGCTTTTATTTCTGTTAGTATATTTTTAAAATTATAGCCGCTAATGGCACAGGTAAAAATAACAGGCGCGTATGACAGGAAAGGGAGAGTTTTTCTTATTTCATCAAGTACTTTCTTCTGTTGTAATCTGCTGCAAGTATCCCATTTATTAGCTATTATGATACAACCTTTTCCTGCGTCGCTGATCAGCTTCCCGATATGAGCATCCTGCGCGGTAGCACCCATTTCGGCCGCTTCAATTACCAGTATTACTATATCTGAATGATTAATAGCCTCTTTTGCTCGCATGATACTGAAAATTTCCACGGCACTGTCTGCTCTTCCGTGTTTTCTAAGCCCTGCGGTATCTATTAATGTTATAGGTAGGATTTCTTCTCCAACCTTTATATTGAATGGAGAATTGATGGCATCCCTGGTCGTTCCAGCAATACTACTTACTATTACTTTTTCTTTGCCGAGAAGCTTGTTGATAATTGAAGACTTTCCCACATTTGGTCGGCCTATGACAGATATCATTATTCTCTGATTTTCTTCCTCCGGGGTAATTTCAGGTAAATACTGTGTAAAGACTTCCAGAAGATTCGTTATTCCACGTTTGTGCAAGCACGAGACACAGATAATTTCATCAAATCCCAAACGTGTGAATTCTGAAGCAGTTTCTTCTATTTTTGAGTTGTCTGCTTTGTTTACAACGAGAATTGTTTTCTTCCCTGACCTCCTAATTGTTTTGGCTACCTCTTCATCAAGCGGAGTGACTCCTACAGTTATATCTGTTACCTGAAGTAAAATATCGGCGGAATCTATTGCTACTTTTACTTGCTTTGCTATTTCCGTATCCAAAAAAGACTTTTTTTTCGTAATTTCAAGTCTTCCATGCCCCAACCCGCCTGTATCTATCAATTGGAAATAGTGGTTTCTGAATTTTACTGGATAAAGAATGTTGTCTCTGGTTACACCGCTTTCTTCATGAACAATAGAAACCCTCCTCCCTATAATAGCGTTAAAAAGTGCAGATTTACCAACATTTGGTCGTCCCACTATTACTACTGTAGGAATTGTTTCTGTTTTAGAAAAATTTTTAGAATTTTGGATCATTTTAATCTGTATAAAAACTGGTGCTATATTCATTTGGATTACAATTGCTGAATGTTTATAAATTAAAATTTAGTAGGTTAATGATGTAAGTGCCCGGTAAATACATCACTGCTTACTCTACTCTTATCTTGACATAAAATCCAGAAAAAATTATTTTTGGTATTGGCAAACGCGTAGTTGCGGATAAATGATAATAGGTTTTTTCAAAAATTAACAATTTAAATGTTCGCTGAACAATTTTAGTAGAGACGCAATATGTTGCGTCTCTACGCAAAGCGCAAACGGGTAACAACAAATGAAGGAGGTGCATACACACTCCTTGAATGCGTATCAAAATATGTCTTTAATCGTCGTAGGCAATCAGCAATGGTTACCGTGGGTAAAACCAATCTATGAAAAAGTGTGTAACGTTGATGTTTGGTGGCGCTATCGTGGGCGCTTGGTACTACGGTTAGTAAAATAAGCATCCCCTCATAAATATTAAATATAATAAGTATTCCAAATGCCAAAATCAAACTTTTAGGCTCTTTCCGTTTTTTTGTGTAAACAGTCTTTCTTGTTTTTTTATATTAATTATAATTATTTTTGACGAAATACTTAAATACTGCAATGGATATTGAAACATCAATGAGATTATATTAGATTTACATCTAATTTGTTAAAGTCAATAAAAGTGGTCGTAATGTATGTTTAAAGCAGTCAGCAGCAAGGCAAATTTTCCAGAAATAGAAGAGTCTTTACAGAAATTCTGGGAAGAAAAAAAAATATTTGAAAAATCACTCGAAAACAGGAAAGGCTCAGACGAATTTGTATTTTACGATGGGCCTCCATTTGCGACAGGAATGCCACACTATGGACATCTGCTTGCAGGTACGATAAAAGATGTGATTCCGCGCTATCAAACCATGCGCGGGAAACATGTTGATCGTGCGTTCGGTTGGGACTGTCACGGACTGCCGGTCGAATATGAAATGGAAAAGGAACTTGAACTTTCAGGAAGGAAAGAAATAGAAGATTTTGGAATAGACAAATTCAACGAAGCTTGTCGCGGTATAGTTTTGCGCTATACAAAAGAGTGGGAAGTTATAGTGAAGCGGATGGGGCGCTGGGTGGACTTTCAGCACGGATACCGGACAATGGATAAAGATTATATGGAATCCATTTGGGGAGTATTCAAGCAGCTCTGGGACAAGGAACTCATATATGAAGGGTACAAAATACTTCCATACTGTCCAAGATGTTCGACCCCTCTTTCGAATTTTGAAGCGAATCAGGGCTATATCGAAGTCGAGGATCCTGCAATAACTATTAGATTCCAAGACGCAAATGATTCTAAGTGTTATTATCTTGCATGGACAACTACGCCATGGACACTACCATCAAATCTCGCACTTGCTGTAGGTACGAATATTGACTATGTAAAGATAACTGATAATGATTTGTTTTACATACTTGCTGAAGCGAGGCTTGACAGTTATTACAAAGACGCAGGCGACTATAAAATCATAGAAAAATTTAAAGGTTCACATCTGCTTGATAAAAAATACATACCGCTTTTCCCTTACTTTGAAAACTTGGCGGGCGAAGGGGCATTCAGAGTTGTTACAGCAGACCATGTAAGCACAGAAGATGGTACGGGGATAGTACATACCGCCCCGGGCTTTGGCGAAGACGACTACGAAACAGCAAAAAGGCATGGAATTCCAGAAGTTTGTCCGATCGATCCCGAATGTAAATTTACAAGTGCAATTGCTGATTATCACGGGATGTATGTAAAGGATACTGACAAATTAATCATAAAACGTCTCAAGGAAGAGGAAAAGCTCTTTCACAGAGGTACCATTCGCCATAATTATCCGCATTGCTGGAGAGATGATTCGCCATTAATTTACAGGGCTGTCTCTACATGGTTTGTGGAAATTGACAAAATCAAAGAAAAAATGTTGAAAGCAAACAGCCAGATACACTGGGTTCCCGAACACATAAAAGAGGGCAGGTTTGGAAAATGGCTGGAAAATGCAAGGGATTGGAATATTGGCAGAAACCGTTACTGGGGAAATCCCCTCCCCATCTGGAGAAATGAAGATACGGGAGAAACAATATGCGTCGGATCTGTTGCGGAACTTGAAGAGATATCGGGCCAAAAAATTACTGATATTCACAAACATTTTGTAGATAAAATTACAATCCCTTCGCAGACAGGTAGAGGAGTACTTACCCGGGTTCCGGAAGTGCTCGATTGCTGGTTTGAAAGCGGAGCTATGCCTTACGCGCAGAAACATTATCCGTTTGAAAATAAAGAATGGTTCGATAAGAACTATCCTGCTGACTTTATAGCAGAAGGACTTGATCAGACCAGAGGCTGGTTTTATACGCTTGTGGTACTTGGAGCTGCGCTTTTTGACAAACCGGCATTCAAAAATGCTGTAGTAAATGGGTTGATTCTAGCCGAAGACGGGCAGAAAATGTCCAAACGGAAGAAAAATTATCCGAATCCAATGTATATGGTCCATCAATATGGAGCAGATGCACTGCGGCTATTCATGCTTGGTTCTCCGGTAGTAAAAGGAGATGACTTGCGTTTTTCTGAAGAGGGAGTTAAGGAAATATTAAGAACAATTATTCTTCCGATATGGAACTCTTACAGTTTCTTTACAACTTATGCCAGAGTGGATAAATGGGAACCTGAACATGGCGAAATCAGAACTCCGGAAAATCCGACAAACCCTCTGGACAAATGGATTTTGTCATCCCTCTGCGAAATGGTAGAAGAAATCAGAGAAAGCATGGATAATTACCTTCTGCAAAAGGCTGCAAATCGGTTTGTATCTTTCGTGGACGACCTGACAAACTGGTACATAAGAAGAAGCCGAAGACGGTTCTGGAAGAGTCAGAATGACAAGGATAAAGACGAAGCCTATCGTACGCTTCATTATGTGCTTATTACGTTTGTAAAAACCGCATGCCCGTTTATTCCATTCATAACTGAAGAAATTTATCAGAATCTGAGAACTGAAGATATGCCAGCGTCTGTTCATCTCTGCGACTATCCCGAGGTTGACCAAACCTTGAGAGATAAAGAACTTGAAGTCCAAATGAGCCACACAATAACAGCTGTTTCGCTCGGCAGATACCTTAGAACAAAAAGAGAGATAAAGATTCGCCAGCCATTAAGCAAAGCCGTGATAATTTCGCATGAAGAACATATCAGAAAATTACTTAGTGAAACATCTGATATCATAAAGGAAGAGCTCAATGTAAAAGAAATAGAATTCATGAAAAATGAAGAAGAGCTTGTTGATAGGCACGCGAAAGCTAACTTTAAAGAACTTGGTCCCAAAGTCGGGAAGAATATGAAAGAAGTTGCTGAACTGATAAGCAAATTTGATAACCATAACATAAATGCAATTCTGAAAGATCAGAAAATTACACTAACTCTTTCTTCAGGCGGTAAAATTGAAGTAGGAAAAGAAGATATAATAGTCGTCAGGAAAGAAAAAGAAGGACTTACTGTCGCAACAGAAAAAGATATAACGCTTGCGCTTGATACGATAGTAACAAAATCTCTCGAGGGAGAGGGGTTCGCTAGAGAGTTTGTCAGTAAAATCCAAAATATTAGAAAAGATATGAATTTGGATGTTTCAGATAGAATAATAATCAGTTACGAAGTTCCTATCGCACAGGAACAGGCCATAGTTAATTTTAGCAACTATATAAAAACTGAAACCCTCGCAACCGAACTTGAAAAAGTGCAGATAAAACCTGACTATGAACTCGTTGATATCAACGGCATTAACTGCTATATATCAGTCAGGAAAGCATAATTTTAATGAAAAAACTTCATTTAAAAGTACTAGAACAAGAAATAGACACCAACAATATTTGGAGCGAAGATAAATTAGAACGTAAACAGTGTGCAGAGGTTTTAACCAATCTAATTAGAGGACAAGAAAAATCCCTTGTTTTAAGTATAAATGGGTATTGGGGTAGCGGTAAAACTTTCTTTTTAAAACGCTGGCAAAAACAATTGGAGGTAAAAGAAGGATTCAAAGCTATTTATTTTAATGCATGGGAAAGTGATTACTTTGGAGATCCTCTTGTAGCTATTATCGGACAAATATGGAAGGTTTTAAAAGAATCTGATTTTAAAGAAATAGTAAATACTATTAAAGAAACAGCTAAACCTTTATTTGAGAAAACTATTTTTAATACCGTTAAAACGCTAACGTCTGGAATAATAAAATTTGATAAAGATGAACTTAAATCATCATCAGAAAAAGTTATAGAAGATTACATAGAGCAAGAGAAAAATAAAAAGGAACTGAGAAAACGTCTTACACAATTAGCTAAGGAAATTTTTCAAAAAGAACGAAAACCTTTTGTTTTTATCATAGACGAGCTTGATAGATGCAGACCGACATTTGCTATTGAACTCCTGGAAAGAATAAAACACGTCTTTGATATTCCGAACATGATTTTTATTCTAGGAATTGATCGCAAACAATTAAGTAGCTCTATCAAGGCTGTTTATGGGAACATAGATGTTGATGGTTATTTACATCGATTCTTTGATATGGATTTCCAACTTCCCTTTTCAGATTGTTCAATGTTTTGTGAATACTTACTTGATAAGTACGGTGCTAAAACATTTATGCAAGAAAAAGGGAATAATGTAAATAAAATACATGCAAAAGATTTCGATAACTTTCAAGACTATTTCATTAGTTTTAGTAATAGCTTTGAATTTAGCTTAAGAGAAATAGAACACGCCATAAGAATCTTTATTTGTACAGTAAAGAACATCAAAGACAACTCTCATATGTATCCTGAACTTCTTGTAGTTTTAATCGTATTAAGACTGAAAAAACATAAATTATATATCGAATATACTAGTGGCAAATGCCAAGCCTGTAAAGTAATAGACTTCATTATGAATGCGTTAAAGAGCTCTCCTTTAGAAGAAAAATTGTCATTGAATAATCTGGAAGCTTCTATCTATGCATTAGGCTCAGATCGTTCATCAAATGATATTATTAGGAAACAGCTTACTCTACTAAAAGAGAAAAAAACAACAGCCCTAGAATATCTTTCAGAGAGAACAAAAGCACTTTCTTCAGATGAACTTGAAGATCTAATAAAATTATACGAGAAAATAGCAGGTAAAAATATATCAGTACTCGGATATCTCTCCAAAAAAATAGAATTATCCTCCCTGTTAATAAAAACTTGAAAGAAACATAATCTTTGCATGCTGAAAAAGTATAAATGTTCCAGATGCAAAACGATAGGAGAAGCAGTAAGTGAAACGCTCCTTGCCTGTCCTGTTTGCGGAGAAAAAATGCTGCAACTCGAAGAAGAACAGGAAATAGGAACAGAACAGGCAAAAAATAACGAGCTTCCAATAGCAAAGGTTGTAAGTCTCGGGTTTTATGACCTCCTGCCGATTCCCGCAGGATCAAAACTCGATATATTTAGGCAAGAATTACAAATCATAAGCCTTACAGAACCAATAAAAACAAAAGATAATTCTTTTGCTTTTAAACGGCTCTCGGAAATTATATACAACCCGATAAACGATGATATTTTTGGTAATTACAAAAAACAGAGAACCCGGCAAGTACGGTTTTATTATGTCTTGGGATTTGCCGGCTTTGGATTATTGTTCATTTTATGTCTATGTCTCATATAAACTCTTTCAATTATATAGCCGATGAAAAAGCAAAGATACTTATTCTCGGGTCAATTCCGGGAAAGGAATCTCTTGCTAAACATCAATACTATGCGCATTCCAAAAATTTGTTCTGGCACTTTATGGTAGAAATATTTAATTTTGAGTTTGTATTATCCTATCCTGAAAAAACTGAAATGCTGAGAAAAAATCATATAGCGCTTTGGGATGTAATAGAAAATTGTAAAAGAGTAACAAGTCTTGACTCTGACATAAAAAAGGATTCAGTTAAACCAAATAACTTTCTACTGTTTTTTAAAAAGCATCCCCATATTAAGAATGTATTTTTTAATGGACGGATGGCAGAACATTTATATTTCAAAAGAGTTTTGCCGTTACTGAAAAACAGATATTCTGAAATTCAATATCATTTGCTGCCTTCTACCAGCCCGGCAAATGCTTCCATAAACAAGAAAGAAAAATTTCAACAATGGTCAATGATAAAATATTATTTGTAGTCTTGATTTCTGTTTTCTTCTGATAAAAAATCCAGAAATTGAATTTAGACTAAATCTTAGTCCAGGTAATCATATTGAATGCTACTATAGCAAGGAATACCGCAAATATTTTTTTTACGGTCTTATTGGATAATTTTGAAAGCAAACTTACTCCTATCGGAACGCTAATAATACTGAACAAAGCTACCAGAATAAAAGCCGGCAAGTATATAAATCCCAAAGAAAATGAAATACCTGACACCCCTCGTCCTATATTAAGAGCTGAAATCAAAGCACCAACAAGAGCAATTGGGAAAATAAGCATAGCACTTGTGCCTATGCATCGTCGCGCTTGTATTCGGCAATAAAAAAAGAGAGGAATGCAGATAGCCCCGCCGCCTATACCAAGAAGTCCGGAAAAAAAACCTATGGCAAGACCAAGAAGACGAAAAACTCCCTTTTTAATTTTTACATGAACAGGCAGGATATTTCTTGTCAAGTCAAAAAAGATATCCAAAGAAATAAACAGTAGAAAAAATCCAAAGGAAAGACTAAGTATTTTGCTACTGGTTACGCTCATCAGCAATGCTCCAGTAGTCACGCCAATTACAGCGAAGGGAACCATAATTTTTATAATAGGCCAGATAACGTTACCTTTTTTTAAGTGAGAATATGCATTTACCGTAGAGGTGCATATCATTATTGCAAGAGAAGTTCCTATGGCAAAATGCATTAGGTATTCTCCTGGAATTCCAAAACAAACCAGTAAAATAAATAGTCCTGGGATGACAACAATTCCTCCACCTATCCCCAACATACCAGATAAAATTCCGCAAATTACTCCCAATAAAGAAAAAGAAAGAAAGGCAAATACAATGTGAGAAAGACTGCAATGTTCCATAAAAACCTATATTTATTATTAGTTTTCTACTTTATTTATCTCTAACATTTATTCTGTTTTTGCTTAATATATTATTGGTGAACTTGTTTTCTCTTTAATTTCAACTAATAAAATAAGAAATATGAATAGTTTTTTTGAACCTAAGTTTGCCTCAATAGCAGTCTTTATTGTTGCTTATTTGTTTTTTATAGTATTTTCGCGTACAAGAGCTTTGGTTGCAGTTATTGGAGCGGCTCTGTTAATAGTTACAGGAACAATTTCTCCAATAAGAGCTTTTTGGGTAATTAACTGGAATGTAATGGGTATCTTTGTTGGCATGCTGGCAGTAGCTGATATTTTTATGAGAAGCCGCGTTCCAGCTTTTTTAGCTCAAACAATTGTCAATCACTCAACAAATACATGCTGGGCAATTCTTCTCATTTGCTTAATGACAGGTTTTATCTCAGCTTTTGTAGAAAATGTTGCTACTGTTTTAATTGTAGCTCCGATTGCCTTATCATTGGCAAGAAAGCTGAATATTAACCCAACCAAGATGATGTTTTCCATTGCAATTTCAAGCAACCTTCAAGGTGCGGCAACGCTTATAGGTGACCCGCCGAGTATGCTTTTAGGAGGTTTTGCGAAAATGGATTTCGGAAACTTCTTTTTTTACTATGGAAAACCAAGTATTTTTTTTGCAGTAGAATTGGGAGCGCTGTTCTCTTTTTTTGTTTTATATCTTGTTTTCAGAAAACTCAAAGAGAAAAATAATCTAGTTGAGACAGAAAAAATTACATCCTTAATGCCAACATATATTTTATTGGCTCTCATTATTTTACTGACCATTTCTTCATTTTTAAACTCCTCTTCCAATTGTGCTGCCGGAACTCTTTGTATGATTTTTGGTTTTATTGCGCTACTTTGGGAGAAGGTAAAAAATCGTGGAGATATTTTCCAGATCATCAAATTTCTTGATTGGGAAACTACTTTTTTTCTGATAGGAGTCTTTGTGTTAGTAGGCGGAATCACCATTACTGGCTGGATAGAAAACGTTTCCGATTTTCTTGCTGTTTTAGTAGGAAATAATGTCTTTTGGGGATATACTATGCTTGTTTTTACTGCAGTAATACTATCGGCATTTATTGACAATGTTCCTTTTCTTGCTGCAATGTTGCCTGTGGCGATTACAATGTCTGAAAAACTTGGTATCAATCAGTCTCTTTTAATGTTTGGTCTTTTAATTGGTGCTAGTCTTGGCGGGAATATTACACCAATAGGTGCTTCTGCCAATATTGTGGCTTGCGGTCTTCTGAAAAAGGAAGGATATCCCGTAAAGTTCGGTGAATTTGTTAATTTGGGATTGCCATTTACTTTGATAGCAGTTTTTGTCGCTTACGTATTTGTCTGGGTTATTTGGTCTTGATTAAGACCGAAGCGTACTGTAACGATTTATTTCTGAAATTCTAATTAATCGAAGATGTACCTCTTAGGATGCTATTAAAGAAGCTTGATTTTTCTTTGCTCATTGCTATTTTTATTCATGTTTTTTGCCCGGTGGTGTAACGGTAGCACAAGTGCCTCTGGAGCATTTTGTCGAGGTTCAAATCCTTGCCGGGCAGCCATGTTTTATTTGGTTTTTCCTGAAGCTGTCAAGAATGAAAACAATTAAAATAATTTTCGTAAAAACCTTACCACTATTATTACGGAGCAAGCGCTGAGTTTAGACACTATGCATTATTGTCTTATGTGATTTTAACCACGTCTACAGACGTCAATTATCATCCGCTAAATATTCTGAAAATCAGGTTGAATATTTTTGTCTGCAAACAAAATTAATGTAGAAATTTTATAATTATTCTAACAACAGGTTTGAGTTTATGTTGTCTAATATACTTGAAAACAGTTTGAGTTTAGGAACAGTTGCTTCCCCCTTCTATGCGTTTCAGCAATGCGACACTTTAGCGAAAAGCATCGTGATAATATTGTGTTTTATGTCAGTATATGCCTGGTCAGTAATGGTAGATAAATTCCGTTATCTTTCCAAAACACTCAAAACATCTATGGAATTCAAAGCTATTTTCAGGGATGCGAAATATCCTCTTTTAATTTATACTGAAGGTAAAAAAGAAAATGGCCCACTGGGAGACCTATACAGAAGAGCTTCAAGAGAATTGATAGACTTTTATAATATGCGCGAAGAAAATGCAGCCCAGTACGGAAGCAAGGCTTTTCCTTCTCAAAAACTCTCTTTTGGTCAGTTGGAAACTATCAGAACCATTTTGGAACAGGGGGTTTCTGATAAGATATTTGATTTAGAATCAAGAATGAGTTTTCTTGCTACTGCTATAAGTATAAGTCCGTTGATGGGGCTTTTTGGTACTGTGTGGGGGATAATGATGTCTTTCGTGTCAATGGCTATTATTGGCAAAGCGGATATCCCGACTATGGCGCCTGGAGTAAGTAGCGCGTTGCTTACAACTGTTTTGGGGCTAACTGTTGCCATGCCTTCACTCATAGGGTACAATATTTTGTCTAATTACATAAGACAAATAACCAGCTGTATGGATAATTTTGTTGAAGATTTTATGGCAAAGCTAAAGCTGGAACACAGTTGAATTAGAGATTTTTTATAATATGCGAAGGGCTAGACATAACTCACAGCTTGCCGCAATCAGGAGTATAGATCTGACTAACCTGATCGATGTGGCTTTTACTCTGCTTATCGTTTTTATGATAACAATTCCATTAGTCGAGTATAATGTGAATGTTAATCCTCCGGAAATGAATGCCGAGCCTATGGAAAGCAAAGAGGAGAGCATTTATGTAAATCTTGACAGCAAGAACCGGATTTTTTTTCAAGACAAGTTGGTCAGCGAGAAAACACTTGGCGACAGAGTATCTGAAGCTATTAATAAAAAATCTAATACTGTTATATTCCTGAGGGCCGATGGAACTTGTGCTTACAACGAGGTAATGCAGGTAATGAAAGTAATTAAATCTGCCGGTGCCAGAAATATTTCGCTTATTACCTTGAAGGAAGAATAGTCATAGTCGCGGAATTAGCTTTTGGTTGAATAAAATTCATGGTTTTGACAATGGAAGGGTTTTTTAGAGGCTGTCTGTCGTCTGCTCTAAAGCTTCTATAGCTTCCGACGGGTTGTAATTCCATTTTTACTTCAAGGCGCATCTCGCTGCAGAAGACGCAGACTCTGGCAACATTAGAGCCCAATCCAAAATACCAGATAAACTGCGTTCTAAAAACTTTCCGTATTTACTATATAATTTTTTTAACAACGGTTGTACTTGATTTGAAAACAAGTTCCGTTATTTTTTGCCCTTTTCACGTATACAGTTAGGCTACGCCGTGACAGTCGAACTGCCCCTATCTGATTTGCAAAAAGCTCAATTCCCTGAAAAAAAACATCGGGTCTATTGATTTTACATGGTAACTCTATATTTTTACAGCAATTCGTAAAACAATTATGTGACATGCCGCGCGAAGATACTTTTCGCGCGGTATGTCTGAAATGTTAAATGAAGTAGGTTTTTCATGCAAAACCAGGATTTAATAGTTCCCAAATTAAAAATATCTGAAAAAACTCTGTTTATTTCCGCATTCCCTGTAACCGATCTTAACGCATCCGCAATAAGCAAAGTATACAATGAAATTTTACATTTTATAAAAACAAAACAATTCCAAAACGCAGTTATTGATTTAGCGGGAATAACACAACAGCAGGGAAAAGCAATAGCTTTTCTTGATGCTAGTGTTTCTCTGTTCATGAAGCACAAAATAACTGTTAATATAACCAACACACCACCTGAAGTGGATAGTGTCCTAAAAGAGTTGGGATTTGTGCAAACAAGCAAAGAAGTTTTTATAAGGCGTAGAAAATTGAAAAGCGAATCTATTTTCCTCACAACTGGTGAAGCTTCTTTGAAGTTCTATGAAGATATAAAGTCCTTTCTCGGATTTATCGGCGAAATATGTTCAGCTCTTTTTTATTCGGTATTGCATCCAAGAAAAATACAATGGCAAGAAGCTCTTTATTATATGGATAGAACTGGAGCTGACGGAGTTCCAATAGTTTTTTTGGTGTGTTTTCTTATGGGATGTATTCTTGCATATCAAGGAGCTGTCCAGATGGGAAAATTCGGACTTTCAATATTCGTGTCGGATCTTGTCGGATTGGCCATAATTAAAGAGTTATCAGCACTTATGGTGTCAATGGTTTGCATAGGTCGCGCCGGGTCAGCGTTTGCCGCTGAAATAGGAACAATGCAAGTCTCAGAGGAAATTGATGCAATGGAAACCATGGGTTTAAGAACTTCCAGATTCCTTGTAATACCTAAAATAATAGCTCTCGCTGTTGTAATGCCTCTCCTTACTATAGTAGGCGACGTGGCTGGAATCCTGGGGGGAACTCTTGTTGGCGTAGCAAAAACAGGAGTAACTTTTCAGCAGTATTACGAAAGAACAATAACTGCAATAGGCTTTCAAAACGTAATGGAAGGAGTTACAAAAAGTATAGTATTTGCAATACTGATAGCATGTGTAGGCTGCCTGAGAGGATATGAAGCAGAACGAGACGCAAAAGGGGTTGGAAAAGCGGCAACATCTTCAGTAGTGAGCGGAGTTTTCCTTATAGTGGTTGCAGACGGAATATTAACTATGATTTTTAATTAACACTGATATCTGGAAACATTTAAAAGTAGAGACGCAATATTTTGCGTCTCTACAACAAATAAGATGGTCTGATTAGTTCATGGATAACGAACATATAATAGAAGTTACAGATTTGACAGTAGGTTATGGAGCAAACATAATCCTGGAAAACATTAAGTTTTTTGTCAAGAAAGGCGAGATTTTTGCTATCCTGGGAGGATCGGGCAGCGGGAAAAGTACTATCATAAAAAATCTTACAGGATTAAACAAACCTATAAATGGAACTATTATAATAGATGGGGTAGATACCGTTAATATAGAAGAAGAAGAACTTGTTAAGTTAAGGCGGAACTATGGCGTTTTGTATCAATCAGGTGCGCTGTTTAGTTCCCTAACGCTTGAAGAAAATATAACATTACCTTTACTAGAGTATTCAGATTATCCGAAAGATATTATCTACTCAATAGCAAAAGTAAAACTGAATATGGTAGACCTCAGCGGATATGAAAAATACATGCCCTATGAGCTTAGCGGAGGTATGAAAAAACGAGCTGCTTTAGCCAGAGCTATGGCTTTAGATCCAAAAATATTATTTCTCGACGAGCCTTCTGCAGGTCTTGATCCTATAAATTCCGCAAAGCTCGATGATCTTATTTTAAAACTTAATTGCATCACAGGAATTACAATAGTAGTAGTAACTCATGAACTTGAAAGCATTTTTACTGTTGCAGACAGGGTTATAATAGTAGATAAAAAAACAAAAAGTATACTTGATGAGGGCAGTCCTGCACAACTAAGAGGAGATAGTAAGAACGAATGGGTGAGAAACTTCTTAAATAGAAAATATCTGAGGACTTAAACATGTCAAACGTGGCAAACAAATATAAACTTGGTATCTTCGTATTTGCAGCAATACTAACTCTTATTATCATAGCCATCCTGCTTGGTTCATTTCATGTTTTCAAAAAAAATATTGAGTGCATGACAGTTGTAAATTCTTCGGTTCAAGGGCTTTCTAATGGGGCAAAAGTAAAATATAACGGGGTTACAATAGGACAGGTTTCTGAAATAAAAATATCTCCGAATGGTAACTATGTCTACATATACATGTCACTTGCCCCTGAAATTATAGTATCGTCAGACAATCGCGACCCAATAGCTACATTCACAGAATTTATTAAAAGTGAGATAAAAAATGGTTTATGCTGTCAATTGAGATACGAAGGTATTACCGGTATTCTGTATCAGGAAATAAAATTTTTCGCGCCTGAAATACCTAGAATTCCAATACCAGAGTTACCAGCGAAGCACCCTCTTTGTATTCCTTCGACGCCGCCAGTTTTGCTGGGAGACATTATAACTAAAATTAATAATTCTTTGGAAAAACTCTCAAAAATTGATGAAATATTTATTAGAGTAATTCAGACAGTAGACACTGTTAATAAATATCTTGAAGGCCCGCAGTTAAATTTATTTATACAAGAAACAGCAAAAATCTCAAAAAATATTGGAGATATATCTCAACGTTTTAACGAAACTCTGACAAAAGATAAACTGGAACATATTACTAAAGATTTGTATGAAATATTAGATGAGATAAAAAAATTTTCTATAAAACTTAACAGAGAACTGGACGATGCAAAACTACCAGAAACAATGGCTGATGCCAGAAAAGTCATGAACAATACAAATGCAAAGCTGGATGAGGTTACAAATTCTGTTAAAGCGTCAGCTGAAAGCTTGAAAGAATTAACAGATACACTAAATAAAAAACCTGATTCTATCATTTGGGGAAAAGATTACTACAAAGTGGTTCCTTCTCGGTAATATCTTGCTTTTTCTTGAATTAAGTAAAAATTAAAAAGCCATATACCTTCGTTAGATTGACGGTATATGACTTGTTTAATGAGTTACTTTTATTTTGTTGATTTAGTTGCCTTTTTGGCTTTTTTAGTTACACGCTTTTCTTTTAGAGACTTTTTAGGCGCCTTTTTTGTGCATTTCTTGGCATCATGACATTTTGTCATAATTTTCTCCTTTTGTTTGTTGTTAGTATCAAATTGCTTCCCATAAGAAGCAAGTGCCTTATAAATCAACAAAATATAGATATAACGATTAAGATCAAAATTAAATTTATACAATATTCTAGTATATATTTGTTTATAAGTAAAGTACATTATTTTTAATTTTATCGTATCTCAAAAAAGAATTCAAGAGAGAAATTATGCTGAAAGAAGTTAAAAGAATCCATAGCCAAAAGTGCTTACACATCGAAATTGATCGAGAATTTCATATAGGTTAACGCATCAACATGTGATATGAAACATGCCTATTACGGCACTATCTTTAGTTTCATTCCATTCTTTTATGGCTTGAGGTGTAGGGAATTGTTTAACATGACATTTGTTTTCCAAGAAGAATCTATTGGCTTCGTCTGAGAGTTCAACGTATCCATTTTGTCCGGTCCCGATTATCAATTGTTCTGCTCCTTTTTCGAATATGTATTCAGCTTCTTTAAAAGAAATCTTATGCGAAGTTCCGTACTTTTCTTTGGACAATTTCTTTTTTCGTTTTTTTACTTTGCCGTTTAAACGAATAATTATATCGTGTTCATATAGTTTTCCAGACACCGTAATACTGCCAAACCCCGTTTTGTCTATATGCGGTTTCATTGCCTCATCCTATATATTTCTACTTCAATTTAAAAAAATTATAAGTCGTTTATATCTTAACCAACTTATAATTTAATTACAAGATTTGCACTTCATTCTTGAATGTGTCTATATTATAAAAAATAAAGCTCCTTATATAAAAAGGAAGCTTGAAATTGAACTGAAGTGCGAAATGCCTTTTCGTGCAGGGGGGGCAATAGTAGAATATCAGAATGAAACCGATATCGTGTTAGTGGTAAAAAAAACATGAATAAATCTCAAAGGAATAATTTACAAACAACAAACTTACTTTCAGGACTATGCTTGATTTTAACTTTGTTTATTATTATTTACATCCTCCAACTTGGAATCATGCCGCTGGTAAGCCAAGATGAAGTAAGATATGCCGAGATAGCTAGAGAGATGATATCCTCAGGAAATTGGGTAGTTCCGCATCTTAATGGAATTAATTACTTTGAAAAACCTATTCTTGGACATTGGCTAAATGCTGTATCAGAACTTATTTTCGGCGGCAGCAACTTTGCAGTAAGATTTTCTTCTGCGTTCTGTACAGGCGCGTCGGCAATTTTTATGTTTTTTTTCCTGAGAAAGTTTTCTCAAGAAAAAAGAATAGTGATTCTCGCTCCCGTGATATTTCTTACCTCTGGCTTGGTACTGGCGATAGGAACTTTTTCTGTCCTTGATTCTCAAACCTCTTTTTTTCTTACAGCCGCAATGATTTCTTTTTATGCAGCATATTGTTCAAAAAAGATAATACCGCAAATTCTATGGCTTGTTTTGTGCGGAGTATTTACAGGGTTAGGATTTCTTACGAAAGGTTTTCTGGTTTTTGTTATATTGGTAATATCAATTGCCCCCTTTCTAATATGGGAGAAAAAATGGAAAAAACTCTTTACAATGCCATGGATCCCCATTACAGCAGCTACTGTTACTATTCTGCCATGGGGAATAAAAATTCACTATCAGGCTTCTGATTTCTGGCCATATTTTATAGGTATGGAACATTACGGCAGGTTCATGCATGCCAGTAAGTATGCGGGAGCTTTGCATCCTGAACCATTCTGGTTTTTTATACCTATTTTGCTTGTGGGAGCATTGCCATGGTTTTTTCATCTGCCCGCGATTGTAATAGGACTCAAAGATAAAAATCTTTTTTCTAAGCCGTTAATCAGGTATTGTGTTATATGGGCACTGTTCCCGTTTATTTTCTTTTCAGCATCTTCCGGGAAACTGGCAACTTACATTTTACCTTGTTTCCCACCTCTTGCAGTATTAATCGCATATGGTTTATATAATGCTCTTGATAAATTTAAAAAAGAAAAGTTATTCAATACTACAAATCTGATAGTTGGATACTTCTTGATAACAATACTAGCAGCAGCAGTAACTTATGTAATTATAAGTAGTTTTCTTAATATCCCTAAACTGTGGAATTTAAAACAATTGCCCGTAGGAATAATAGCAATTTTTTTCTGGGCTGTGCTATTGTTCTTTATCAAACGCGCTTCATCCCTTTTGAATAAATTTATGCTTTTTGCGTTAGCCCCGATTCTTGCCATGAGCATGAAATCTTATCTTACACCTGAATCGGTACTTACCAATATAGCACACGGAGATTTTATAAATGGACAATCCAAATATATAACAAGAGATACAGCAGTAATGGCTTATCAAGACATAATGGGAGCAGTTTGCTGGTACCTAAAAAGAGATGATATCTATATCTATGGAAAGCCCGGAGAACTCGAATACTCTTTAAAACAGCCTGAATTTCAATCAAGATTTATAAGTAAAGAAAAAGCCGCAGTTTTTATAAATGAAAAAAGAAATAATAATGGTGGAATTGCAATCTTTTTGAGAACAAAGAATCGCAAAGATATACCAATTGCTTCAGATATAGATGCAACCAAGGATAAAACAATGTTTTCAAAATTTAATCCAAAACAGTAAATGAACTTATCAATTTCTCTACGAACCACGAACCACGCCTGCCCGAACGAGTCGGAGACGGCCAGGGAACCACGAACTACTACCGCACTGCTGTTGATTGTACTATTTTTCATAGTTGCTTATATAATCCAGCTTGGGGTAATGCCTTTAATAAGCCCGGACGAGCCCAGATATGCCGAAATACCACGAGAAATGATAATTTCAGGAAATTGGATAGTACCACAGTTTAATGGAATTGATTATTTTCAAAAACCCGTTTTAGGGTATTGGCTCACCGCTGTATCTGAACTTCTTTTTGGATATAACAACTTTGCTGTACGATTCCCATCTGCCTTATGCACAGGATTAACAGCGTTGTTAATCTATTTTTTTGCACGAAGATTTTTTGGGAATAAAACAATTGCCCTCCTTTCCGCTTTGATATTTTTAAGCTTCGGAATGGTATTCGGAATCGGCAGTTATGCTGTACTAGATTCTCAAACATCCTTTTTCCTCGCAGGCAGCTTTATAGCGTTCTACTTTGCTTATCAATCAGCATTAACCTTGATTCGCTTAGTTTTCCTTGTAGTGTGCGGGTTTTCTGCCGGACTTTGCTTTATGGTAAAAGGCTTTCTTGCATTTGCAGTATTAGCAGCCGCAGTCGCTCCTTTTTTAATATGGGAAAAACAGTGGAAAAAGCTTTTTACAATGCCGTGGATTCCTCTTTTATCAGCAATAACGATCTGTATCCCATGGGGGATAAAAATATGGTATAAGGCTCCTGACTTCTGGCCGTACTTCATAATAGTTGAACATTACAATAGATTTTTTAATGCCGGAAGCTTCGGTACAGATCTGCATCCTGAACCATTCTGGTTTTTTATCCCGATTGTAATTGCAGGAATGCTACCGTGGACAATTCATCTACCGTCTGCTATTTTAGGACTAAAAAACAAGCCAGTTTTAAACGATACGCTTATTCGTTACTCTCTTTCATGGCTAATATTTCCATTTTTTTTCTTTTCCGTATCTTCCGGAAAGTTGGCTACTTACGTCCTACCCTGTTTTCCACCGCTTGCAGTGTTAATTGCCTACGGACTACATAAGTGCTTAATAGAAAAAGAAAAAGTTGAGGTTTTTAATATAACGAATCTCTTGCTTATATACATACTTATAGCTGGCATTATCGTTGCTACTGGATATGTGACGATTAGCAGATTTATTCAAATCCCGCATCTTTGGAATCTTACTCAGTTGGGTTATGCTTTAGGAATCTTTGCATTTATGATAACCATGTTATTTTTTTCTTTAAGAACAACAAACCCAACAAAGAAAATTCTGCTTTTCATATTTGCTCCCTTGCTTGCATTTGGATTCAAATCTTCAATCATCCCGAAAAATGCCTTAAGCTCTAAAGAACAGGGTAGTTTTGTTCTTAAACAATCCAAATATATAACTCCGGACACAATCGTCATAGCCTACCCAAACATGATGCATGCCGTAAGTTGGTATCTGAAAAGAAATGATATCATCATATACGGCGGAGACGGCGGAGAACTTGAATATTGGATTAAACAGCTAAAATATCGGGATAAATATATAGCTGCAAAGCAGGAACTTCAGAAATTCATCGATGAAAATAAAAACAAAAAAGATGGAATATCTTTCTTCATGCGCGGCGATTTTAGGGAAGACATCCCAGCTTCCGGTATAGAAGATTATCAGGACAGTATGATGTTCTCAAAATTTAATTGGAGTGGACAATGAAGCAGGAAAGCACTATTTGAAGATATTGAAGAAACAACGAACTCTCTAAAAATCACAAAAACACAGAAAATATTGTCCAAAAATCAACAAATATTTAACAGACTATCAAAACGCATCGAAGATTTGGAAAAAGAAATTATCAGAGAAAATGAAAAGTATACGTAATATCTATATTACTCTTTCGAAACTTTTTCATCCAGACACTGAAACTGATCCTGTACTCAAAATACAAAAAGAAGAAATAATGAAAAGGGTAACCACCGCCTACAAACAAAAGGATCTTACTACTTTATTAAAACTTGAAATGGAATGGGGTTATAAAGAGAAAGAACATCTTGAAAAACTTACTGAAGACAAATTTGAAATATATATATCAGTACTGAAAGAACAGATTGCGGAATTTGAAGTTCAAAAATATAACCTCTATATGCATCCCAAAACTGATGAAATTTCAGAATTTGTAACATACCCTGAAAATATTGCTCGGATTCTCATTTCACAGAAAGCAGGAAAGATTAAGAAGGAAAATGAGGATTTATTATCTAATATTGCCAAACTGGAAAAATCTAACCCTAAAAAACAAATTACTGATTTTGTAACCGAGTTTCTAGAAAAACAAAATTACTTCAGCAGAAATATCCTAAATGCAATTATGAATATGCCGATCCCGGGAAAACAAAAAAACCCGTACAAGTATCGATAAAATTATAGCCTTGAATTTTAAATCAATCTAATAGTGGATATTTGTAGCATTGCGGATCAGCTCAAGGAAATCTTGTTTGGGTAAAAATTGCGTCTGTAGTTCCGCTGCTTCGTTTCTAGGATACAATTTCTGAGAAAGCTTTTATTATTTCGGGAATTAGTTTATGAATATTTCCCATTACTGAGTTAAGAGTATCTACGACCTCTTTGTGGCTAAGCGGCTGGTTGGTTATTCCTGCGCAGTAATTTGTAATACAGGATATTCCTGCGACCTTCATTCCCATTGAGTTAGCTACTATAGCTTCAGGAACTGTGGACATTCCTATTGCATCGGCGCTGATCTGTTTGAAATATCTTATTTCAGCGGGAGTTTCATAACTTGGCCCCGAACATCCAAGGTAAATTCCTTTAACGAGTTTTATTCCAACTTCTTTACCAGCATTTTCTATAGCATTAATAAGGTCTTTATTGTAAATATTACTCATATCGGGGAAACGTGGACCAAGATCTTCGTAGTGCGGACCAATTAGCGGATTGCTTCCCATATAGTTAATATGGTCGGTTATAATCATCAGATTTCCTGGTTTATGGGTTATTCCGCCTGCAGCATTACTCAGAAAAAATATTGATGCGCCAAATTGTTTTGCTATATATGCAGGCAAAATGACCGGAGTCCATCCTTCTCCTTCATAGAAATGCCTTCTTCCTTGAAATACAAAGAATTCCTTGTTATTAAAATTGACAAGAGAAAGTTTTCCCGCATGTCCTACAACTCCGGCTTTACCGAATCCGGTTATCTCGTCGTATGAGACTTCTTTTTTGATATTAAAAACTTTTATCGCATCACCCCACCCTGACCCCAATACAAATGCACCAAAAGGTTTTGCGTCGGGAAAATACTTCTTTACATCATTTGTTGTTGTTTTAAGGACTTGCAGATTAATTAACATAGGATTGTTCACTTTTTTCTACGCATATTTAGTAAAGTTAATCTAATAATTCTTTTGCCAGTTTGTCATATTGATCTATAGCCAGCCTTACAAATTTTCTGTGATTTACATAATTTGAATAATAAAAACTGCCTTTAAATCCGGCTATTATTATGTCTCTTAACTGTTTTGGAGTAATAGAAAAATTTTCAACTATGAGAGAAAGTTCTTTTATCACGTTTGTATGCGATACTAACCTGTTATCAGTACAAATCGAGACTGATAATCTTTTATCAATCATTTTTTTGACAGGGTGGTTTTTAATGTCATTCTTCAATTCTGGAATCGTTTGAAGATTACTGGTCGGACAGACTTCTATTGATATTCGTCTGCTTGCTATATAATTCGCAAGTTCGTCTGAAAACTGCTCAGGATTGATTATGTCAGTATCTTTTATTTCTTCATGATCAAATAGAGAAGTTCCATGTCCTATTCTGTTTGCATGACATTCGGTTATTGCCTGGAATATTGATTCAGCTCCATATGCTTCTCCAGCATGAACTGTTTTGCCCATAAAATTTTTATGAACATAGTCGTAAGCTTCTTTCTGATATATCGGAGGATATCCGGCCTCTTCTCCTGCAAGGTCAAATCCAACTATAGGATATCCGTGTTCATTTTTCATTTTTATAGCGGCTCTGGCAAGTTCCATGGAGGCTATTTTGAATATTTCTTTTCTTGGCGCAAAATTTAATGTTTTTATCAGATCATGATAATATGATGAAAAATATTCGTTAAAACACCTCATTGCGCAAACAATTACGCCATACTTAAATGGAATATCTTCTCCAGTTTTTACTCTTTCATTTTGAGAATGTTCTTTTCTTGCTTTTTCCAGACCTTTGCTTACAGCACCTATAATTTGGGATAATGTTAATTTTCTATTAATATGTAACTGTGGAGCAAATCTTACCTCAAGATAGCGAACATTTTCATTGATATTATCTAATGCCAGTTCATAGGCTATTCTTTCGAGATTTTCTTCCTTTTGCATAACAGCGCATGTATATGAAAACCCTTTAAGATATTCACCGAGATTTGCGTAGTTTTCTTTAAAAACCAGCTCGTTCAGCCCGGCTTCTTCATAAGAGGGAAGCTGAACGTTTTCTTTTTTTGCAAGTTCTATTAACGTTGATAGCCTTAAGGAGCCGTCAAGATGCACATGCAAATCCGTTTTTGGTATTTCTCTCAGAAATTTTTCCATTTTCCTATCCATGACATTTCCTTTGTAAGTAAAAAATTCTTATTAAAGATAATTTCACAAACGAAAAATTAAACTACTTCTTCGTAAATATATATTGTAGATAATTCTGCTAATCAAGGCCTTCATATAGAAAGTCTAACTTAAAAACTCTGAAAGCTTTGGGCATTATTTTCTCATTAAGCAGTTCCTTGGATATTACTTCAGTTATGAATTGCTAATTGATATTTTGCAGTTTATAATATAACAAGTTAACATTTAAAAACTATCAAATCAGTAGTAATAGTCATACTTTCCCTCATGAGAGTCAAAGCATCAACTAGATTTTATTCTTTGTTCAAAAAGTATTAAAGATAAGAAATTTTGAAATTCCCGATGTGAAATTTTAAAATTGGAGCCATAATGAATTTGACAGTCAGGAATTCTAATGCGATCAAGGTATATACAAACATGGGATTTGAACTTGAAGGTATAAAAATTCCCCTGAAACTAAAATCATAAATTGGCAATCATAAATCCGAAATTTTTATTATGCAATATAGTATAGATATTTTAGAATATCTTAATCCTTCTCAACGGCAGGCTGTCGAAACTATTAATGGTCCTATCCTTGTTCTTGCCGGAGCTGGTACGGGCAAAACCAAGGTTATAACTCACAGAATAGCCAATTTGATGAAAAATTGGGTATCTGTTGAAAACATTCTTGGACTTACTTTTACTAACAAGGCTGCGAAAGAAATGAAGGAAAGGATTCGCTTTCTTGTTGATTCTAATTCTGCATCGAAAATTTTCCTTGGTACTTTTCACTCATTCTGTATGCGCGTGCTGCGTGCTGAAATAGAATCAACAAAACTTCACAGAGGTTTTGCTATTGCTGATGAACTTGATCAGAAGGGAATGATGAAGCAGGCTATTGCCGAGCTTAAGATGAGGGAAGAAGATTCTAATGTAGCTCTTTTTGCATCAATGATTGGCAGGGCCAAACAAGAACTTAAATCATGGGAAAAGTGTAAAACCGAAGCCAGAACTTATATCGAAAATATTGTAGCAAAAGTTTACGAGAAATACCAGGAAATGCTTATATCTCAGAATATGCTGGATTTTGATGATATTCTGAACTATACCGTTGAAGTATGGGAAAATAATCCTAAAATTTTAGTCAAGTACCAGGAGCAGTATAAATATATTCTGATAGATGAATTTCAGGATACTAATTATGCACAATTCAGACTGATACAATTGCTAACAGACAAATATAGAAATATCTGTGTTGTAGGTGATGATGACCAGAGTATTTACGGCTGGCGCGGCGCTAAAATAGATAATATTTTGAATTTTCCGAATATATATTCTGATACAGTAGTTATTAAGCTTGAACAGAATTACAGATCTACAAACAATATTCTGAATGCAGCGAATGTTTTTATTTCTGGAAATAAGCACCGGCATAATAAAAAATTGTGGTCCGATAATGGCGAAGGCAGCAAGATAAAAACAGCATCTCTTCACAATGATGCTAGTGAAGCCATTTTTGTTTCAAATCAAATCAAGAAATTGCTATATGAAAACTATGATATCAAATACAATGATGTTGCGATCCTCTATAGATCAAATCATCAGTCGCGCCTTTTTGAGCAGCAACTCAGACAAGATAGAATTCCATATAAAATAGTAGGGGTTAAATCTTTTTATGAAAGGAAAGAAATTCGTGATGCCATAGCCTATTTGAAAATTATAGCAAACCCTAAAGATGATCAGAGTTTGCTTAGAATTCTTGGTGTGCCGTCACGAAATCTTGGTCAGAAGTTTATTGAATCTGTAAGGGAGAGGCAGTTACATGGAGCTTCTATGTTAGATGTGTTTGCAGATACGAGTTTTCTTGGCACTCTAACTCTAAAACAGGCTGCGTCTGTAGAATTTTTTTCCGATACCATAGAAAAGTGGCGAAAAGAATTTTCTAAAACTGGCGACCTTGCAGAAAAAACAAAAAATTATCTTATAGAAATCGGATTCCTGAATTGCTTCCAAAAGCTCTATAAAAACATAGATGAGGCAGAAGACAGAAAAGAGAATGTTTTGGAGTTTATAAATGCTATTGCTGAATTTGAACATAGTAGCGATCAAAATGTCCCAATATTAGAAGAGTATCTTGAGACTTTTTGCCTTTCCGATGCCAACGATGATGTGGATGGTGATAAAAACAATGACTCCGTAACGCTTTTAACAGTTCATTCAGCAAAAGGTCTTGAGTTTAAGTGTGTTTTCATTGTAGGAATGGAGCAGAATCTTTTTCCCCACGCAAGGTCTTTAGATGAAAGGAATATAGATGAAGAAAGACGACTTTTCTATGTGGCTATTACAAGAGCGAAAACTCACCTTTTTCTGACAAATTCAAAAAGCCGATATCAGTATGGTAAGTCGTGTTATCAGATTCCTTCTGAGTTTTTGTCAGAATTACCAGGAGAGCTTATAGATGATCTTTCTGCGTATGAATATAACCCGGTCGCCCACGATATTGTAAGCAATGCATTTGCTAATTTTTATAAACAGTTTAAGAGAAATGGCGAAAAAATAGAGAATTAATTATGGCTGTAAACCTACATTGGTTTGCATATTGTCGGACTCATCTGCACTTTGAGGTCTATCTGCGTTAAGCGCAGCACTAGTTTGTTCTACATTCATGCGATTGTTATACCATACATCACTTCCAGCGGCACGGTTAGTATCATCCTGCTCAGATGGTTTCGTGAAAAGATTGCACCCTGAAATTCCGATTAAAACAAAACCAAAGATTAATAAAATTCTTACCAACGGCATATACTACCCCCTTAATATTATTTAGTTCTATACATAGTAACATTCTTATATATTTTAGCCTATTCCCCGTATTCCTAACAGCAAGAAGTAAGTTAAATATTCTGCTTTTTTGTATTATTATAGCATTATGATCCTGTGCAGCTACAATTGTTTTTCTGAATTGCTGATTTATAGTCCTTATAGTCAGGGTCCGGGATTGGAATTGATTTTATAAGTGTCTTGGTGTAATGATGTTGAGGGTTCTCGAATATATCAAATGTTTTACCATATTCTACTATTTTCCCGGCGTACATTACAGCAACCTTAGAACATATATGCCTAATGACAGCTAAATTATGAGAAATAAATAGTAATGACAACCCCATCTGTTTTTGTAAAGTTGAAATAAGATTGAGAATTTGGGCTTGAATAGAAACATCAAGTGCCGATAGAGGTTCATCTGCAACAAGTAATTTAGGCCTCAGAGCTAAAGCTCGAGCTATAGCTATTCTTTGTCGTTGGCCTCCTGAAAATTCATGAGGAAACTTATTTAGCACTCGAGCAGAAAGTCCTACAATATCCAACAAACGAATAACCTCGTCTGCTAGTTTGTTATTCTTAACAATAGCATGTTCTTTGAGCGGTTCAGCAATGATAGTTCTAACGGTCATTCTCGGATTTAAAGAAGCATATGGATCCTGAAATACAATTTGAAAATCTTTTCTGATTTTTCTGAGCTTATTTTCATACATGCCGCACAAATTTACGCCTTGAAACCAGACTTTTCCTGAAGTTATAGGAAGTAACCTCAATATACTCTTGGCAAAAGTAGACTTGCCGCATCCCGACTCCCCTACAAGCCCGATGGTTTCTCCGCTATTTATCGAAAGGGAAACTCCGTCAACTGCTTTTGTATACCCTACCTTCTTTTTGATAAATAACCCCTTGTATATAGGAAAATAAGTTCTTATATCTTCAGCTCTTAATAAAAAATTACTGTTAAAGTTGTCCATAGCTTTTACTTAATATTTTTTTGTAAAGCATTTATCTTGTCGGTATAAAAGGATCGAAACTCTGGCAACTTATTATTGAAATAATTTTTTGAATATCTGTCGTATATATACTGGCTGTTATTTTTAAGACTTTCCGCTACATCAGGCATACCTTTTCTGTTTAATAAATAAGAAATTCTAATATACTGAATAATGTTACTCAATATTTGTTCCTTATTATTTTGCTCAAAATAACTATTCCAATATGAATTAAGAAAGACATCTAAAGTCGTAAAACTGCTCATACCAGGGCATGCCTTTTTAATATTGTCAAATATAGCCTTTGCTTCTTCATATCTTCCATATAAATATAATTCAGGAATTATTTTGTTTGCAAAACTGAAATAGAAATTAGTATAGTCAGCGTTATTTTCGTCTATAACTTTATCCATAAAATAATTATTTATTATCGGAAAGACACTAAAATTAAGGCATGTCGTAAAGTCATTATACTCAAAATGATCAACAAGAAGTAATTTCCCATTTAGAACAGCAGCGGCCAGTGCCATATTAAGAGCACTACGGCATTCTCTGCTATCTTTTAAGACGGAGATGCCAACATAACCCCAGTAAATTGCTAAAGATGAATAAAGCCTCCAGTCTAATTTTCCAAACTTCTCATTTATCTCAACTATTTTTTCAGGCTCCAACCCAAATTCTTCTTTGAGCATTTTTTTTTTCAGAAATAGAATAAGGCTTTGCAATGATTTTGAGTCAGCAAGTTTAAACTCAACTTGTTGTGGTAATCTTCCTTCATTTTTGAAGAAAATATACAAATCTTCGATATCTTTATATTCTGAATTTCTTAATATTTCTGAAATACATTCTCCAGATAATTCTTTCTTGATAAACTCCTTATAATTTGAAGGGGTTTTTGCCATTAAATTCCAAAAATTTTGATCTTCTTGCGGATCATTACTTATAATTTTCTCCATATCCAAAGCTAACTGCGTTTTGTAGTACAAATTAGAAGAGTCATATTTATTTCCTATCTTATTTATATAAATCCAGGCCAATTCTTTGCAGAGTGAAGCATTTACGGGATTATACTGGAGAGCATCTCTGAGTAAATTTACGCCATTTTTTACCCATTGCCATTTTTTTCCAGGCTCAGTATAAATAATTGAAATATTATAAGCCATATTCCAAGCCAAAAAAGCAATAGCACCCGTAGATTTAGGTTGAAGCTTTAAAATCCAAGATGCCAGCTGTATCATCTCAAAATATTTTCCCTCATCCTGCAATGAGATTGCTTTCAGCCAAAGTATGTCTGCTACTATCCCGCGAAAACCTCCGAGCGCAATGGTAGTAAAAGAAACTACAGGAGGAACATCAGTCAAAGTAATGTTTGTTCCAATAAAATTTTTTTCTCTTATCTTATTGATATTTTGCTGCAAATATATAAGACAAAACAATGATAACAGAATAATTCCTATTAGGGAAAAAAGCTTTTTGCTGCTCACTTTTTCACAACCATTCCAAATTCACGTTTATTAAAAACATATATACCAATTCCCGAAATAATTAGAAACTGAATCAAAAAATATTTTTTGATAATTTCTATGATGATATCATTCTCGATCAACATTCCTGTAGAAACATATTCAGAGAGCTGAAACTCTTGAATTGGAGTAATTATCTTCAATAAAGTTTTACTGAGATTATATCCTATTTTTGACTGAATATTATCATTTTTCAGAAAAACTTCATTTCTTGATAAAATAAAATTACCAACGCTGCCAAATAGTAAATATGCAATTATGACGAATACAGCAACAGGAAGAGAAAATATACATCCCAAAGTACATCCTATTGCTGATACAAAAACAATTCCAAGAACCATAATCAATAAACACTTTAAATAGTTTTCGATAAACCCTGCATTTTTAATTTGTATCCTAGGGAATTCAGTTATTCTGAAAAAAACAGATTTATCTTTATCCAAATTATGGTATGTCAGTTTAATAATATTTTTTTCTTCTGACAAATCTTTCAATGAAATGTTCATTTCATATTCATTATTTGAAAGAAATGTCTCAGGTTTTTCGTTAAGATTAACTACTTTCCCGTTGTTGACCTGTAAACTCCATACTCCTTCTGTTTTAGGTCTATTTTGCCTTTCAAGTATATCAGGCGAACCTATATAAGGGATGAACTGAAAACTCGCATTGTCAAAATAGATTGTTTTTACAACTTCAAAGAAAAATGTTTTACTTTTTCCTGGCTTAACTTCGCCTCTTCTAGAGAGGATAGTATATATTATCTTTTTTCCAGTTTCTGCCCTTTCACTTTCGGAAAGAGTAGCATCTCTGGTTCTTGCGTTAAATTCTTCAAAAAATTCTTTACTCACCCCAGTTAGCCGACTTACATAACTTTTTCTACTCGTAAAAACCTTTTTACTTAATTCAGCTTTTTGGGGAATCGATAACGAGCTTTCGCTGGCATTGATCATTAAAAAAATAATGAGTGAAATTATCATGAGAAATAAAAAGTGAATTATAAAAACCCCTAGAAACCGGTTTAATAATATTCTGAACTTGGAAACAGGTTTTACTACCAGCATATGAATTTTATGGGATTCAATATCTCCAGCCATGATAGAACAGCCAGACCAAATGGATGAAATAAAAATTAAAATTGTACAGATGTCGAGAGAGTAAGTTATACGGATTTGGAACATGTCTACTAGATTGCTGCCGTCAAAAACTGTCAATGGTATGACAAAAGCAAAAATGCAGCTTAACAGCATGATGAGAATAAAAGAATGACTTTTTATTATAGTTATTATTGTTAGCCTAATTATGGCAAGGTCGTGATTCATATAAAGGATAACTCTTGTTATTCTTTCAAGTATTCAGCCATAGTATCGCTTTGCTTAACTTCAGCAAATTCTGAATTATCACCCCTGGCTTTTTCCATAGTTTTTACAAAATATTTTTCAAGCGACATATTGGGATTGTCAATGCTAAAATCCTCTATAAAGAGTTCTTCTTTCAGGTATCTCCGCAGTTTTTCAGTCTGCGTACCTTCCTGCCTTGGTATTGTAATAATATTTTTCTCATATATCTTCAGTAAATCTTCCAAACTTCCCTCAGCTACTATCCTTCCCTCATAAAGTATTATTATTCTGTCACATACTTCTTCTATATCACCCAAAAGATGACTACTGACAAGTACCGTTTTCTTTTTATTTTTAAGGAATTTTATGAGATTTTTCATTTCATTACAAGCTATCGGGTCTAAACTAGAAGTAGGTTCGTCAAGTATTAACAATTCAGGATTATTTATCAATGCCTGAGCCATTCCTATTCGCCTAGCCATACCCTTCGAAAACTCACCAACTAATCGTTTCCTGGCATACGACATCCCAATCATCTCCAAAAGCTCATCTGTTCGTTTTCTCACTTCTTTAACTGACAAATTAAAAAGGTGTCCAAAAAAGTTAAGAGTCTCTTCAGCTGACAAGAACTTGTAAAGGTACGTTTCCTCAGGCAAATAGCCTATTTTAGATTTAGTATTTATATCTTTAGTATTTTCTCCGAATATTTTTAACTCACCTGCAGTAGGATAAAGAAGGTTAAGTATTATCTTTATTGTAGTAGATTTTCCAGATCCGTTAGGCCCCAATAAGCCCACAACTTCTCCTCTATTAACTTCAAAAGAGATACCATTTACTGCTTTGACTTTTGGTCTATTCCAAAAATCCTTAAATATCTTAGTAAGGTTCTTGGCTGAAATTATAATATCTTCTTCTTGGAACATGAATTACTAGTTGTCAATTAAATGTTACTTAAATCCCAACACATCCTGCATATCATAATATCCTGGCTTTGCATCTCTTACATATCTGGCAGCTTTCAAAGCACCAACTGCAAAAGTTTCTCTCGTTGTAGCTTTGTGGGTCAATTCAATTCTTTCTCCATTTGTCGAGAAAATCACTGTATGTTCTCCTACTATGTCTCCGCACCTGACAGCATGCACACCTATCTGTTTTGCCGGTCGTTCCCCGGTTATTCCTTTTCTCCCATAACAGATATCTTTATTAATATCTATATTTCTGGCTTTGGCTAAAATATCAATGAGTTTTACTGCAGTTCCACTTGGTGCATCCTTCTTTTGATTATGATGTAATTCTATCAACTCTATATCATAACTCTCTCCTAAAATCTTAACCGCTTCTTCGGCTATATGAAATAACATATTAACGCCAATACTCATATTTGGAGTATACACTATTCTCCCCCCGGAATTGACAAGATTTTTGAGCTCCTGCTTTTGCCCTTCACTCAAGCCTGTGGTACCAATAACTATTCCAGCTCCATGCCTGATTGATTCTCTGGCATTACCTACAACATCGCTAATACTAAAATCTATAACTACATCTGCTTCATTAAGAGCTTGTTGTAGATTATCAGTTAACCTTATCCCGCTCGGCAATATTCCAGCTAACATAGCTGCATCAGTCCCTAAAAAAGGATTTTGCTTTGCTTCCACAGCCCCAACTAGCTTTAAATCAGGCGAGGTTAAAATATTTTTTATAATTAATCTCCCCATTCTCCCGGCAGCACCAACGACAACAATATTAATCACTAATTTACAACTCCTTACAGTACAGTTATTAAAACCTTTACGTGCAAAATAAAGAACTATTACCGTCAGTTATGTCTCTTATAATGTCTTATTATTGGGGCTGCAGTACTTATTTCTACATCAAATAAAACTGGAGATATTACAGTTGTTTTCGCATTGACACAAACTAATGTATAGGTATCATTTAATGTGCCTTTTAACATTTGACGAACTAGTATTTCATTATTAGCTGTTTGTATGATACATACCTCACCGATTAGGGGACTTATTTCATCACTATTTTTTTTAATTCCCGCAACATAATCTCCTATTTTGTATTGAGGCAGCATTCCATCATCCAAAATTTCTAAAAATATTCCGTCTTTAAAATTGTTTTGGAATACTGTTATTTCTTGTATGATAGTAGATATATCATCATAATTATTACAGATAGAAGATGTATCGGCTATAACAAAAGGCCCGCACCCTTGTCCATTTAACAACCAATTCAAGGAACATACCACTCTTTCCTTTGCCACACGCTTTATTACCTCCTTTGCTCCAGAAGAGGATAATCCTCCAAACCTTCCAATTTCCCAGCCTTTATATGTTGTTACATTTAAAGTATCAATATTGCATAACTCTTCTCTGGAAAGATTTGCCATATTCCTAAGACGCCTAAGCCTTTCTCCTCTGGCTTGTTGAGACACAGAATTTTTTTTATCAATAGTATTCATAATTTCATTATAGTATTAAAAATATACAAAAAAAGTGTAAAAATTATTTGAAATTTAAACAATTTACTCCATTTTAGAGTAAAATAATCATTTTAAATATATATTATAATCGAAAAAATAATAGTGGGCAAGATTCTGTATTTTTAATATTGAAAAAAAAGGTTATAAAGCAGATATACATGCTTCTTCAAGATTATGCGAAGTAACTAATTAATCTAAATTAATATAATAGAGGGAATTTAGTTATGATAAAGATGATTATGAATGGGATATTCATGCCGGCACCCCATGTAGAGCAGCTGCCCGAAGACCAGATCAAGAGAAGATATACATTTCTGCGTTGGCAAGTATTTATAGCGATATTTGTCGGGTACGCAGCTTTTTATCTGGTAAGAAATAATTATGGACTTGCAATGCCATTTCTGGTTAATCTTGGCTATACCAAGACTCAGCTTGGATTAATAGGTTCAGCTTATGCAGTTGCATATGGATGGAGTAAGTTCATTATGGGAAATGTCTCCGACAGGAGCAATCCCCGGTACTTTATGGCAGCAGGATTATTTCTTTCAGGACTTGTAAATATCTTTTTCCCTGTCTTTTCCGGGATGGCATTGATGTATTGTATAATGTTCTTAAACGGTTGGTTCGGTGGAATGGGATATCCCCCTAGCAGTAGAACCATGACTCACTGGTTTTCTATAAGCGAGCGCGGTACTAAGATGTCAGTTTGGAACTGTTCTCATAATATAGGAGGAGGAATTATAGCACCTATAGCCGGATGGGCTATGACTTTGGTAGTTCTAATGGGTGTACCTGAAACTTCAAAATGGGCAGCCATATTTTATGTCCCAGGGATATTAGTTATAATACTGAGCCTTTTTGTAATGTCTACTTTACGCGATACACCGCAGTCGGAAGGGCTTCCTCCAATAGAGGAATTTCGTAATGATTATCCCTTGACTACCGCAGGAATCAATACTGAAAAAGAATTGAACGCTAAAGAAATACTTCTGAAATATGTTTTGCCGAACAAATGGTTGTGGTGTTTAGCTCTATCAAATGTATTTGTCTATACAGTGCGTTATGGAGCACTCAACTGGGCACCACTTTATCTTACTTCTGTTAAACATATTACTTTTAGCCACGCTTCGTGGGCATATTTTCTTTATGAATTTGCAGGCATAGCCGGAACAATAGGATGCGGATGGATATCCGATAAATTCTTTCACGCACGCAGGTCTCCTGCAATAATCATATTTATGGCTCTGGCATTTCTCTCTGTATTCATCTATTGGAAAATAGATGGCTCTGACCTTTTCTACACTCTTATTCTTGCTTTGATAGGACTACTTATTTACGGGCCAGTAGGTCTTATAGGGGTAAACGCTCTCGACATAGTACCAAAAAAGGCTGCAGGTTCAGCTACAGGCTTTACTGGACTTTTTGGGTATCTTTTCGGAACAACTGGAGCCACATTGGTAATGGGATTAATAATGGATATATGGGGATGGAGCGCAGGATTTTTATTTCTTCTCGCTTCTTGTATACTCGCGATATTATTCATGATCCCATTAATCAAGGTAAGCGTAACGGCAAAGGATTATATAGGAGTAACAACAAAGGACTGTAAACAGAAAACCATTGAAGAAGTTTTCGAAGCTGAAATTTAGAAAAAAACATTTTTGCGCAAATGCGCAAAAATATAACAAAGCTGTTTCGCATACTAGAAAATCAAATAAAGCTTGCATCTTTGACCTTCTTGTTTTTCAAATCTAATCTTATGAGCAATATTGGAAATTTCTTGAATCAAAGTGCTAAATGTTTCTTAGTTTTGTAGAGTTAAATTTGCATTTGAAATATTCGTTAAGAAGAATAAAATCCATGTAGTAATAACTTGGATTCCCTTTTAAATTCAAATTTTAAAAAAATGCTTTTTAACTTAAAAATCCAGGTTAAAATATTCAAAACATTTTTATATTAATGAGGATAAGACTAAAGTATTATGAAAAGCATGACGGGATATGGATACGGCGAAGTATCAGGAACAACAGGAGCAATATTTAAAGCAGAAATTCGTTCAGTTAATAGAAAACAGCTTGATTTAAAAATACTTTTGCCATCAGAACTTTCTGTATATGAACTCGTTATTCGCAAGTATCTTTCAGAGAAAATCAGCAGAGGGAGCATAAACGTAAATATTTCGTTGTCTTTAAACGAAGAACTGCTCAAGAAAAGTATTAAGATAAACCGTACTCTACTGAAAGCTTACCTTGAGAATGCCGAATCACTGTCAAAAGATTTTAATATTGCTTCGGGTATTACATTAAATGATCTATATAAACTTCCGGAAGTAATTGAAATAACAAGTTCGGAAATGACACCAGAGCAGGTGCGGTCGGACATTATGGCCGTTCTGGAAAAGGCCTTTCTGAATTTTGATAAAACAAGAGCAGAAGAGGGAAAATTCTTAAAACAGTTTTTTCTGGAAAAATTAAAACTACTCGCCAATATTCTTTCAGAAATAGAACCCATAACAGCTCAGCTCCCGAGGATATACAGTGAAAAACTCAGAGAACGAATTCAAAACTTAGGAGTTAATATAACTGATGAAAATGCTATTCACAGGGAGATTGTTTTATATTCCGATAAGTGTGATGTTTCAGAAGAAATTACCAGATTCAAGAGCCATTTTAAACAATTTAAGATTTTGATTGACAATGATTCTTCTGTTGGCAGAAATCTTGATTTTCTGATTCAAGAAATGCAAAGAGAAATTAATACACTCGGAGTAAAGGCTGCTTGTGTTAAGATTTCCTCGCTAGTAGTTCAGTTTAAAACCGAGCTAGAAAAACTCCGGGAACAAGTTCAAAATATCGAATAAATGAAAAATTAGTGGAAACTGACAAGCACGGTATTTCTACCAGCAACGTACTATATTGCTTATCATTTCAATTAAATAAGAAAAATGTATAGCAAGAAAAAGTACTAGCTTTAATCAAAAATTATAAGATTTTTTTTAAGAATAACTGTTGCATCACTACTGTTTCAGCAATATCATTCCACTAATATTTTCAAAGCATTTTTTTAAATCATTAAGGAAAATAAAATGACAAAATCTATAGCGGATATTATTGATATTGGAAAAGAGATTTGGGAGAAAAAATATCGTTTCAAAGGTAATGGATACTGCAAAGCGGATTCCTGCTACGAAGATACATGGAAACGAATCGCTTCCGCGTTGGCAAAGAATGAAAAAGAACCTCAAATATGGGAGGAAAAATTTTATGAAATTTTGAGCGACTTCAAATTCCTCCCGGCAGGAAGAATAATAGCAAACGCTGGTACCCAATTAGATTGTGTAACAATGTTCAACTGCTATGTAATGAATGATATTGAAGACTCAATTGAAGGAATATTTGATACAGTAAAAAATGCCGCCCTTACACAAAAACAGGGAGGTGGTGTAGGATTTGATTTTTCAACGATAAGGCCAGCCGGCAATTCCATTAAGGGATGCGGAGCTATGGCTTCCGGACCAATAAGTTTTATGCAAGTACTTGACGCTACCTGCAAAACAATAATGAGTGCAGGACAAAGGCGCGGCGCACAGATGGGCGTGATGAGATGCGACCATCCTGACATAGAAGAATTCGTAACCGCAAAACAGGACAGTGCGAAACTTAGAATGTTTAATCTCTCTGTTGCCATAACGGAGAAATTTATAAAGGCTGTAGAAAATAATGAAAAATGGGAACTCGTATTCGACGGGAAGGTTTACAAAACTATAAAAGCCGTAGAACTTTGGGATTTAATAATGAAATCAACTTATGATTTCGCAGAACCAGGGTTTATTCTCATTGATAAGATTAACAAATTTAACAATCTTTACTACTGCGAACAGATCAGGGCAACAAATCCATGCGGAGAGCAACCGCTTCCATCCTTCGGAGCATGTTTGCTTGGCTCTATCAACCTGACAAAGTTTGTTAAAAATGCATTCAAAAGCAATGCAGATATACATTATAACGAAATAGCAAAAATGACAAAAATTGCTGTAAGAATGCTAGATAATGTAATTGATATTAGCAATTATCCATTGCCTCAGCAAAAGAAAGAGGCTTTATCAAAAAGGAGAATAGGGATAGGGATAACAGGATTGGCTGATTTATTCCTCTGCATGAAGGTAAAATATGGCTCAACTGAATCGCTGAAAATTGCAGAAAAATTAATGCAGACTATTACCTATTCAGTTTATGAAGCAAGCATTGATGTAGCTAAGGAAAAGGGCGCATTTCCTCTTTTTGACGCGGAAAAATATCCTCAAGGTAATTTCATCAAATCGCTACCTGGAGAAATACAGGAAGGTATTAAAGCCTATGGCATAAGAAACTCTCATCTTACATCTATTGCGCCGACTGGCACTATAAGTCTTCTTGCAGGAAATGTTTCCAGTGGGCTGGAACCTGTTTTTGCGTTTCACTATAAAAGAAAAATCAGAAATGCAGCAGAAAAAGATGTTTCTGAAGTGGACGTATATGATTATGCATATAGAGAATATTTAAAATTCAAAGGACTGGAAGTTATTGACGACAAAGAGCTTCCTGAATATTTTATTTCTGCCGGAGATATATCCCCTATACAGCATCTTGAAATACAAGGAGTACTGCAGAAATACGTAGACAGTTCAATATCAAAGACTATAAATATTCCAGTTGATTATCCTTTTGAAAAATTTAAAGACATATACATGCATGCCTATAAAAAGGGACTCAAAGGTTGCACAACTTTCAGACCATCAAAGTATATAACTGGGGTTTTAATTAAAAAAGATGATGAAAAAAAGAAGCCAAAACAAATACTAGAACCTGTTAATAGGCCTAAAGCTCTTGCCGGTACAACCTATAAAATAAAAACACCCCTTTCATCTGAAGCGTTATATGTAACAATAAATGACATCATTGAAAAAGATGGTACTGTAAGGCCTTATGAACTCTTCATAAATACTAAAAATCTGCAGCATTTCAGTTGGATAGTTGCCATGACAAGGCTTATATCGGCAGTGTTTAGAAATCAATCTAATCCGTCATTCCTGGTCAAAGAACTGAAAAGTATTTATGATCCTAACGGCGGTTATTTCAGTGATGGCAAATATATTCCGTCGTTAGCTGCAGACATAGGAAGAGTCTTAGAAGAACATCTTGGGAAAATAGGACTCATGGAAACCAAGGCAATTCTTAAGGGGAAAAAGGATATGAGCCAAGCATCAATAGAAAATGCAATGATATGTCCTATGTGCAATGAAAAAACGCTAATAAGTCAAGAGAACTGCCTGAAATGTCTCTCATGTGATTACAGTAAATGTAGCTAGAAAATAAATTAAAAATTACGAATTAATTAATTATAAAATGTCCTTATTATTAGGGCAGGGTTGGAGTTATAAATTATGCAAAATGTGAAATATTTAAAACGTATTTGTTTCTATGTAATATGCGGAACGGCAATATATTTTCTCTCAGGATGTGCTTCATTTACTGGTAAAAATGAGGCTGCAGAGGTTCCTGTTTCGGAAAATGATGTCCCATATATAACCGGCTATCAAACTCCGCAGAACATCGGCCTCCTCAAACAGGAACTTAAGGCATATTACTATTCTGGCGGATATGATAAAGCTATGAATCAGGTAGGTGACGCGGCTCTCGAGTACTTAAAGAGCTGTAAGAACATGCCTGGAAAACTTGCAATAGTTTTAGATATAGAGGAAGTTGCCTTATTAACATATCCTCTGGTAGAAGAAATGGATTTCTCGTATGACCCCGTTAAATATGATCGGTTTATACGGTCAGGGAGAGAAACAGTTATACAATCAACTCTTAAATTGGTTATTCAGGCGCAAAAGCAAGGAGTTTCTGTAATATTTCTTACAGGAAGAAAAGAAGAATATAGAGAGGTAACGATAGCTAATTTGAAACGAACAGGATATGACAACTGGACAAAAATTATCATGCGTCCAAATGATATGAAACCGGTTTCAGTTGCTGAATTCAAAATAAAAGAACGTGAGAAAATTATAAAAGAAGGATATAGAATAATTTTAAATCTTGGAGACCAATACAGCGATTTTCAAGGAGGTTTTTACGATAAAGGATTTAAATATCCAAACCCATTCTATTATATTCCTTAAAACGCCTTCTTGATGCACTCATATAAAATAACAGCAGTGGTTCCGTTCACTTCCGTCCATGAATAATGTTCTGCCTGCCATTTACCAATGATTTTTAACTCGTGCTGTTCCAACAATTGCTCGATTTCTACCGGTTCATAGAGTCTTAAAACAAATTCTTCTACGTCGGTTCGGGAGATTGTATTTCCATCCCATAATTCATAACGACAGAAGACTTTTTCAATTCGCGAGATAGCATCGAACCGAGAAATAGTGCTCAAAACAATTTTCGACCCGTCAGGCTTATTAACCCAATTGCCTTTCCAAATCCCTTGAGGCTCACCGACAGCCTTTAGAGTCTCAATTTCAAAAACAAACTTACCGCCAGGTTTTAACCAATTTGAAATGAATTTAAGGGCTTGCGTTGCCTGTTTCGCATCTGTCAATAGACAAAACGAACCACCAGGAATAAAGATTAAATTATATGTCTTTGGTGGGACAAAAGTCTCGAAAGTAGCCTCCAATAATGTGCCGGTTAACCCCAGTTCTTTACACTTTCTACGGCACACATCGAGCATATGGGATGAATAGTCAAAACCTGTAACAGAATATCCCCGTTCCAGAAGCGGAATAAGAAAGCGTCCGGTTCCGCACATTGGTTCGAGTATTGGGCCGTTGGCCTCCTCCGCATACCGCAAGTAACACCGAAGCGCATCTTTTGATGCGAGGGGCTTATCCAACTCGTAGTACTCAGCACAAAGACGTTTATAAGGACTTGATTGTTTATTCATTTCTTTATCCGCCGAGCGTCTGCATTATTTTTATTAATGGCATAAACATTGCGATCACAATGGTCCCGACTACGACAGCCATAAAAACTATCATTATAGGTTCAATGAGGGAAGTCATAGCATTTACAGCATTGTCAACTTCTTCCTCATACGTATCAGCTATTTTTTCAAGCATTTCGGGGAGTTTTCCGGTCTCTTCTCCTACCTCTATTATACTAACTACCATATCCGGAAAAACTTTCGTCGCAGCCAGGGGAGATGCTATACTTTCACCTTCTTTCACAGCATCATGAACCTTCTGTATCGAGCGTTCCACCAACGCATTCCCGGCGGTATCCCTTACTATCAGGAGAGCCCTAAGCACAGGAACACCAGAAGAGAGAAGAGTTCCTAAAGTTCGGACAAACCTGGCTATAGAAGTCTTGGAAACTAAGTCCCCAAAAACTGGCATTTTATATTTCCCTGAATCAATAATGTATTTTCCTTGCTTGGTCTTTGCCGCAATCTTATAGACTATTATCAGAATAGCTATACCAATAACTATATCAATATATTTGTCCATAAAGAATTGACTTACAGAAAGAACAAATGTTGTGACGACAGGAAGAGGCATTCCACTTAGAAGTTCAGTAAATATTGTTTTGAATTTCGGAATTATAAATATCATTAGAAACATGGTAACTCCACTGGCAACAACAAGCACGACAGTAGGATATATCATTGCTGATTTTATTTTAGATATTATTCGTGCATTTTTTTCCATAAATCCGGCAAGTCGGCTCAATATTATTTCCATAGCCCCGGCAGATTCCCCTGCTTTTACCATATTGACATAAAGCTCGTCAAATGTTTTTGGATTTTTTGTAAGCGATTCAGAAAAGGTAAAACCACCTTCGACGTAGTCAGCAGTTTCCCTGATAATTTTTTTAACATTCTGATTTCTCGATTGCTTTTCTAATGTCCTGAGCGCACGGATAAGAGGAAGTCCGGCGTCAAGCAGAATCGAAAGCTGCCTCGTAAAAAGAACCAGCTCTTTTTGAGGCATTTTTATAGAACCAATACTAATATTTAAAAGCCCCCTTTTTTTATCGCCAACCGCAGATAGTTTCTTTTCTGCGGACTTTTTTTCTTTGATCATCTTAATTTTTATAGGGGAATAACCATTCGCTCTCAAAGCCGCATTAACATCATCTTCTTTATCGGCATTTATAGTTCCTTTGACTTCTTTACCGGCAGAATTAATGGCGGTATATGAAAATTGTGGCACAGCTTCTCCTTAGTTTTATTCTTCTATATTTCCTTTGACTTTCTTTATGACAAATTCAGGATCTTGAGATTTAGTAACTAAATCAGTATAGGAAATGATATTATTCATGTAAAGTTCTACCAGATGACTATCCAAGGTATTCATCCCCCATTTAGCTCCAGTCTGAAGTACTGAAGGAATAAGATAAGTTTTGTTTTCTCGAATAAGAGCCTGTACTGCAGGGACCGCAATCATTATCTCAAAAGCCGCGATACGGCCCGGTTTATCTGCTCTTTTTAATAATACCTGCGAAATTACAGCAACAAGAGACGACGCAAGCTGTGTTCTTATCTGCTCCTGCTGATTTTCAGGAAATGCGTCTATGATTCTATCAACAGTTCTTGCCGCGCCAATCGTATGCAAGGTAGCAAAAACAAGATGTCCAGTTTCAGCCGCAGTTACCGCGGCCCGCATAGTGTCGAGGTCGCGCATTTCTCCGACAAGTATTACATCAGGGTCTTGGCGAAGAGCTCTTCTCAATGCTTCATCGAAGGAAGGAACATCAATTCCAACTTCTCTTTGAATAATTATGCTTTTCTTGTGATGATGAAAAAACTCTATCGGATCTTCAATAGTAACTATATGTGCGTCTCTTTCAGTATTGATAATATCTATCATGGAAGCCAAAGTAGTACTTTTCCCGCTGCCGGTAGGCCCTGTAATAAGTATTAATCCTCTTGGCCTGTAAAGCAAATCCTTTATTGCGGAAGGAAGTCCGATTTGTTCGAGTGTCAATAAACTGTTCGAGATAAGCCTGAGCACAACCCCATAAACACCTTTCTGTTTAAATGCGCTTACTCTGAACCTTGCTTTTCCGATATAATCGAAACCAAAATCTATAGTACCAACTTCTCTGATCATTTTCTGGTGATAATCCGAAGTAATAGAACGAACCAGTTTCTCCGTATCTTCAGGAGTAAGTTGAGGACTATCCAATGGAATAAGGCTGCCATTAATCCTTATTGTAGGAGGAGCTCCTACTTCAAGATGCAGATCACTGCCCCCTTCGGCAATTATCAATTCAAGTAAATCTACCATTTCTACAGGCATCATGAACCTCGAATAAAATTAATTCAGACGTACTCTAAGTATATTTGAGTATTTCTTCAATAGTGGTCTCGCCATTAAGAATAGACCTAATTCCATCATTTCTCAATGGTACCATTCCCTGCTCTATGGCTTTTTTTCTTAACACTATTGTGGGCGAACACTTATTTATCAGATCACATATTTCAGGTGTGATCATGAAAAGTTCAACTATAGCTTTTCGCCCTTTATATCCGATATTATTGCAATAACTACATCCTTTGCCATAATAAAATTTCCTGTTACCAATATTTTCTTTTGTCAGCCCAAGAGATTGCAGTTCTTCCTCTTTCGGAATATATTCGGTCTTACAAGCATCGCAAATTTTTCTCACAAGGCGCTGACCCAGAACTCCGACAAGCGATGAGGTAATAAGGTATGGCATGACTCCCATATCTATAAGCCTTGTGATCGCATCAGCGGCTTCTTTTGTATGGAATGTTGAAAACACAAAGTGACCGGTAAGTGAAGCCTGCACTGCCATTTGTGCGGTATCAAGGTCTCTTATTTCTCCGATCATTATTATATCGGGATCCTGACGAAGAAAAGCTCTCAAAGCCCTGGCAAAAGTCATATCAATTGCATAGTTTATCGGTACTTGTATGATTCCTTCAATATCATATTCCACAGGATCTTCGGCAGTTAAAATTTTATCAGTAATTTTATTTATTTCTTTAAGACAGGAATAAAGTGTAGTTGTTTTTCCGCTGCCGGTAGGTCCAGTAACTATAAAAATCCCGTTCGGAAGTTCTATTAGGTTCTTTATCTGTGAAAGTACTGTTTCATCTATTCCTAACGCATGCAGATCAAGGTTCACAACAGATTTATCCAGCACGTGCAAAACAACAGATTCCCCATATTGAGTGGGAATCGTAGAAACGCGCAAATCAACAGGTTTTCCCCCAATTTTTATCTGTATTCTACCATCCTGGGGGAATCTTCTTTCCGCTATATTAAGTCCTCCCATAATTTTTATACGGCTTACTACTGGCGTTGCAAGATTCTTCGGAGGAGGCGTCATCTCATACAAAGCACCATCTACTCTGTAACGTATTTTAAAAGAATGCTCAAACGGCTCAAAATGAATATCACTCGCACGGTCCTTAATAGCTTGATACAGGACAACATCCACAAACTTTACAATGGGAGCGTTATTAGCAAGAGTTGACAGAGTATTTACATCAAGATCTGCCTCTGTAACTTCTTCACTTACAACTACGTCCATCCCCGCAAGTACTTCACTCATAGAAGTCGAAGGATAATATTTGTCTATCGCGTTAAGTATCTGTACTTGTGGAGCAACACAAACCTTAATGCTCTTACCAGTTATAAAGCTTAAATCCTCAGGAATCTGATAATCTAGAGGATTGCTTAAAACAACCTGCAAGCATCCATCAGAATCATATCCGATAGGAAGCGCTCCGTATGTTCTTGCTTGAATAGGTTGGAGAAGATTAACTATTGTTTTTTTTATATCTATATTCTGAAGGTCTAAAACTGTTGTTCCAAGATGAGACGCAATAATCTCAAGAAGCCGTATCTTGGTCATAATTTCATGTTCGACGAGAAGATCAGCAAAGGAGTGTCCTGTCCACTCAAGCTCTTCTTCCAGCTTGGCCATCTGTTCTCTGTCTACCAAAGACTCTGACAATATTATCCCTTTGAGCACTACATCTTCTGTATTCATCTGAAATCCTTAAAATTGCTAAAAATCCAAACTTATACTAAATATACATTTCGGACAAACTTTACTGTCATTATATATCTTCTACCGATACTCCTACGACTTCTTCCAGAGTAGTTAGTCCTGCCATAACTTTTCTTATGCCATCTTCCCGAAGTGTTTTCATCCCGCTTCTTCTGGCCTCTTCTTTTATCCGATAAGAAGAAACTTCTTTGAAAATCATATCCTGCAAATTTTCCGTAAGCATAAAAATTTCCATTATTCCCAGACGTCCTTTGAATCCAGAATTATGGCACTCCTCGCATCCTTTCCCTTTTTGGAAATTGGTATTTTTCAAACTGTTCTTGTCGAGTTTCATAACATCTAATTCAGCTTGTGTGGGTTCATACGGCATTGCGCAGTTTGCACAGACCTTTCTCACAAGGCGCTGAGCCATAACAGCTTTGACTGAAGAAGCTACGAGAAACGGCTTAATACCAATATCGAGAAGACGAGTTATTGCGCTCGGAGCATCATTTGTATGAAGCGTACTGAAAACGAGATGGCCGGTAAGCGCAGCATTTACCGCAATTTCTGCAGTTTCGCAGTCACGAATTTCTCCTACCATTATTATGTTTGGAGCTTGCCTCATTATAGACCTGAGAACTGTTGCAAATGTCATGTTAATTGAGGCATTAACCTGTACCTGATTTATCCCATCTAGATTATACTCTATGGGATCTTCGACTGTTATTATCTTTTTGGTCGGGCTATTAACCGTATTCAAGAATGCATAAAGTGAGGTAGTTTTACCTGAACCTGTCGGGCCCGTAACTAAAAATACACCGTCAGGCAAACTTATTATTTTGTTTATAGTATCTGTATCGTCAGGGAAAAAACCAAGAGTCGAAATATCCTTCAAAATACTGGACTTGTCAAGTATACGCATGACTATACTTTCTCCACGAGAAGCAGGAACTGTTGAGACACGTAAATCTAATGCTTTATCTTGGATTTTTAGTTGTATTCTGCCATCTTGCGGAATTCTTTTTTCCGCTATGTCAAGTTTTGCCATTATTTTCAAGCGGCTCAATATGAATATCGCTTGCCCTTCTCTTATAGGCTTCCGAAATTATCAAAGAAACGAGTTTGATTATCGGAGCTTCTTCTCCTCCTTCTTCTTCGCTGTCCTTGGTTTCCATGTTTGTGACAGACCCCACACTTTCACTATCCATATCTTTCAAAACCGACTCAACATTCTCACTCAATGATCCGTAATAATGTTCTATAAGTTTGTGGATATGTTCGGGCGGTGCAAGAACTCCTTCAATGTCTCTTTTTAACACAAATCGAATGGAATCTATGGTCCCAACGTCTGTCGGGTCTGAAATAGCCACTTTAAGAATGTCACCCAAAAATCCAATGGGTATTATTCTATATTCCTTGGCTACATTTGGAGGTACAGCTTCTATTGCTTCAGGAGGAATTTTTATGGACAATAAATCAACTGTTTCCATCCCGTATTCAAAAGCAAGTACAGATATGATTTTTGCAGCATCTACAAACTTAAGTTTCTTTAAGGCAGAAATAATATCTAATTCTCCACTGCTTTTTACTGCCTCTAATGCAAGTTCAGACTGCTCCTTACTTATAATATTATTTTTAAGCAGCAGTCTATGTATGTAATCGCTGTTATTTAAAAGTGATGACACTATAGTTATTCTCCGAAAAATATCTTTAAAATATATTATAGTTCATTTCTGACTGATTCTAGCTTAAAAAATAATTCTCTCAAATTGTTATTGCGAATTTCAATGATAAAGAACGAAAAAATTGTTTCCCTCAAAAAAGTAACACACTAATTTTTAATTTTACTGTACGCTTAAGGTTGTTTTTTTCATTTGCCTTTATATTATACTTAAATTCATTTAGATATTAAATAATAAGGGATTGAAGCTATGACATTAGAAATTTACTCTACAACACAAATAAAAGAAATGCTTCCTTGCAGATACCCTATGTTATTGATTGACAGAGCATGGAAAGAGAGCGAAACTAAATTTTTCGGACTTAAAAATGTTACTACAAACGAAGATTTTTTCCCCGGGCATTTCCCAAACCATCCAATAATGCCTGGAGTACTGCAGATAGAGGCTACTTTTCAGCTTGCGGCTATTGCTGTTCAAAAAAAACTAAATCCTAATAAAAAATTTGACTTATATTTAAAAACTATAAAAGATGCAAAATTCAGAAAACCAACTTACCCGGGAGACAGACTTCTAATCGAAGTGGATATTATCAGTATTAGTGGAGCAGAAGCAGTTATTTCTGCGGTAAATAAAAACAACTCCGGGCTTTGCAGCCAGGTTGAGCTGACTCTGGCAATAAGACCCTGTTCATATAATGTGAAAAAACCCGAGCTTTTTACAAAGTATGACAGAACAGAGACTATAGCAATGGATTTAAGTACAATAAAATCCCTGATCCCACACCGTTATCCATTTCTCTTTGTGGATTATATTGCTTACGCAAACGGTCCATTAATCACAGCTGTAAAAAATATTACTTACAATGAATGGTTGATGTATTCTTATTCTCCGGACTTTTCAGTGCTTTCAGGCGCTATCCAATGTGAAATTATTGCCCAGGCAGGTTGCGCACATACGCTATCAACACCAGAAAACAGAGGGAAATTGGCTTACTTTATGACAATCTCAAAAGCAGAGTTTTTAAAGCCTGTACATCCCGGCGATCAGCTCAGAATAGAACTTGACCTGCCTCCTGTAAAATCAAAATTCGGAAGAGGACATGGAGAGATTTTTGTTGAAAACGAAATGGTTTCCTATGCAGATATATCATTCGCAGTAATAAATCATGCTTGAATAAGACGTCATAAATAATCCATGGTACTGATTTATATAATCCTATTGCTCCATTATTTGTTTTATATTTTTTTCATAATGCTTTTTACCGCATTTGCTTATACTTCCACAAATAGTATAAAATTAAAAATCGCTTCTTATGTAATTTCTATCGGATTTGCTTTCATTGATGCATTGGTCGTTGTATTACACTTTGAGCCTCTTTTCTTTTTTCAATATGTTATTATTGCCTATTTCGCGACAATTTTATTTACAGTAATAATGAAATTTTTCAAAAAATTAGACTTAACATTATGGCTTTCTTTTTCAATATTATTTACGCCAATAGTAGTTTTTCCAGCCACAATATTTTTGATCATGATAAAAAAACATTTCGTCTCTCTAAAAATAGAGCCTTTATTTCTTGGGATAAAATGTCTTAAGAAATAAGCCAAATCTGTACCCCCAGGCTCTTTCATCATGTGTTCCCAGTTGATCATCAACAAAAAATAGATTTTTGCTTGTTTCATAGCCATATTTTTTTTGCAGTTCCTTTATGATAACCGGTGCATTTTCAGCAACAGATTCCTCGTATTTTCCCCAGTCTATCCATAAAGACGGTTTAACTGCTGCTGCTTTTAAATATGTTCCTATTTCCCTCATAAATGCAGAACTTTCTGGACAAATACTATCCTTTACAAAGTCTATAACACTGTGAAAAGAAGGAGATATTGCTCCGGCTACTCCAATTTTATTATTGAATTTGGCAGCAGTATAAAAAGATGCAATTGCACCCAGGGAAGAACCTACTATTGATGTTTTCACTGGAGTGAAATCAATATCGTAATTTCTTTCTAAAAATGGTATCAACACATTTGCTAGGTAATTCGAATAATAGGAAAGATACCTGTCACCGGTTCCATTGGCTTTTGCAAATTCATTCCCTTCCGGAAGATATTGCCTATTTCTATCAACAGGATAAACCGCAACAATAATAACTTTGCTTATTGTATTGTTTCTAAACAAAGAATCAACTGTTTTATTAGCTTCCCAAGACCAAGCACTTAGCCCTCCGCTGTAAAAAGCTGTATGTCCGTCATTCATGAAAACTACAGGATATTTTTGCTTTCTTTCTTCATAATCAGCTGGCAGAAAAATCTGTACTTTTCGTACATCTCCTTCTAAAAAAAGATGATCGTATGTGTGATAATATCCATAACTCAAAGAATCGTGATGGGACCAGCCCGCCTGCCCATCTATAAAAAACTGCGTTGACATTTATTTCCTCCCTTGCTCCCTGCATGCAAATGAATTTTATAGTTCTCCTATTCTTTTCAAAAAGCCAGGAACATTTCCTGCATTTGTACCACTTTCTTCGACAATTCTTTCTTGCCTTTAAAAGAAGTTTTTACACCTAAAGTCGATTAATATATTATAGTATACTGCTATCATATTTTCTCAAAGAAATCAGAAAATGTGTAAATAATAATATCAAAAAAAGCGTGCCAATTATTTAAATAAATTGATGCTTTGAAATCTTTAAGGGTATCTTATTGGCACTATTTTTATGGGAAAAACGCATTCTTTTCTATAAAGTTATTATTTATTATTTCAAATTTTATAGCATATTCATAATTAACTTAATATGAATATCATAAAAATTGAAAATCTTTCTAAAAAATATATAATCGGGCACGACAAGGCCGCGACGGGAATGTACCGCTACAGGTCTCTTCGTGATTCTATCGCGCATACCTGCCGTGGAATAGTACAAAGAATTCGTCACCCCTTGTCGCCTAATATTGAAACAACTGCGCTCGAAGAGTTCTGGGCATTGAGAGATATTAATCTTGAAATCAAACAGGGCGATAAGGTCGGGATTATTGGCAGGAATGGTGCTGGGAAGTCAACACTGTTGAAAATATTAAGCAGAATAACTGAACCCACTACTGGTAAAGTCACTATCAAGGGCAGGATAGCATCTCTCCTCGAGGTCGGAACCGGATTTCATCCAGAACTTTCAGGAAGGGAAAACATCTACCTTAACGGTGCAGTACTCGGAATGGCCAGAAAAGAGATTAAAAAGAAGTTTGACGAAATAGTAGACTTTGCCGGTGTTGAAAAATTCCTCGATACCCCGGTAAAACGATACTCAAGCGGAATGTATGTAAGGTTGGCATTTGCCGTAGCCGCTCATCTTGATCCAGAAATACTACTCATTGACGAAGTACTTGCCGTCGGCGACGCCGAATTTCAAAAAAAATGCCTCGGCAAAATGGACGACGTCTCCAAACAGGGTCGCACCATCCTCTTCGTCAGCCATAATATGGCCGCGATAAGGCAATTATGTAATAAGTCTATTTTGTTAGAAAAGGGATTGTTGAAAATTGAAGGAAATACTGAAGGAATAATTGACACATATACAAATGTGCCTTTAAGGCAAGATTTGAGAGAATTTATACCCAAATATAATAACTTTGCTTATATAAAAAATGTTGAAGTTGCTTCCAAAGGGGGGAAAAAAAATAACTATACTACAGATGATGAAATAGAAATAAACATTGATCTTGTAATTAATGAATTTTTGCCAGGAACAGATTTGTTACTATTTATTCATTCTGATAAACTTGCCAGAAGATTATTTTTGATAGAAGAAAGTTTAAAAAGTATTAAAAACAAAGCATCAAGCCAAACAGCAAAAATAAAAATAACACTATCTTCAAATTTTTTGATGAAAGGTTCTTATAATTGTGAAATTGGAATATTAAATAATGTTTCTAATTATATCGACCATCATTCAGAGGTGTGTCCCTTTGATATTGAGCAAGGAACTAACTCTTTTTTAAAGTATCAGGACAGAGATTTAGGAGTGGTTTTTGCTATAAATGCTAGAATGGAAATTTATTAACTAAACTAACTAAATAATAAATATTAAACTATGATTATTTTAAATAAATCTGATGTGTCATTTATAAATAGCATCGACCCTGTAGGCAATATTTTTTTTTGGCAGAATCGAGTTTTCAGAGCAATAAATGAGAATTATCTAATTGATACTAAGAGACTACTTTCTTCAGGTTTGATTAACGAATTAGTACAAAAGAGGCTACTAGTAGAAACCACTATTGCAGATGATCTTGCACTAGAAGGATATTCATTAATCTTGGAGCATGAAAAGATTACATATATCTCATCTCCCTATGAATGGACATTCAATATGCTCAAAGATGTTGCTATAGCATATCTAGAAATATTCCAAATATGCAAAAAATACGGATATGTTCTAAAAGACGGACATCTATTGAATTTTACATTTGTTAATTATCATCCTGTCTTTTTTGATCTTGGTAGCATTGTAAAAGGAAAATCGGATTATGCCTTGTTGGAATTCTATAATAGCGTAATTATTCCGTTAAAAATATGGAGCAAAGGCGATTTTTATCTGGCCAACCTGATTCTGCGAGATGACTATTCCCATAACAGATTTCTGCCTTCTAAATCCCTTCTAAATCATAAGACTTTACGGTCATTCGTTCCGTTTTCAGAAAAGTTCCTCTTTTGTTTTCTATTTAAAGTTATCAACCGAATCACGAAAATCATGCTCAACAAAAATATTCCTCCTATATCATGTTTTTCCGGTAAAAACCTTTTGAAGAAGATTCTTAGAATCAGACGAAAACCTGTTGAAACTACCTGGTCTAAATATCATGATGCATATTCTGATAATACAAATATTCGTTTTAACAGAATCATAGAGGTAATTAGAGGTTTAGGGCTCAAGTCAATGATTGACCTTGCAGGAAATAAGGGCTGCTTTTCCATTCTGGTTTCTAGGAGAACTAATATCAGACAGATATACTGTACAGACTATGATGAATCAGCGGTTGATGCTTTATATCTCATAATGAAGAAAAATGAACCTAAAAATATAACGCCAATGCTACTTAATTTTGTCTGTCCTATATTATCAAATAGAGAAGCACCTAAGGCTGATATAGCTGTAGCCTTGGCAGTAACTCACCATTTACTCCTAACGCAATCCTTTACTATTGATAAAATCTTTGACAGGATAGCTGCCTATTCAAATCGTTTTGTACTGATTGAATTTATGCCTTTGGGGTTATGGGATGGAAAAAATTCAACAGGTGCTCCAGCCTGGTATAATATTGACTGGTTCAGAGATAATTTTAAAAAAAAGTTCAAACTCCTTCAGGAAGAACAAACTGAGCCTAATAGAATATTTTTCATAGGAGAAACTAATAAATGATTAAAGCATCAATAATATTACCGACATTTAATAGATGTTTTTATCTAGAGAAAACTCTTACTGCTTTAATAAATCAAGAGGCTCCTGCCAATGAATATGAAATACTTGTTTGTGACAATGCTTCTACAGACAAAACCAAAGAAATTGTTCTGGAAAAGCAGAAACAGAATCCACATATAAATCTGAGATATTTGTATGAACCTATTCCAGGGTCATTATCAGCTAGACATTGTGGATATAGAAAATCTAATACAGATAATATTCTTATCTTTATAGATGATGATGTTTTGCCTGTAAACAATTGGCTTTCTGCGATTATATATACTTTTAATACAAATAGAGATGTTCATATGTTGGGAGGTCCTAGTATCCCAATTTATGAAGCACCACGACCACAATGGATAGAATACTTTTCTACCAAAAAGGATATCACAGAATGCTGCCCCGATTTGAGTCTACTACAAATACAAACTGATAATATATTTGAAGTTGATCCTGTTATGATAATGTCTTTAAATATGTCTATCAGGAAGAAGACATTCAAAGAATGTGGAGGATTGCACCTGTGTGTAATGCCTAAGGAATATCAACATTTTCAAGGAGATGGAGAGACCGGGCTATCAATAAAATTAAAAGATAAAGGATACAAGGCCTTCTACAATCCCAATATAGAAGTTAAACATATAATCCCAAAAGAAAGATTAACTTTCAATTATTTTGATAATCGGTATTTTTATCAGGGAGTCTGTAATTCTTATACAGATATTAGAACTAAATACAGGCTTTATAAAAGTACATTAAATAATTTATCATTATATCGTAAAGCAAGGCATTTTGCAGGTAATGTTAAAAGAGGCATATTTCAAGAGAAGATACTGGAAGAAAAATACCAAGAAATGTTACTCAGACAGAGATTTCATCAGTGTTACCTCGCAGGGTATAATTTTCATCAGTGGGCTGTCAAAAACAACAATAAACTTTTATCCTGGGTTCTTAAAGAAAATTATTTTGACTATAAATTACCAGATATTTTTAACGACTAAATTTATTCTAACAAGCACAAATGATACTTAATGGCGATCCACACGGATTATAGAATTATGATAAGACAAATAATTAATAATCAAAAACTGCTCGGGATAATCATTAAGAAAGACTTTTATAAAGAAGGTATTGAGTTTTTTACTCCAAATGATTTATCACAGCAATTGGCTTTTATGTCGCATCATAAGGGGCATGAAATAGTTCCGCATTTTCATAATCCAGTTCCGAGAACAATTAACTATACACAAGAAGTTCTTTTCATAAGGAAAGGGAAACTCAGAGTTGATTTCTATAATGATAGTCAGGAGTATATTGAAAGCCTTGTTCTCGGAGAAGGAGACGTGATTCTTTTGGCCTCCGGTGGTCATGGGTTTGAGGTTCTTGAAGACTTGGAGATGTTTGAAGTCAAGCAGGGGCCTTATATTGGAGAAAAATGTAAAACCAGATTTCAGTCTGTACCTGCTGCCAAGATTAAAATTCTTAGCGATAATAAGTGAAGATTAGCAGTTAAATCGAACCACTAATTTACACTGATGGTCACTGATTTATATTAGAGATTTGAGAGAAAATATTAGTTTTATGAAAAAAGAGAAATTATTAAAACTCATAGAAGAGGGAGAAAATCTCACAACGGAATTCAAATCTTCATTCAGTAAAGATGTTATTGAGACAATTGCTTCATTTGCAAATACTAAGGGCGGCGAGATAGTTATTGGTATAAGCCCTAAGAAAGAGATTGTCGGCGTTTCATTTTCCGAGGAAAGCCCCCATATCTGGGCAAATGAGATAAAACTTAATACAACGCCCAATATTATTCCTGAGATAGAACTTATTGAATTAAATGGAAAATATGTGGCTGTAATGAGTGTTTCTGAATATCCGATAAAGCCCGTTGCCTGTAAAAATAAATATTTCAAGAGGGTGTTAAATTCAAACCATCTGATGAGCGCCGATGAAATAGCCAATGAACACCTTAAAACCATAAATAGCAGTTGGGATTTTTATCCTGATCCATACCATACATTGGAAGATGTTTCTTTATCGAAAATTCAGGCTTTTATCAAAAGCATTGAATCTAGAACAGGAACCTCAATAAATTTATCACCTTTGGAATTTCTTGCTAAACTTGAGTTTATTAGAGACAACAAGTTGACTTTCGGTTCTTATCTTCTGTTTGTGAAAGAATACTGTCTGATAAGCGACATACAAATCGGTCGATTTAAAAGTGAAATAACTATCATAGATTCTACTTCTCTCAGATCAGATATTATTACAGAAGTTGAAGAGGTAATTTCATTTATCAGAAAGCATTTGATGATAGAGTATATTATAACATCAACCCCTGCTCATACAGAACGCTTTGACTATCCTCTTGATGCCATAAGGGAGATTGTTATAAATATGATAGTTCACAGAGATTATCGGGAGAGCAGCGGAAGCATTATTAAAATCTTTGATAAGAGAATAGAATTCTATAACCCAGGCAAGCTTTATGGAGGAATTTCCCTGCAGGATCTCTTAGAGGACAATTATACTTCTCAAACACGGAACAAGCTAATAGCCAATGCATTCAAAGAAATAGGTTTAATTGAACGATACGGTTCGGGCATAAAAAGAATACGCAGCCTTTGCGAATCTCATGGCGGGATTTCTGTAAAATTTGAAGAGGTGTTCAATGGCTTCAGAGTTACTCTTGAAAAGATAAAAAGCTCTGCCACTGATAAGGTCACCGATAAGGTCACCGATAAGGTCACCGATAAGGTCACCGATAAGGTCACCGATAAGGTCACCGATAAGGTCACCGATAATCAGATGATAATTATTAATATGATTAGACAGAACCCTAGAATTACTACTATTGAAATGGCAAATAAAATAGGGATTTCACAAAGGAAAATTAAAGAGAACCTGGCCAAATTAAAAAAAGCCGGGTTCGTAAAGCGAGTTGGAAAAGAAAAAAAAGGACATTGGGAAGTATCATAAAATGATACCTGTAAATACTCCAAAATTAGACGGCAATGAAGAGAAATACCTGCTCGAATGCATCAGAACCGGGTGGGTTTCATCTGAAGGTCCTTTTGTAACAAAATTCGAAAATGAATTTTCTGCTTATATAGGGAAGAAACATGGCATAGCAGTTGCTAATGGTTCGGGGGCTTTGGATATAGCTGTAAAAGCATGCGGTATCTGTCATGGAGATGAAGTGATAATGCCAACATTCACAATAATATCTCCAGCCCAATCTGTTGTTAGACAAGGGGGTATCCCGGTGTTGGTTGATAGTTGTATTGATACCTGGAACATGGATGTGTCTCAAATTGAACACAAAATAACTTCCAAAACAAAAGCGATTCTTGTAGTTCATATCTACGGATTGCCTGCTGATATGGATCCTATTATAAATCTAGCTAAGAAATATAATTTAAAAATTATTGAAGACGCAGCTGAAATGCATGGACAGACATATAAAGGCAAAAAGTGTGGCTTTTTTGGAGACATAAGTATTTTTAGTTTTTATCCTAATAAGCACATAACCACAGGCGAAGGAGGGATGATCCTTACTAATGATGACTTAATAGCTGAAAAATGCAGGGCATTAAGGAATCTATGTTTTCAAACAAAAAGACGCTTTGTTCATGAGGATTTAGGATGGAACTATAGGATGACTAACTTGCAGGCTGCGTTAGGAATTGCTCAGCTTGAAAAGATTAATGAATCTGTAAAACGAAAGAGAGAGATTGGAAAACTGTATAATACTCTTTTTGCTGGAATTGAAGGGTATAATTTCCCATTGGGAAAAACAGAATACTCTGAAAATATTTATTGGGTTTATGGTGTTATTGCTGACAAAAATGCTCCAGTGGCTGCTGAAGAAATACAAAAAAGACTTATTGAGAAAAAGATTGGGACTCGCCCATTTTTTTGGTGTATGCATGAGCAGCCTGTTTTTAATAAGATGAAATTGTTTTTAACTGAAAGATATCCTGTGGCAGAATATATGGCCAGAAATGGCTTTTATCTCCCAAGTGGGCTTGGACTTAAAAACGAAGAAATAATAACTGTTGCAAAGGCATTGGAGGATATAATTATAATATTAAACGATTAATTGATACCGGCAATGTTTAGGAAAAGTTAATTTGAATTATGTTAAATCAGTTCAAAACCTATGCTTTTTATTACGATCTTCTCTATCACGATAAGGATTACCGAAAGGAATCCACATATATTCATAGCTTGATACAGAAATACAGAACAAAATCCAAATCTATTTTGAGTCTTGGTTGTGGCACGGGTAAATATGAGAATGAACTTTCTAAGTTTGGATACGAAATTACGGGTATCGACATGTCTGAACAGATGATAGCTATCGCCCAAAAGAGCGATAATCCAAAATGTCAATTTGTACAAGGAGATATAAGAACAGCAAGATTAGGAAAAAAGTTTGACATAGTAATTTCTCTTTTTCATGTAATAAATTATCAAACGACTGATGAAGACTTGCTTAGTGCTTTTAAAACAGTACATGAGCACTTGATAAACGGCGGAATTTTTCTGTTTGATTTTTGGTATGGCCCTGCCGTATTAGCAGAACCTCCGTACCCAAGGACTAAGACTTTTGAAAATGATAGCTTAAGAATTAACAGAACTGCTTTCCCAAAAGTTGATAAATCAAATAATACAGTAACAGTAGATTATAAAGTTAAAATATTCAATAAGCTATTAAATGAAACCGAACATCTTCATGAGGTTCACAGATTAAGATATTTGTTTTTGCCTGAATTGGAATTTATGCTTAAAAATTTACCGTTGAATATCGTATCAAGTCAAGCATGGTTATCAGATTCAAAACGGCTTAATTCCAAGTCATGGTATGGCTTGATTGTAGCTTCCAAATAAGTAGAAATTTGCTCGGTTATAACTTTATATATTGAATATGGAGAAAATATGAAAGTTGGTATCTGGCTAGAAAATATTCCGGAAACATTAGGTGGGGGGTACTCGTTAACAGAAAGATTTATCAGATTGATTGATAAGTACGATTTTCATAAAGATATAAAAATTGTTTATATATCAGAAAGAACAAATCATTTGAACGTCTTCTCAAAAGAACTTATAAAAATAAAATATCCCAAACTAATTTATTTTATTTATCTGGTACTTAGCAAGCTAATCGACTTAATAATTTTCAGCTCTATAAAATCTGAGCTTCGTAGAAATATCAGAAGGAAAACATTAGATATTTATTTAACAAAACTTCTTGAAGTACAAAAAGTCGATTTGATATATTATCCTCTTCAAACTTTTTGCAGATTGCCAGATTTTCCATTCATAGCAAGTAACTGGGACATAGGGCACAGATCGTGTTTTGCTTTTCCTGAGTTTCATACTAAGGATATGACTGAAACAAGAAATTTATTCTATGATCATATTATCTACAAAGCATTAGCTGTAATAGTAGAATCAGAAGCAGGAAAAGCTGAACTTGTAAAATATTCTAATATTCAGACACAAAAAATCAGAGTAGTTCATCTGTTTTCAGGGCAATCTATAATTTGCAAGCAAAATTTAGGTGTCCTCCCAAAATATAATCTTAAAACTAGTAAGTATTTTTTCTATCCTGCTCAATTTTGGCCTCATAAAAATCATTATAATCTGATTTATTCTTTTAAGTCAATCGTTGATAAGTTCCCGGAACTCAGATTTGTTTTTACTGGTTTTGATATGGGAAATGAGACATATCTCAAAAAAATAGTTAAAAATTTAAATATCAATGACAAAATATTATTTTTAGGACATGTTAATATGGAGGATATTGCTGCCCTATATGCAAATGCAACTGCATTAGTAATGCCTACATTTTTAGGCCCAACAAATATGCCTTTACTTGAAGCCAGAGAGCTTGGCTGCCCAGTGCTTTGTTCAGACATTCCTGGACACAGGGAAGAATTAGGAGAAGGTGCTTTATACTTTAATCCTTATGACATTGAAAGTATTAAAATATGTATGGAGAAAATTTTGAATCCCCAAGTTAGATGTTTTCTACTCACCAAAGCAGAAGAGGAAAAAAGAAAAACATTATTTACTGAGTCAACAGCGCTGAAAGAGTTTGAGAACGTTCTGTTTGATATAGAAAAATATAGAAAATGTTGGGATAAGAATTCAGACTTAATTATTTATAAAAAATAAGAATTTTCTAAGCAATTATAATAAAAATAAATTCGCTTAATTTGAAAAATTCGCCTGCCCGAGCTAAGGCTCATTTAGGCCAGGGTTGACAAAAATATGAATTATCCAGGAATATCAGTTGTCATCACATAATCAGAGTGAATGGGGGTATTATTGTAATATAGGTTACTGTAACTATTATTACGTAAATATAATATCGAATATAGAGGATTTTCTATAGAAGATGTATAAAAATCGCGATTGAATCTTTTTGGTTGAATACAAATAATCCTACTGGCGAAAGAATGGGGAAAAAATTTTTACAATATTTTTCGAATTCTACTTTAGGTTTGCAAAATTAAAATTATATTTTAAATATGCAAACTTATATAAAAAGAAAAATACATAACGAAGTTGCAAAGGCGCTTTCTTTTTTCCCCGCAGTAGCAATATTGGGACCGCGTCAATGTGGCAAGTCTACTTTAGCCCACAAAATCATAGAAACATTGAAGAATTCTCTTTTCCTTGATTTGGAAAGAGAATCTGACTTAAGAAAATTAACAGAACCTGAATTATTTTTATCAAAGCATTCTGACAAATTAGTCTGCCTTGATGAGATACAAAGAAAACCCGATTTATTTTCTACACTACGAGTCTTAATAGATGAAGACCGGCGAAATGGACGTTTTTTAATACTAGGCTCTGCGTCCAGAGAATTGTTAAGACAAAGTTCTGAAACCCTTGCAGGAAGAATATGCTATCTAGAACTAACTCCTTTTTTACTACTTGAACTAGAGAAAGACAAGTCAAAAAATTATGATATTTTTAAATTGCTTCTTAACGGAGGATTTCCAGAAAGTATTCTCGCAGAAACAAATGAAAAGAGTCTGCTGTGGAGGGAAAACTTTATAAGAACTTTTCTTGAAAGAGATATTCAATTATTCGGCTTTAATATTTCATCTACAACAATGCTTAAATTATGGAAAATGATCGCACATACGCATGGACAAACATTAAATTATTCAAAGCTTGCCTCATCATTAGGGATTACATCTCCTACTGTTAAAAATTATATAGAAATATTAGCCGAAACTTACATGTTAAGAATTATGCCTCCATTGGAAACAAATCTAAAAAAAAGATTAATAAAAGCTCCTAAAGTCTATATTCGTGATTCAGGAATACTTCATACATTACTGGAAATTGAAAATATGGACAATTTAATGGGACATCCTATATTTGGAGCGTCCTGGGAAGGTTTTTGTATCGAAAACATTCTATCTTCTATTTCAAATAGATGGAAAGCATCTTTTTATAGAACATCATCCGGAAATGAATTAGATTTGATTCTAGAAAAAGGCAAACATAGGATAGCACTAGAATTCAAAGCTTCAAAAGCTCCAATTGTTACTAAGGGGTTTTGGATATCATTGGATGAACTGCACATTTTACAAGGTTTTATTGTTGCACCTGTCGATTCTTCATATCCATTAAAAGAAAATATCCAAATATCAACACTAAAAAATACTATTCAGCAATTGAATCGTTTTGGCTAAATATAAAAAATTTTAGTTCGAAAAATTAATCGGGTTCAGTATAGTTAAACAAGTTTTGAATATTGCACAAATTGGCAGGCGAATTTATGATTTATGGTATCGGAATTGATATTATCAGCATAAAAAGAATAAAAAAGATCATCAGGAAGCATGGAGAAAAATTCTTGAATCGTATCTTTACGGATAATGAGATAAAGGAGAGTCAGAAATGTAAGGATCCAATTTCATATTTTGGGGGACGATGGGCTGTAAAAGAGGCTTTTTCAAAATCTATTGGAACAGGGATTGGTACTAAATGTTCCTGGAAAGATATAGAAACTTTAGGGACATCTTCGGGAGCGCCATGTTGTTACCCTAAAGGCAGTGCAAAAATTATAATAGATGATTCAGGTGTTTCTAAAATTATCATTTCAATCAGTCACGAGCGTAAGCATGCTTGTGCCGTAGTCGTATTGGAAAAGGAATAAATAATATTTCAATATAGATTATAAGTTTATTACTTTTTTAATAGCTTCTGCTGCGTTATCGCTTGCCTGGTTTTTGCCGTAAGTGAGCAAATTGTTTGTGAGGTATTCAGTCTCTTTCAATACGAATTCTCTACGTGTTTCTCCCGGGAGAATTTTTTCAATTGCCTTAGCAAGGTGTTCAGGAGTAGCTTCGTCCTGCATAAATTCTTCATAGATAGTCTTATTTGCTATAATATTGACCATGCAGAAGAAGCCGCGAAAAAGTTTCCTTATAACAATTTTTCCTATCAGGAATGTAAGCGGGTTTACTTTGTATAAAACGACTGATGGAAGTCCTGTTATTGCGCTTTCCACGGTAATTGTACCAGATTTTAACAAACCAGTTCCGCATTCCTGTAAAAGTTTAAGATTTTGTCCGCATTCTATTTCAAAGTTTAGTTTTGCTCCCGTATTTAGTTCAAAGCTATTTATTATTTTTTTTATTCTGAATTCCAGAGATGGACGGGCGGCAGATATTTTAAATTTAAGCCGGGGATGTTTTTCTTTTAGTATAATGGCAGTTTCAAGCATAGGTTTTAGGATGCGGTTTATTTCACTATATCTGCTTCCGGGAGCAAGCAACACTTTTTCAGAATCTCTTATTAGAGATGGAGTAAATTGTTCTTTTATTATATCAACTAACGGGTGTCCCACAAATTCCACATCAAGCTTGACCTTTTTATACACATCAGCCTCAAATGGGAATATAATCAGCATTTTCGCGCAGTATTTAGCAAGTTTGTATATTCTACTTTTCCTCCAAGCCCAAACTTGCGGACTTACATACCAGACTACTTTGATATTTCGCTTATACATTTGTTTTGCAAATCTGATATTAAATCCAGGGTAATCAATCAATATTACAGCATCCGGCCGTTCCTGTTGGGCTTTTTTTACAAGGAATCGAAAAATTTTTAAAAAGGTAAATATATTTTTAAAGACTTCAACTAGCCCTACGACACCAAGCTCCGTTGAATCTACAGAAATATTTACCCCAGCTTGTTTCATTGCTGTACCGCCCATTCCGGAGATTGTAACATTTTCCCCGTATGTCTTTACAAGAGATTTGGCTAGGGCTGCCCCGTAAACATCCCCTGAAGTTTCTCCTGATAATATCCAGATATTTTTGTTGGCGCTCACTTTGTTACCATTTTATTATAACGCTCCGGGGTATAGAAAATATAAGCTCCCAGGCTTGATATAAGCATTCCTATTGATTCCTGGTATCTCCAGATTTATACTGAATTTTTTATACAAAAGGCGACTGAGTAACTCGCCGATTCCCATTTTCCCTTCATAAGTTATAATTTGAACATTTTTTTTATCTAGCTTTGCTAATTGTATAGCCTCATCTACCGCATCACTATAATATCCTAATTTGTCTATTAACCCGAGATTTAAAGCTTCTTGTCCTGAAAAAATTCTTCCATCTCCAATTATTGACTTTTTAATATAATCTACAGTTAGGCTTTTGTCCTTATTTATTCTGCCAGCAGAAACAACTTGAATAAAATCTTCATAACTTTCATTTAACATATTTTGCACTAATTCCTGTTCTCTTAATGTAGATGGTCGGGCTGGATTAAGAAAATCTTTAAATTCTCCAGTTTTGTAAACCTCATCCTGCACTCCGATTTTACTTAAAAGATTATAATATTTGTAACTGTCAATAATTACTCCAATACTACCAGTGATTGTAAGCTTTCCTGCTATAATTCTGTCACATCCAGCTGCTATATAATAACCGCCACTAGCTGCAACCGAATTCATCAATGCTACAGTTTTCTTACCTTTTTTTTCTACGCTTTTTATATGATGATGAATTTTTTCTATTGCAGTTTCTTCCCCTCCCGGCGAGTCAATATACAATATTATTGCTTTTACAGATGAGTCATTTTCTGCATTGTATAGTTGATCGGATATATTATTTGCGCTGGCTATCGTGTTCCAGCTCCAGTTGTTTTCTGAATTTAATATTATACCTTCAACTCTTATCAAAGCTATTTTATCCGCATACTCACTATGGCTTCCAGTATGATAAACAGATGTAAATAGATTATTTGTATACAACGGAACATCTTCTGTCTTTTTGTTCCTGGAAGAGAAAAGTAAAATCAAAATTATAATACAGAAAACTACTAACACCTTAAAGAAATAGCTTTTTAAATTTCTTTTTCTTCTCTGATTTTTAATTTCTTGTTTCATATAATGCCTTATCCTATGCTTTGTTAAGATAGATAAAATTATAAACGATGAAAAAATATTGAAGATATTTAGGGTATTGTCTGCGTGCTTTTCCCATGCGAGGCAATTTTCATTCTTTTTCAGTTTTGTTTTTTTTGTCTGGCGGAAGTGGAAGCGGTACTTCTTCTTTTTCTTTAGCTTCTGTAAATTTGCCTATGCTGCGGTACTTCTGATATCTTTCTTCTTTTAGTTCATCTGCAGTTTTGGAACAAAGAGCATCGAGATTTTTAATTATAACTTTTTTAAGAAAAGCGGCAGCTTCATCATAGTTGTAATGAGCTCCACCTATCGGTTCGGGTATTATTTCATCAACTATTCCAAATTTAAGGAGTTCAGAACTTGTAAGCTTGAGCGATTCTGCAGCCTTGCCGGAAAATGTTCTGTCTTTCCATAAAATAGCTGCGCAGCCTTCAGGTGTTATTACGGAATAGTAAGCGTGTTCCATGATAAGAATTTTATTTCCTATTCCGATTCCAAGAGCTCCGCCGCTTCCACCTTCGCCTATTACAATAGCAAGTACTGGCACATTAAGTTTGAACATATCTCTTAGATTAACAGCAATTGCTTCTCCTACATGCCGCTCTTCTGAAGCTATACCAGGGTAAGCGCCGGGCGTATCTATAAACGAAATTATCGGTACATTAGAAGCGTCGGCCAATTCCATAAGCCTCATAGCCTTTCTATATCCTTCTGGATGAGGACAGCCAAAATTTCTATAGACATTATCCTTTATGTTTCGTCCCTTTTGTGTGCCTATGACCATAACAGGTTTTCCGTTAAGTTTTGCAAACCCTCCTACGATAGCAGCATCTTCGGCATATCGTCTATCGCCGTGCAGTTGGATATAATCAGTAAAGATTCTTCCCACATAGTCCAATGTATATGGTCTGTTTGGATGCCTGGCAAGTTGTACTCGCTGCCATGCTGAAAGATCGCTGTAGACTAACCTTTTGGTTTCTTCGAGCTTTTTTGTCAGGACAGAGATTTCTTCGCTTACATCAATGTCATTAGAGTTGCTGAGGCTTTGAAGTTCTTTTACTTTGAATTCCAGCTCGCTTATAGGTTTTTCAAAGTCTAATACAACATTATTCATAAATTTAAAAAAATTAACAGTTTAATAAAGGTTCAATACAAGACAAGAGCAAATCTGAGAATGAAAGAACAGCAAAAAACTTTTATGAATAATACAAAACTTTTGGATAAATAAGGATAAATGGATTATTTTCTGAATTTAGTACTTATTGATCAAGTTTTTTTATCAATTAATTAAGTTAAAAATTCTTAATTCTTAGGATACACACCCGTACCAATAATAAAATCTGTACCAGGAATGGGTTCTGCATATCCTATCTTTTTTACCTCTTCATCTCCTGCTTTGGGTTTACGCCAATAGTACTCAACAAATCCACCACCATTCTTTGCAGCTTTTACCAATTCTTGTACAAAAAACTTCCCTTTTGTATCTTTGTACTTAAAAAGCGATTCCCCTTGAAGCTTCTTTTGTTCTCCATGTGCAATAACCACACAGTTGTAATCATTCACATAAAAGTACCCTGAATTATCAGGGAAAAAGTGAACAGCATCTACATAATCACGTAATAAAACTATGGCCCTATCTCTAGGGATGTTTTTTAAAACACCTCCAAGACCTGCTGCAGTGCAGTGGACTAAAAGCTTTATCTGCTCCTTGTTATCTTTTAATGAATCCTGCGCAAATATTAAATTACAAAAAAACACACCCGCCAAACTTGCTAAAAGTAACACCCTCTTCATGATTTATATCTCCTTTGCTTAGCTTAAGAATACATTTCATAAAAACTATTATTAAACTAATAATATAAACTCTTGAAATTAATTTACAAGGGTAATGACATAAAACTATTCCAGAACTATACTCGGACTAACTCATCCCACAGAATTTTTTAGGGATTCTACTGAAATAAAAACTAACTTTGGCCGGAGTATTTCTTTACTTTTTATTTTGGGAAAGAACTTTTTTGGGTTCTTTTTATACTGTCGTAAGAGAATATGATAATACTTATCCATATCATCGCGAACGTAATGAAATATATGAATGAAAATGTTTCCTTATATAGAAATATTCCAAGAAGAAAATTACATGTTGGACTTATGTAGTTTAACATACCGGCAATATTTAATTTTACTCGTTTTATACCGTGAATATAACACAAAAGCGGAACTACAGTAACTATCCCTGTTCCTAAAATGAGCACGAGATTTAAGAAAGATATATTGCTATAGTACAACCAATTGTTATGTGTTCCTGAAAATAAGAGGTAAGAAAAAGCTGGAATAGACAACAAAGCTACTTCGGCGGCAAGTCCTGATATTGGTCCGTGCTTAGAAGTTTTTCGGAATACTGCATAAATTGCAAAAGTAATAGCAAGAGATAACGCAAGCCATGGGAATTTGCCGTAACTCAATATAAGATTCAAAACTCCTGCTAATGCTAAAAGAAACGAGATAATTTCGAGCTTGCTGAGTTTCTCTTTTAGAAAGATAAAACTCATCAGAACTATGACAAGCGGCATAATAAAATAGCCTAAACTACAATCTACAACATGATCATGATTTATTCCCCACACATATATGAACCAGTTTATACCAAGAAAGGAAGCCCGCAAAGATAGAAAAATTATTTCAGAGACAGAAGAAAAATTTTTAAAAAAATCTTTCCAACTATTATGGTAAGACAAGAGTATACTTAGAAATAAAAAACTCCATATTATTCTATGCGCAAGTATGTCAGAAGCTGGAAATTCCAGCATTGCTTTCCAGTATACGGGTAAAATTCCCCACATTAATAGGGAAAGTATTACATTCCAATATCCCAATGTTTTATCTTTCATAAACCCGGTTTTTACTTAATTGTTCAGCTTGGTATGAACTTCTAACTAAAGGAGCACTTGCGACATTGGAAAAACCCAAATTTTGTGCATAATTTTTCCATTCTTCAAATTTTGAAGGAACGACATATCTATCAAGAGGCCAACTATTTTTTTTAGGCGGAAGATATTGCCCAATGGTAAGCATAGAAACTCCTACATATCTTAAGTCTGATATGCATTCTATTACTTCATCGTCAGTTTCTCCCAACCCAACCATGATGCCTGATTTTACAGGAATTTTTCCCTTGCCAATTTCAAACGCTTTACCAAGAATAAAAAGGGATTTCTCATAACTGGCTGTAATCCTTATTTCTCTAGATAGTCTTTTTACGGTTTCGATATTGTGATTAAAAACTGTAGGATTTGCAGCAAGCACAATTTTTAAAGCATCAAGATTACAGTTAAAATCCGGGGTTAGCACTTCAACTTTTATATTATTATCAGAATTCAATTCTCTAATTTTTATTATCGTTTCGGCAAAAATGGAAGCTCCGCCATCAGGCAAGTCGTCTCTGGTAACGCTTGTAACTACTACATAGTTTAATCCCATTTCTTTTGCGGCTCTTACTACATTTTCAGATTCGTTAGGATGCGGCGGTTTCGGAATACCGTGACTAACAGAACAAAATCTGCAATCCCTTGTACAGATATTCCCCAGTATCATAAATGCTGCTGTCCTTTTATGCCAGCACTCTCCGAGATTAGGACATTTTGCATCTTTACAAACAGTATTCAGCGCATATTTATCCAATATTTCTGAAACGTTTATTCTTCCATGTCCTGTAAATGGTTTTACTCTTATCCATTTTGGCAAACGCAGCCTATTTTGTTTTCCTTTACTTAAATTCATAGTAAAAGTCCTCAGTTTATATTAAAATCAAAAATAGTGATGCCAAAAGCTAAAATCAAACAATATTCAAATTTGTCCGATTAATCCTGCATAAAAAATGTTTTGTTGTTTGTTGCACTAAAAAATATCAGCCGAGTAATTTTGCTCATTAATTAGAACTTCTGGATTTTTATGATAAATTCTATTCAATAAAAATAAAAATTAAACGTAAAAAAGTAGTAGGCAATTTGCGACCCTTCGTGGAAGTTTTAAATATGAAAAGATTTAGAACATTTGTTTTTTCCTTTTTCTTATTAGTAGTTACATCATCACTATTTGCTGCACTCGAACCCGAGTATAGATTTGGAATTATTGCCAGGTTGATTACAGCGATTCTTGCAGGCGAAAATTATGCGCGGCCAGATCCTGGCGGACTGTCTGAACAGTTTTTTTGGGAATATCTCAAGGCTCTTGATCCAAATCATCTTTATTTTTCAAAAACTGACATAAATGATTTCAGAAATCAAGCAGGAAATTTGTATTCAAGAGTATGCAGGGGCGATACGTCTTTTGCGTTTGCTGCATATAACAAGCTTGTCGAAAAAGCAAAAATGAGGGAAGAATATGCTAAAAACCTCGTAAAAAAAGGATTAGATTTTGACGAAGAGGATGAGTATATATTTGACAGATCAAAAATTGATTGGCCAAACTCAGAAGCAGATCTTGATGTGATATGGAAAAAAAAATTAAAGAATGACATAATCACATTTAAGATGATGGAAAAAATATCTTCAGATACAACTAGAAAAGATAATAATGTCAAAACCAAAATGCCTGTTCAGTTGACAGCTCAAGAACGAACACTGAAACGCTTAAAAACTTATAAATTGTATCTGGAAGATAATGAAGCCATAGATGTACTTGAAATATTTCTTTCTACTCTTGCCAGGCTTTACGATCCTCATTCCTCTTATATGTCGCCGAAATCTGAAGATGACTTTAATACTCAAATGAAGCTTTCATTTGTAGGTATTGGAGCACTTCTTTCTCCTGAGGATGGGTATGTCAAAGTAGAAAAGATACTTCCTGGCGGGCCTGCTGAAAAAAGTAAAATGTTAAAAGCTGCAGACAAAATAATAGCTGTGGGAGAAGAGGGAGCGGCGCCGGTAGATGTTGTTGATATGCCAATTAATAAAGTAGTTGATAAAATAAGAGGAGAGAAGGGGAGTAAGGTTTTTCTGACTATTCTTGACGGAAAAGCGGGGGCAATGGCTGTACCTAAGGTTATTTCTATAACCAGAGATACTGTAGAGCTTAAGGGATACGAAGCTTCATCTGAAATAAAAGAGATAAAAAGTCCATTAGATGGAAAGAACTTGAAATTAGGGATAATTACATTGCCGTCTTTTTATCTTGATTTCCTTGGAGCAAGCAGAGGAGATGAAAATTATAGAAGTTCGACAAAGGATGTGAAGAAAATCCTGGAAAAGTTTAACAAGGAAAAAGTAGATGGTGTTGTTGTAGATTTGCGATCAAACGGAGGTGGCAGCCTGAAGGAGGCAGTAGATTTAACGGGACTTTTTATAACTCATGGTCCGATAGTACAGACTAAAGATTCAAGAGGAAATATAATGGTAGAAAAAGATGACACCGAAAATGCGTTGTATAATGGTCCTTTAATCGTCCTTGTAAATAAACTAAGTGCATCTGCTGCAGAAATTTTCGCGGGGGCTATTCAGGACTATAAGAGAGGTATAGTCGTAGGAGACAAGAGTACTCACGGCAAGGGAACTGTTCAAACAGTTGTAGATCTAGCAAATCTACTTTCAAGATTTAACCTTGATTTAAATGGGGGCGCTATAAAACTTACAAATGCAAAATTTTATAGAGTCAGTGGAAGTTCAACTCAAAATAAAGGTGTGGTTTCAGATATTCAATTCAAATCATTTCTGGATTACATGGATATAGGAGAGGATAGCCTTGAACATGCTATGCCATGGGATTCTATTGATCCTGTAACATACAATGTAACAGATGAAAAAATATCTTCTGCTCTTCCTATTCTTAAGAGGCAATCCAATATGCGATTGGAAAATAATCCCAGGGTTAAGAATTTGAGTGCGGCAATAAGTCTTTATCAAAAAATTAAGGATAAAAAAAGTGTTTCACTAAATGAGAAAAAACGCTGGATAGATTACCAGAATGAAATGAAAATACTTGATGAACAAAAGGAACTCAGTGACTCAATAATCACCGCTTCTCTAAAAACGGATACAGAAGCAACAAAAGATAAAGATATTTATTTGGATGAGTCTGTCAACATACTTGTCGATTATATAGATTATCTCCGAAATTGTAAAAGCAGTTCAGGTAAACTAGTAATAAATTGAAATTTCTTTTATCATGCTCCTTGATAAATTTTGGGGTCACACTATCTTTAGTGCCTGTTATTTTGAAATGCGGGCGTAGCATAGTGGTAATGCTCCAGCCTTCCAAGCTGGCTAGGAGGGTTCGATTCCCTTCGCCCGCTCCACTAAAACAAAATAGTGAAGCTGGTTATGCAATGCGCCATCTATCGGAATAAAGCTCGATTTTGTATCGCATGCGAGGCAGTATTCTTTTGCCCAGCTCCACTTAATGGTGGGATTGCGGAGCGGTCAAACGCAGCAGACTGTAAATCTGCCCTCTTTGAGTTCGGTGGTTCGAATCCACCTCCCACCACCATTTCTTATAATTATGTACTATTTTTACCTTCTTAAAAGTAGCAAAACATCCAGGCTTTATAAAGGACAATGTCAGGATTTATCAGCTAGGCTTAAACAGCATAATTCAGGGAAAACGAAATCTACTCGTTGTGGAATACCATGGAAATTGCTTTACTTAGAGCAGTTTGAAACGCGAGCTGAAGCTGTTCAAAAAGAAAGATATTATAAGTCGTTAAGAGGATCAAAAGAGCTTTGTCAGAAAATTGAATTTAGTGGTTCGCCTGCCCGAGCCGGAACGAGTTCCAACTCGTGACGGCCAGGGAATCCACCTCCCACCACCATTTTTCTTAGCCTGAAATCCTGATTTTAGCCTCATAATATCGAAAAGTGTTTTACTTTCTTTTGTTTTTCACTGTTTTTTAACACGAAAGGCATACAAAAAGCATACACCCACCTCTTGTGGCTGTTAATTCTCTACATTTTTATCCAACTCTTATATTCAGTTCAACTTTCGGAGATGAAAAAAGCTGTGGATACAATTCTGTAGGCTTTAAAAGTTATGACATTGTCAGCGTTTGGGAATTATATACTTTTAAAACAGTTTTGCTTGCGATTTGAAAGAGGTAGACTATTATTTAGTAGTATCCTGACGAGCTGGTTCTAAGCTTGCTATACAAAACAAAAGGAGGCGTTTAGAATGTTTGCTAACGAGTATTCTCAGCAACCAATTACAAAACCAGGTTTAGGGATTGCTCTCACTCTTGGCGTCTGGCTTCTTACCGCGCACTACGTTGTATTTTTTCAAAAGGTACTGAAGTTGGAACGGATGCCAGATATGCTTATTACGTTATTTACAGAATTATTTCTGCACTTTTCTTTTCTATAGTTTTATATTGTTTTTTAACGTCTTTTTATTACACTGAATCCTGTGTACTTTCAGCTGTTACTTGTTTTTATCCAGCGTTTACGATTGCTATTGATTTGATATTACAAAAATAGGCATTATGATGTTGTAATGCGCGTACGTATTCACTAACCCACGTATCGTTCGAATTTAGCCACGGGCGTAAGCCTGCGTGGGAATATAGAATAAAAAAACTAAAGCGAGCCCGCCCCAAAGGGGATGTGGCGACAGATGGAAATAATATGATGTGTCGCAACTCCATACAGGAGAGCTCAACTATTTTTATTTACATTAGTTCTCACGGGCTCACGCCCGTGGCTAGTAGTGATTACATGGTTTAGTAAATATTTACTAATGCGCCGTTAAAACTTGGACAAGATTGATGGTGAAAATCTTCGTTAAAATTAAATAATCTGCTGGGAATTTAAATAACCTTGATTATCTTTGTACTTATTCTATAGCTTCAGGGAGTATTAAAGTGAAACAAAATGTTATAAGAAGTTTTATTAAAAAACAATTTCCGTTTTTACTTCTTATAGGAATTTGGATAGGATATCTTCTGCTTCATATAGTACTTAATCAACACGAAGAAACTATAATCCATTCTGGTTTTTTAACACTTATTGTTGAACTTGGATTTAATCTTACAAATACTTCGTTAACACTTTTCTTGTGGAAGAGGACAACAGGACAGGAAAAAACTATCTTTGCATTATTTTGTATTTCGTTTCTGTTAGAAATCATTACTGATACTAATTACAATATAATTGTCAATATTTTAGGTATCACAACTTATCCAGGAATTGCTGCTCCTCAGTTTAGAATTTCATTTACAGCATTTCTCATTGTTCAACTTTTGGTGTGGTTCATTATTTTCCTAAAATCAAAACCAACTCAAAATGGTCGAATTTCTTTTATTTCGTACTTACCAGCTATCTTAGTAATGTTAATCATTTTTTCGATTTTTCTCCTTGCCAATCTTACGTGGAAAATTCAAGTTTTTTCTTTAATGGAATTATACTGCCTGTTGAACGCTATATTCCAAATTACAGGTTTCGTTTTTGCTTTATTGTGTTTAGCTATTGCTGCTAATAAACAAATTCGTTTTATAGCTATAGGTTATCTCATTATCATTGCAATTAGTTTTTTTACTGAGTCGAGTTATTTGACACAAAATATATTGCCATTTCCTTTGGGAGACGGCA